>Ga0307412_10001512_pt1 | contig 12914 bp, 9 predicted proteins | sample DK1Cmetagenome_3_FD_203823 | JGI IMG/M metagenome (GOLD analysis project Ga0307412, IMG submission 203823) | Maize rhizosphere microbial communities from greenhouse at UC Davis, California, United States - DK15-C-1 | ecosystem: Host-associated > Plants > Roots > Rhizosphere > Soil | place: USA...
GTCGACGCCATCTGTGCCTTGGCGCCGACGGGCAGTTCCTCGCGCGGGTGCAGCGAGGCCCATAGCAGCGCCCGGACCACTTTTTCGGCACCGTCCATCATCACCATTCGATCGGCAGTGCCGCTATAATTTGCCTCATGCTGGAAAAAGGGGGTGTCCACCGCCCACGGCATCACCGTGGCAACCTTGATCGTCCGACCCCGCCCGGAATGGCGGATCTCCTCGTTCAGCGCGCGGCCAAGCGCAAGGATGCCCGCCTTGGTGGAGGCATAGGTGGCGTGATAAGCGAGCGGCACTTCGCTTTCCACCGACCCCATATTGACCAGCGTACCCTGCCCTTGCTCCTGGAACCGGCGCAACGCGGCGTGGCTGCCATAGATCACGCCCTTCAGGTTGACGTCGACGATCCGCGAATAGTCCGCAACCGGCATTTCCCAGAAGCGCCCGTTCGCACCGATGCCGGCGATGTTCATCCACACGTCGATCCGACCGAAGCGTCGCGTGGCGGCTTCGGCCAGCGCTTCCACCTGCGCAGGATCGGCAACGTCGGTCGGCACAACCAGCGCCTGCCCGCCTGACGCTCGTATTTGCGCGGCGACGTCCTCCAGCGCATCTGCGCGGCGGGCAGCGAGCACGACATTGCCGTGCAGCGACCCAACACGCAGCGCGATCCCGCGGCCGATTCCGCTAGAAGCGCCGGTGACGACATAGGTGCGCCCGGCAACCCGGTTCAGCTGATGCTGCGAAAGGTGGGTGGAAACCGCGCAACCGGGAAGCGCCGTCGCGAGTAACAGGATCACCGCGGCCATGCGCCTGCGATCATGCGGCGGGCGGCTCATGGTCAGCCGCCATTCTGGTGTTTGTCAGCGACCTTATCCGGCGATTTCTTCGTCGCGGTGGCCTCGGCGCCCGAGCGCGATCCGCCGCCGCGCCCCGTGCCCGTGCTGCCACGAGCGCCGTCGCCGCCCTTGGTCGTGATCGCACGCGGATTTCCGCCTGCACCTTTCAGCGCCATGTCGAACCTCCAATCTGATGGAGGTTTCAACCCGGAGGAAGGTGGCCAGTTCCTCTATATTTCAATCACTTAAGTTACCGTGAATTGCCCATGATCAGGCAACGCTGGCGAGCAGGTCTGTGAGTACCCTCTCCACCAGATGCGACTTGAACGGCTTGCCGACATGCGGCGCGTCGGCGAAGCGATCGGGCAGTGCCCATTCGTCATAGCCGGTCGCGAAGGCGAACGGGATGCCGTGGGAGCGCAGGGCGTCGGCAACCGGAAACACCATGTCGCCGCGCAGGTTCACGTCGAGCACCGCCGCGTCGATGAATCGGTCCACAGCGATCAGCGCCAGACCTTCCTCGACGCTCCCCAGGGGGCCAACCACTTCCGCACCGGCATCCGTCAGTGCATTGGCGAGGTCGTCCGCCAGCAGATATTCGTCCTCCACGATCAGGATCCGCGATCCTTGCAGCGGTGCATCAGCCATGTACGTTCTCCTGATTTCCGTCTTCCAGCGGCACTTCGATTTCGATCGAACAGTGAACGCCGTCCTTCTCGAAGGCATATTGGGTGCGGGCGCCCAGCTGATACGGCAGCGCCCGCTCGAGCAGCTCGCGGCCATAGCCGCCGCCGCGCGGCCCTGAATCGGCATCGGGAACCGCGGCTACGCCGCTCTCCCGCCAGTCGATCCACAGCGTCCGCTCGTGATCGCTGCGCGGCGCCGTTCCCCAAAGCACCCGCAAATGGCTGCCTGGCGCCGCCAAGGCACCATATTTGATGGCGTTGGTGGCGAGCTCATGGATCGCCAGCGCCAAGGTCTGGACGACCGCCGACCGCAGACCGATCCCCGCGGGGCCATCGGTAGAAACCTGCTTGCCGTTACCCTGCGCGTCCAGCTCGACGTGCGACGACAATTCCTCGCGCAGCAGCGCATCGAACGGCACGCGCAGCCCGCTGTCGCGACGTGACAACAGCCCCTGGACGCGGGCGAGCGCCTGCAAGCGATCGTCGATGCACTTGCGGAAATCCTCCAGCGTGGTGACGCTGCGGATCGTCCGCATCGTCACCGCCTGCACCACCGCCATCAGGTTGCGGGTGCGGTGCTGCAGTTCGGCGACCAAGACCGATTGATGTTCCTGCAACTGGCGAATGTCGTCGACGTCGGTGGAGGTGCCCAGCCATTCCAGCACGTCCCCGCCGTCGGTCAGAACCGGCAATGCACGCGTACGGAAATGGCGGTAGCGATTCTCCTCGGCGTGGAAGATGCGGCCTTCCAGCTCCAGCATGCCTTGCCGCGCCGCTGCAATCCAGCGCTCGCGCGCCGCCTCGCGGTCGTCGGGGTGGAATGCGTCCAGCCACCCCCAGCCGAGCGCAGCTTCGGGATCCTGCGCGGTATAGTGGTTCCATTGTGGGCTGGACCAGGTCCAGTGGCCGGGATCGCCCGCGCGCCAGACCAGCTGGGGCATGCCTTCGACCAGCGTCCGGAAGCGCAGCTCGCTTTGCTGGAGCGCCTCCAGCGCGACCCGCTGGTCATGCATATCGGTGCCTGCCGCGAACCAGTGCAGGATACGATCGGCATCGCGTAGCGGTTCGGCGCGCACCAGAAACCAGCGATAGCCGCCGCCGAACTCGCGGATGCGAAGTTCGCGCTGATAGGGCCCGCCACCTGCCATCGCTGCGTGCCATGCCTGCTGCGCTGCCGACCGATCCTCGGCATGCACTGCGTCAAACCAGCCTAGCCCCAACGCGTCCTCGGCATCCTGGCCGGTGAGATTGGACCAGCGCTGGTTGAACCAGGTGGCCTCGCCCCGGCGGTCCGCCCGCCACAGCAGATCGGGGACAAGATCGGAGATGGTGCGGAACGAGGCTTCGCTGGCGCGCAACGCCGCGTTGACGTTGCGGATCTCGCGGGTGCGCTCCTCGACCCTTGCATCCAGTGCGACATTGGCCTGGTGGAGCGTCGAATTGGCGACCTCCAGTTCCTCGGTAAGGACCTGCAACTCTTCGAAGGCGACGCGCAGTTCCTCGTCGTTCTGGCTGCGATGCGCCTCCGCCTCGTCCTTTGCGGAGGCGGCACGATCCTGCTGTTCGAAGCCGCTGTGCAACCCCTGCAGTTCGCGCGCCATATGGGCAATGCGGCGAAGCAGCCGGTCGCGGTCCTCCGTCAGCAGCGCGTTTTCATCAAGTGCCGTTTCCAGCGCGGTGCGCAGCTGCTCATTCTCGTCGCGCAACGCGTTTGCCTCGGTCGGCACGGGCAAAGGAGGGTCTGGGCAAACCATGCGTTCCTCTTTTTTACCAAGGACTAACGCATCGCAAATCGGATAGGTGCTAAACTATTTTAAGGCCGTTGCATCCCGATCGCGATGATGCTCGTTCCACGTCGAAAGGATCAACCAAGCCGATGAAAGACATCATCGTTATCGGCGCCTCCGCCGGCGGCGTGGAAGCGCTTCAACGTCTTTGCAGGGGATTGCCTGCGGGTTTCCCCGGCTGCGTCTTCGTGGTGCAGCATCTTTCGCCCTGGGCGCGCAGCGTACTGCCGCAATTGCTGGATCGCGCAGGTCCGCTCCGGGCGGTATCGCCGGTCGACGGCCAGGCGATCGAGCCGGGGCATATCTATGTCGGCGCGCCCGACCATCACATGCTGCTGCGGCAGGGCAAGATCCTGATGCGGCGCGGCCCGTTCGAGAACCGCACCCGGCCCGCCGTGAACGCGTTGTTCCGCTCCGCCGCGGTCCATTATGGCAGCCGCACGATCGGTGTCGTACTGACCGGGCTGCTGGACGACGGCACGGACGGGCTGATCGCGATCAAGGCGGCAGGGGGGCTCTCCGTGGTACAGGATCCGGACGAGGCCGAATGGCCGTCGATGCCGCGCAACGCGCTCAAGCGCGACCATGTCGATCACAAGGCGCCGGTAGCCGACCTCCCCGCGCTCCTGATGCGGCTGGTGCAGGAAGATGCCGGGCCGAGCATTCCGTTGCCCGAGGAATATCGGGTTGAAGATCGCATCGCCGCGCAGGAGTTCGCCATCGTGGAACCAGAATCCGTCACGCCCGGCACGCCGAGCCATCTGTCCTGCCCCGATTGCGGCGGGGTGCTCAACCAGATCCAGGCGGACGCGGAAATCCGCTTTCGATGCCAGGTGGGGCATGCCTTTACCGGGCTGGGCCTTGCCGCCGCGCAGAGCGACGAACTGGAACGCGCGCTCGGGGTGGCGGCACGGACGCACCGTGACCGCATCCGCCTGTTCGCGCAGATGAGCGAGAGCGCCGCCGCGCGCGGCCTGGGCCACGCCAAGCAGCGCTGGGACGATGCATCGAAGGAGTCGCAGCATCTCGTCGAGGTGCTGGAGGATGCGATGTCGAGCCTGCGCAAGCCGCTGGCCGAAGGCGAGGGCTAGTCGTCGGCGGCGCTACGCCGTCGGCGCGGTGAGCTGCTTGCGCTCGGTGGTGTCGTGGACGATCGCCATCAGGATCGGCGGCTTCTCGCCGGCAAAATACTGCATGCAGATCTCCACCGGATAGACCCGCCCCTCGGCATTGCGCAGCCGGGTTTCGAAGACGATTTCCTTTTGCGAGCCGTCCAGCAGCGGCGCGACCAGACCCCGAACCTCGTCCGAAGGCACGCCGGGGATCACGTCCGGCAGCGTCATCTGGCTCAGCTGCCCGGCGCTATAGCCCAGCTTCTTCTGCGCGCCTTCATTGGTCAGCGTGAAGCGCAGGCTCGTCGGATCGAGGAAGTAGATCTCGTTCAGCGCCTGGCCGAGGATGCGGCCGAGATGGCGGGCAACCTCCTCGTGCGCGCGGTCCTGGGTGATATCCTGGAACATCAGCACCAAGCCGTGATTGGCGCCATGTTCGTCCATCAGCCCGGTGACGCGGATGCGGCACAGGATGCGGCGCCCGCGCCGATCGATACCCTCCAGCACTTCCTCCGCCTGTTCCTCGCGGCAGGTCTGGACGGTGTTCATCGCCTCGCGCAGCTGATGTACCGGCAAGCCGATGTCCAGCGCCTCGAAGCTGGATCCCAGCACTTCCTCCGCCCGCAGGCCCCAGGTATTCTCGCTCCAGCGGTTCCAGCTCTGGATTGCGTGGCGTTCGTCGACGACGATGATCCCGCCGTTCATCGCGCGCAGGATCGATTCGAGGTGCAACCGGTAGCTCGCCGACTGCTCCGCCTGGATACGCAGCTCCTCGTTGACCGATTCCATTTCCTCGTTCGACGAGCGCGCTTCTTCGTTGAGCGTCTCCAGTTCCTCGTTGATCGACTGGAGCTCTTCGTTGGTGGTCTCCAACTCCTCGTTGGTCGATTGCAGCTCCTCGTTGGTGGTCTCCAGTTCCTCGTTGGCCGACTGGAGCTCCTCGATCGAGTTTTCCAGATTCTCCTGCGCCGCTTCCAGCTCGCGCTGCAGATCGTGCATGCGGGTCTGGTCGGTAAAGGCGAGCAGCGCGGCGTGCACGGTCTTGTCGGGCCGCGACAGCGGGCGGATGTCGATCGTCAGCCGCATCACTTCGGCCTGGTTCAGCCGATATTCCTGATCCTCCAGACGGAGGCCGCGCCGCTGGCGGAACACTTCGTCGATGGGGCCGCGCAGCTCGATCGGGCGATAGGAGATCGGCAGATCCTGAAACGGGCGCCCCAGATCCGCCTCGCCCACGCCCAGCAGATGGCGCGCCATCGTGTTGGCCAGCACCACCGCGCCGCGGTCGTCGACGACCAGCATCGCCACGCCAGTCTCGTTCACTACCGAATCCAGCAACCGGAGATCCGCCAAGGCCGGTTCCATTCGCGATGCCCGCGCGGCCGAAAAGCTGCCGAGCGGCCGGCGCCACTCCTGCGGCACCTTCGTGAAGATACGATGCTTCGTTTCAACCGCGCTGAACAGCGCCGATCGTGCCAGCTGCGTCTCCGCCTTGCCCAGGAAGAGATAGCCGTCGCGGTTCAGCGCATAATGCAGGCGCGGCAGCACGATCGCCTGCGTATCGGCCTCGAGGTAGATCAGCAGGTTGCGGCAGGTGAGCAGGTCGATCCGGCTGATCGGCGCGTCATGGACGATATTGTGCCGGCCGAAGATCACGCAGCGCCGCAACTCGCGCTCGAAGACATAATGGTTGTTGGTGCGCTCGAAATATTTTTTGAGCAGCTCCGGCGGCACGCCCTCCACATCGCGCGCGGAGAACGTCGCCTGCCGGGCGGTCTTGAGCGCCTCCTCGTCCAGATCGGTGGCGTGGATCTTCACCCGGCGGCAGAATTCGGCGCTGCCCATCGCCTCGGCGAACAGCATTGCGATCGAATAGGGTTCCTCGCCGCTGGCACAGCCGACGCTCCACACACGGATCGGGCGATCGTCTTCGGCCTTCTCCAGGATCGCTGGGATCACGCGCTCGCGCAACACCTCCCAGGCCTCCGGGTCGCGGAAGAAGGAGGTGACGTTGATCAGCACCGTATTGAGCAGATTCTCGAACTCGGCCGGATCGGCCTCGAGATGCGCGCGATAGGTCGCGAAATCCTCGACGCCCAGCGCTTCCATCCGCAGGCTGATGCGGCGCCGCAGACTGGTGCGCTTGTAACCGCGAAAGTCCAGGCCGCGCGCTTCCTGCAGATAATGAAGGAGCGCCTCGAACGCCGGATCAGGAACTGCTTTGTCGACCATCATTACCCTCGAAGCTGCCAGGTAAACTGGCGCGCCGCTTTGCTACGCGGCGCCGACCGGTTCGTCCACCGCGCTGTATCTATTGGCAAAACTTCCCCAGGTTAGAGATTTTGCCGACATTCTCGTGGCACGACTGGGGGCAAGGCGCGTTCCTCCACCGAACCCTTCGCGCTGGCGCAAAGGATTGCATGCATGGAACGCCCGATCATGGAACCAAGCCAGGAACAGGCGGATCCCGCGACGCTGCAGCTGTTGCAGGCACAATTATCGACTGCACTGCAGGAACTTGCCGATTCGCGCGATGCTGCGCAGGCAGGGCGCGATCGCGAGGCTCTGCTGCGCAACGAGTTCGAACATCGCGTGCGAAACACCTTGTCGATCATTCGCTCCGTCTTCTCCCGCACAATCGACGCAGGTGGATCGGTGGAGGATATTGCCGATCACCTCCACGGCCGGCTCAGCGCCATCGCACGCTACCAGACCATGCAGTCGCACCTTCCCGACGGCAGGACCGATTTCGAGCAGATCATCCGCGACGAGCTGCAGAATTTCGAGTTCGGATACGCCCCCAGGATCGTTGTCGCAGGCCCGCCCTTGCGGGTGCCGAACGATCTTGCCCAGATGCTGGCGCTTGCCGTGCATGAGCTGGCGACAAACGCGATCAAGTTCGGCGCACTGGCGCCAAACAATGCGCGTGGCGATCTCCATGCCCAGTGGAGCGCGACCGAAAGCGTCCTGCATTTCACCTGGGTCGAGACCGGCATCCCGATCGTGACCACGGCCCCGCCCCGTTACGGTTTCGGCCGGGAATTCATCGAGGAGGCGCTGCCATATCAGGTGCATGCCCGCACCCGCTTCGATCTGCGCCCCGGCGGCGTCGCCTGCGAGATCATGGTCCCGCTCGATGCCGCCACAACCGGCTTCCCGGACGACACAAGCTTGTGAGGAGTGCTCCAGTGACGGATTTTCTTGCATGAGGACGAACCTGGCGATGCGCCAAGCGGTGCCGCCCTTCGCCCGTCTCGCCGCCTTGGCGGACCTGTCCGAGCAGGACGTGGAAGCGCTGCACGTTGCGGCACAGCGTGCGAGGTCCGTAGCAGCGTGTCGCGAAATTTCCCGACAAGGGGAAGAGCCGCTGCCCCCGAGCATCGTGCTGGATGGCTGGGCCGCGCGCGTGCGTCATTTCTCCGATGGACGACGCCAGATCCTGAACGTCGTGCTGCCAGGCGAGCCGATCAGGAGCGACCGGGAGCAGGAAGCCCTTGCGCCGGATGCCATTGTTGCGCTGACAACCGTGCGCATCTGCCCTGCGCCTGATCCGAGCGAAGGAGATTCCCAAAGCGGCCTTGCAGCTGCCTACAAAGCGAACGAGGCACTGGTGGAACGCTATCTGTGCGGACAGATCGCCAGACTGGGCCGAATGAGCGCGGTCGATCGCATGACGGACTGGTTGCTCGAGCTTCAAGAACGCCTTGTTCCCGTCGAGTCCCGTACGGGCGAGGCATTCCCGATGCCGCTGACGCAGGAAATGCTCGCCGACGCGCTGGGTCTCACCAGCGTCCATGTCAACCGGACGCTGCAGTTGATGCGGCGCGAAGGCTTGATCGAAATGCGGAACGGCATGGTTCGATTGCTGGATCCTGCGCGGCTGGTTGCATCGATCGGGTACAAGCCTCCCATGCGCCGGATCACGGTCTGAAACCAACATTTTACCGGTACGTTGGCGGGTGATGCTAAGGCTCTGTCCGCAACCTGCCATAACGCCGGACGAGCGCGCGTTAGGGCTCAAGCTGCTGGTGCGGGAGGCGATTTTCTCCGGCGGCGCCGGCGCGCTTACCTCCGGCGTGATTTTTGCCGCGTTCGCGCTGCACATCGGGGCATCCAACCTGATGATCGGCGTGCTGGCCAGTGCGCCGTTCCTGTCGCAGGTGCTGCAACTGCCAGCGATGCTGCTGGTCGAGCGATGGCGCGCGCGCAAGCGCATCGCGGTACTGACCAGCCTGATCGGCCGCGCCATGCTGGCCGTGATGGCGGCGATCGCCTTCTTCTCGGGCACCGGAGCGCTGCTGGTGTTCCTGGCGGCAGAGATCGTGTTGTGCGGCATGGGCGCGGTGGGCGCGTGTGCTTGGAACGCATGGATGCGCGACCTGGCGCCGGAGGAGCGGCTGGGCCAAGTATTCGCGCGGCGATCGCTGTGGCTGACGTTGATCGGGCTGATCCTCGGCCTCGCTGCCGCGCTCGCGCTACAGGCGACGGCGCCCGGATCATTTGCGCGCAACCTGGTCTTTTCCGGCATGTTCGCCGCCGGGTGCGTCACCGGGCTGATCAGCGCGGCGGTGGTAAGCGCCATGCCCGAGCCGCAAATGGCGCCGGCCGCCGGGCCGATTTCCTTGCGCGAGCTGCTGCACGGCCCCTTTTCCGACGGCAATTTCAAGCGGCTGCTCGCCTTCGTGGCGAGCTCGCAATTCGCGATCAACTTCGCCACGCCCTTTTTCACTGTGTTCATCGTCCGCCAGCTCGGCTTCGACGTCAGCTTCGTCATGGTGCTGAATGCGATCAGCCAGGTCGCCAATATCGGTGCAGTCCGCCTTTGGGGCACGCTGATCGACCGCTTCGCCAACAAGTCGGTGCTGGCGGTCTGCACGCCGGTCTATATCCTCGCCATCGTCGGCATGATCGGCGCGTCACAGTTCGGGGAGCGCGGGCTGGTGCAGCTGTGGCTGGTGCTGCTCCACATCGTGATGGGCGCCTCGATCGCCGGCCTGACGCTGGCCAGCACCAACATCGCGCTCAAACTGTCGCCCAAGGGATCGGCCACCGCCTATGTCGCGGTGAGTGCGATGACGACTGCCGTGGCTGCCGGGCTCGCGCCGATCGTCGGCGGGCTGCTCGCCGATTTCTTCGGGCGCCGCCAGTTCGAGTTGCTCGCCCGCTGGACCAGCCCACGGGGCATCGTCCAGCTGCCGATCGTGCTGACGAAATGGGACTTCTACTTCCTGATCGCCGGCCTGATCGGCCTGTACGCGATCCACCGCTTGTCGCTGGTCGAGGAGCGCGGCGATATCGAACGGCGTGAAATGCTGGGCCATGTGCTGCTCGAAACGCGCCGGTCGATCCGCAACATCTCCAGCGTGGCCGGCCTGCGCGCGGCCACCGATCTGCCCGGAAACTTGATCCGGGACGCGCGGCTGCGGGTGCGGCTGAGGCGTGCCCAGACAGCGGCACAAAATCGGAACCCATTGTAATCCATTTTATTTTTCCCGACCGGAAAAGACTTACCATCGGGGAAACTGGAGGTGCGAAGCGGTGTCGACGAGGGTTGAAGAAAACAAGGCAAAGGCGGCAGCGCCCAAGGTGCAGGCAAAGGCGGTCAGTCCCTATGTTCTCGCGTTGCGGGTGGATCTGGAGCGCGGGCTCAAGCGGCTCGGCACCGTCGAACTCGGCGATTTCAGCGTAGAACTCGGCCAGGGCGCGGAGTCGATCTGGGCGGTGGTGCGCCGCCAGAGCCGCGGCGGCCTAGCGATCCGCGCTGCCCATGCGCCGGGCGGCTTCAGCAAAGTGTCGAAGGTGAAGACGGAAGGCGATCAGGCGCTGCAGTTCGAGGCGATCAGCGCGATGGGCCGCCATCGCATCGCCGTGGAGGGCAGCGGCGCCGATCTGCACCGGCTGCGCGTGCGGACCTGGCTGACCCCGGACCGCCCGCTGCTCGTGCCGTTCCTGCCGCGCGACTTGTACCCGCTGGATGCCGCGGACGATCCGCTGGGCGCCGTAGGGGGGGTGGAGGCGGCGCAACGCGGACCGAACACCGGCCTTGTGTACTTTACGCTCGCCGATCCCGCCTTCGGCCATGCCCTCTACGTCCAGGATCTCACCGCGCTGAACGACTATTACCGCGCCACCCACATCAATCCGCTGGGATCGGTGGGCGGCGAATGGCCGGAGCTCGGCTATCTGCCACCCGCACCGCACAGCAGCACGCCGCGCGATCCGCTGCCCGCCGGCGAGGAAACGGCGATCAGCGCCGCGATCCTGGTGCTGCGCGACATGGCCGCCGCGTCGGAACAGGAGAAAGCGCGGCAGTTTCTCCAGATGCTGGGTGTCGCGTACACCGCGATGCAGCTACCGGCGGTGACCTATCGCGACTGGGTCGCGCGTGCCGAGCAGACGCTGAAGGATCTTGACCAGGCGCCCGAGGCCAGCTGCGAGAGCTATGGCCATCGCTATATCCGTCCCTACACCGACGCCGAATATCCGGACTCGATGGTGCAGATGACGGTTATCGCCTCGCTGCACGAATATGCCCGTTGGACCGGCAAGGCGATCCCGCTGGCAGCCGAACTGGCCAGGGGAATGGAGAAATTCTTCGACCCCGACCTCGGCACGCTGCGCCGCTATTTGCCCAATGTCGGCGACGACAAGGACGCAGATGCCGTCGATTCCTGGTACCTTTACCATCCTTTACGCAACCTCGCGCAACTGGCGCTCGATGGCGAGGATTGGGCGCGCGACCTGTTCCTGCGATCCGTCGAATTCGGCATCCGCGCCGCGCACCATTTCGATTATGATTGGCCGATCCAGTATAATGTCCGCGACTTCTCGGTCGTCACTGCCAAGCGCGGCGACCAGGAACATGGCCAGACCGATGTCGGCGGCTTCTACGCCTATGTGATGGTGCTCGCCTTCGAACTCACCGGCGAAGCGCGCTATCTGGACGAGGCCCGCGCCGCGATCGATGCGGCCAGGGGCATGCGCTTCGAGCTGGAATATCAGGCCAACCTGACCGCCTGGGGCGCGGCCGCATGCATGCGGTTGTGGCGGATCAGCGGCGTCACCGAATATCGCGAGCAGGCCTATGTCTATCTCGCCAGCTTCTTCCACAATTGCGAGATCTGGGAATCGCAGATCGACGCCGCACAGTATCACAGCAACTTCCTGGGCGCGACCGCGCTGCACGACGCGCCGTACATGGCGATGTACGAATGCTTCGAGAGCTTCGCCGCCTTCGACCGTTTCCTGCACGACAGCGGCCCGGACCTCGATCCGGCAACCCGGATGCTGGTGACCGAATATTGCAAATACGTCCTGCACCGCGCCTGGTTCTATTACCCCGACGCGCTGCCCGAGGATATCCTGGCGACAGAGTGGCGCAACGGCCATGTCGACCGGGCGCTGTCCTTCCCGGTCGAGGATCTCTACGCTGATGGACAGGCGCCCGGGCAGGTGGGCCAGGAAATCTATGGCGCGGGTGCAGCCTTCGTGCTGGCCTCGCGCACGTTCCACCCGGTCGAGGGCGCGGCGTTCCAGCTCTACAGCAACCACCTTATCGTGGCGGACGAGCGCACCGGCGAGCGCGCGCGAAGCCTTACGCTGGTGGGCGGCGAGACGTGCACCGCGCTTGTCGCCGCGGTGAAGCGTGGCCGGCGAGCCCTGCCCGATTGCAAGCTGATGCTGGCGGACGGGGACCGTGTGCGCCCGTCGCGGGCCAGCGCCGACCGTATCGAATGGCAGGTTCCTGCCAACGCACGCATCATCCTCAACTGGAGCGAAGCATGACCCTGAACGGCAAGCGTATCCTGCTGACCGGCGGCACCACGGGGATCGGCCGAGCCATGTTGATCGCCTTCGCGCGCTCGGGCGCGAAGGTGCTCACCCTCGGGCGTGACGAAGCCACTTTGCACCAGGCGCTGGAGGTCGCCGGCAAGCAAGGCGGCGAACTGCACGGCCTGACCGCGGACCTGGGCAAGCGCGAGGACATCGTACGCATCTTCGAAGCAGTCGATGATCGGCTGGGCGGCCTCGACATCCTGGTGTCCAACGCAGCACTCGGCGCGGATCCGATCGAGGAGATGGCGGACGACGATTGGCGATACGTCATCGACGTGAACCTGGTCGGCGCCCTCGCCTGCGCGCGCGGTGCTCTGAAGCGCCTGGGCGACGGCGGGCACATCGTCATCATCGGATCGATCAGCGCCGATATCCACGCGCCGGGGGAAAGCGTCTATTCCGCAACCAAGGCCGGGCTGCAGGCCTTTGCCGAAACGCTCCGCAAGGAAGTGGAGGATCGCGGCATCCGCGTCAGTCTGGTCGAACCGGGCAGCGTTGGCACCGACATGCAGCAGTCCGAGGCCGACGAGCAGCGCGAGAAGATCGCGCGCCGAGATGCTGCAGGCGGAGGACATTGCCGAAACGGTGGCATTCATCCTCACCCGCCCGCCGCGTGTCGACATCGTGTCGCTGCGGGTGGAGCCGCGGATTCAG
>Ga0307412_10001513_pt1 | contig 12887 bp, 29 predicted proteins | sample DK1Cmetagenome_3_FD_203823 | JGI IMG/M metagenome (GOLD analysis project Ga0307412, IMG submission 203823) | Maize rhizosphere microbial communities from greenhouse at UC Davis, California, United States - DK15-C-1 | ecosystem: Host-associated > Plants > Roots > Rhizosphere > Soil | place: USA...
CTGCCTGATTGAAGCTGGCGGCAGCGTATTGCAACGCCATCAGGCTTGATGTCCTTCCCCTGGTGCGCATCGGCCGAGATCGCTCAACCGCCAGAGGAAGGACGCTCAATTATCGCTCATCCCTGCCCCTCCTGAGAGCGGGCACGGATAGCGGCAAACTCTTCCAACGCCTCCCGAGCATCACGAACCGGGCAGTACCCGCCATCTTCGCAGGACGGGTGCTGGGCGTGCTGGGTATCGGCCAGTAGCTCTTGCAGGGCATCGGCTAGCTTGTTCGATCGCTCCCGCTCTAGCCTTGCCGATGCCTCCCAAGCCATGCACATCAGGTCGAAGGCTGACGCCGCTTTCGGGGACGTTCGTAGCCAGGCCTTTAAGCTTTCATCCATTTTTCGTCTCCTGTAGGGAGGCAGCAGCACGGACCTCACTACGTGAGCGTTGGTTCCGGCGTTGTTCCGAGGCAGTAGCCCATCGGCAGTTCCCCGGCTCATAGTTGCCGTTCACATCGATGCGGTCGATTGAGCAGTTGGCTGGGCGCTCCCCCATATCCGCCAAGAAGCAGGCGAAATCCGACCATCGCTCGCAGACTTTGATGCCGCGACCTCCATAGTGCTTAAACGATCGGAGCTTGCTATTTGTGCATCGCGCGATCATGGCGGACCACGTCACGTAAGTCCTTGTCCTGTTAAATCCGTGGCGCAAAGGTTGGATCTTTCTGACTTCGGCATTCAGGCACCCGCAGCTCTTGCTGTGACTCGTCACCAAGTCCGACGTAGTCACCTCTTTGACGGTTCCGCATTGGCACTGGCATTTCCACAAGACACGATGCCCTCGTTTCCCCGCCCGCGCCAGAACGGACCAGCGATTGAAGGTCTGGCCGACGATGTCTTTGAACGCGCTCATGATGTGACTCCCAGCGCCGCTGCAGCACGGACGATCGCTCTGCGCATCGCCTTGCACGGATCGTCAACCACTGGCTCGAAGATATGGCTGTCGCCTGCACCACGGACCCGCGCGTATGCGAATGCGCAATGTGTCGCTTCGTCATCAGCGGCGAACTCCATGCCGATCTTCACCGCCAGCCGAAGAGCCAAGTCGTCACGGTCTAGCGGATTGTTGTCGGGGCCATAGTTCTCCCCAGCGGCGCGGCCGGCAAGTTCAAGAAGCCTTGTATCGTCCATGGCCGTCTCGCTCATAGGTTGAATAGTCCCTCTGCACTGTCATATGGCGCTTTTGCCCGGGAACGCTGGGCGTCAAGATTGCCTCTTCCAACGTCCAGCCGGCCTTCAGGCGTCCGTGTACTTGGCCGATTGCAAGGCCCTTTTCTCTGCTCCACGCCGAGATGGTTTGGGTCTTCCCTTCCAACGTGACCATACGCGCTACTCGCGTGTTTTCTACTTGCTCCTGCTGCGTCGCCCATCGAACGTTTCCGGGCTCATAGCCCTTGTCCACGTCGATGCGGTCCAGCGAGTGGCGGGGGCTCGGCTTCGGTCCGACATACGTGTAGAAGGCGATGAACGAGTTCACCCACCCTGGAAAGACCGTGATGCCGCGACCGCCGTAATGGGGAAATTCCTTCTTCCGAGGGTTAAGGCAGCGTTGCTTCATATGGACCCAGGCGCGATGCTCCGGGCTCTTGTTCATGCCATGGCGCTCTCGCTTGCCTGCCTTCGCAGCCGCTTCCAGTAGCTGACGGTCATCCATTGCTCTCTCCCCCTTGGTAAGGACGAAGGGCGGCACGCTCATAGTTCCTGCCGGCCATGAACGCGAAGTAGACGACCACCAAGACATTGATCGTCATCCAGATTTTCTCGCCGATGCTCATTCCTTCTTCTCCTGGCCGGCTATACGAGAGGAGGCAAGGGCGGCACATCGGTGCATACGACCGAATAGCCATTCAAAGAGCCGGCCGAGGTAGCCGACAGGCTCGCCGCAATCCTGGCAGCAGTATTTCGCGTATTTCACGGGTTCTCCTTCCGCTTCTTCTTCGCTGCCTTGGTCACGAACGCCCGTATGGCGACCGTGCCGACGAAGCGAGCATCAGCCCACTCGGCATCCGTCATGCGGATCTGCCGGGGCTTCATCAGCTCGCCGGTAGGGGATAGGGGCTTGCGGCCCTGGCCACGGTCACTCATGGGTCTGGTCATCCCGCGGAGCGTACACAAGCAGATGGCCCCATGCGCGGGGATCGACCTTGGCCCGCGGGAAGTTGCCGAGCCTTTCGGCGCACTCCATGAGCATGTCGCTGATGCGCTGACCGCAGTTTTCATCCGTCATCGGGCCACCATTCGACGATGGTAGGCTGTCATAGAAGGCCTTCATGGCGGCTTCACGCTCGCGCCATCCAGGATCGAACTGGTCTTTGAAGAAATCGCTAGCAGCGTTGCTCATGTCTTGGTTTCCAGAACGATCCATTTCACAGAAAGATGCTTGCCGGCCTGCCGGTTTAGACGCGCAGCACAGGCATCGCATTCACGCTTGCCGGCGACCTTCACGGCACTGGACGGGACCGCAGCCCCGTCGATGGTCATCACCACCACGTACATAAAAGGCCTCAGGCCTTCAGTGCGGTCAGGGGAAGGGCCATTTCACCGCGGCGGGTCTTGCCGGTGCGCTCGTCGTATTCCTTCACTTGTGCGTACTGCTCGCCGCCGATCGTGCGGAAGGCCAGGATCACGAACTTGCCGAACTTACCGCTAACGATCTGGTTGACTTGGAAGGACATTTTGCTGCTCCGGTTTGTGTGTTGCGATGGAGTTAATGTAGCTACGCAATCAACACAAGTCAAGCGGTTTTGCGTTGAATTTGTAACTACGAAATCGCGATCTGTTTTCGCACCCAAGCTGCCCCGCCAAGCTCCAGACATTTGCGCCATTCGTCGTCAGTCATCCGAATTTGCCGAGGCTTCATGGCTTCGCCGCTGGCAGCGATGGTCGGCCTCCCGCCTTTCCACTCCACATCCGCCCAAGGGATGTTGTAGCAACCAGGGCCGGCCTTCTCCTCGATCAGACGGGCCTCAATGGCTGGGCAGTCCTTCAGGGGAGCCCGAACCATCACCTCCATCTTGAAAGCGGCCTCGCCGTGCTCTTTCCAGTCGGCCTGGAGCCCTGGGTTCGAGTGGCCGCCCATATTCAGCAAGCGCCTATGCTGTTTGAAGCGGCGCGAGACGTTGCGTGTCTGCCCGATGTAGACGCGCCCGTTCACGATGTTGTGGATCGCGTAGACGCCAGGTTCGGTGTCTAAAATGCCTTCAGCCATTGCATGCTTCCTATGCGTGCGGTTAGAGCCGGCCGGGTGCTGCATACGCCCGGTCAGCTCGACTTCCAGAGGAAACTCACCCCGCGAATTTCCCCCGATTTCCGCCAAGAACCGCATGAACACTGGGTTCACGGTGCCGGTTCCGGGCACCACCATCGATCTTACATTCTTCCCTTGATTCCCGCCGCAGAGGGAAATGCGGCGTAAACAGGGGGCATGCAGCCCGGTATGATTTCGGATCGTTTCCCTGTACAGAAGAAAAGTGCGGGAAGTTGTCCCCCCGAAAATCCCTCGGACGATCCCCCGAATGGCTACCCCTAAGAAGACGGCGCAAGGCACTTGGCGCGTTCAGATCGAGATCGGCGGCGTCCGCGACAGCGCCACCTTCGACACGAAGCGCGAGGCCGACGAATGGAACGCCCGTAGACGCATCGAACTGAAGGCCGAGGACAAGGCTGGTCCCGGTGCAAACAAGACGCTCCTGGACGTGCTCAGGCGCTACGCCGAGGACGTTACGCCGAAGAAGCGCGGCAAGGCCAAGGAACTGATCCGGCTCAACGCATTCGAGGACGCCGAGAAGCACAAGCACCTGCCGCTGAAGAAGCGCATTCAGGCCGTCACCAGCGACGACATCGGGAAATGGCGCGATCACCGGCTGAGCATCAACGCGCGTGGCTCCGTGCTGCGGGATATGGGTTTGCTGTCCTCGGTGCTGACAACGGCGCGCAAGGAGTGGAAGTGGATCAAGGCCAACCCCGTGCAGGATGTGAGCCGGCCCGCCAACCCAGACCATCGCGAGGTGCTCATCAGCGGCCCCGAGGTCCGCAAGATGCTGCGCCAGCTCGGCTACCGACGAGGCGAGGTGCGGTCGGTCTCTCAGGCCATCGCACATGCCTTCCTCCTGGCGTTGTTCACCGGCATGCGGGCCGGCGAGATCTGCGGGATGACCTGGGACCGGGTGCGCAAGGATCATCTGATCCTCCTGTCGCTTCAGCAGGCGATCTATGACGCCAAGGGCAAGGAGTTGGTCGGCACCACCAAGACAGGCAAGCGCCGCGAGGTGCCACTTAGCCCGGGGGCGCAGAAGGTCATACAGCGCATGCGCGGATGGGATGCGGAATTGGTGTTCGGGGTGAAGTCCCAGACGCTGGATACCCTGTTCCGGCGCTCGCGCGTGAGGGTTGGGCTTTCGGGCTTCACCTTTCACGATTCGCGGCACACAGCCTGCACGCACTTGGCGCGCAAGATCGAGGTGCTGGACCTGTGCAAGATGATGGGCTGGACGAAGACGACTCAAGCGCTCACCTACTACAACCCGAAGGTTTCAGACATTGCGCGACGCCTCCGATGATTCCCACGCCAGTACCTCGCACAGCAGCCATTTGCCATCGGAGCCGGGCGAAGGCACCACGCCGCGCCGAACACGGTCGGTGAGCGTCTTCCCGCTGATTCGCAGTCGCGCGCACATCTCATCACGCGTCAGCCGTTCGCCCTGCATGCGGGCGATCATCTGCTCCAGCCGGTCGAACCGTTCAAGAATTGCGTCTTCGCTCACGTCGTTCCCTCCTCATGGGGAAGGTAGTCACCTGGGGTCATGCTGCCATATCCTCCAGGGCGAACGGCTGCCACTTCGGCCCCTGGTGCAGCACCGTCTCAATCTCGACGCCGTGATGGTTGGCATTGAGGCGCAGGCTTCCGCCAAACCGGGCATGCAGGTCCGCGGCAATGGCCTCGTGATAGCCCTCGGTGTGCAGGGCGCAGGCCGTCTTGATGTGCTCGACGTAAATCTGGCGGTCGGTCTCGATCTCCAGGCGGTAGATGACCATCTCGCCGTTGTTGGGGCACTCGGCCGCGAATGTGTAGCGGTAGGTGTTCAAAGCAGGCTCCCTTGCGGTTGCAGTTCGATCTCGGGCACGCTAAAACTCCAGCGGGCCGGCGAGTTCTGAGATTCGATGCGGGCGCGCATGACTTGGGCGCGCGCCTCCTTGGTCGGAGGGCTGTACGTGCCCCTCCAGGCTTGATCAATGCCGATGTTCCGGCCGATGTTCGTGCTGTCAGCGCTGGAGAACGGCAGCCGCGTGAAGATGTCCGGATTCAGCATCCGCAGGCCGTGCAGCTTGCACATGGGCCGGCCATCGTCGTCGCAGACAACCCGCATTGCTCTGGCGATCTGTCCCCACCAAGCAGCGGTGCCGATGCTGGCGAACTCTCCCGAGCTGCCGATGCAGACTCGCGGGTACTTAGCGGCCAGCCTCTCCAGCCGATCCATGCTTTCGTGCATGTGCCATACCGGAGCGCCGAACCACACCGGCAGGGGCCACTCGGCCAGCAGAGCATCGTTCGCCAATTCGTCGCCGTCGATCACGTCAGGGATCACCGCGAAGTCACACGCGGGGATCAGCTTGCACTGCGCCGCCCACTCGTAGAACGGGCGCCAGTCCTGCACCGGCTTGCCCTGCTTCCAGGCTGTGAAGGCGCCGTTGTCGATCGCGAACGACTGGCAGACTTCCGCGGCAAGCCCGAGGTTCCGAGGCTCGGCAAAGCTGACGAAGCCATGCCCGGCAGAGAGGGCCACGGATGCGGCAGTCTCGGGGGTGATGGGCAGCCCGTGATAGTGGATCACGCTCCTTCCCCTTCTGCGCTCTTAGGAGTACCGATAAGGGAGCGGATGGCCTCGCGATATGCCTGTGCGCCAGCAATCCAGCCCTCTTGGTACGCTTCGCCCCAAGCGCTATTGCCAACAGGAGCTAGGACATCTTCTGACTCATAGAGCCCTACCGCTTCCTCCAGTGCCTCATCCCTCACGCGGGACGCCTTCCATTCGCGCATCTCTTCCCGTCCTTCTGCGCGAGCAATGGCCTGGATCTCTCGTACTTGTGCGTAGCTGAATCCATTGCCATCAGGGCTGCGGATTTCCGGGTCTGGCAGAGGGGGTAGTTCATTTGGCATGGTCTACCTTCCCTGTGGTGGAGGTGGTGGGAGTGGCGATACGCTTGCTCACAGTGCGGTAGAACGCGCGCCAGTCGCTCAGATCATCGAAGCCGTTGTGCCCGGACTGGAAGGCGCGGACGCCTGCGCGAATGTCGTCGTCGGTCGGCTCCGCTCCCGTGGCGCTGGCCTCGGGCTGACGGTTGTTCATGCAGGCGTCGATCTCGTCATAAAGGCGCGTCGCTTCTTCGTCGTCCTGCAAGCTGCATGCGTGCCCGTAGAGAGCAACCATTTCAAGCAGGTTCGCGGTTCCAGTGCTGGTCAGGCTCTTGGCGTAATTGGCAGCGATGCTTGCGTAAACGGCCTGATCCTCTGTGCTGGCCTCTTGCTCCCGTGCTGCCGTGACTGGGGGAGGGGCGAGGGGAACAACTTCAGCCGACTCGCAGCGGCCTGCATACTCTTTGGCTTCCTCCTCCGTGTCGAACATGGTTGACAAGCACAGTCGGCCACCGTCACCTGGAAACTTCAACGCCCACACCACAGCCTGTACTGGCTCTGCGCTTGCAGAGGTCTGGAGAGCGAGGGCGTCACGGCTTGCAACCCAGAAGTTCCATCGCCCTTGCGTGTTGGGATTGCGGTAGCGCGTGCGGCCATCGTCGTCGGGCTCGCCCTCCTCAAAGTCTCCGTAGCCCAACTGCTCGGAATACTGCTCGAACTTCGCTTGCTGATACTTGTCTCGCATGTCAGTCTCCCTCCTTCACCGCTGGCCGCTCGGCCTGGGATGCTGCGAGGGCGTCATTCACGTCCAGAACCATCATGACCATGTTCGCTACGTCTGCGCCTTCGTCGCGCAGGTTCGACTTGTAGGCGTCAGTGCCGCGAGGGTAGGCGAGATGCGCGGCCTGGAACTCCCTGAACTCCTCACGCACGCGCTCCATCAGTTGACCCGGCGAGTCATCCTTCCAACCACCTTTCCAGTCGTTCTGACGCAGCTTCGATTCCATGGCATCAGCGAATGCGATCACCTCTGGGCGCCACCGCTCCCCCACTGCCTGCCCTGCTGGTGCTGGCCGCTCGGATTGCTGGCCGGCGAGGGCATCTATGCAATCATTCCAGCCGGCCTTGTATGTGGCTTCGTCTACGTCACCTTCCCACGTTGGGTCAGGCATGAGCATTTTCGCGGGCAGTAATCGCCACTCAGATTGCCGGTGGGCGAGGGCGAGGACTGCGCGGGCGAATCGCTTTGCGCTGATTGGCAAATGATCTAGGTCCATGTCCACTGCAAGGGCCATGATTTCCGCATCTGTCGGCTCGGCCTGCTGCCCTGCGGGAGCTTGGGGGGATGCGGCGAGCATTGCTTCGTAGAGCCGCCCCCACCACCAAAATCCCTTCGGCCTGTGCGCGGACGCAATGGCGTAGGCGTCTGCTGCGCGCTCCATTTCCGGCGTCGCCTTCGCTGGTGCGAGTTTCCATTCAGCCATGGTTGTCCTCCCCACTCGGAGCCGCCTGCTTGGCGCCACGCCAGTTCGGCAGTTGGCGGGCGCCGTCGATTCGCGCCAACAATTGCTTTGCCCGTTCTTGCTTCTCCTGGGCCTCTAGCACAGCCGCGTCTGTTGAGCGCCAATCATTCTCTACTTTGAGGGCGGCAGCCTCCATGTCCCTAACCGCCTCTCGAAAGTCCTCAAGATTACTCGGCTGCTGGTCCGCTGCCGGAGCCGCCTGCTTTTCAGCGGGTGGGGTGGCGAATTGCGCTTTCGCGTCATTGAAGCCGCGCAGGTATTGCTCGGTGCCGTACCGCGTGTCTTGCTGCACAGGCTGCGTGGTTGCTGGCAGAGCGTCGATCATGTCGTCGAAGCGCTCACCCTTGAGGTTGCGCTGGTGCAGCTCAGCCCACTGGGCCACGTTGAGCTTGCGTGCCTTCTCGTAGCGAGTCCATCCGAGCAGGGCCTGCGTGGGGGAGGACGGGGTGGAGGCGGCGTAGTAACCAGCAAGCCACATCTTTTGATCGCGAGAGGTTGGCACTACCCCGTCGCCAAACACCTTGTAAAACGCGTTCGGCAAGGCCCCCGTCAGCGAGCGAGGGGTGCTATCCCATCCGGTCGCCGCTAGCCATGCTTCACGCTCGTGCTTCTGGCCCAGTTCGTAGGTTCGCTCCACTGGGGCTACTGGCGCTCTGGCGTCACCGCGCAGTTCGAAGCCCTTTTTTGCCCAATGCTTATAGTCGGCACCGATTGGCACACCACCATTCGCTGCAACCTCTGCCAGCCACCACTGTTCGAAATCCACCGCTGCTGGGGCTGCTGGCGCTTGCCGGGAGAGGGCGGCGACGATGCGACAAATGCATTCTTCGTCATGCGCGCGGCTGGCCTTAGAGAATCCGTCAGGATCATCGCCCTGCCATCCGAATGTGGCTTGCGACCAGCCACGGCAGATCTCAAGAATCTCGCGGGCAAGTGTCTCGCTCGGCTGCTGCACACTGTCTGCATGGGGGTTCATTGCTGGTCTCCTTGTTCAGACTTGGGAGAGGAGGCGATAGCTGCGTCGATGGCTGCGTCGAGGTAGTCATCGCGACGCAGTAGGCCTCCAGTCGGCCCATACACGGCGGCGTTGACATTGTTCGGGTAGGACCGCAGCCAGCGATACCGAGCTGCATCCAGGGCATCCGCTCCTACCTGCTGTACGGTAGAGGAGGAGAGAGCCCGCTCAGCCCATCGCACAGCCTTGGTGAACGACTTCAGGTCGCAGGGGCAGAACGGGTTGCTGGTGCTGAAGGTCTTGTGCCATCCTGCCTCGATCTGCTTGGATGACAGTTCCTCTCGCTCATCCCCTGGGGAAGTGGTAGAGAGAGTCATGCGGACTCCCGAGCTTTTGAGAGCATCTTTGTGGTGGGCGGCATCTCCGCGATTACGTCGCCAACCATCGCTTCAAGAAGCATGGCCGCCGTGTTCCAGCCAATCCGCAGATGCCTTTGGACAAGGCTGATGCTCCCTTTCTTGTGCTTGCGAACGACCGTGCAGGCTTCCGCGTAGAGCGGGTGCGAACGGCCGCTGGTGTCTGTCAAGGACGCCTGCTTTGCTTCACTCATTTATGTTCTTCCTTCTACAGAAATAGGGGAGGGTCAGACTGCGAGGAATGCGCGACCAGCAGCGGCCTTGTTGAAGGGAATATCCCCGTCCGGGTCTTCACGATGACCGCCTGAGCGGCTCGGAGGTGCGCGGCGTTGTTGGGGTGCCGGAGCCTCTGCCTGCCGTTCCTTGCTGCCCAGCATCTGCATCTGGTCTGCGCGGATCTCGGTCGCGAACTTCTCCACGCCGTCTTTGTCCGTGTATTTGCGCGTGCGGATCTGGCCTTCCACGTAGACCTGAGATCCTTTCGCCAGGTACTGCGCTGCGATCTCGGCAAGTCGGCCATTGAAGGTGACGCGGTGCCATTCAGTGGCTTCGCGCATCTCGCCGCTCTGCTTGTCCTTCCACTTGTCGGTGGTGGCAATCGTGACGTTGCAGACATGATCGCCGCTCGGGAAGGTGCGAGTCTCCGGGTCGCGGCCCAGGTTGCCGACGATGATTACTTTGTTGACGCTTGCCATTACGCGGTTTCCTTGGTTTTGTGAAGTTCTTGCTCAACCTTCTTAAAGGCCGAACGGGTTTTGGAATCGAGTTGCGCCCAAAGGGTCATCTTCTGGATGTCGTCCAGGCCCTCGGACTTGATCTGCTGGACGGCGGCTGCATGCCAAGCTGCATCGGTGCTGCGGAATGCCTCTGTGACACCCGTAGCCAGGTCTTTGATGTACTCCTGTACCTCGGGAGGGAGAGCAGGAACATCGTCGTTCTTCAACGGGCTGTGACGGATGCCGGAGAGGTCTTGCTTCTTCTCCGGCTCCTCGCCTTCGGGGAGGTCTTCGCCGGCATAGATGTACAGACCCAGGCCATGCATCGAGATAGCCTTGGTCATGCAGCGCATGATTGCGTCGCTGATCTTTCGAGCATCCGGGCTCTTCAGCGCGTTGTTCTTGTGGTCCATGACCGGCAACATGCACTCACGGCGCAGGCCGTTGACAGTCACTGACGTGTGAACCATGGCGGTTTCGCCGATCCACATGCAAGGCTGTTCCGCGCCTTGCGGACCGTAGGTGTGGACGATCCACGTTGCAGCAGGGTCCACCTTGAGCACTTCGGCCCATGCCCATGCCCAAGAAAGATAGGTCAGTTGACCCTTCTTTTCCGTGTGGTCGTTTACGTTGATCTTGAGTAGTTCGCTCATGGTTTCCTCAGAAGAAGGGACGCCTCAGCGCTTCCTTGAGCGCTACGACTGCTGCACGAGTGCGGGACATGTGAGTACGGCGCACCTTGTAGTTCAGGACAAAGACATCGATGGCGGTCATCACAGCACCCTGAAGCCCAACACGATCAGCACAGGCGAGATAGCCAGGAGGAACGTCCCAACGGTCAGGAACGCGTCTTCTGCCGGCGTGCAGGGGTGGTCGTCCAGTTCCGAGAACTGCGCTTCTGCGAACCGCTGAGAGGTGGTGTGCAGCGCCTGCTCTTCGATGGTCAGGTAGTTCATGATGCCTCCAGTGCAAGCAGGCTGTTAATCTGCTGGTCGATCTTCATGACGGCCTCGGCGAACTCGCGCTTCAGATCTTCCTTGCGCTGCTTCAGTGCCTCCACTTGTTGCGCCCGAGGGTCCCAGCCTTCCGGCATTTCAAATTGAATGGTGTACGGGCAGATCAGCACGAAGCCGTGAGATTCCATGCAATCCATGTCGAAGAAGCTGATGCGATGGCGATCGATGATCGACGGGCCATCCTCCCAGTCGTGGGCAGGCTTGGCGTACAGAAAGCCGGGAATGGTGATAGTGGTCATTTCAGTTCGTCCTTGTGAGCCAGATAACGAGGATGGCTATGCAGCCAACGATGTAGAGAGCCTTGTCTGCGCGGGTCAATTGCGCATCTCCAGAATCTTCTCGGCCAGGTCGTCCAAGACTTCTTCCTTGAGCAAGTCTTCGATGGGCTCGCCACCGATCAGCACCTCATGGATTTCCAGTTGCTCGGGATAGCCTGGGTACGGTGCTGGGCCGTAGTGGTCTGCCGGTTCTTCCGGGGTGTACTCAAAGCGGACTCGGAAATCGAACCCGCAATACGTCACGGTCATTTCGCCGGGGCCTTCGCGGTAGCTCATGCGATGCTCCACTCTTGCGGAGGCAGCGCCTTCAGGGTCACCACCTTTTCGCGCATCACATGAGGCACTTGCATGTGCATGCCGACAGTCGCCTTCAGCCACTCGGCGATAGGCACTTCTTTCACTTCGCAGGCAGCAAGGAAGCCAGCGACCTCGAAGCCTCTGGAATCCCAAAGGTCATCAGAGTCCGCTACTTGTTCGTCGGTGGGCAGTTCGAGATAGATCATGATTGCTCCTGGACAAGAACACGCTCAACCCGTTGGCCTTCAGCGTGAGAGAGATGGGTAAGGGTCAGAAAGATGGCGTCTGCTGCGTCTTCAGCAGAGGTCCACTTGCGCTCCAGCGTCTCAGCAGGGGCGCGAAGTTGGACGGTGACGATGTAGGTCTTCATGGATTCACCACACGCGGAGGAATGCAGCCCAGTCCCAAACGGCGGGGCTTTGGCAGGAATTGACACCCTGTGCCGACACGTACTCACCAGGCGCAATCGTCACAACCGGGAACGACACATCACCGCGAGTCCGCAGAGCGTTGTCGCAGTTCTGGTACTTGATCGAACCATCGGCAGTCGCCACGTAGATGCAGGCAGGACCGTTCAGGGTGTTCCCCGACCCAGACTCCGAATAGATCGACGCACCAGACAGATGCAGTTCACGGCCGGTGTCATTGCGCCACGGAGTACCCGCAGTGCTCTGCTGCTGACCATTGCAAGGGATCACGGCATCCATTTGCGGCTGCCTCCATGCATGCAAGCCGGTCGTCTGCACACGCACGCTCATTGCGTAGGTATGGTTCTTGTACTCAGGCTCGGTGTGCGAGTTGAGGTAAACCACCTGTCCCGGAGCAATGGAAAGCCCTGTTCCGTTGCCCCAAGTGATCGTTGGGTAGTTCTCGCCGGATTGCTTGGAAGAACAACCGACTTCACCGATACCCGGTGTGGGTTGGCCGGTGATCAGGTCGCCCACGTAGGCGCAAATCTCGCTCCACAGATGAACTTCACCAGTAGCAGCTTGCAGACTGTCGATCTGCAACAGGGTGTCGGTGTTGTTCGTGAACTTGACGTAGGTTCCAGCAGGAACACCAACACCGATAAGCTCGCCGTTCGCAACCAGAGGGCACTCGATATGCCCATCAAGAGCAGTCGTGCAGCCGGGATTAACCGGGTTGAGCTTCAGAGGCTCAACGGCAGTCTTAGGTTCTTGAACAGCAGGGGCGGGAGCGACAGCGAAGAAGCCGCCGCCAGATCCGTCACCACCGCCGCCACAGGCGCAGAGGGCCGAGACCGCCGCTGCTGTGAGTACCTGCTTGAACATCTGATCTCTCCGGTTTGCTGCGAAGTGCAGCGCATGGAGAGATTATGCAAACAAGTTTGCTGCTTGCCAAGGGGTGCAAGCAAAAATGTTTGCTAGTTCGCCTAGGTGGTTTCCCGTAGACAACAAAAAGCCGGCAACGCGGCCGGCTTGCTTGGGGTGTGGCTGGTCTTATCTGGTGGGCCTGCGATCCTTGGGGAGTGCGCTGTAGAGCAGC
>Ga0307412_10001514_pt1 | contig 12885 bp, 8 predicted proteins | sample DK1Cmetagenome_3_FD_203823 | JGI IMG/M metagenome (GOLD analysis project Ga0307412, IMG submission 203823) | Maize rhizosphere microbial communities from greenhouse at UC Davis, California, United States - DK15-C-1 | ecosystem: Host-associated > Plants > Roots > Rhizosphere > Soil | place: USA...
GCTTTACGGGTCTATCAAGCCAAGGCGTGCCTACTTGGGAGGGATGTGTCGTTCATCACCCTAGAGGAAGTGATGGAGCTGGTGAGGCGCCATCCTCATGAGTTCTATTTCGGCGAAGCGTTTCCTTGGAGACAAATGCATGGACAATACGCATTCGAGCTTCAAGCGATGGATATCGAGGCAATTCTAGGAAAAAAAGGCCGGCGTAAGGCCAATGTAAAAGGAACCAGGTGGATACACGGCATCGGCATGGCTGAAGAGGAGCCCTGCTTAAGGCCTCAAGACCAGCGTTCGATTCACCATCTGGTGACCGGCACCACCGGTGCGGGTAAAAGTCGTTGGTTCGACATTGCGATTGCCCAGTGTGTAGCTCGAGGAGAGGCAGTAATCGTAATTGACCCCAAAGGGGATAAAGGATTAGCTGCAACATGCAAGCGTGCCTGTGCTGCGGTAGGTAAGCCGAGCTTGTTCAAGTATTTCCATCCTGCGCACCCTGACAAATCTGTTCGTTTATCACTGACAAAGAACTTTGGCCGCGCAACGGAGATTGCGTCAAGGGTTGCGGTGTTGATGCAAAGCAAGGCAGGTGATCCTTTCCAAGCCTTTGCACAAATGTCTTTGAACAACGTTATCCAGGCCATGCTGATCTGCAACATCCTCCCTACGCTGGTCGAAATCAGGCGAACGCTTGAGGGTGACGTACCTGGGCTAACCATCAAAGTGTTGATGGCCTATGGTGCGACAGTATTCGGTGAAGCTGAGTTTGCCCGAATGGCGGACTCTGCAATTTTGTCAGCGAAAGTAAAGGACATTGAGCAGCGAGCTAAGGTCTTGCGCAGGGTTTACTACAACGATATAGCCAAGGTTAAACCCAACACAGACCTGGAAGGTTTGTTGACGATGCTCGAACACGAACGAGCGCACTTCAGCAAGATGATTGCCGGACTTTTGCCAATTCTAACGATGCTTACGTCGGGGGCGATGGGTCCATTGCTTTCACCGCGCACTGACGATGAAGATCCTCGACTGATAAGTGACCTCAATTCTGTAATTAACGCGGATCAAGTACTTTACCTTGGGCTCGATTCACTATCGGACCCTATGGTTGGCTCAACTATCGGTTCACTGGCTCTTGCCGACCTGGCTTCAACTGCAGGCGAGATCTACAACCATAGGCTACCAAAGCCGGTAAACATATTTGTTGACGAGGCAGCAGAAGTTATTAACGACCAACTCATACAACTGCTTAATAAAGGACGTGGTGCTGGCATCAATCTTTATATAGCCACTCAGACAATCGCCGACTTTATTGCGCGTATGGGAGACGAATCGAAAGCAATGCAGGTGCTTGGTAACTGCAACAATATAATCAGTTTTCGCGTACTGGATTCCCAAACACAAGAATTTGTATCGAAAAAAATGACTCCGACTCGATTCAAGTACGTTATGCGAACGCAAGGCAACTCAGCAGGTGAGGGTGGAGTTTTACAGGGAGGTAATGTCGGGGAACGCCTTATGCAGGAGGAGGGTGAGCGATTCCCAACAGCTCTTTTGGGGGAGCTACCTGACTTGGAGTTTCTTGCGATTTTTGCCGGCGGCGATCTTCGCAAGGGTCGGCTACCCATTCTCACTAATCTGACTGCCAACTGATATCGGAGCGAAAAATGACTGTCTCAATCCCACTGGAAATTCAGCGTCTAACTGGGCTGGATGAGGCCTCAACCACTCGACTTCGCACGTTTGACCTCGAATGGCGTTGCGGCACGCAGTTCATCTTTAAGATGCTTGAAGCTGGCCATAAGCCGGAGGTTGTAGGCGCTGCGCTAATCGACGTCCTGGTTTCATACCAACGTATGTGTCGAGAAGGTGTCAGCGATTTTATTCGGCTCCGGGTGGTACTTGGCCACATCCTCCAAATCCTCACAAGCTTCGGGAATGCCCCAACGGCGGATGATGTTGTTCGTTGGTGCGAAGTAACGAATGTCCCGCCACCTATCCGGGAGTACCTGATCAATGGCTGAGATGATTGAGGAGAAATGGCCAAAGGGTGTCATGGCCTCCATAGCGTTCTTCTTCGTCCTGATCCTAATGCTAGCGACAGTTGCACCGAACAAGCTTGTGGATACCGTGATGGTGAAAGAACGGAAATGGGGCATCGAGCTGCTCGGTAATTCGGACATGGAGATGGTGCTTGAAAAGACCAATCGCTACTACTCCGCCTTGGTGATCGACTCGGGAGCCAAGAAAATTGTCTCCGATATGTTGATGCCACGCGGCGGTACTGTGGATGCCTTTGAAAAAAACGTGGATTGGTGGTTTCGGTATCTAGAGTCCCGAGGTGAGGCGGTTCAGAAAATCATATATCAGATGGTGTATCGGATAGTTCTAACGCTTTACTGGTTGCCACTGCTGGTCGCCGTTTTGGTGCCGGCAATATATGCCGGCTGGATGCGTTGGAATGCCAAGCGGCATGGATTCGATTATTCATCACCGTTTCTTAATAACAACGCAGCAGTCTTTTTGTCATGGGGGGGAATGCTCATCGTGCTCAGTGTTCTGCTGCCCCTACCATTGCCTCCGCTCGTTATTTCGACATTCATCGTCATCATGCTGCCAGTCGTGCTTTCTGTGCTGATCAGCAACCTGCCGAAGCGCATTTGAATTCTGTCGAAAAAACCGCCTGAAAACGAAACTTCCAGGCGGTTTTTCTCCGCAGAATTGCTCCATCACTACGACAGGCTAAAGCTCATGGCAACGAAAACCATCCCCTTCGCTATCACCATCACAGCTCTTGCCACTGCGTTGGTATTTGGTTCCTATCACTATTTCTCCACCGTGAGTGCGTTGGAAAACCAGATCAATTCTCTCGAAGGTGAGCTGACCTTTGCGAAAGCACAAGCAGTCGGTCCGGACGCGATTCAGGAGATCGTCAATAACCTCAAGCAGCTTCCTGAAGAAGACATCCCAGCAGCTCCAGACAACTGGATCTACGGCTCTGCATCTGCGCGATACACACTTATTGAGATGACAGATACGGAATGTCCCTACTGCCGTGATCATTTCCCCCTGCTAAAAGCTCTCATCGAGTCCTCTGCGGGGCAAATCAATTCGGCCCTTCTGCATGTACCGGCCCTAGGTGAAGCATCCCGCAGACAAGCACTGGCCATTGAGTGTGCCGGTGAGCAAGGCGGTTCAGATGCTGCGTGGAAATACACCCAGACGGTTTTCGATAAAACCGGTGGCAACGGCAAGGGCGTTTCAGAATCACTCGTTTCTCTTGCAACGGAGCTTGGCCTGGACGGGAAGCGTTTTGCGGCCTGTACCGATTCAAAAGAGGCTATTGAGCGGGTGACAGGGGACCTCGACCAAGCAATAAAGCTGGGTATCCAACAAACGCCATCAACGCTTCTCTTGGATAACCAGACTGGAATGTCGATGGTGCTCCAGGGTGCGAACGCCAGCCATGAAGGCATCCTTAAAGCTATCGCCAGTCTTAATAAAGCAGGAGGCGCAAAGTGAGCGAACCTATCAAAATCCCTGGTTACATTGACCAGCCACCTCACGTGATGTTTTGGCGCTTGGATGAGGTCATGCCGATCGGCATCGGTCTTGTAGCAGGGGTCCTCCTGGCCCAGTTGATCCTTTGCACAGTGGCGGGTCTCCTGCTCGCTCGCTTCTACCGGCGTTTCTGCGACAACCGACCGGACGGCTACCTGCTCCACGCTATTTACTGGCACTGGGGAGCAATTGGTCGGAAACGTGTTCGATCCATGCCCAATTCTTACGAGAGAGAGTTTGTCTGATGCTTTGGAAGTCGCTAAAAAATTCATTCGACGGTATGCGAGGGGAAAATCAGTTCCTACGGTTAGCCGTCGCTGGCCTTGTAGTGAGCAACCTTCTGGTGTCGTGTTCTGCAATCAACAAGGAGGAGGTCGTCACTGTTATACCGCCTACGCTGACCGAGACTGCTTGGGTGAGTAAGACTCAAAGCTCTGGAGAATATACTGACGCATGGGCCCTTTATATCGCGATGATGCTGGGTAACGTTACCCCGCAAAACGCCACAGTTGTTAAAGACGCTCTTGGGCCGATTTTAGATAAATCAATCTACCAGGAGACGATGAACGTTCTTGATACCCAAATTCATCAGATTCGACAGGATCGAGTGACGCTCAGCTTTGAGCCTATGAAAGTACTCCGCGATAACCTCAACGAAAACAAATTTTACGTTACCGGCCGTTCCGTAAGTGAAGGACCTGCGGGCGACAAAAAGCGTAGCAACCGCACCTACGAGTTTGAGCTAGCAATTAAAGACTACAAGCCTGTCTTGAGCTGGCTTAGCACCAACTCAGGCGATGCCCGAACTCAGGATGTGGTTGATCGAGAAACCAGCAAGGCAGCGAAGCAAGCAGAGCGTGAAAAGAGGAATAGCCAGCAGAAATAAGCAGCATTCAAAATGCCCATGCCAGTGACATTTGGGATGGGCTTTTTTCATGGAGCCCCCATCTTTATCGCTACAAATTGCCCTCCGTTTTCAGACGCAAAAGCTGCTTGAAAACGCAACTCAAGCTTCTTGATGCCCTCCAGAATTGACGACAATTCAGAGCAGAGGTCGTCTCGATGTCACTTCCAGTTTCCCTTAATTTTTTCAAGCCTGCTGCGCTCGTAATGGCTATGGCTAGCGTATTTCCCGCTGTTGCCCAAGAGCAGATTCAGATACCAGGCATGAGCATGCCAGTTGCTGCTAGCACTCAGCCTCAAGAAGTAGCCAAGCCCGCACCAGAGAGAGCATCGGAGCAGCCGGAGTCACCTCAAACAGAACACAAACCACGTCTGGTGGCCGTCACTCCAGGCTCAACTGAAAACCCCGGCGTGCCGGCCGACATCGTTAAGAAGTCAGCTCCTGTCCAGCCTGTCGAATCGCGTCAGGACGTCGTTGTTTCAAACGGTACAAACACGTTGATTCCCATCAGCCGCGGGCAAATGAACCGACTGGTTACGCCTTTCGAGACACCTAACGTTCAGACAGTTAGCACGGCTGATATTACCATCAAAGAAAACGTCATTTACGTCACGACTTCTGAAGACAAGCCCGTGACGATGTACGTGACACCCGATGAAGATGAGTCGGTCGCTATCTCGCTGACATTGCTCCCGCAGAGTGTGCCTCCCATCCAGGCGAACCTGATACTGGCTAAGAGCGTTCAGGGGCTGGCGAGTGTTACGCCTGGATCTGCGTCGACAACCTACAGCGGCCAAGCGAAGAAATGGGAACGCTCCCAGCCCTATATGGACACTCTTCGTTCATTGATGCGCGAAATGGCCCTGGGCAAGTTGCCGCGTGGATATACCTTCGGAGCCCTCACCAACGGGAACAGAATCCCCGCTTGCGCGCAGCCGAGTCTGAGTTTTGATTTCAGCAAGTCTCAGCTGATCGAGGGACACGATTTCAGAGTCTACGTGGCAACCGCAGAAAACGTGTCTGCCAAAACAATTGAATTCGATCATGGCTCCTGTACCCATCCCCAGCGTGCTGCTGTTAGCGCGTGGCCTGACGAAGTACTTGAGCCTGGCCAGAAAACAGAAGTGTTTGTAGTCACTCGGATTCCGACCGAAGTACCGCAAAGCTCCACTCGCCCAAGCTTGTTGCAGTAAGGGGAAGAATCCGTGAAAGCGATTACGCAAATCTTCGAAAAACTATCCCCGAAGGGCAAGCTGATTCTCGCCATTGGCGGGACGATATTGATTGTCGGTACTGTCGTTGGCGTAGCCATGAACGCGGCGACCCCTGAGCGGATGACTCGCGCAGCAGCAAAGCCGCAGGTTCAGGCTGTCCTCACAGATGAAGATCCCCGGGCGCTGGGTATCGATTCCCTCTCGAGTCAACTTCGCCAGGTCCAAACGCAACTAACCCGTCTCGAAAGGATTAACGGGCAGAAGGAAAAAGACAATCAGCTCAAAGACACTCAAGAAAAGGTGAGTGGCCTGGAGCAGGAGCTCCAACTGGTCCGACAAGAGCTAGGCCGGGTTGGCAATGAAAAGAAAGCTTCGACTGAAAGTGGGGATAAAACGTCAGAAAGGTCTACCGCTAGCCAAGCAAAATCTCCTATCCCGCCCCGTGAGTCGGCCTTCGTAAACAAGGCAACCAGCTCCCCTGCTGAGCTGACGGACGTGTATTCGAACCTTCCTGCTGAGCAACCCGAAGATCCTAAATCGCGCTCGAGCGAAAAAAAAGAAGCACCCAAAATCCGTGTAATTAAAACCAAGGCTGACGAGGGGAAAACCGATAAGCCTGAAGAGCTGTCTGTAACGCTTCCATCTGGCTCGATCCTGTCTGGTGTTTTGGTCACTGGTATGGACGCGCCAACCGGAAAGCAGGCACAACGGGATCCCTTCCCGACCCTCATCCGTATCAAGAGTGAAGCAATCCTCCCAAACCGCTTCAGGGCTGACTTTCGGGAGTGCCATCTGATCGCCGGTGGCTGGGGGGATCTTAGCTCAGAGCGCGCCTATTTCCGGGCCGAACGCTTATCTTGTGTTCGCAATGATGGCTCTGTACTCGAATCCAGCCTGGAGGCATACGCAACCGGCGAGGATGGTAAAGCAGGTATCCGCGGGCGCTTGGTAAGTAAACAGGGCCAAATTATTGCAAGAAGTCTTGCGGCCGGATTTCTACAAGGTGTCGCCGGAGCATTTAACGTCCAGAAAGTGCCAACTATTAACGTGACACGAGCTGGCGACGACAGTAATAGAACAGTTACTCCTGTGTATGAACAAGCAATGGATCCTAATGCGCTTCAATCGGCTGGTTTTAGTGGCGCTGGATCGGCACTTGAGCGTATTGCCGATTTCTACCTTGAAATGGCAGAAAGCATTTTCCCCGTCATTGAGATCGACGCAATGCGTGACGTTGACTTTATCGTCAACAAAGGCATGACCGTTAAGTTCAATGCGACAACCCTCAAAGTCAACGACGTAAACAAGTAGGGCGACATGATGATCAAAAAAATTATTTTTGTGGCCGTACTGGCTGCCTCAACCACAGGCTGCACTAATCTTTTGAATGTGGGTTCTAGCGAATACGCTTGTAAAGGCATGCCGAACGGAGTCACGTGTATGTCGGCGAAAGATGTGTATTCGGCGACTGAGGGCGATGATTATAAAACCCAACTGAAACAAGAGCAGGAGGGCGGAAAGACAGGGAGTAGCCAAGCAAACGAAACAGCGCAGACCCGAGTTCTTGTAGCTGAGGGCGCTGACAATGCTCCTATGCCGATGAGAGCGAGGAATCCCTTGCCGATCCGTTCCCAAGCCGTGGTCATGCGTATTGCTATCGATCCTTGGGAGGATGAAAAAGGGGATCTTTACGTGCCTGGCTTCATATATACCGAAGTTGAACCGCGGCGCTGGGAAATTGGTGCTAGGGCTCCTCAGGCTACACCAACTCTGCGACCTCTATCTATCGTTGAAACGCCACAGAACGGACCAGAGCAACCTAAACAAACCGCTCAGTCTGTAAGGGATAATAGTAAGAGGAAGTAGATTCCGAGTTTCTTCCAGGAGAACAAAATGCGCCACGCGAGAGCTGGCGCATTTAATCGTTTTAAAAGCGCGTCCACAATCTCGATTCGAGACCTTATGCGCCCTGTTTTCGGAATTGCGCCTAATTTGGAGTAATCAAAAAATGAGACGGTATTGTAATAATCTAGGTGTTATATTTCTGCTGTTTGTGATGCTTGGTTCGGGGAATGTTTTTGCTGAAAGCGGTAACGCACCCTCAGCCTTTTATTGGAACTATAGCCCCATCATTACTAGTGCTGTCTATGACAGTGCAAGTGGGAAGTTAACCGTCATTGTTTCAAGCAGACTAACCTCGAAGAGCGATAAGGGCGAAGCTTCTATTGGTAATTTTGATGATTGGGCAAGCCGATTGCGCGTGAAAGCTGGCGACCTATACAGTAACAGCTACTTTGTGAGTCCAAATAGAGAACTGAATGCAACTTATAGTTATGTACTGTCTATGGACTCTGAAACTGCCGCAAGACTATCGAGCGATCAAATTCAGCTAAGTACCGATTACTCAAGAGATCCCGAGCTTACACGAAAGCATGTTTCAAGTTATCCAAGTTTCACAAATTCGACGTATAATAATCTACTTGTTGTTGGGCTAAATAGCCCACCAGTGGTCGCTGATCGAACTTTGGTAGTAGCTGAGAATTTAACCGGAGAAGTGGACATCATTGCAACGGATGCGGACGGTGATGCTATGACGTACAGCCTTGTCGCACCCCCAAATCCAACCTTCGGTACGGTAGCGATCAGCGGAAACAAGGCCACTTTCACGCCCAAACCGAACTGGAACGGCACCACCACCTTTACCTACCTTGCAAGCGATGGGAAATCCAACTCAACTACTGCGACTGTCACGGTCACAGTCACCCCGGTGAACGATGGACCCTCGGTGAGCAACGCAAACCTGGCGCTCGATGAAGACTCAACAGGTACGCTGACGCTGGAAGTCGCTGATGTGGATCTGATGTTCGAAGGCGACAGCCATACATGGAGCATCGTCGCTGCGCCGAATTCTGCCCATGGCACGGCCAGCATCGTCGGCAACAAACTGACCTTCACCCCAGTGAAGGATTGGAACGGCACCACGACGCTGACTTACCGGGCTACTGACTCGAAAGGGGCAAAATCCAATACCGCGACTGTCACCATCAACGTGCGCCCTGTAAACGATGCCCCGGTTTCCAGCAGTCACACATTGACGACTGCTGAGGACACTGCCGGCATCGTTACCCTAATAGCGACTGATGTTGACGGCGACGCGCTGACCTACAGCCTTGTCTCGCCGCCTAACGCAGCCTTCGGTACCGTAGTGATCAGCGGAAACAAGGCCACTTTCACGCCCAAACCGAACTGGAACGGCACCACCACCTTTACCTACCTCGCAAGCGATGGGAAAGCCAACTCAACCACTGCGACAGTCACGGTCACAGTCACCCCGGTGAACGATGGGCCCTCGGTGAGCAACGCTGCCCTGGCGCTCGATGAAGACACCACAGGTACGCTGACGCTTGAAGTCGCTGACGTGGATTTGTTGTTCGAAGGCGACAGCCATACATGGAGCATCGTCGCTGCGCCGAATTCTGCCCATGGCACGGCCAGCATCTCCGGCAACAAACTGACCTTCACCCCAGTGAAGGATTGGAACGGCACCACGACGCTGACTTACCAGGCTACTGACTCGAAAGGGGCAAAATCCAATACCGCGACCATCACCGTCAACGTGCGTCCTGTAAACGATGCCCCGGTTTCCAGCAGTCACACATTGACGACTGCTGAAGACACCGCCGGCATCGTTACCCTAATAGCGACTGATATTGACGGCGACGCGCTGACATACAGCCTTGTCTCGCCGCCTAACGCAGCCTTCGGTACCGTAGTGATCAGCGGAAACAAGGCCACTTTCACGCCCAAACCGAACTGGAACGGCACCACCACCTTTACCTACCTCGCAAGCGATGGGAAAGCCAACTCAACCACTGCGACAGTCACGGTCACAGTCACCCCGGTGAACGATGGGCCCTCGGTGAGCATCGCTGCCCTGGCGCTCGATGAAGACACCACAGGTACGCTGACGCTGGAAGTCGCTGACGTGGATTTGTTGTTCGAAGGCGACAGCCATACATGGAGCATCGTCGCTGCGCCGAATTCTGCCCATGGCACGGCCAGCATCGTCGGCAACAAACTGACCTTCACCCCAGTTAAGGATTGGAACGGCACCACGACGCTGACTTACCAGGCTACTGACTCGAAAGGGGCAAAATCCAATACCGCGACCATCACCGTCAACGTGCGACCTGTGAACGATGTGCCGGTCGTTCAACCGCTCACAGTATCGGTGGAGGAGGACACTCAAAAGGTCATCACTCTTCTTGCTGCTGACATTGATAGTGCTGCCCCTTTCACCTTCGAAATCATAGGATTACTTGATGCAAAAGAAGGAGCATTCAGCCTAAACGGCGACAAGCTGACCATAACGCCGACTCGGGACTGGAACGGACAGCTCTCCCTTTCTTATCGTGCAAAGGACGCTGAAGGTAGCTGGTCTGAGGTGAAGCCAATAGCGATCGATGTCACCTACGTCAACGATGCTCCTACCGCAACTGGCGCAGCTATCGCAGCCAAGGAAGGCATGGTTAGCGATCATGTTGAGCCGTGGGTAGTTGATCCTGACCTGCTATACGGCGACGAGCATACCTTCGAGATTATTTCGCAGCCGTCACATGGGGCGGCCAAAGTGATTTATGGGAAATTGGAGTACACACCTGATCCGCGTTTTTTCGGAAGTGATTCCTTCATCATTCGGGCAACCGACAAGGAGGCAGCGAGTATCGAGGCCGAAGTGACAGTGAGTGTGGCCAAGTTCAACTATGCGCCGACTGACATTATTCCTGACGTTATTAAGCTCTATGCAGGAATTGGTGGTTCAGTCGAGCTTGAAGTGGTCGATCCCAACACCTGGAGCAGTCATCAACTGACTGTGGTAGGACAGCCTGGGCATGGAGGGGCGACTATCGAAGGCAAGAAACTGACCATTCGTACAGACGAATCCAGTGAAACCACGGTTCGCGTCAGGGCGACTGACCAAGACGGCCTCACATTTGAGAAGAATCTCACGCTCAAATTCGATTCTGCTTGGGGCATGTTCGAGGGGAGGGAGGTGCTGCCGAGCGGTACCCAGGCAACAGTGCCTGCCGTCAGTACCTTTATGACTCGTCGTGATGGGAGCTACGCCTTGCAGCTCAATGAGGCCAAGGTAGTGGGTGCGCTTGGTGACGATATTGTTGCTATTGTCACCCCTACCTCCCGAATAGGGGTGAAGCTTGAGAGCCGTGATCTGAAACCTGAGATTGGCATGCGTTTGACCCCGACCAAGCGCACGTCCAACTATATGGAAGCTCGAATTGCAGGCCTGGACGTTGGCGTTGATGGTGAGGCGCAGGTCTATCTTTCACGCGCTGATATGACGGGACCGGTCTATTCGGTTCCTGTAAAAGTCTGGGCCCCTGAAGGCATTCTCACGGCTGATACGTGGGAGATATTGCAAGGCGCCGGCCGAGCTCAAATTAGTTTCAGCTCGGGCAACGATGCTTGCGTCACGATCACGAATGAGGTCGTCGCTAGACCCAAAAATGCCCTCCAAGATCGGGCTTGTTTCATTACCTGGACGAAAACGCCTGGTGAATGGCGCAGTATTGGCACAACGTCCAATTTAGTAATGGAGGCGGTTGGAAGCTCCCCTGGTAACGCGACGGTTGAGGCCACGGCCTATGTCTTCGACCCAAGCGGGGGGATGCACCAAATTGCAACCTTCTCTCATGAACTTAAAACTCTTCCGATCGCCGATCAGATTCGCTTTGCCTTGAAACCAGCGCCCGAAGACGCTTATCAGAAAGTACAGCAACTTTCTCTTTTGCTGCGTCATATGGAAGGGCCTGTGTGTGACGCGACAGCGACTGAAGGCGTGGCAAAGAAAACAGCTCAACAATGGACTAGCCGACCTTCTTGCTTGATTCGATGGATGCAAATACCTGATGGAATGTCGCAACTCGGCAGTACCGTATCTCCGCTTTTAGAGGGCTCAATGGCGCAACTGGGAGCCAATACCATCTCTTGGAAAGCGTCTATGTTCACCCCGAGTGGTCAAGAAATCGATATCGGTTACGGGGAGCATGCAGTGAATGTCATTGAGCCGCCAGCTATTGAAATCGATATGCCATCGAGCAACCTGGTGAAGGAAGAACTGTATTCGGTCTCCCAACTGGGAGGCTTCGTTGGTAGCGCGGCGGTGACCGCAATTTCAGCCTCATTAGACGTGGCAATCACCAGGGGGGACTCAGAGATCGAGCATTCCACGCTTCCAAGTTACGGCCGTGCCCAGCGTTTTACGCGTTACATCGAGGGGGCCGAGGCGCCGCTGTGGAGCGTAACGCCGTACTCTTTGGACGTTGGTTACACCGCGCTGCCTGGGGTGAGGTCGGCCAAAACTGTGTCACTCCTTGCGGTTCCACATGAAAAAATTCTCCCTGTCATCCTCAATGATGAGAGAACCGTTTTGGATACGGTCAGTCTTCCGATCCGCGTGGCCATTAAGGACACGCGGTACATGGAGGATGCATATCGGCTTAGTAGCATGGGCGATTGGGATATCCGCCTGCTTTCCACAACGGCCGGGGTGGACTATGAGCCGATGACAAATTGGGAGCCCATCGATGAGAAGGGTGAGGTCGAGTTCGAGATCGATCTTCAATCGTTAACGAACAAAGCTGTTCGTATCATTGCGGAAGCGCGTGTGCGGTCACCTGTGCCCGAATATGAGCTGGTTAGGGAGTCAAGCTCGCCGATGGTGCTGTCTGTACTTAACGGTGAAGCTCTGGATGGTGCTATCCAGGCACTGCGCGTTATAGGCCCAGCTCCGCTTCGCAGTAGCTTCTATGCTGTCACCAAGGATCGTTTTCAGTCTGGTGATCTCGGCGTCGTACGCTGGGAAATGAGCAAGGACGGTGGAGCATCGTGGGAGAACGTTGAGGCCAATCCGAAACTACCCCAACGACTCAGCATGGTCTTCCAGCGTGGCTCTTATCTGCTGAGGGCAGAGTTGACGAACCGCCATAGTGGTGCGAAATCAATGACCCCTACCATCGAAGTGATTGCCTATGTCGTACCTGTTGCGCGTCTAAAAGGACCAGCTAACGTATTTATTGGGGATAGCGGCACGTTCAAGCTGACTGACCTCAAAGGGAATGCGCTGGACACCACTGGCATGGTGGTTGAATGGTCGGAAGATCGTGGAAAGACCTGGGCCGCTGGTGAGGG
>Ga0307412_10001516_pt1 | contig 12875 bp, 9 predicted proteins | sample DK1Cmetagenome_3_FD_203823 | JGI IMG/M metagenome (GOLD analysis project Ga0307412, IMG submission 203823) | Maize rhizosphere microbial communities from greenhouse at UC Davis, California, United States - DK15-C-1 | ecosystem: Host-associated > Plants > Roots > Rhizosphere > Soil | place: USA...
ACATTCTACCTGTGCTCTCAGCCATACTGGCTAGAGCATTTTTTGTTTTCCTTTTTAGTTTGTAACTGATTGTAAATCTCTTATTTGTTTTTATTAGGGTTTTAACCAAGTTAGAGTAAAAAAAAAATGAGCTATTTCTTATTAGTTAATCTTTGCTCTGCGAATTTATTGAGGCATGTCAGGACGAGAGCGGGAAAACCCAGGTGGTCAGAATTATAAAATCCTGTATATTTGAGGACATGAAACATTTAGTAGCGCCATCAGTACTGGCGGCAGATTTTGGAAACCTTCAGCGGGATATAGAAATGGTTAATGCCAGCAAAGCTGACTGGTTTCATGTGGATATAATGGATGGCGTTTTTGTGCCTAATATTTCATTCGGGTTTCCAGTGATTGATGCTCTTGCAAAACATGCAACAAAGCCGTTGGACGTACATTTAATGATTGTTGATCCCGACCGTTACCTGGAGCAGTTTAAAAATGCCGGCGCTGCAACAATTACAGTACATTATGAGGCTTGTACTCATTTACACCGCACTATACAAGCTATCAAAGCCCTTGGCTGTATTGCAGGCGTAGCTTTGAACCCGCATACTCCTGTAACTGTTCTGGAAGACGTTATCGAAAATCTGGATATGGTACTTTTGATGTCGGTGAACCCAGGCTTTGGAGGCCAAAAATTTATCGAAAATACATACCGTAAAATCCGGGCGTTAAAAAACATGGCGGCTGGCCGGAATGATAAGCTGTTAATCGAAATAGATGGCGGTGTAAACAGCCAGAACGCTTCTATGTTATTGAATGCAGGCGCAAATGTTTTAGTTGCAGGGAATTTCGTGTTTACAGCTGAAGATCCGCTTCAGGTTATTTCCGGACTTAAAGAGGCACAGCCAAATCTTATCCAAGCTTAAGCATTTGATGAAATACCTGGCCTTATTTATCCTCATTTTTGCTTTAAATGAAAGCTTCGCGCAGGATTTGGTACGCATTTACGGGCAGGTTACCAATTCGCAAGGCGAGGCCCTTGAAAACGTAAATGTTAAGGTCCTTAATTCGAAGCTTGCAGCTACAACTAATAACAAGGGCTTTTACACGTTAAAGGCCCCTGGTTCTCCCAAATTCTTCCTTTCATTTAGCTTAACCGGATTCCTTACTAAGTTAGTTGAAGTATTTCCTGGCAATGTCAAGGAAATAAGGAAGGATATAACCCTTCAAAAAAATGTCCAAGAGCTTGGCCAGGTGGATGTCAACGCATCTCAGAACCGTCCGGGTAATATGCAGAGCATAAATGGCGGCTTAATACACAATATTCCAACGGTATCTGGCAATTTCGAATCTATTCTAAAAACGCTTCCCGGGGTTTCATCTAATAATGAGTTAAGTTCACAATATTCAGTTAGGGGAGGGAATTTTGACGAAAATCTCATTTATATTAATGACATAGAGATTTTTCGCCCTTTGCTGGTTAGGAATGGACAACAGGAAGGCTTGAGCTTCATCAATCCGGAGCTAGTAGGCCACGCAAGTTTTTCGGCCGGCGGCTTTGAGTCACGATATGGAGATAAATTATCATCCGTTTTAGATGTGAAATATATCAGGCCTGACAGCCAGCAAGTGATACTTTCTGGAGGGTTCCTGGGGTGGTCAGGAACAGCGAAATTGCCTTTTAGAAAAGGCTACACATTATTCGGAATAAGGGAGAAAACTAACCAGAGTATACTAAAAACACAACCCGTTACCGGAAGTTACCAGCCAAAGTTTTACGATATACAATTATACCATTTAAGCCAGCTAAGCAAAAAGCTGGATCTGACAGTCTTTGCCGATTATAATTTATCCCGATTTGACCTAATTCCCGAAAGCCGTGAAACGACATTTGGAACCATAAGTGAACAATACAAGTTAAAAGTTGATTATGAAGGCCAGGAAAGAGACAAATACGAATCTTTTGCAGGAGCGCTTACCCTAGTTTATAAGCCCTCTGCTTTTACCTTTTTTAAATGGATAAATTCTGTTTTCGATATTAAGGAACAAGAGAATTTTGATGTGGAGGGACAGTATGTATTTGATGAACTGGAAACCGATGAGAGCGTAGCGGACTTTGGCAAAGTAAGGGCAGGTAGGGGATTTGGTGTAGATTATGGATATGCGCGAAATCTGCTAAAGGGCCGAATTTATAGTACAGAACTCAGGGCTTACTATCAAAAAGGCCGTTCATTCTGGGAAATAGGCTCTCGGCTTCAGCATGATGAGATTAAGGACAAATTAAACGAATATTACTTTACTGATTCCGCAGGATATACTTTACCCTATAATAGCAACGGGCCTTTACTGTTATCTGATGTAGTTTATTCAAACAACAAAACTTCAACTCAGCGTTTAAGCGGCTTCGTTCAGAATACCTACAAATTGTCATCAAGTATTAATGTTTCCGCAGGGCTGAGGGCGAATTATAATTCCTATACTGACGAATTACTTTTCAGCCCTCGTATCAGTACAGTTTATAAGCCTGACAACCGCAACATTGCCTGGAGGGTGTCCGCTGGTGTGTACAATCAGCCTCCATTTTATAGAGAGCTTCGCGATTTTTCGGGAAACCTAAATCCGAATGTTAAAGCGCAAAAGTCTTTACATTTCCTGGCTGGCGCAGATTATTCTTTTTCAGGACTCGGTTCCAGGTTGAGATTCTCATCAGAATTATATTTCAAGAAACTAAATAACCTCATTCCATATAAAATTGAGAACTTGCGGATCAGGTATTTTGCTGGGCAACAAGCTGAAGGCTATGCCGCAGGTGCTGATTTTAGTTTAAGTGGCGAGTTTGTTGAAGGCTTGGAATCAATGTTCAGGCTTTCGATTATGAAAACAGCAGAAGACATTGAGGGCGATTACTACTTTAAAAAGGATGCTAATGGCAATTCACAACGGGTGGAGCCAGGCTATTTAAAAAGGCCTACAGACCAACGTATAAACTTCTCCACTTTCTTTCAGGATAAGTTATTTAACAGTCCAACTTATAAGGTGCACCTTACGCTTCTCTATGGAGCTGCCTTGCCAGTTGGCCCTCCAAAAACGCAGCGATACGCGGATGTTTTTAAAATTCCCTCCTACAGAAGGGCTGACATCGGGTTCTCAAAGAACTTTCTGGAAGGAGGCAGCGGCAAGAGGCTAATATTCCTGAAAAAATATCTGGAATCGTTACAGGCTTATGTAGAAGTATTTAACCTTCTGAATATCAATAATACCGTATCCTATTTATGGATTAAAGATGTAAATAACAACCAGTTTGCAATACCCAATTATTTAACATCACGTCAGTTAAATTTCAAGATTATTGCAAAATTTAAAAATAGGTAAAGAAAAAGATATAAATCTTCTAAATTTGACACCACAATAAAACATACTTAACAATGAAATTTAATTTCGGCGCAGGCCCTTGTATTCTACCTCAGGAAGTATTTAAACAGGCTTCTCAAGCTGTTCTAAATTTTAACGACACTGGCTTATCAATTTTAGAAATCTCGCACAGAGCGCCAGAGTTTGAGGCAGTAGTAGAAGAGGCAACCCGCCTGGTAAAAGAATTACTGAATGTTCCTGATGGATATTCTGTCTTATTCCTTCAGGGAGGAGCAAGCTTACAGTTCTCTATGGTACCAATGAATTTATTGGGAGAGGGGCAAACTGCAGCTTATCTAGATTCGGGCGCATGGGCAAGCAAAGCATTGAAAGAAGCTAAATTGTTTGGTAATGTAAATGTAGTGGCATCCTCTAAAGAGTCAAACTACACCTATATCCCTAAAGATTACACCATTCCTGCTGATGCAGCTTATTTCCATGTAACCACAAACAATACCATCTTTGGTACTGAGTTACATCAAATCCCTTCATCTCCGGTTCCTTTGGTGAGTGATATGTCTTCAGACATTTTCAGCCGTCCGATTAATGTGGCAGATTTTGGATTAATTTACGCTGGCGCTCAAAAAAATATGGGTCCTGCGGGTGTTACTTTGGTTATCATTAAAGACGAATTATTTGGTAAATCTGGCAGAAAACTTCCTTCAATGCTTGATTACAAAGTTCAAGCAGATAATAAATCTCTTTACAATACTCCTCCGGTATTTTCAATCTTCACCTCAATGCTAAACCTTAGATGGTTAAAATCTAAAGGTGGAATTGCGCAGATCGAAAAAGAAAACATTGCAAAAGCGGAAGCATTATACGAAGAAATCGACCGTAACCCATTATTTAAAGGTACTTGTGCTGTTGAAGACCGTTCACGCATGAACGTTTGTTTCGTAATGGAGAACCCTGAGTTGGAAAAACCATTCCTTAAATTTGCTGAAGAGCGTGGTATGGTAGGCATTAAAGGGCACCGTAGTGTTGGTGGTTTCCGTGCTTCAATTTACAATGCATTGCCAATTACTTCTATTCATGCTCTGGTAGAAACAATGCAGGAGTTTGCTGAAAAACATAAATAATTGCTTTAGTTATAAAATAACGTAATAACATATAAATCAAATGATTAAGATTCTTGCTAATGATGGTATTGATGCAGTAGGAAAGCAATTGCTTGAAGCTGCTGGCTTTACTGTTGATACACAAAATATCCCTCAGGAACAACTGCCAGAGGCTCTTAAAAACTACGATGCAATAACTGTTCGTAGTGCAACAAAGGTTCGCAAGGACCTTATAGATGCGGTTCCAAACCTTAAGTTAATTGGCCGTGGTGGCGTAGGTATGGATAATATTGATGTGGAGTACGCTAAAGGTAAGGGTTTGGCGGTGGTTAATACCCCAGCTGCTTCTTCGCCTTCAGTTGCCGAATTAGTATTCGCTCATTTATTTACCGGAATCCGTTTCTTACATGATGCTAACCGTAAAATGCCGGTTGAAGGCGGTTCTAAATTTAATGACCTTAAAAAAGCGTATGCGAAAGGTATTGAGCTTAAGGGAAAGAAAATTGGTATAATTGGGTTTGGCCGTATTGGTAGGGAAACCGCTAAGATTGCTCTAGGCCTTGGAATGGAGGTTTTAGCATTCGATTTATTCGATGTTCCTGCTGATCTAGAATTGGTTCTTGCTGGTGGAGTAACAGTAAAAGTTCCTGTAAAGAAAGTTACCATCGACGAGCTAATTGCTGAATCTGATTTCATTAGTTTACACATTCCTTTTACTGAGAAACCAGTTCTAGGCAAAGAGGAGTTTGAGAAAGTGAAAAAAGGAGTAGGTATCGTTAACTGCTCTCGTGGTGGTACCATCGATGAGGATGCATTAATTGAAGCGCTTAACTCAGGAAAAGTGGCTTTCGCTGGTCTAGATGTATTTGACAATGAGCCGACTCCTCGTCAGGACTTATTAACTCACCCAAAGGTTTCGTTAACTCCACACATAGGTGCTGCAACTAATGAAGCTCAGGAGCGTATCGGTGTTGAATTAGCAAACCTAATTATCGATCATTTCAAAAATTAATTTTTGCTAAAATATAATTTAAAGCCGCCTGGTTTCAGGCGGCTTTTTTTGTGGGAAATGCACCGGTTTTACATAGTTTACATTTTCTGCATTCTATTTTGCCGGTCGCCATTTGAATTTTTTTATTCGTAAATTTTGATACTGCATTACAAGGTGCATTTAGATTTCCCTTGTTTAAAATTAAAAACATGCCAAGAATTAAACCCTTTGCCGCACTGTATCCGCAACCAGAGTTAGCAGAGAAAGTAGTTAGCTATATAGAAGCAATGTCTATAGGCGAGGCGAAGGAGGAAAGAAGTAAAAATGCAATTTCCTACCTAAACCTGTTGGTTCCGGATGTAAAAGATGTGCAGCATACAGACAGGCATGCCATGGCTTTCGAAGCCATAAAGGATAACCTGAACTCTTACTTGTTGCGGAGAATTCTACTCCATGATTCTCAGCCTTCATTTTATATAATCGAAATTTCGACGGATAAGGAAAGCTATGTTGGAATTTGGGCCTTAACTCATATTGATGCTCTTTTAAACAACGAGATAAAAGCACATGAGTCCACGCATACTGAAAGAGAGTGTCATCTGGCTAATTATCTGGAACACGCAAAGTTGGACGCCAATCCTGTATTAGTGATGTATCGCGATAACGAGGAAATAGGGCAGGTTATTAATTTTACCCTTGGAAGTAAACCACTTCTTGATTTTACAATCCCAGAAGGCTGTCACCGGGTATGGCGGGTTGAAAAAAAACAGGAAGAAGGCCTCACGAATGCTTTTGCGACAATTGAAACTTGCTATATCGCAGACGGACATCATAGAGCTGCTGCTGCCATCAGATATGCATCACGCATTGGAGAGCCGGCTTCTGAAACAAATGGTGCTTATTATTTCTCAACGGTATATTCAGCTTTATCAGCCATTAGAGTGTTGCCTTTCCATCGATTAATAAAGGGCTTCGATAATTTGCAGGTAAACAACTTTCTGCATATGGTTAGAAAAAGCTTCCATGTACACCAGGTTCCATCAAATGATTATAAGCCTGAAAATGGGGCTTTTTTAATGTACCTGAAAAGAATGATGTTCTGTTTAATGCCTAAAGACCACATTCTTGAGCCCAAAGCTCTTGTAAGGAATCTCGACGTTTCGCTTCTACATCGTTATCTACTAAATCCAATTCTTGATATTTCCGATGATGACGATAATCGAATTAATTATGTGAGTGCTCAGGATCCGCTGAAGCTTTTAAACTCGGTGAATATTGGGGAATTTGATATCGCTTTTATACTGGCTCCGCCGTCGGCCGAACAAATTATAAGTGTTGCGGAGTCTGGTGAAACACTACCTGCAAAAACTACTTATATACAGCCAAAGTTTCCAGTAGGATTACTGGTGCATAAGCTTACTTAATGTCATAAAAAAAGAGGTTCTTTTAGGGAACCTCTCTTCATGATAAAGTTTAGAGTGATTATTGTCTTCCTTAAAAAGGATGGTCTGTTTAAAGAATCGTTTCTGTAGCACAAGTATAATAATTTAATTGAAAAAAAGATTTTTTTTCGAAATAAATTTAAACAATTGGAGATTTGTATTGTATGGGAGTTCTATTGTGTAAAAGTATCTTTATGCTTTACAACTCAAATACTTCACCTTTTTCCGGAATGCTGACATCATACTCATTATCAGTCAGAGCTTTACAAAGAGCAAGCATCGATTCGGGCTCACCATGCACCAGAAATACTTTCTTAATTACTGTTTTATCTTGCTTTTTTACTACTTGTAAAATGTCTTCATGGTCACCGTGCCCACTAAGTAAATCGGTTTGTTTGATTGTCGCGTAAACGGCTAATTCACGGTCGCGGATATGGACCACTGGATCACCTCTAAGTAAGCGGTGTCCTAAGGTGCCCTTGGCGCTGTATCCTATGAAAAGAATAGTGCAGTAGTAGTTTTGTATATTGTAAAAGAGATGGTCTTGAATTCGCCCTCCCTCCAGCATTCCTGCCGAAGAAATAATGATACATGGTTCAAGGTAATTTGAAAGTTCTCGGCTTTGCCTGATATCCTGCACATAATGCAGGTTTTCGAACTCAAATTCATCACCTTTCTTCTGATAAAATTCCTGTGCGTCTTCATTTAAATAATGGTGGTACTTTCTGAAAACATCAGTTGCATAATTGGCGAGCGGGCTATCTACAAAAATTTTCACAGTGGGTAGCAGGCCTTTGTTGAATATCCTGTTTAATGCATAAACAAGCGCCTGTGTCCTTCCGATGCTGAATGCTGGTATAATAAGCCTGCCAGGAGTCTTTATGCAGGCGTTCTCTATTGTTTCAATCAATACCTCATCTAAGGTTCTATCTTTAGAATGATGACGTCCGCCGTATGTTGACTCACACACCAAAAAATCAACTTGGGGGAGTTTTTGGGGAGGTACTACTACAGGGTAATTTTCTCGGCCTATGTCGCCGGTAAAGCCGATTCGTTTTTGATGCCCATTTTCATTAATGGTAAAAATTGCAGCAGCAGCTCCCAATAGATGCCCAATGGGAATCAACTCTAATGTTATGTCGCCATTTAGCCGAAATGGCTTGTTAAAGCCGATTGTCACAAAACGCTCAGAGGTTTCCATTACATGCTTATGTAGATAAAGTGGTTTGGGGCCTGATTGTGAACCTCGTTTCCGTCTGGAGTACTTGCGTTCTTTACCAAGAAAAATGTTAACAGAATCAAGTAAAAGTAACTCTGTAAGGTCTGCGGTAGGAGGGGTGCACAGAACTTGTCCCTCAAACCCCATTCTTATTAAGGTTGGGATGTTACCAGAATGATCTATGTGAGCATGTGTTAAAACGACAACGTCAATTTCAACTGGATTAAAAGGGAAAAATTCATTATGCTCCAATTTAGTATCACGTTCGTAATCCAAACCGCAATCAATCAGTATTTTATAGTTGTTTACTTCTAAAAGATGCATGCTCCCGGTTACCTGCCTGGCCGCACCCCATACAGTTAATTTCATTGATTGCTATAATTAGGTAAGAAAGTATGACTCGATTTCAGGCCTGCGAATTTATTGCAATGTGGGCAAATACAAATCATAAACTTCGACTATTGCTGTCATAAATGGTAAATGAAAAATCGTAATTCGTAGATAATTATGCTTCAAACTGAAGTTGGCTTAAATAACGATATAGGCCCTCCTCATTTTGAATTAGCTCTTCATGAGTACCGCTTTCGATCACCTTTCCTTTTTCCAGCACCACAATTTTATCCGCTTCGCGAATTGTCGACAAACGATGGGCGATTATGATAGAGGTCCTGTTTTTCATTAAAATTTCCAACGCCTCCTGAACAAGGCGTTCTGATTCAGAATCAAGAGAAGATGTTGCTTCATCTAAAATTAAAATAGCAGGGTCTTTCAATAATGCACGTGCAATAGCTATTCGTTGGCGCTGCCCGCCAGACAGTTTCATGCCGCGATCACCCACAATGGTGTTGTATCCTTCAGGCAAGTTCTGAATAAAGTTATGCGCATTGGCTTGTTTGGCAGAGTTGATAATCTCCTCATCAGTGGCATCGAGCTTGCCATAGGCAATGTTTTCGCGAATTGTACCGCCAAAAAGCAATACGTCCTGAGGGACAATCGCCACCTGGTTACGGATACAGGTTAGTGCATAATCTGATGCAGGTTTTCCATCAAATAAAATTTCTCCTTGTTGAGGTTCATAGAACCGTAATATTAAAGAAGCTATAGTTGATTTTCCTGCGCCACTTGGGCCAACAATTGCCACCTTTTCCCCGGCATTTGCATTAAAAGATAGGCCTTTTAAGACTTCTACTTCCTTTCTGGAAGGATACGCGAAATGAACATTGCTAAAAGTTAATTCGCCCTTTACCTTTTCTTTAGTTGCGTTTTCGGCAGCGTTGATAGAGATATCCTCACTTTTTTCTGACAAGATTTCAACTATGCGTTCAGTAGCGCCAAGTGCTTTTTGAACATTCGCAAAAAGATCAGGAAATGTTCCCATTGCGGCGCCAACAAACATCGAATAAAATATATATATACTTAGGCTTCCTATAGAAAGACCGCCCTGTAAAACCAATGTAGAACCGTACCAGATTACGCCCACTATTGCGCCAAATAGACAAAAAACGATAAAGGAAGCAAATCCACCCCGCAAAGTTGCTCCTCTTAAGGCAATTCCGACAACTTCCCTCAGTGTTTTGTCATATCGATTTGCTTCATAGGCTTCGTTGTTAAATGACTTAACGTTCGAAATTCCCTGAAGTGTTTCTTGTACAACTACATTAGATTCGGCGAGTTTATCTTGAGCTTGCCTTGATATTTTTCTAATTGTTTTGCCAAATAAAACCGCAGATATCACTAACAGTGGAAGGATAGCAACATTGAAAAGCGTTAGTTGGCCAGATACAATGATTAATATAATGATGCTCCCCGTAAAAATCACCACCTGGCGAACCATTTCCGCAATGGTAGTAGTAAGGGTGTCCTGTATCTGTGATAGGTCTGACGATAGTCTGCTATTTAATTCTCCAATTCTTCTATTTGCGAAAAAATCCATCGGCAAGGTAATAAGCCTAAAATAGGTATCTCTCCTCACATCAGCGATCGTCTTTTCAGCAACCTCGACAAAAAGTTTAACTCTGAAAAACGACACAAAGGATTGAATAAAAAGTATGATGAAAGCAGCGTACCCTAATGCATTTATGCTTGGATGAATAAAGTCGAATTGATACTTCCCTTGGGCGGCATCAAACATGGCCCCTAATATCGCAGGAATTGCTAAGCCAGTTAAACTTGATATAAAGAGAAAAACTAGCCCGATAATAAATTTCCAGCGATAAGGTTTTAAATAAACCAATAAACCTTCAGCCTTTTTAATAGTTTGCTTGTTTATCTTAGCTTTTGGGAGTTCTTCTTCCGGTGTAGTACCACTGTTAAATCTGTTACGGGCCATCTATCCTGCAATAAAAACGCTTAGTGCGTATGCAAAAATAGCTTTTTTATTTACTCAGAATTTTAGGGAAAATCAGCACAGCGTAATTTAATGAAATTCTACCCGCACAATATCCCCAAGTTGCAGGCCTAATAAGCCACTGGCGTTACCCTTATTAATGGCAATTTCAAGATGATTGCTAATGCCAAAGAGGCAAAGTTTTTCTCCTTCCGGAACCTCGTTATAATGCCAGCTTAATTGAGAAATTGATTCATTTTTACGGAAGAATAAGGTAAATGCGCGATTTTGCTGCACCCTGGAAAATAGGTCTTTAGATATGTTAGTAATAACGTTTTGGAAAGAGTCAATATAAATAACACTTCCGCGAATCGTGTCTCGCTCTATAACCGGCTGGAGGTTTACTTTATCCTCAAGCAGAGTTACGGGTATGCCTATATCAACCAAGCTTCCACCACCAGCGATGTGACAGGAAGCCTTGGCAAAAATATCTGTTAGCGGAAAATGTAAAAATTTAAGATCCTGCATAATATTGAGTTCAACCATTTCATCGGGGTGCCCCTCAAACATTAAAGAAAATATACCATTATCTGCCCCCACAAAATAATGCCCTCTGTATTGTACTGCCAGGTAACGGGTTCGGTCGCTATATACCGAGTCGATTCCGATTAAGTGTACGGTACCTTTGGGAAAGTAATGAAAGGCATTTTTTAAAACGAAAGCAGCTTGCGGTATGTTAAATGCAGAAATGCTATGCGTAACATCGATAATATTCACATTAGGCATAAGGCTGTAAATGCTTCCTTTAAGGGCAGCCTGATAAAAATCTTTGTAACCTAAGTCGGTTGTTAAAGTTATTATTGCCATTAAAATGTGAATATTAATTATTAATCTTGTGATACAGATATAGGCTGCAAATATTGAATTTTAATTGCACAATTGAGTCAAAAACTAAAAAAAGCATAACTTGAACGAATTAAAGATTGATCTTGAGAATGTTAACCCAGTAGTGCTCTGGGGCCCTAATAATGAGTATTTCGAAGTAATTAAAAAGCAGTTTCCAAAAATCAAAATTGTTGCCCGCGGAACAGAAGTGAAGGTTTTAGGAGACGATGCCGAACTAAGCAGTTTTAATCAGCGTTTCAAAGAAATTTTAAACCACGTAGACCGATATAATAACCTTAGCAGCAATGATCTTGAAAGCTTTTTAGGAGCCAAAATTTCTGCCCAGGCAGAGGCTGGGGAAGGCGTTCAGGACAAAGTTCCTGCAGGTGGGGGGGAAGCCATTGTGTTCGGCCCCAATGGTATCGTAGTGAAAGCCCGCACAGCCAACCAGCGCCGTATGGTTGAAAGTATTAATAAAAGCGATATTTTGTTCGCCATTGGCCCTGCGGGTACCGGTAAAACATACACAGCTGTGGCGTTAGCGGTAAGAGCGCTTAAAAACAAAGAAATAAAACGTATTATTTTAACCAGGCCGGCAGTTGAAGCAGGTGAAAATTTAGGTTTTCTTCCAGGCGATTTAAAGGAAAAAATTGATCCATATCTTCGTCCATTGTACGATGCTTTGGATGATATGATCCCGCCTGAGAAGCTTAAAGTCTACCTGGAGAATCGTACTATAGAGGTTGCTCCCCTGGCGTTTATGCGTGGCCGTACGCTCGATAATTGTTTTGTGATTCTAGATGAGGCGCAGAACACTACTGACATGCAGATTAAGATGTTTCTTACTCGTATGGGGCCATCGGCTAAATTTATAGTAACCGGAGATATTACCCAGATTGACTTACCTAAAAAACAACAGTCTGGCTTACATACTGCCCTGCGTATTCTTAATGAGATAAAAGGTATCGATATTATTTATTTGTCTGGAGAAGACGTAGTTAGGCATAAACTAGTTAAACAGATACTCAAAGCATACGGCGATATACAATAGGATTTTATAAGATAATTGAATGAACTAATGCTGGCAATTAATTTTGCCCTTGGATTATTATGTCAATTAATAATGAATAAAAAAATTATTTTTGCGGCCTGATAATACAGTTTAGCAATATTCATCATTCGATCAACGACTTTTTAAATTCATGTCAGCAATAAAAGAAACAAATTTTAAATTCCCGGGACAGACCAACTATTACAAAGGCAAAGTAAGGGATGTATATACCATTTCTGATAAATACCTGGTAATGGTTGTTAGCGACAGAATTTCGGCATTCGATGTTATTTTGCCGGAGCCGATACCGTTTAAAGGACAGGTTTTAAATCAAATAGCTGCAAAGTTTCTTAATGCTACGCAAGATATTGTATCTAATTGGGTGATTGATGTTCCTGATCCAAGTGTGACAATCGGAAAGATCTGTGAGCCATTTAAGGTGGAAATGGTTATCCGCGGATACCTTGCTGGCCATGCCTGGAGAGAGTATTCTGCCGGAAGGAG
>Ga0307412_10001517_pt1 | contig 12853 bp, 26 predicted proteins | sample DK1Cmetagenome_3_FD_203823 | JGI IMG/M metagenome (GOLD analysis project Ga0307412, IMG submission 203823) | Maize rhizosphere microbial communities from greenhouse at UC Davis, California, United States - DK15-C-1 | ecosystem: Host-associated > Plants > Roots > Rhizosphere > Soil | place: USA...
AAGTCATCGCGTTTGGGTTCGATCTTCAGCACCTCGGCCTGCTTCTGCTCGCGCAGTTGCTGCTCGATGCGTCGGTGAACTCGACGTTCTTCCTTCAGTAGCCGCTTTTGAATCAGCGCGTCAACTTCCGCTTGCGTGAAGGTCTTCGGCTGTTCGTCCTGCTTGGGTTCCACGACACCATCCGCAGCAGTCACGGGTGGGGTGTTCAGCTCGGTGGGTTTTACGTCTTCCGATTCGACGGTGGTCTCTAGGACCTGGCTCTCGTTTTCCAACTAACACTCCTTGCAGCGTCTCGCGACGGATGCTTAGACCCTGTGAACGCACAGGTACGGTTGTTGCCTTGCGGCGGTTAATTGAACCGGATGATCCCGGTCGCAGTGGTTCCAGTCGCGCGAATCTTCTGGAAAGACAGCGCGTAGTACACACCTGCCGTGCAGACAGGCCACACAGCATTGGTGCCGTCAGCGAACTCGAACGAGACCGCACCAGTCACGCCGACACTGAAGCCGACGCCGATGTTGCTTGCGGAATCAGAGGTCGTCACTGCGGCGAACTTGGTGGGGTTTTTTGATGTGTCCATGATTTCTTTCAAAGGCAGACGGCAATGACAGCCATCATTTCTTCCTCCTCCATCGCCTGGCGCTTCTTCTGCTCCAACTCGATGAAGATCTGTACATAAGCCTCCTTCAGTGCAAGGCCATACTCTCTCAGGGATTCCTCAGCCTCTTCCCTCTTGGGCGGTTGTGGAGCCTTGGCAGCCTCTTCCGCTGCCTGCTCGATAACCTCGATCTCTTCCGGCTGGATCTCGTCTAGAGGCCTGCCAAGCAGACGCTCCAGATAGCTCTCGGTCCCGCCTCTGCGCTTGCGAGGGCCACCAGGGCCACCACCGAGCAACTGCACACCACCTGAACTCGTCCCTGTCAGGGCTGCGGTGTCATCTTCTTCGGTCCAGGCGATGTCACCCGATACCGCGATCGTCCCAACAGTCCCAGTGAGCGCCGCCGCATCATCTGCCTCGGTCCACGCAGCAGAGCCGCTAACCGTGGCAGTTCCAGTCACCGCAGCGGTGTCATCAGCCTCAGTCCATGCCGATGTGCCGGACACCTCCGCCGCGCCTGTGAGGGCTGCCGCATCGTCCGCTTCCGTCCAAGCCGCTGTGCCGCTGACTTCAGCAGAGCCGGTCAGTGCGGCCGTGTCGTCATCTTCTGTCCATGCAATCGTGCCGGTGACACCCCCAGCCGCAGCAGCCTTGAAAACGTCAATCGCTACCGCGCAATCCGACCCACCGCCAGAGATCGTGAACGATGGCGTTAGAGCTGTCGTCGCAGCCACCACCCTCGATGCCGCACAACCCGTCCAATAGAGGTTGTTGTCCCCCTCTTGCGTCTGGACCGTGAACCCGCTCGATTCGCTCCATGTCCCGTTGAACGCCGTGCCAGTCATGGCAATGGCGATCGAATCTGCCTGCGCCAGCGTGCCCGATGTCACCGTCCAAGGCGGGTTGCTGTCGTCCGTCTGGGCAGAAGCTGCCGAATCCAAGGACGCAGTAGCAACCCCGGCCAGCTCCAGCACATGGACCGTCGCATCCGAGTTGCTGCCCCATGTGGCAGTCACCGTCATCCCAGCGCGCCCGGTGATGTTCTGGCAGCAGAAGCGCCGAATCTGCGCACCTGATGCGCTGGTTCGCGTGGTTCCTATCTGCGTGTAGGTGTTGGGGGACCCTACAACGTTGTCCGAGATGGTTAGCGAACCCTGACCGGAAGCGTCCGAGACGCCAACCCAGATCGTGTTACCTGTCGTGCCGGTGAAGCTCGTTGTTGTTGTAGACGTTGCCCCCGAGGTGTTGGCCTTGCGAGCGTTGGCAACTGATCCAGCCACGGTTTACCCCTACGGGTTGCCGCGCGTGATCGTGAATGCAGTGATCGCGAGAGCAACACCTACGCTGACGGTCGTCGTGTTCAGGTTCAGATCAGCACCAGACGTGCCCACCGAACCATCGAGAACATGCGTCGTTCCATCAGCCTTGACGATCCGAAACCATGTCGCAGTGCCAGCCGCTGCACCTGTCGTATCAGCCGGCAGCGTAGGACTCAGCACACCAGCCACAGCACCAGCGGCCAGCGGAGAGCCAAGCGTGAACGTCCCAAGCAGGGTAGTCGCAGCGCCCCCAGTAGCAGGACGTGTGCCGTTGTAGATGCGAAGGATCGCAGCATTGCCGGCAAAGGTCGTGATCGCGTCCAACTGAGCATTGCGAAGGTTTGCTGCGTAGCCGGTCGTCATGGGTTAAGCCTCGGTCTTTGTTGCGGTGTAGACGCCCCCTGACGGGCTCTTGATCTGCATAGTGGTGGTCTTGGGCTTGGCGATCTCTGCGACCACTGTAGCCAGCAGTTGAGCGGTCTGAGCGCTCGATTCCTGCACCAGAACGCCTAGATTGGCCTGCTGCTCAGCAATGACAGACAACGCCTCTTGCGTGCCCTGCTGCGATGCCTGCATGACCTCAGCAATGGGAGCCATCATCCCGGCCAGTTGACCGTTCACGTCCGGCAGGACCATTGGTGCTTGAGCCTGTTGAGGTTGAGCAGGAGCGGACTCCTTCGGCTCTTGACCTTCCTGAGCCTGACGCACGGCGTTCATAGCCTGTTCTTCACGGGCAGCGATCTTGAGCATCATGTCGGACTGCTGAGCACGCATGTCTGCCTGCTGGGCCTTCATCTCAGCCTTCTGGCGTGCAACCGTCTCGGCCTGGAGCTTCTGCTGAGCCTCGGTGAGCATGCCTTGCACCTCTTGCCCGGCCGACTGAAGCGCCTGAACCTGCTGCTCCATCTGCTGCATCGCCTGTTGGATCTGAGGCGGAACCTGCTGCTCTTCGTCCTTGTCGAGGGACTGCTGAACCTGCGGGAGAAGCGTCAACTTCAATCGCTCGGCCATCTCTTCAGCACCAGGCCAGTCCATGTTCTTCACCAACTGATCACCAATGACCTGCCACAGCTCAGGGTTCGCCTGAGTCATCGCGGTCATCGCCTCGACAGCCTCAATCCGACGCGTGGTGAAGCTCGGGCCAGACGTGGTGTACACGTCATAGAACCCGATGTTCGGGTTGAAGATGCGCTTGATCTCGCCTTGTTCGTCGCGAACCTTCTGGAATGCCTCAGGTGCCGATGGATCAACGATCGCGTTAGCCACCTCGCCATCCTCACCCAGAATCCGCGCAACCCGCTGCGTGTCATAGATGGCTGGGATCATGTCCAGGATCACGCGGCCAATGTGGCGAATCGCCCGACCCAGGTTGTCCACGTAGTGATACGTCGCGTTGTCGCCCTCACGCTGACGAGCCATGATGGCCCGACCTGACGTTTCGTTCGACTTCTGACCCAGCGAAGCATCGTATTGCCCCGTCTCGGCCTTGATGTCGTCCGAGGCACCCATGGCAATCTGATTCAGGCCAGTCTCGACCTGAGCAGCCTGCACGCGAGTCGGCGAAGGAATCGGGTTGCCTTCGGCGTCTACGTGGTTGTACGGCAGATAGGAGTGATTCGCCGTGTTGGCCGTCTGCCACTGCTTCTCGTAGCCCTCAACAGCCTCGACAGGAGCCGTCCAAGGCGTCTTCGGGGAAAGCATCACCCGCTCGACAATCGCCGTCTGGGCCACGTTGTACATGCGCTGCGAGTCCTTCGCGTTGCGCACGATGCCGGACACGTAAACCTTGCCTTCGACCTCCCACTCATTGCCCACAACGCGAGCAACGGGAATGTATCGGGAAGGAAACTCCTTGCCCTTCTCACCACCTTCGAGGATCTGCTGGCCGTTGATCTTGCGCCAGACACAAGTTTTCTTGACCGTCTTGCGCTCTTTTATCGGCCGTTCACCGATGAAGACACCTTCAGGCAGATCCTCACCCTTGAACGAACTCATCCCGTTGGCGTACAGGCAAAGAGTCGCCTCCTTCTCAACAATCTCGAAGTACTCAGCGATGCGGACCTTCTTGTCCGAGCTGAACCACGACGAGTCGTCAGCAAACTTCCAGTCGATCGGGTCAGCGTCAGGGTACTGAGCCTTGAACTCTTCGTCCGTCAGGTCTTCATCAATGAAGCACCACTTGGCATCACCACCCGCAGGATCTTGGATGTCCGGGTCCATGTGAACACGGAAAGGGTTCTTCACCCGCTTGATGAAGATGTCCTGATCGAACGAGTCGTCATTGACGTAATCCGCCATCACGCGGATATACCCAAGGCCCGAAGTCACCTGATGCTCAGCAGCGGTGTCATAGGCGATGTCAGCGTCCGAATGCGCTTCGATGTGCCTGACCAGACCCATGAGGATGTCAGCCACCTCAGGATCAGCCTTGTCGTCAGCAGGACGGTAACGAATGCTCGGACGGTTCTGCCGGATGTCGTTCGTCACCTGGCGGATGTGCTGCGGCATCTTGTTGATGGTCAGCATGGGACGCATCGACTGCTTGCGGTCCTGAATCGTCTTCTCGTCCCACTGCCAAGGATCGTCGGGAGACGACGCAGCAAAGCGAATGTCTTCCTTCTGCCTCTCCCGATTGTGCGATTCGCGAGAAATGGCCTGCTCAAAACGCTCCTTGGCCGTAGCTAGGATTTCTTCGTCCTTGCTAGTGGTTGTTTCGGCCATGGTTATCCATTCATCCAGCTTCCCGAACCTTCGGGGATTGTCTTAAGGGGTTTGCGTTCCTTCTTGCCTCGAATGAGGCCAGGGAACAGTTCTGCTAGTGCCCAAATCAGCGCATCAGCACGGTTCGGGCTGTCCTCACCCATGTAGCCATAGGTCGAGAACGCGGTTAGTTCGTCTTCAAGCTCGTGGAAGTCACCAACGTGGCGAACCTTCCCCTGCTCATACAAGGCACTGAAGGGCTCGGCTCGAACAACCTTGCCCCGGCTTGCGCTCACTGTCTTGTAGTTCGTCCGAGGACGGGCAACGTCGATCGTCTGCTTGACCATCGCGCCGCCGTAATTGACTTCTGCCACCACGACATCAGCGTTATGTCGCTCATATGCCGAAGTAGCGACACGTCCCCATGTGCCAGGCCCAGCCTTCACCGTGCAGTCTTCAAGGATGTAAGCATTGCCATCCGTGCCTAGACCAGCAACCACGATCCCGATTGCATCGTTGTCGGCGTTGTCCGCGTCATCTGAGCCAGACGGGTCCACAGCCACAACAACACGCACCATGTCAGGCAACGTGCCATCAGTCACACGCCACTTGTCGATGTCTTCCTCATGGAAGAGCTGGTTCGGCGTGGCATCGGCAAACTCGCCCTTCAGGAAGCGCTTTTGCAGCCTGGTAGACAGGTTCTTCAGCGTGTCGAGATACCCGGCCGAGACGTTCTCGATGTTGTCCTGGGGGTTGATCTGGAACGCCGCATAGTCCTGCGGGTTGTGCAGCGCCTCCTTCGTCTCAGGATCACGCTTCTCAACGAACAGGCGATAGGCCCAATGCACCTTAGAAGGCGGGTTGCAGTCGTAGTACATCCGCGGCTTCAGCGGCTTGGCTTCCTTCCCCTCGATGACCTGATTGACCTGCTGGGCCAGTCGTGTGACAGCGATATCTCTCGATCCTTGCGGGATCTGGCTCGCCTCGTTTAGGTAGATCGTGACGAACTCCATACCCAGAATCTTCTCGGTACGCTCCTTGTCGTCCAACCCACCAAACCAGATTTGCGAGCCGTTCTCGTACTCAGCAAACCAGTCGGTCTTGCTCAGCGTGTACTTGACCCCAGGAAACGCAACCTCCATCACCTTCGGGAAGGTATCGAAGATCACCGATCCCTTGATGGCGTTGAACCGGAATCTGAGGATCGCGTGTCGGCTCTTCGGAGCCTTCAAAGCTCGCATGACCACATTTCGGACCAACAGGAAGGTTTTCCCCGACCTCGACCCACCGAACAGCATGCAGTGAGTGGCATCTCCCGCCAGCACGTCTTGTGCAGCGAGTTGCCTGGCAGTGAGCTTCACTTGCGCTTCGGGAAGACCCAGCGGCCGACCCGCATCCTGAAGCAAGGGCCTAGGAACTCATCCATCCGAACGTCATAGACGCGCCAGAACACCGCGTAGACCGACAGCCAGGCGGATTCGAGATGAATGCTCATAGCCGTTCGTCAGTAGGCGATGCAGCAATGACAACAGGCCCACCACCCGCACCCGTCACCTCAGTGCGAGCCAGCTTCGGAGCAGCGAACTCGGCAAGCTTCGCCAACAGGTCAAGCGCCTTACCGGGATCAGCCTTGCTCGGATCACTCCCACCAGTCGCTACTTCTGCGAGCCAGGTCGCAACGTTCTCAGCGTTGTCGGACAGAAGCTTGGTCACGGTATCCCGGAACTCAGCGGTAGCTTTGTTGGGCGTGCCTTTGGTACGGCCGCCCGTTTTCTTTCCAATGGCCATTTCTAGCTGCCTCTACAGTAGACGTTGACGCAGAATGTCAGCCATCGCTAACAAATCAGTCCTAAGCTGCTCGTCCAAGCCTGACCAACGTTGCGTTCCCACCATTCCGTCATGGTTCTTCAGGGTTGCTTCGATCTGGCCTCGGCTCATCTTTGAGACGCGGGCTTCATAGGCTTGGATGTCTTGGGCTTGCATCACTGCTCCTTAGAGCCCCTGGAATCGCCCAGGTGCGGAAATGAAAAAGCCGCCCGATCTTCCGAAGGGGCGGCGTGAAGGGTTAGCGACTGCCAACCAAGGAGAAGGGGGTGCCGGGTCAGATCCTTTAGCTACAGCACATCAAAGATGAAGATCTGCCCGGCGAACGCGAAAAACCCGCCGATCTTGCGAAGGGCGGGCTCTTTTGTGAATTTTGGAGGCACCTGTGCCGTCCGAGGCGGATTGTGAACTATCTAGTTCGCTTTGTCAATCAACCTGATCTTATCCGCGATAGGTTGAAGATACTCGCGGCTGAAGTCGTCCAAACTGAGCAGAAGCGCCCACATCTCGAAGTCAAGGGGGAATGTATTGCTCCCGTACCTAACGAGAAACTCGACTTCGACTCCATCTGGCCTTGGCCCATAAACGACCTTGACCGTTTTTGCAGGCTTATCTAGCAGGCGGTCAAGCTCACGGCCCATAGTGTCGGGCGTCAGCAGCGTCCCATTCACGTTGTCACTGATGGCCTGTTTGAGATCAAACATTGTTGGCATCACATTACCCCCGCAGCCATGAGCCGCCTAGTCAGTTGGTTCCTTGCTTCCAGGATGATTGTCCCACGCTCGATCGGATCTTTGGGCAACCTCGGACTTATCCATACCTTGTGCCCGGTGTAGCAGTTCCGAGCAAGGATGTAGAGCGCTGCCCGGTACGGCTCCTGAATCTCCCCGATATGGAAATCAATGCATTCCATGGTCGAGCCGTGCAGCTCGTCCTCGATCACGTCCGAAACGCTGTCGTACCCCCTCCCCGACTTGGCATTGCGGAACATGGGGTCTGCTCCACAAACAGGAACGGGGATGTATCCCTTAGCCCAATGGTGGTAGGCCGACAGGAGAGAGTCCAACTCATCGGTAAGTTGGAGATCCCTCATCATCAGTATGCCCTCTGCACGGCTGCGAGCAACCTATTAGCCAGATCGTCAATGGCCTCAGCCTCAGCCGATTCATAATCGATCGTGGGGAATATCAGATCCTCCCATGTCGTTACCTCTGGAGGGAGAGATGACATACAGCCTCCTCCCGAGCCAGGGAGAGCGGCTACTAACGTGAGGTTGTTGGTCATGCTTGCATCCCTCCTAGATTGAAAACACTGCTCGGAACGTTCCTCATGGCCGATGCCACGATTCCCTCAGAAACCGACCTGGCCCGGCCCAGCTTCGGCTGCATCTGCTTTGCGCTGGCTTGACGAGCCTTGATCGCCTTCCATTCGATCTTCGGTTTGCCCTCCTCGGCTTCAGCCTTTTCTGTGACTCGGTAGGTCGTCGGGACGGCTTCCATGTACCCACTGCGCTTTAGGTCGCTCAGGGTGTTGCGTACGATCTCTGACGGCGCACCGCTCAACTCTTGAAGCTCCTCGAAGGTTCTCGGACGCTCACGCAGCAGGTTCAAAATCTTCTCGGCTCGGGTCATGAATGCTCCTTCTTCAAAGCGCGGGTCTTCGCGCGGTAGATGGTTTTGATTTGCCGCAGGGTGTCGCGGCCCCACTTGATCGGCTCATTGCTGGCCTCCAGCCGCTCGACGCGAGCCAGGCCAATGCGCTTGATCAGGTTCAGCCGGTAGTCCACGGCGTTACCTGACAAATACTGGTTGTCGTGCTTCGACTGGGCGTGACAGTTGTCCTCGTCAAAACGAAGGTGCGACGCTGCGCCAGTGCTGCGGTAGTGGCCGGCATCCACACCGTTCCCCGACCAATCCAAGGGACGGCCTGAGGAGATGCAAGGGTGCCCGGCGAGCTGGTCCCGGAGGCGGATGAATGCATTGAATTCCTTCTGTGCTTCGGCTATCAGTTGAGGGATGGTCTTGAGGGATTCCCGCTTGGCTCGATCCTGTTTGGCTTCGGCAGCCTTTTCGGTCTTGACCAGCTTGGCAGCACAGACACGGCCGCAGACGGTCTGGGTTGAACTCCACGGGCTGAACTTGGAGCCGCACTGACGGCACTCTTTGAGCTTTACGGCAGTCAGCATCCGAACCACCTTTGCCAGAACGAAGGCGCGGACGGGGAAATATGCTGCACAACGATCCGCCCGGGTCGCTCCATCTCCACGATGCGCTCGCACGCAGCCTTGGCAAGATCCCGTCCGATCCAAAGACCGCGCGCCTTGTGGTTCACCTTGATGCTCCACCGGTCGTATCGGCTGCTAATCATTTCCGCCAGAACCTCCCCATCTGCTCGGTGGAGGTAAGACATTGAGTCTCCAAAGTCGCGCCAGATGTTCATTGCGTGGCCCGATCCTGGTTGCGGTTGTTCGCGCTCTCGGTCCGCCAGATCTCGACGCGGGCCTGAGCTGCGATCAAGTCCCACTTCAGCTTTTCCTCGATCAACACAGCTTCCTTGAGGCCCGCCAGAAGCGCGATGTAGTCGTTGTGGGCGTAGGCGTCCCGCTCTTGCGCGATCCCCGACGATTCCGGGCTGGCCTTCATCAGAAGCGCCTTCTTGGACTTGCGGAACTCTTCGAGGTAGACGCGTTCGGCCTTGGCCTTAGCGAACTTCCCTGCGTTGGCCAATATGTAATCAACGGCAGCATGCGGATCAATCTCGCGGCTCACTGGCCCTTCTCCATCTGCGCCGATGCCAGCGTGAACGCCTCGTGCGAGTCCAGCAGGATTGCCGTTGCACCCTCTACACCAGTCATTGAGTACACGCGGCCCGCTGCCTTGTCCGTCAGATCGGGAATTTCCTTGCTGCACTGCACTTCGAGCAGGAGATAGGTTCTGGTTGCCGGCTTCATTGCTTCTGCTCCTCCAGCACTGGGCTACCCCCATAGAGCTTTTTCGCCTCTTCCATGCTCGATGCCTGACCGAGGATCTGCCACCGAACAGCAAACCAGTCGCCAATCGGGATGTAGGTTGGCTTGAGGACGTTGAACATGGTCAATCTCCAGCCAATTCAGCTTCTCTGGACGCCTGGATCAGCGCTTCGCCGATCAGCTTCATCATTTTCCACGGCAGGTCCAACCGGATGTCGCCAAACATCTCCGCGTTCTCCTTGGTCGTGTAGAGCCTCACGTTGCCGGGGAAGTCGGCAGACATACCGACGCTGACGAAGGCCCCGTTGTCGTTATCAAACAGGCGTCGTTCGATTTCCATGGTGTAGCCCTTCTCCATCACTTCTCCTCGGTTGGTTGATACGCGGCCGCGCCGGGCCAAATTTGCTCAAGGTGACGGCGTTGCTCAGCAACATCGGAAGGCTTCCCCACGTCTGCCTGTCCTCCAACGCCAACAGGTCCGCCTTCTCCCTTGCGTAGATCTGCCAAGCCGTCCCCGACTTGCACAGGCTCAGCAGATGGGTCAACTCCGGCTCCAGCCTTCCACTTGCATCCATCACAGCCCTTGTCCTTCTGGCCCAGTTCGGTCAGCGTGTACTCACAGTACGGCGACATCCGGAACGGCATGTCCACCATCCGACGAGCCCAACTGTTCTGCCAGCCGTCCTGGACAGTCACAGACGGCGCGAACTCGCCTCGGTTGTGGCATTGGTAGGTCACCGCAGCCCCACTGCGTCGCCAGTGACGATCAGCGCCCACTGAATGGCCGACGCAGGGACATCGACGCCAGCAGCAGCAAGGTCCAGGATGTGCATGGCTTCGCGTTCTTCAAAGTTCAGGTGGTTTCGGTTCATCAGTGCGCTCCTTGTCGTTGAGCGGCCATCGCCGCCAGTTGGGTGAGGTCAAAGCCGTTCTGCCGGCCACGAACACGGGCTTTGTAGGAATGCCACTGCTCGTTGATCTCGTTCCATGGGCCGATGCCCTTGGCGACGCCCTCAGCCTCGATGGCGCTTCGGGAGTCGGGATCGTGCGAGGCGACCACCACGCCGGGTTTGGCCTTCCCTTGGGTCCGCTCGGCATACCAGCCGGCGTTAAAGCCCTGCCATCCGAACTCGACGCAGGCCGTGAGGGCCTGCTCCATGGTCAATGCGGCCTTGTCAGCCTCCCGCCGAAGTCCTGCAATCGCGGTGTCGGTCAGCGGGCCTGCCTTCTTTGCCTTGCGGACTTGCATGTAGTCGCGCAGCAGGGTTTCGGAAACTCCCTCAATGGAAGGAGTCGTAGAGCGCGGAGCGCGGGCCTCTGCCTCTGTCTCTCTCTCTGTCTCTCCCTCTCTCTCTGAGCACGAATCTGGCGCAACCTGCTGGCAAGTTGCTAGCACCGTGCTATCAGATTGCAACGGAATGAAGAAGCCAGCCTTAATAAGAGGATCGACACCTTGGGCGATCTCTTTTTCCGTCAGGTGAAGCCGGAAAGCCAGTTCATCGACATCCGCATCGAACGAACCGTTCTTTGACTCGCTTGCTAGCAACCAGAGCAAAGGTGCTAGCGCCTTGCTAGCAAGTGGCAAGCGGGCGTATGCACGGTCATTCAGGAGGGCCTTGTGGAGTTTGATCCACGGAGGATTCCGGTCCTTGTAGTGCTGGAACGAAGCCCAGTTCTTTGGGACTAGCCGCATTCAATGCTCCGTCTCGCGCACCACGAGTTGATACGTGAAGCAGCCTTTGCAGACATATCGGCGCTCGACGCGATGCCCGCCGAAGCGGGGCTTGCGGAGGTCGCGGAGCCTGGCGGACACGGAGGCTTCTGGAGCATCCACAGCCGCAGCGAGCTGCTTGAGGGTGCGCCACTGGCCGTCAGCCATGACGCTGAGGACAGCCATCATCTGATCGCCCAGACGTGCGCTGTCGCGGGCGTGTTCGTAGGTTGCACCATCGAAGTACATCAAGCGTCTCCTTGCTTGGCTTTGGAATACGCGCCGCCGAAACGGGCGCGGAGGATCTCGTCTGCCTTCTTGGAGAGGCTGTGCAATCTCTTGGGGGCGAGGTTTGGCTTGCGGGCCTTGGTGGACGGCTTCAGCGCCTCTACCGCCTCGCTCGGCTGGTCGCGCCAGTTGAAAGGACTGCTCATGCCAGCCCTGCCTGTTTCATCAGTTTCTGGAGTTGGGCCGCAACCTCCGGAATCGCCTGCAGCGCCGCGCTGCTCTTCGCCTCGGGCTTGTGCAGGAACTTCTCGATCAGGTAATAGAGAGGCTCCATGTCCTTGGACTTCTCCAGATAGGTCTCGAACTCGTCGATTCCGAACTTGCGCTGGCTCTCGTCGCTGAGCTGGTTGCTCAGATTGCCGGGCGATTCGTTCAGGTCGATTGCGCAGGTGGACAATCCACGGCGGTAGATCCCAGTGCTGACTACATCGCGGAGGTTGCGGTAGCGCTCGACTAGGCCGGGCTCGAAGTCCAGCGACAGTTGCGCTTTGGGGGGAGTGACTTTCACTGATAAAACCTTTTGTCAGTCGTTTTCAGTACAGGGCAAAAAAATAGGCGTCATGTTCAAAGACGCCTACTCACTCGCCCTCTTGGGCCTCGAAAATCTCATCCGTGGCGATCAGTTCGTGCCAGCCAAGTACGGAAACGATGCACGCGATGGCAAAGGCAATCACATAGGTCTCCGCCTCGAAGACCGTCATGTAGGCGCAGTACAAAGCACTCAAGAGGCCTGCAATGAGGAGTGCAAGCGGGACCAAGTTGACTTGCTTCATGGGGTGCTCCTAGGCGGCAGTGATGGAGCGCAGACGGCTATCCAGTGCCGGACCACGCTTGAGATTGCACGAGTGGCAAACCGGCTCGACCTTCATTGGTTCGAGATAGTCTCGGTGCTCGTACTCAGTGGCTTGCGATCCGCAGTCCACACAAAGAAGGGTTCGGGCTCTCGGGAGAAGCCCCTTGGCAACTGCAGAGTTGATGCAGTTATTGGCCTTTCGTCCTTCGCGAGCGTGCTCATGGCCGCAGTCGAGGCAGAACGACGGAGCTGTTGTGCAACGAGTCGCCATCTCGCCGCAGCGAATGCAAGTGATTTCGCGATAGATGGCCATGGCTCAAGCCGCCTTGAGATCGAGAGCGCGGCGAACGCCGGCCCAGTCGTGCAGTGGGTTCAGCTCCTCGACAGTGATGCCCGTTGCGTTGGCAACCCTGTGGCACTTGCCCACCGGGACGTAACCCAGCGAGACCCAGTGCTCGATGTTTTGGCGCTTCACGTCATCGCCGCAGGCAGCGGCAAGCGCGGTGCTCGTCTCGTACATGTCAAGGGCACGTTGAATGCCTGATCTCTTGGTCGCCATGGAGCCTCACTTGCAAATTTGTTTGCATCGTAGCACGCAAACAAGTGCGCGCGCAAGTGCCGCAAAATCATTTGCTATGAAAAGGACGATCGG
>Ga0307412_10001519_pt1 | contig 12833 bp, 13 predicted proteins | sample DK1Cmetagenome_3_FD_203823 | JGI IMG/M metagenome (GOLD analysis project Ga0307412, IMG submission 203823) | Maize rhizosphere microbial communities from greenhouse at UC Davis, California, United States - DK15-C-1 | ecosystem: Host-associated > Plants > Roots > Rhizosphere > Soil | place: USA...
TTCCCGGTGCTGTCCGTTGGGCAACAGGGCGGCAAGCGCCACGGGCGATCCGTTATCCCGATCGTCCCGGCCGCACAGGACCAAAGTCTCAGTTTCGATGTCCTTGACCTCTTCGGGTTCCACATCGCCGAAGGTGTCGAGCAGCAAAGATGCCGCAACGGGATCGATATGCATTGTCTTCATGAACTGGATCGCCATCCAGTGCGGGTCGCCCCGCTTCGCGGTATCGCGCTGTGCAATGGCGGCCTGAAAGAAATCCCGCCGCTGTGCCCAGCCCGACAGCCCCTCCAGCCCCATTCCGGCCAAGATTGCCCGGCCCGGCGTCAGCCCCTCGGACAATAGCTTCGCCACCGTCCGGGCTCCGAGCGAAAAGCCGCCAAGGTCGAAATCCTCAAGGCCAAGATGCGCGATCAACGCGCGCACGTCCCGCAACAGGACATCGGGGGGATAAGCAGCCGGATCGTGAGGCGCGGCGCTGTCGCCGTGGGCGCGCAAATCCGGCATGATCAGGCGAAAGCCCGCGAGCGCGACCTGGCTGGCCGTGCCATATTTGATCCAGTTCACCTGCGCGCTTGAAAAGAGGCCGTGCAAGAGAATGAGCGGCCGCCCTTCCCCCATCTCATGGACGCAGAGGCGCGCGCCATCAAAGGATGCAAACCAGTCCGTCCGCACTTCGGTCAGGGAGGCAGACACTTTTCTTTCACCCTTCCAGCCGCGTTTGTTTCCGACAAAGCGGTAGCGCGGCCGATTGGCTATGTCGAGCCATCCGCCAGCCATTTCCACTGAATTTGACTTAACTTATATATTGCATATACTAAGCATAGTTATTATAGGCACACCCCATGAACGATTCTCTTGGCTACCGAATCCACGATCTTGCTCGCCTGATCCGCAAGCGTTTCGACGAGGAATCCCGTGATCTGGGTGTGACCAATTCGCAGTGGCGCGTGCTCGTGAACGTGTTTCGCCAGCCCGGCATCAATCAGGGAACATTGGCGGAGCTGATGGAGGTTGAGCCAATCACCACGTGCCGCATGGTCGATAGGCTGGAAATGGCGGGGCTTGTGGAGCGCCGCCGGGATCCCAATGATCGCCGCGCCTGGCAGATTCACCTGACGGACGCCGCCATGCCATTGATCGACAAACTCAAGGAACGGGCGGCCGGGCTCAATGCCGTCGCGTTGGCGGGTCTTGGGGAACGGGATCAGGCTGAACTTGTCCGGATGCTGGACGTAATCCAGCGAAATTTGTCGGGCGGCCCATCGGATGTGCGGCAGGCGCAGCATGGCTGAGGCCGACCGCCCCATCGAGCGCGAAAAGCTGACCGCAGCTGCGATCCCGCCTGAAGAAGGAGCGCCTTCAAATTGGCGTCGATACGTCATCATGCTGTCGGTGCCGGTGCTGCTCGCGGCTACGGGCGGCTATTTCTGGTTGACGGGCGGTAAAAGCGTCAGCACCGACAATGCCTATGTCCAGCAAGACAAGGTTGCCGTAGGCAGCGACGTTTCCGGCCGGATCGTGGCGGTGCATGTCCGTGAAAATCAGTATGTAGAGGCGGGCGACCTGCTGTTTCGTATCGATCCGGAGCCCTATCGGGTGGCTTTGGCGGAGGCCAACGCCGCCATCGCCACGGCGCAGGTGGACCTGACCAAGCTGCAAACCGACTTCACCGCCACGGGCGTCGATATCGCCGGCGCGCGGGACGACATTGCCTACGCCCAGACCGAATATGATCGCCAGCGGGCGCTGATGGAAAGCGGCTTCACCACGCGGGCGCGGCTTCAGGATGCCGAACATGCACTGCAGCAGGCGCGCGTGGAAATGCGCACGGCCCAGGCCGAGGCGCAGAAAGCGCGCGCCGCGCTGGCAACCGGGAAAGCCGTGCCGAATGAAAAACCGGCGATTGCTGCGGCAAAGGCCCGTCGTGACAAAGCCGCGCTGGACCTTCGCCGGACCCTTGTGCGCGCGCCGGTGTCTGGCCGCATCAGCCAGTCGGACCGGCTGCAGGTCGGACAGATGATGATTACCGGCCTTCCCGCCCTCAGCATTGTCGCCGAGCGTCGAAGCTGGGTTGAAGCCAATTTCAAGGAGACGCAGCTTGACAGGATGCGCCCCGGCCAGGCAGCGGACATCGCGCTGGATGCCTATCCCGGACTGAAGCTTAAGGGCCATATTGAGAGCATCGGCGTCGGCACCGGATCGGAATTTTCCGTCCTCCCGGCACAAAATGCAAACGGCAACTGGGTGAAGGTCACCCAGCGCATTCCGGTGCGGATAGCCATTGACGACAAGCCCGCCCGGCAATTGATCGCCGGTATGAGCGCCGAGGTGACAGTTCATGTCCGCGACAAGGGCGAGTAACCCCGCGATTCCGGCCCCAGACAGCCCTGCTGTCACGGTACGGCACAAGTGGCTGCTGACAGTCGCGATCATGGCCGGCACATTGATGCAGGTGCTTGACACTACCATCGCCAATGTCGCCCTGCCCCATATGCAGGCGTCGCTTGGCGCGACCCAGGACAGCATCACCTGGGTCCTCACCAGCTATATCGTCGCGGCGGCTGTCGCTATTCCCATTACCGGCTGGCTGGCGGATCGCTTTGGTTCGCGTCAACTCTTTCTCTTTTCGGTTGGCCTTTTCATCATTGCGTCGATGCTGTGCGGCATTGCCGTCAGCCTTCCCGAAATGGTAGCTTTCCGTCTGTTACAGGGTATCGCCGGCGCGTTCATTGCGCCGCTGGCCCAGACTGTGATGCTGGACATAAATCCCCCCTCCCAGCACGGACGCGCAATGTCGATTTACGGCATGGGAATCATGGTCGGTCCGATATTGGGTCCGATACTGGGCGGCTGGCTGACTGAAAGTTTTTCCTGGCGCTGGGTATTTTACGTCAACCTGCCCGTTGGCTTGATCTGTCTTGCCGGACTTTGGGCATGGCTTCCTCCAAAACGCATCGAAAAACGCAAATTCGACCTCGCCGGGTTCGCAATGCTGGCGCTGGCGCTGGCGTCGCTGCAAATGCTGCTTGACCGGGGCGTCCATATCGACTGGTTCAATTCCGTGGAAGCCTGGATTGAAGCGGGCGTCGCCGCCGGCTTCTTCTGGATGTTCGTCATTCACCTGCTCAATGGGCGATTTCCGCTCTTCCGGCCTCATATGCTGGCGGACGGCAATTTGATGACCGGAACGTTGTTCCTGTTCATCATGGGTCTTGTCCCGATGGCGGGCATGGCGCTGCTGCCCGCATTGATGCAGACCCTTCTTGGCTATCCGGTGCTCTACACCGGCGAACTGCTCGCATCGAGGGGCGTCGGCGTGCTTATAACCATGGCTATCACGGGCAGGCTGATGCACAGGGTCGATCCCAGAATTCTCGTATTCTGCGGCTTTGCTTTGGTCGCATGGTCTCTTCGGGACATGGCTGCATGGTCACTGGACATGGACTGGCGGCCCATTGTGTGGAGCGGCCTGCTCCAAGGTTTTGGCTTGGGCCTTACCTTTGTCCCCCTGAACGTCATAGCCTTTGGCACATTGCCGCCGGAATACCGAACCGAAGCGGCCAGCCTGCTCAATCTCAGCCGCAATCTGGGCGCATCTCTTGGCATTGCCGCCGTCACTGCGCTGCTCGCCCGGAACATGCAGGTCAGCCACGCCGATCTGGCCGCGCACGTCACCCAGTTCAACCTGCCCATCGATCCCAATATGGCTTTGCGGATGGGACAGGCTGGAGACATGGTCATGACCGCCATAAACGGCGAGATCACCCGGCAGGCCGCAATGATTGCCTATCTGGACGATTTCTACGCGATGATGTGGGCTACCATCGCCATCATCCCGCTGATCCTGCTGCTTCGCAATCCCAAAAGGGCCATTGGCGACGAAGAGGATTTGCCGTTCGTGGTCGAGTGAAACGGGCAGGACCGGCAGCCATATGGGCCGCCGGTCCATCGGCACGAACGATCACGCCTTCTTCAGATGCCGCCGCCCCAGCAATTCCGCGATCTGCACGGCATTGAGCGCCGCACCCTTGCGCAGGTTATCGGACACACACCACAGCACGAGGCCATTTTCAACGGTCGGGTCCTCGCGGACTCGGCTGATGTATGTGGCGCTGTCGCCGACGCATTCGATCGGCGTGACGTAGCCGCCGTCCTCGCGCTTGTCGACCAGCATGATGCCAGGCGCCTCACGCAGGATCGACTGCGCCTTGGCGGCCGAAATCTCGTTCTCGAACTCGATGTTGATCGCCTCGCTATGGCCAACGAACACCGGCACCCGCACGCAGGTGGCGTTGAGCTTGATCGCGGGATCGAGGATCTTCTTGGTCTCGACCACCATCTTCCACTCCTCCTTGGTCGAACCGTCGTCCAGGAAAACGTCGATGTGCGGAATGACGTTGAAGGCGATCTGCTTGGTGAATTTCGTCGCCACCGCCGGATCGCCAACGAAGATGTTGCGCGACTGTTCGAACAGCTCGTCCATGCCCGCCTTGCCCGCGCCCGATACCGACTGATAGGTCGACACAACCACGCGCTTGATCTTCGCTGCGTCATGCAAGGGCTTCAACGCCACGACCATCTGCGCGGTCGAGCAGTTGGGATTGGCGATGATGTTGCGCTTCGTGTAGCCGTCGATCGCCTCCGGGTTCACTTCGGGTACGATCAGCGGAACATCGGGGTCCATGCGATAGAGCGAGCTGTTGTCGATGACGACGCAGCCCTGCTCGGCGGCCTTGGGCGCGTAAATCTTCGTCGGGCCGGAGCCTGCGGCGAACAGGGCGATGTCCCAGCCGGTGAAGTCGAAATGCTCGATATTCTTCACCTTCAGCTTGCGGCCAGTCTCACCATATTCGATTTCCATGCCGGTCGAGCGCGGCGAGGCGACGGCGGCGATCTCGTCGGCCGGAAACTCGCGCTCGGCAAGGATGTTCAGCATTTCGCGGCCCACATTGCCCGTGGCGCCGACGACGACTACGCGATAACCCATTTTGATGAATTCCTTCGATTGATATGAAAACAGCCGGTTCCCGTTGGGGCACCGGCTGTTCCTGAAACCTTGTTCTTTGGGGTCTGGTGGACCTGTGTCCCTCCTTATTCCCCGGTTTCCTGTGGCCGGTTGTCCCTGCGCTCCGCAATGCGCGCACTTTTACCAGTGCGGCCGCGGAGGTAGTAAAGTTTCGCCCGCCGCACGACACCGCGACGGACGACGGTAATCGAATCGATGTTCGGCGAATACAGCGGGAAGACGCGTTCCACGCCCTCGCCAAAGCTGATCTTGCGAACGGTGAAGTTGCTGCCCATGCCCTTGTTGGAGCGGGCGATGCAGACGCCTTCATAATTCTGGACGCGGGTACGCTCGCCTTCGACGACGCGCACGCCGACGCGCAGGGTATCGCCCGCGCGGAAGTCCGGGATGGACTTGGCTGACTTGAATTGCTCGATGGCTTCGGCTTCGAGCGTCTGGATGAGGTTCATGACCCATCTTCCTTCTTTTTGCGTTGCGCACCAGAGGGCGACTGGTCCCGAGCACCGATATGGCGCTCCCAAAGGTCCGGCCGCCGTGACCGTGTATCATCCTCCGCCCTTTGTTTCCGCCAGGCGGCGATTTTCGCGTGATCCCCCGATCGCAACACTTCAGGGATCGCGCGCCCTTCCCACATTTGGGGCCGGGTATAGTGCGGATATTCGAGAAGCCCCGCTTCGAAGCTCTCTTCATCCCCACTGGAAGCCGCGCCCATTACCCCGGGGAGGAGGCGAATGCAAGCGTCAATCAGGACGATGGCGGCGGTTTCTCCACCCGAGAGGATATAGTCGCCAATGGAGACAGGTTCGATTGGGCGCGCGTCGAAAAGCCGCTCGTCGATCCCCTCGAACCGGCCGCACAGGATGGTGACGCCGAGGCCGGAGGCAAGCTCGCGGACACGGCATTGCGTGAGGGGTTTCCCACGCGGGGTCATGGCGAGGACCGGCGCTTGCGGCTGGCGGGCAAGGGCGTGATCGACGGCAGCAGCCAGCACATCGGCCCGCATCACCATTCCAGCCCCGCCGCCTGCCGGGGTGTCGTCCACGCTCTTATGCTTGTCGGTCGCGAAGTCCCGAATCTGGATCGGATCGCACGCCCACTTGCCCTCCGCCAGCGCGCGCCCCGCAAGCGAAGTGCCGAGTGGCCCCGGAAACATTTCGGGATAAAGTGTCAGGATCTGGGCGACAAAGGTCATACTTCCCCTTTGCCGCTAGCGTCCGAGATGGCAAGCGCCTAGTTCGCGCCAGCCAGAAACGTCGCCAGTTCATCGAAGCTGCCGGTCCACCCGCCGGTCATCGACGTCATCTGCGACACGAACATTTCGATCGCTTCAGGTGTGGCCTCGATCGGTGTCCACTTCAGGGTCAGTTCGGTACTACCATCCTTCTCCACCAAATCCACTTCGGTCAGCAGCTTACGCGGCCAATGTTCGAAAAAGGGCGCTCCGGTGATATTCCCGCTGGCGTCCGCGAAACTCTGTTCCCAAACAATCCGCCTGGGCCGCTCAATCTCGCGATACACACACCAGGCATACATTTTCGGCAAGCTCGGATGCTCAATGAAGCTGTGCAGATGACTGCCCACGGCAATTTCACCGGACAGGATGTGCACGGTGGAGCCCTTCGGCCCGGACCATGCGCAATATTGTCCGACGTCCGCCCAGGCATCGAACACCCGTTCGACCGGCGACTCGAACCAGCGCGTGATGATAAATTGCGGCATCGTCAAACTGTCAGTCATCAGCCTTGTCCTTCGTTTGGGCCTGGGAATTTGAGATAAACGTCGAGCCGGTCGAAACGGTCCGGCCAACAGCTGCGCATTTCGCTAATGAAGACGCTGGCAGCGTCGAAGCCGTCGGGGTTAAGTCGGCGCGGACGGGCTTGCGCGCTGCGCGATGTTTCGATGAGGCCCGCCGCCTCCAGAACCTTGAGATGCCGTGAGATCGCGGGCTGGCTCATTCCGAACGGCGCGCCGATTTCGGACACGGTCGCCTCACCCCGCGCCAATTGCGTCAGGATCGCGCGGCGCGTGGGATCGGCTAGCGCAGAAAACAGCCTGTCGAGCGAATCATCCATAGCTGTATCATTATATAACTGAATCGTTATGTAAAGTTGTCCGCTATTCCGCGAAAGCCGCGTCAATTACAGCGCTGTCCTCGCCAATCTGCACCGCATGTACCGGCACCATGAAGCGTTTGCCGTTCGGCCGTTCGATTTCGATGATGTCGCCAGCACCGAAATTCTCGACCGCGACGATGCTGCCCAATTCCTCTCCCGCGTCCGAAACGCAGGCGAGTCCGATCAGATCGACGTGATAATATTCGCCCTCCTCCAGCGGAGGCAGGCCAGATCGCGGCACCGTCAATTCAACTCCGCGCATCGCTTCGGCTAGGTTACGGTCGGGGATTTCGGCGAAGCGGGCGATGGCGCCCTTGTTGCCGGGGCGGATGCTTTTCAGCGTCAGCGTGCGGTCCCCGGCGATGAAGCTTTTATAGGCCTTGAGGCTGTCCGTGCTCTCGCTGAACAACTTCAGGCGTACCTCCCCCGTGACGCCGTGCGCGCCGGTGATGACGGCAAGGGTGACGGGGCGGTCCTGCGACATAAGAATGGGCCGCGCAAACGGTCCTCGACTACGCTCGGACCGAACGGAGATTTAGCATCCCGTTCGTGTCGAGCGTAGTCGAGACACGCTGGCTTGGCTCAGCCCTCGGCCTGCTCGTCGGCAGCGGCTTCCGCGGATGCTTCTTCGGCGGCCGGAGCAGCTTCTTCAGCCACAGCCTCTGGCTCAGGCGCGGGGGCCTTGGCGGCTTCCTCGGCGGCCTTCCGGGCTTCTTCGGCCTCAGCCAGCTTTGCTGCCTTGTCCTCGGCGCGCTCCTTGGCCTTCTGGCCGGGTTCGGCCTTGTTCGGGTTGTTGCGAGCGGCGCGTTCCTTCACGCCAGCGGCGTCGAGGAAGCGGGCGACACGGTCGGTCGGCTGCGCGCCAACGGAAATCCAGTGCTTCGCGCGCTCGGTGTCCAGAACGACGCGCTTTTCGTCACCCTTGGCGAGCAGCGGGTTGTAGCTGCCGATGCGCTCGATGAAACGGCCATCGCGGGGCGAGCGGCTGTCGGTCACGACGATCTTGTAGTAGGGACGCTTCTTGGAGCCGCCGCGCGACAGACGAATTGCAGTTGCCATTAATTTACCTTTCTCAAAACAGATTCAAAACCTTGATCGTCATTCCGGCAAAAGCCGGGGTGACGCTATTGCTTCACTTCTTCAAAAACTTGTCGAACCCCGGCGGCAGCTTCGGCATCTCCCCGCCAGGCAGGCCGGGAAGGCCACCGCCCGAAGGCATGCCCCCTGCCCCACTGCCGAGCATTCCGCCGAGACCACCCATGCCGCCCTTGGCGAACATGGCGCCCAAGCCCTTCAACCCGCCCATCTTGCGGATCTTTTTCATCGCGCCTTCCATCTCCTGATGCATTTTCAGCACCCGGTTAACTTCCTGCACCGTGGTGCCGGAACCCTTGGCGACGCGGATCTTGCGCTTGGCGTTGAGCAGCGCGGGCTTTTCCCGCTCCTTGGGTGTCATGGAACTGATGATGGCGTCCATATGGACCAGCGTCCTGTCGCCCATGCCGCTGTTCGCCATCGCGGCCTGAGCCTTTTTGAGACCCGGCATCATCGCGGCAAGCGCGCCCAGTCCGCCCATGCGGCGCATCTGATTGAGCTGCGCGCGCAGGTCATTGAGGTCGAACTGACCCTTAGCCATTTTCTTGGCCATCGCTTCGGCTTCGTCGGCCTGGATGGTCTCAGCGGCCTTTTCGACCAGGCTGACGACATCGCCCATGCCAAGGATGCGGCTGGCGACGCGGCCCGGATGGAACGGCTCGATGGCGTCCAGTTTCTCGCCGACGCCCGCGAACTTGATCGGCCGTCCCGTGACCGCGCGCATGGAAAGCGCCGCACCGCCCCGCGCATCGCCGTCCATGCGGGTCAGCACCACGCCGGTCAGCGGCACCTGCTCGGTAAAGCTCTTGGCGACATTGACCGCATCCTGACCCGTCAGCGAGTCGACGACCAGCAGGATTTCCTGCGGGCTGGAGACATTGGCGACCGCCTTCATCTCGTCCATCAGCGCCTGATCGACATGGAGGCGACCCGCCGTATCGAGCATCAGCACGTCATAGCCCTGAAGCTTTGCCGCCTGCATCGCGCGCCGGGCAATATCCACCGGCAACTGCCCCGGAACGATGGGAAGCGTGGCCACATCGGCCTGAACACCCAGCGTCGCTAGCTGCTCCTGCGCCGCCGGACGGTTGACGTCCAGCGAGGCCATCAGAACTTTCTTGCGATCCTTTTCCTTAAGCCGCTTGGCGATCTTTGCCGTGGTGGTGGTCTTGCCCGAACCCTGCAGACCCACCATCATGACGATGGCGGGCGGGGTTACGTCGATCAGCAGGTCGGACGCCTCCGATCCCAGCATTTCGGTGAGCGCGTCGTTGACGATCTTCACCACCTGCTGGCCGGGCGTCACTGACTTCAGGACGTTATGGCCAACCGCCTTTTCAGTGACATTGTCAATAAAATCGCGAACAACCGGCAGGGCAACGTCCGCTTCCAGCAGCGCAATGCGCACCTCGCGCATCGCCGCCCGGACGTCGGATTCGTTCAGCGCGCCGCGACCGCGCAGCTTGTCGAACACACCGCCAAGACGTTCGCTTAATGAGTCGAACATTGCCTATCCTTCACGGGCCCAAGCCCCTGTTTGCATTACGGTTCTTGACCCGGCGCACTGAAAAACGCAAAACACGCCGGTGGGCGAAACCTCGCCGACCAGCGTCTATCCGTGGACAGTCAAATGACCAGGACCAATTCAGCTTACCGGACCCGCAGGACCGATTGGAACCGGCCAATATACAAGCTGCATGGGATTTGCAAGCACAGGGCGGATGAGGCATTGTTAATGAAATGTGCACCCTTATCCGGCACATTTGATGATGAGAAACGGATAAACCGTGGTTCGGGGCGACGACAAGACACATGACCGGCCAAAGCAAACAGCCTGATGACATGCAATCCGCCCGGCGTGACATGATCACGGGCAGCATCGTTGTTGCCGCCATCGTCATGTTCATCTGGACCGGCGGGTCGGCCATGTCCTCGGTCGTCCGCTACCTGACCGGCGTGGGTCCCGGCGTCGAGCAGATCCTGATGACCGCGCTGTTGCTCAACATCGCGCTCATTCTCTTTGGCTGGCGCCGCTACCGTGATCTGCAGATAGAGGTGGTACAGCGCAAGGAGGCGGAGGAGCGCGCCCGTTCGCTGGCGGCGACCGATCCATTGACCGGCTTTCTCAACCGGCGTTCGCTTGCCGAGGAAGGCGCGGCGCTGCTCGCCCGCGCAGAACGCAAGCAGAAATGCGTCGCGATGCTGATGCTCGACCTCGACAATTTCAAGAACGTCAACGATGTCCACGGCCATGCCGCCGGTGACCTGGTCCTGACGACGACCGCGCACCGGATCGAGGGGCTGATGCCCCCGTCGGCACTGACCGCACGGCTGGGCGGGGATGAATTTGCCTGCGCCTTCATCTTCGACCCCAATTCGCCCGAGATCATCGACCGCATAGCCGAAGAACTGGTGTCGGCGATGACCAGCCCGGTGATATGGGACAGCGTGCACCTGACGATCAGCACATCGATCGGCATCGCGCGTTCGGATTATGATTGCGAAAGCGTGGAATCGCTGATGCGCCGCGCCGACATTGCGATGTACTGCGCGAAAAATCAGGGCCGGAACCGCTTTTCCTGGTTCGATGCATCGATGGAACGGGAACTCAACACGCGCAACAAGCTGGAAGCGGGCATGCGCCAGGGCATCCCTCGCGGTGAGTTCGTTCCCTATTACGAGCAGCAGATCGACCTTGCTTCCGGCCGCCTCAATGGCTTTGAAATGCTGGCCCGCTGGGAACATCCCACAGAAGGCCTGATCTCGCCCGACATCTTCATTCCGATTGCCGAGGAAACCGGCCTCATCGCGGACCTGTCGCTCGCCGTCATGCGGATAGCGTTCGAGGAAGCGAAGAATTGGGACCCGACGCTCAGCCTGTCGGTCAATATCTCCCCCGCGCAGCTCAAGGATCCATGGCTCAGCCAGAAGATCTTGAAGCTGCTCGTCGAAACGGGCTTCCCGGCCAACCGGCTGGAAGTTGAGATCACCGAAAGCTCGCTGTTCGAAAATCTCAGTCTTGCCCAATCCATTGTCGGTTCGCTGAAGAACCAGGGCATCCGTATCGCGCTGGACGATTTCGGTACTGGCTACAGCTCGCTCGCCCATCTGCGCGCCTTGCCCTTCGACCGGATCAAGATCGACCGCAGCTTCGTTTCCTCGATCAATCAGAACAGCGAAAGCGCCGCTATCGTCAGCGCCATCGCACGGCTGGGAGACAGTCTTGGCCTGCCGGTGACGGCGGAAGGCATTGAGGACAAGCAGATCGAGCGGCAACTGCGCCGCCTGGGCTGCACCAAGGGCCAAGGCTGGCATTTCGGCAAGCCGATGTCAGTCGAACAGGCGCGCAAGATGCTGGCCGAACAAAACCTACTCCCGCCCCGCACCGAGCAAGCGCCGGACGGCGTGGAGTTTTTCGGCACTGACTCCGATGCCGGTGAACGCAAGGCGCTGTAGGCTGGAAGACGAATGCGTCACCCCGGCGAAAGCCGGGGTCTCCTAAATCTCGGTTATACGGCACTGTCGGGGATTCCGGCTTTCGCCGGAATGACGAGTCTCAATGCCCCAGCACTAGCGACGCCAGTGGACTAATCCCCCAAGCCCCCCTAAATGAGCGCCCATGACCGGACGGTTCAGGAAAATGCACGGCCTTGGCAATGATTTCGTTGTCATCGATGCCCGCAACGACGTGCTGGAGATGACCCCGGCGCGGGCGAGGGCGATTGCCGACCGGCATCTGGGCATAGGCTGCGATCAGTTGATCCTGATCGAACCATCGGCGCGGGCCGATGTCCGCATGCGCATTTTCAACGCCGATGGTGGCGAAGTCGATGCATGCGGCAATGCGACGCGCTGCATCCCGCTGTTCCTCGGGCGTGACTGCCGGATCGAGACCAATGCGGGACTGCTGCATGCGGAACTGAAGGGCGACGGCGCGAGCGTCGATATGGGCGCGCCGCGCTTTGGCTGGGATGACATCCCCCTGGCCTATGCCATGGACACGCTGGAGATGCCGGTGAGTTGGGAGGATCTGCCTGTCCCGGCCGCCGTCAATGTCGGCAATCCGCATGTGATTTTCTTCTGCGACGACCTCGGCGCCGTGGACTGCGCCCGCCTTGGCACGATTATTGAGACCGATCCGCTCTTCCCCGAGCGGGTGAACGTCAACTTTGCGCAGGTCATCGGCCCCGATCATCTCCGCCTGATCGTCTGGGAGCGCGGCGCGGGACTGACGCAGGCCTGCGGAACCGGCGCCTGCGCCACCGCCGTCGCCGCCATCCGCCGGAAACTGGTGACAGGCCCCGTGACGGTCAGCCTGCCGGGCGGCGATCTTGTCATCGGCTGGGCACCCGGCGAATCCATCCGCATGACCGGCCCCGCCACCTCCGTATTCGAGGGCGAGGCCGACTGGAGCCGCTTTGGATGAGCGGCCCTGAGATCATCACTCTGGGCTGCCGGCTCAACATCGCCGAGAGCGAAACCATGCGGACGCTGGCGGGCGGGCAGGATGACCTTGTCATCGTCAATAGCTGCGCCGTGACCAACGAAGCCGTGCGCCAGACCCGCCAGGCCATCCGCCGCGCCCGGCGAGCCCGGCC
>Ga0307412_10001520_pt1 | contig 12831 bp, 10 predicted proteins | sample DK1Cmetagenome_3_FD_203823 | JGI IMG/M metagenome (GOLD analysis project Ga0307412, IMG submission 203823) | Maize rhizosphere microbial communities from greenhouse at UC Davis, California, United States - DK15-C-1 | ecosystem: Host-associated > Plants > Roots > Rhizosphere > Soil | place: USA...
CCGAGGAAGAGATTCCGATCGCCTATTACGGCACCTCGAACATCGGTCGACTCAAGTACGTCTACCGCAAGGGCCTGGCGCTGCGCTACGGCAAGACCATGCAGTGCATCGCCGGGATCCACTACAATTTTTCCCTGCCGGAAAAGCTCTGGCCCCTGCTTCGCCAGGAAGAAGCCAGCGACCTGAGCGACCGGGACTTCCAGTCGTCGGCCTATATCGCCCTGATTCGTAACTTCCGTCGCTACAGCTGGCTGTTGATGTACCTGTTCGGTGCCTCGCCGGCCCTCGACGTCGGTTTCCTGCGTGGCCGACCGCATCAGTTGGAACAGCTGGACCCGGACACTTTGTATTTGCCCTACGCCACCAGCCTGCGCATGAGCGACCTGGGTTACCAGAGCAACGCCCAGGCCGGCTTGACGCCTTGCTACAACGACCTGGCAAGCTACACCGACAGCCTGCGCAAAGCGGTGGCAACGCCGTACGGGCCGTACGTCGAAGTCGGCACCCACCAGAACGGCGAGTGGGTGCAGCTCAACACCAACATCCTGCAGATCGAAAACGAGTACTACTCCAACATCCGTCCCAAGCGCGTGACCTATACCGGCGAACGGCCGATCCAGGCGCTGATGGCCCGGGGCATCCAGTACGTCGAAGTGCGCTGCCTGGACATCAACCCGTTCCTGCCGATGGGCATCGACCTCACCGAGTCGCGGTTCCTCGACGCGTTCCTGCTGTATTGCGGCCTCAATGACAGCCCGCAATTGGAAAACAACGAGTGCAGCAACGCCACCAGCAACTTCCTGACCGTGGTCAAGGAAGGTCGCAAGCCGGGCCTGCAATTGCAGCGTCAGGGCCAAGCGGTGGACATGCAGGCCTGGGCCTTGGAACTGCTGGAAAAAATCGCTCCGCTGGCCGCGCTGCTCGACCAGAGCCACGATGGCGACGCCCACCGCCAGGCGCTGGACGCACAACTGGCAAAAGTCCGCGATCCGTCGCTGACGCCATCCGCCCAGGTGCTGGCCGCCATGGCCGAGCATCAGGAAAGCTTCGCCCAGTTCTCCCTGCGCCAGAGCAAGGCTCACGCCGAGTTCTTCCGCGCCGAGCCGTTGGCGACCGCAGAGCAAACCGCGTTCGAACAGACCGCTCGCCAGTCCCTGGCCCAGCAAACCGAGCTGGAGCAGAACGAGGTGGGGGATTTCGACGTGTTCGTGGGTTCGTACCAAGCGAGCATTCTGGCGATCAGTAACTAGATACATCCGTAGGAGCTGCGTAGGAGCTGCCGAGCGAAGCGAGGCTGCGATCTTTTCACCAACGCTTGAGTCTCAAGCGAAAGAAAAAGATCAAAAGATCAAAAGATCAAAAGATCAAAAGATCAAAAGATCAAAAGATCAAAAGATCAAAAGATCAAAAGATCGCAGCCTTCGGCAGCTCCTACAGCCCAGTCCAGCGGGAGCAAGCTCCCTCGCCACAGGGGTTTCGTACCTTCCCGATAGACTTTTTCGCAGATAAGCTAATTCGAAAAAGTTATTTATTTCTTAATTCTTAGATCATTTAGTCTCCTCCAACGCCGACTCTCCGGCGGCCTGTTGAGGAGCTTTACCATGTCTCTGAGTTTCCCCCTTCGCCTTCTCGCGGCCGCCTCCCTGGCAGCGGCGAGTCTTTTCGCCCAGGCGGCCGACCTGACCGTCGCCTACCAGACCACCGTTGATCCGGCGAAAGTCGCCCAAGCCGACGGCGCCTATGAAAAAGCCACCCAGGCCAAGATCGCTTGGCGCAAGTTCGATAATGGCGCCGATATCATCGCGGCCATCGCTTCGGGCGACGTACAGATCGGCTACCTCGGTTCCAGCCCGCTGACCGCCGCCATCACCCGCAAGGTTCCGGTGGAAACGTTCCTCATCGCCACCCAGATCGGCGCCGCCGAAGCCTTGGTGGCCCGTGACGGCTCCGGCATCAAGACCCCACAGGACCTGATCGGCAAGAAGATCGCCGTGCCGTTTGTATCCACCGGCCATTACAGCCTGCTCGCCGCGCTGAAGCACTGGAACATCGACCCGTCGAAAGTCACCGTACTCAATCTCGCGCCACCGGCGATCATCGCCGCTTGGAAACGCGGCGACATCGACGCCACCTACGTCTGGGACCCGGCCCTGGGCGTGGCCAAGGAAAACGGCAAGGTGCTGATCACTTCAGCTGAACTGGCCCAGTTCGGCGCTCCGACCTTCGACGCGTGGATCGTGCGCAAGGATTTCGCCCAGCAGCATCCCGAGATCGTCACGGCTTTCGCCAAAGTCACCCTGGACGCCTACGCCCAGTACCGCAAGGACCCACAAGCCTGGCTCGCCGATGCGTCCAACATCGACAAGCTGGTGAAGCTCTCCGGCGCCAAGGCCAGCGATATCCCGCTGCTGTTGCAAGGCAACGTATTCCCGCTGGCCGCAGACCAGGTGGTAAGCCTCGGCGCCCCCACCACCCAGGCGATCACCAACACCGCCGCGTTCCTCAAGGAGCAAGGCAAGGTCGAAGCCGTGCTGCCGGATTACGCGCCGTACGTCAGCGCCAAATACATCACTCGCTGATCGAAAAAGGAGACGCCGAGATGGCCTTGCTACAGCTGGAGCGCATCAGCGCACAGTACCCCGGCGCGACGAAACCGGTACTGGCGGATATTTCGTTGACCCTGGGCCCGCAGCAGTTGCTGGTCGCCCTCGGCCCATCCGGCAGTGGCAAGACGTCGCTGCTGAACCTGATTGCCGGGTTCGTCGAGCCCAGCGCCGGGCAGATCACCCTCGACGGCGTGCCGGTGTCAGGTCCCGGCGCCGAACGTGGCGTGGTGTTCCAGGACGATGCACTGTTGCCCTGGCAGGACGTGCTGGCAAACGTCGGTTTCGGCCTGGAACTGGCCGGGGTCGCCAAGGAAAAACGCGAGGCCCGCGCCCGGGAAATGCTCGCCTTGGTGGACCTGGCCGGTTTTGAAAAGCGCCGTGTGTGGCAGTTGTCCGGCGGCCAGAAACAACGCGTCGGCCTGGCCCGCGCATTGGCGGCCGATCCTCGCGTGCTGTTGATGGACGAACCTTTCGGCGCCCTGGACGCCTTCACCCGCGAACAGATGCAAGAGCTGCTGCTGCAAGTCTGGCAACGCACCGCCAAACCGGTGTTCCTGATTACCCACGACATTGAAGAAGCCGTGTTCCTGGCCACCGACCTGATTTTGCTGGCACCCGATCCCGGGCAGATCGTCGAGCGCCTGGGCCTGGATTTCGGCCGCCGCTACGGCGCTGGCGAATCGGCCCGATCCATCAAGTCCGATCCACGCTTCATCGAGACCCGCGAGCACGTGCTTGCCAAGGTGTTTTCCCAACGCAGCGCCACTCGACAACAGGAGCGCGCATGAGCAGTTATGAAATTCCAGCCGTGGCCGGCGATGCCGTGGACTCGCGCGCGCCTGTACCCGTTCGACGCAGCCTGGGCACGCGCTGGATCAGCGGCCTGACCCTGATCGTGTTGCTGTTTCTTTGGTGGGCGATCACCGCCAGCGGGCTGATCGAACCGTTGTTTCTGCCGCCGCCCTCCGCCGTGCTGCAAAAGGGGTGGCTGCTGGCAACCAGTGGCTACATGGATTCGACACTCTGGCAACACCTGGGCGCAAGCCTCGGGCGGATTGGCCTGGGCCTGTTGTTCGCGGTGCTGACGGCGGTGCCGGTGGGCATCGCCATCGGCGCCAACCGTATCGCCCGTGGGGTGCTCGATCCGCTGATCGAGTTCTATCGACCGATCCCGCCCCTGGCCTACCTGCCGCTGATCGTGATCTGGTGCGGCATCGGCGAGCTGTCGAAAGTGCTGCTGATCTATCTGGCGATCTTCGCCCCGATCGCCATCGCCACCGCCACCGGCGTGCGCACCGTCGACCCGGCCAAATTGCGCGCCGCGCAGTCCCTGGGCGCCACGCGGGCGCAACTGATTCGTCATGTAATCGTGCCCAGCGCATTGCCGGACATTCTTACCGGCATTCGCATCGGCCTGGGCGTGGGTTGGTCGACACTGGTGGCGGCCGAATTGATCGCGGCCACCAGCGGCCTGGGTTTCATGGTGCAGTCGGCGGCGCAGTTCCTGGTCACCGATGTGGTGGTGCTGGGAATCCTGGTGATCGCCCTGATCGCCTTCGCCATGGAGATGGGCCTGCGCGCCCTGCAACGCAAGCTGGTGCCATGGCACGGCCAGGCCCATTGATACGCAATGACCACGCCGACCATTCGGCGCCCATCCGAGAGAACCACCATGAGCCGTCCGACCCTTACCCCCTTGAGCATTGCCCTCGGCGCGCAGATCAGCGGGATCGACATCAGCCAACCTCTGAGCCTGGAAGACCGGGATTTCATCGAGCAGGCGCTGCTGGAACATCAGGTGCTGTTTTTCCGCGACCAGCCGATCGAACCGCCGCAGCAGGCGCGTTTCGCGGCGTATTTCGGTGACCTGCACATCCACCCAATCTACCCCAACGTGCCGGATCAGCCCGAAGTGTTGGTGCTCGACACCGCCGTCACCGACGTTCGCGATAACGCGGTGTGGCACACCGACGTGACCTTCCTGCCGACCCCCGCCCTGGGCGCGGTGCTCAGCGCCAAGCTGTTGCCGGCGTTTGGCGGCGACACGTTGTGGGCCAGCGGCATCGCGGCTTATGAAGCGCTGTCGGCACCGTTGAAAAGCTTGCTGGAAGGTCTGACAGCGACTCACGACTTTACCCGTTCGTTCCCGCTGGAGCGCTTTGGCAACTCGCCGGAAGACCTGGTGCGCTGGGAAGAAGCACGGCGCAAGAACCCGCCGCTGTCCCACCCAGTGATTCGCACGCATCCGGTGAGCGGTCGTCGCTCGCTGTTCGTCAACGAAGGCTTTACCACTCGCATCAACGAGCTCTCGGAAAACGAAAGCGAGGCGATCCTGAAACTGTTGTTCGCCCACGCGACACGCCCGGAATTCACCGTTCGCTGGCGCTGGCAGGTCAATGACGTGGCGTTCTGGGATAACCGCGTGACCCAGCATTTCGCCGTGGACGACTACCGCCCCGCCCGGCGCATGATGCACCGGGCGACGGTGTTGGGGGATGTGCCGTTTTTCAGTGTCACGCCTGCCAGCTGACTTTTAGAGATACCCATATCCCGTGGCGAGGGAGCTTGCTCCCGCTGGACCGGTCCGACGCTTCGGGCGTAGCAGTCCCTTTTTGCGGCTGCTGCGCAACCGAGCGGGAGCAAGCTCCCTCGCCACAGGGTTGTGTGTTTACCCCCTTGCAGAGGTGTTATTCAGCCGTTGACGGTTTCTCCCAAAGATTGATCCCGCCCTCCTGGGCAAACCGGTCGATTTCAGCCAGTTCTTCGGCGCTGAAGTTGAGGTTGCTCAGCGCCCCGACGTTCTCGACGATCTGCTCCGGCCGGCTCGCGCCGATCAGGGCCGAGGTGACCCGTGGATCGCGCAACGTCCAGGCCAGGGCCATTTGGGCCAGGCTCTGGCCGCGACGCTGGGCGATTTCGTTGAGGGCGCGCACATGGGCGATGTTTTCCTCGGACAGATGCGAAGCTTGCAACGAGCCACCTCCCGGGCGATTCACCCGCGCATCGGCCGGAATGCCCTTGAGGTATTTGTCGGTCAGCAGGCCCTGGGCCAGCGGCGTGAAGGCAATGACGCCCGTGCCGAGTTCCTCGGTGGCGTCCAGCAGGTCTTTTTCCACCCAGCGATTGAGCAGGTTGTAGGCCGGTTGGTGGATCAGCAGCGGGACTTTCCATTCCTTGAGCAGCGCGGCCATTTCCCGGGTCTTCACGCCTGAGTATGAAGAAATGCCAATGTACAAAGCCTTGCCTTGCTGCACGGCGGTTGCCAGCGCGCTAGCCGTTTCCTCCAGCGGCGTGTCGGGGTCGAAACGGTGGGAATAGAAAATGTCCACGTAGTCCAACCCCAGGCGCTGCAGGCTCTGGTCGAGACTGGCGAGCACGTACTTGCGCGAACCGCCGCCCTGTCCATAAGGGCCAGGCCACATGTCCCAGCCAGCCTTGCTGGAGATGATCAGTTCATCGCGGTACTGCTTGAAGTCTTCACGCAACAACCGACCGAAATTGATCTCGGCGCTGCCATAGGGCGGGCCGTAGTTGTTGGCGAGGTCGAAGTGATTGATGCCCAAGTCGAACGCCGTACGCAACAGGGCTCGCTGGGTATCGATCGGCGTGCTGTCGCCGAAGTTGTGCCACAAGCCCAGCGACAGGGCCGGCAGCACCAGTCCGCTGCGACCGACGCGGCGATAGGGAATGGACTCATAGCGGTTTTGCGCAGCGGTGTAAGTCATCGAAAAGGCTCTCTGTGCGAACGGCGAATGGCAAATGGCAAAAGCTAACATTTCACAGACGCATCGGTCAGGCCGAAAGTTCGCATGTCCCTGTGGGAGCGAGCCTGCTCGCGAATAGGCAATGCCAGTCAATGAAAATGTGGCTGCCCCCTCCGCATTCGCGAGCAGGCTCGCTCCCACCCAGGGAACTGAAGTACACCAGATCAGCTAACGCGCCTGCGCAAACACCTCCGCCACCCAATCGACGAACACCCTTACCCGTGGCGACATGTGTCGGTTGTGCGGATAAAGCACCGACACCGGCATGGAGGGTGGCGGCGTCGCGGCGAGGACTTCCTGGATAAGGCCCTGCCGGATCGGCTCCTCCATCCGGTAATGCGGGCATTGGATCAGGCCCATGCCGGCAATGGCCGAAGCGGCGTAGATTTCCGCGCCAGACACCGACAACGTGCCCCCGATCGATACCTCCTTGAGCTCGCCATCGACCATGAATTCGAACGGATACAGCTTGGCGGTGGTGCGCGAGACGTAATTCACTGCCTTGTGATGTTTCAAGTCATCAAGGCTTTTCGGTTCGCCGTATTGGCGCAAGTAACCGGGGCTGGCGCAGGTGACCTGCCGAAGGTTGGCGACACGCCGGCCAATCAATGACGAATCCGCCAGCGTGCCGGAGCGCACGACGCAATCGACGCCTTCGGCAATCAGGTCGACGAAACGATCCGCCTCGGTGATGAACAGTTCTATCTCGGGATAGCGGGCCATGAATTGCGGCAACGCCGGGATTACGAAATATCGCGCCTGGGTGCCATGCAGGTCCACCCTGAGCTTGCCTTTGGGCGCCACACCGCGAAACGCCAGTTCGGCTTCTTCCAGCTCGGCCAGCAATTGCACGCAGCGCGGGTAATAGGCTTCGCCATCGAGGGTCGGGCGTACCTTGCGCGTGCTGCGCTCGAGCAAACGCACACCCAACCAGGCCTCGAACTGATTGAGCGTATGGGTCAGCGTGGCCCGTGGCATGTTCAAGTCTTCAGCAGCCAGGGTGAAACTGCTGCGCTCATAGATGCGGACAAACACCCGCATGGCCTTGACCTGATCCATCGAAATCCTGCGCTCCGATTGTTGGAGATTATTGAACAGTCAAGCCAACTTTCCGGCATTTTTCGGCGCGAGTAAACATGTGAATCTGCTCCCAACCCATCACCACCTCAAGGGGATTCACGCCATGACTGCTCCAAATTCCAAAGTTGCCATCGTGACCGGCGCCTCCCGAGGCATCGGCGCCGAGATTGCCAAGCAACTGGCCAGCGACGGCTTTGCCGTCGTCATCAACTTCGCCAGCAGCGCCACCGAAGCTTCCAAACTGGTCGTGCAATTACGCCAGGCCGGGCACCAGGCCATAGCGGTGAAGGCCGATGTGTCGGTGGCCGCCAATGTCAGCCGAATGTTCGATGAAGTCGAAGCGCAACTGGGCAAGGTCGATGTGCTGATCAACAACGCCGGCATTCTCCAGGTCATGCCCTTGGCGCAGCACAGCGACGAATTGTTCGACCGTACGTTCGCCATCAATACCCGCGGCACCTTCAACACCCTTCGCGAAGCCGCGACCCGGCTGAACGATGGCGGCCGCATTGTCAATTTCTCCAGCAGCACCGTGGGCCTGAACCTGCCTGGCTATTCGGTGTACATCGCCAGCAAGGCTGCCGTGGAATCGCTGACCCAGGTATTCGCCAAGGAACTGCGCGGGCGCCAGATCACGGTCAATGCCGTGGCACCGGGGCCGGTCGCCACCGAGCTGTTCATGCACGGCAAAAGCGAAGAGCAGGTCCAGCACTACGCGAAGATGCCGCCCTTGGAGCGCCTCGGCCAGCCGGAAGACATTGCCAGCATCGTGTCTTTCCTGGTGAGCCCGGCTGCCGGTTGGGTGAATGGGCAGATCCTGCGGGCCAACGGTGGGCTGGTTTGAGGCTTCGCTCGATCAACGCACCAGATGCAGGAACTGCATGTGCCGCTCGTATTGGTCGAGAATGTCGTTGATGACCTGCTCCTTGGAATAGCCCACGAGGTCGTAATCCTGGCTGCCTTCGCTCAGGTGCACTTCGGCACGGTAGTAACGCCGGTTGTTGATCTGCTTGGAGCCCATGCCACCCCGGGCGAAGGACGGCGTGAAGTAACCGCGCATCTGCACCTGGTAGATGAACGGATGCTGCTCGCCATGGCCGATTTCAAGGCTGACACTGTCGGCCGCCGGGTCGGGTTGGGTCAGCACGGTCAGCCCCTTCTCGATGAACACCGCTTTCACATCTTCGATGGCCGGCCGCACCGTGGTATCGAGGAAGCGGTACACCTCGTCGCGAGACGGAAAATGCACGGCCTGGCTCAGGCGTTGGCGCCAGCCGCCAGTGCCCCGTCGCGAAACTGAGACGGGTGCCAATGAATGCAGTTGCGCGATCTGCTTCTGGGATTCGAGGTAGAACGCCTTGTGCAGGCCCCACATCATCAGCAAGAGAATCAGCGAAAAGGGCAAGGAGGTCAGCACCACCGCGGATTTGAGCGCATCGATGCTGCCGGAAAACAACAAGGCGCTGGTCACCAGCGCGGTCATTGCGCCCCAGAAAACCCGCAGCCATTTCGGTCCGTCTTCATCCGGATTGCCGCCCTTGGCCGAGAGCGTGGACAGCACCACAGTGCCGGAGTCGGCGGAGGTGACGAAGAACACAAAGCTGATAAACACCGTGACAGCGATGACCGTCTTGCTCCACGGATAGGTTTCCAGCAGCAGGTAAAGGCTCATCGACGGATTGTCCACCGCCGACATTCCCAAGGCGCTCATGCCATGGTTCAACACTTGGTCGAGGGCGCTGTTACCAAAGATAGACATCCACGCCAGCGTGAAACCGAGAGGGATCAACAGCACGCCGAAGACGAATTCGCGAATCGTCCGACCACGGGAAATGCGCGCGATGAACAGCCCCACGAACGGCGACCACGCAATCCACCAAGCCCAATAGAACACCGTCCAACCGCCCAGCCAGTCGCTCGGCTTGTCGTAGGCGTACAGGTCGAAACTTTTCATTGGCAAGGCGCCGAGATAGTCACCAACGTTCTGGATCAACGTGTTGAGCAAGTGCTGGGTCGGGCCGGCAAACAGCACGAACAACAGCAACGCGCAGGCCAGCAGCATGTTGATGTCGGACATCACCCGCACGCCCTTGTCGACGCCGGCCACCGCGACGATGATCGCCGCGCCCATCATCAGCACGATCAGGCCGACCTGGATCCACTGGGTGTGAGCGATGCCGAACAGGTAATCCAACCCGGAATTGAGGTGCAGCACACCAAAACCCATGTCCGCACCGAGACCGAAGACCGTCGCGATAATGCCGAAGCCATCCACGGCATAACCGATCGGACCGTTGATGCGCTTGCCGATCAACGGATACAACGCCGATCGCAAGGCCAGCGGCAAATTGTGCCGATAGGCGAAATACGCCAAGGCCATGCCAACAAAAGCAAACACCCCCCAGCCGTGCAGTCCCCAGTGCAAGAAGAGAATCTGCATGGCCTGGCGCGCCGCATCGGCGGTACCGGCTTCGCCTTGGGGCGGCTGCGCCAGATGGGTCAGCGGCTCGGAGACGCAAAAGAAAAACAACGTGATGCTGATCCCGGCGGCGAACAACATGCCGGCCCAGGACAAGTAGCTGAATTCGGGCTCGTCGTGGTCGGCACCGAGCTTGATCTTGCCGTAGCCGGACAACGCGGTGACCACCACGAAGATCAAATACAGGGTCATCGCCAGCAAGTAGTACCAACCGACCGTATTGGCCGCCCAGTTCTGGGCCGCCAGCAGCCAGGCGCCAGCCTGGCCGGGCATGGCGATCACGACCAGGCCGAACAACACGATGAAGGTCGCGGCGAAGTAAAACACCGGCGGATTCATGCGGACCAGGCCGCTGGGTGGAAGGGACGACGTACTCATCGACGAAGTACCTCGCAAAGTGAAATCGTGACGTGCGCAAACGGACTCGGCAAAGGCAAGCCTCCTGTTGTGAGCGGGCAGCAAACCAATGGTTTAACTTGAATGAACGTTCAAGTTAAACATGAATAGCTAGCTAATGACTAATCCCACGGCCCAACGGCACGCTTCCTACCCTAGCCCATGGCTGGGTATGACGTTGTCTGGCGGGCATTCGTTCAGTGTCGACACGAACCCTGTGGGAGCGAGCTTGCTCGCTCCCACAGGTCAAGCACAGGACAAACCGACGATGGCGTCGCCAGATCCGCGCTCGGACAGAAACATCCCGGTTGCCCCTCAATACCCACGTGCCTATAGTCCAGGCATCGCCTACAACCAGTACGGACCCATGATCAAAGAACAGCTGTCTCGCTTTCATCGTCTCGACCTGCTCGGCCATCCGACACCGCTGGAAAAACTCCACCGCCTCTCCGCCTGGCTCGGCCGGGACATTTACTTCAAGCGCGACGACCTGACGCCCCTGGCGCTGGGCGGCAACAAGCTGCGCAAGCTCGAATACCTGGCCGCCGATGCCATCGCCCAGGGCGCCGATACCCTTATCACCGCCGGGGCAATCCAATCCAACCATGTGCGCCAGACCGCAGCCCTGGCCGCGAAGCTGGGCCTGGGCTGCGTGGCGCTGCTGGAAAATCCTATCGGTACCGAGGACAGCAATTATCTGGGCAACGGCAATAGGCTGCTGCTGGAGCTTTTCGACGCAAAGGTCGAATTGGTCGACAACCTGGACAATGCCGACGAACAATTGCGGGCCCTTGCTGGCCGCCTGCGCAGCAACGGCAAAAAGCCCTACCTGGTGCCGATTGGCGGTTCCAATGCCTTGGGCGCACTGGGTTATGTACGCGCGGGCCTGGAACTGGCCGAACAGATCAAGGACACCGGCATCGATTTCGCCGCCGTGGTACTGGCCTCGGGCAGTGCCGGCACGCACAGCGGCCTGGCGCTGGCCTTGAGCGAAAGCCTGCCTGCGCTTGCGGTCATTGGCGTCACGGTTTCGCGCAGCGAGGAGGATCAGTTTCCAAAGGTACAAGGCTTGGCCGAGCGTACCGCCGAGCTGCTTGAAGTGGCTCTCCCGGAGGCCTTCAAGGTCAATCTGTGGGATGAGTATTTCGCGCCCCGCTATGGCGAACCGAACGCCGGGACACTGGCAGCGGTCAAGCTGCTGGCGAGCCAGGAAGGACTCCTGCTCGATCCGGTGTATACCGGCAAGGCCATGGCCGGCTTGCTCGATGGCATCGGCCGCGACCGTTTCGATGACGGCCCGATCATCTTCCTGCACACCGGCGGCGCGCCGGCGTTGTTTGCCTATAACACGGCATTCTGAAATTACTGAATCCTATGTAGGAGCGAGCTTGCTCGCGATGACGGTCTGTCAGCGTCATAAATTTTGCCTGAACCACCGCTTTCGCGAGCAAGCCCGCTCCTACAGATCTTCATTCCAATTGTGCATATATGGCTGATTTAATATTATTTTCCAATCTATAAAACCCACCCTATAGTCTCGCCGCAGGCGTATTTGCCGCGAGACGTCCAGGCTGCTTTAAGGCAGGATGTGGCAATCTTTTCGGATCGCGGCTACGCCTTATCTCAGCCAAATAACGTCGTCATAAGAAAACACAGGGGCTTGTCATGAATTTTTCCGCATTACGTCGCAACCTGCTGGTGGGTTCGCTGGGCTTGGCATTGAGCGCCGGCCTGCTGGGGCAAGCGGTTGCCGGTGAGCAACTGCAAAAAATCAAGGACGCTGGTGAAATCAAGATAGGCCTGGAAGGCACTTATCCACCGTTCAGCTTCGTTGATGACAGCGGAAAACTGACCGGCTTCGAAGTGGAGTTCTCCGAAGCCCTGGCCAAGGAGCTGGGTGTGAAGGTCAAGCTGCAGACCACCCCATGGGCGGGCATTCTCGCGGCGCTGGAATCCAAGCGTCTGGACGCGGTGGTTAACCAGGTGACCATCTCCGAGGAGCGTAAGAAGAAGTACGACTTCTCCGAGCCGTACACTGTTTCCGGTATTCAAGCGCTGGTGCTGACCAAGAAGGCCGATGAGCTGAACATCAAGAAAGCTGCGGATCTGGACGGCAAGAAAGTCGGCGTGGGCCTGGGCACCAACTACGAGCAGTGGGTCAAGGCCGAGGTGCCGGGCGCCCAAGTCAAAACCTATGACGATGATCCGACCAAGTTCCAGGACCTGCGCGTCGGCCGTATCGATACCATCCTGATCGACCGTCTGGCCGCCCTGGAGTATGCCAAGAAAGCCAAGGACACCACCGTCACCAGCGAAGCCTTCTCCCGCCAGGAATCCGGTATTGCCCTGCGTAAAGGCGAGCCTGAGCTGCTGGCCGCCGTGAACAAGGCCATCGAAAAACTGCGCGCCGACGGCACGCTGAAAAAACTGTCGGAAAAATACTTCAGCGCTGACGTCACCCAATAATGGAAGCAGCTCTTCAACTCGCGCTGGACTCCGCGCCCTT
>Ga0307412_10001522_pt1 | contig 12827 bp, 15 predicted proteins | sample DK1Cmetagenome_3_FD_203823 | JGI IMG/M metagenome (GOLD analysis project Ga0307412, IMG submission 203823) | Maize rhizosphere microbial communities from greenhouse at UC Davis, California, United States - DK15-C-1 | ecosystem: Host-associated > Plants > Roots > Rhizosphere > Soil | place: USA...
ACGGCCGAACGCTATGGCGCGAAGATATTCCATGCCGGGACCGCCGTGAAGGATGGGCAACTTGTGGCCAATGGCGGGCGGGTGTTGAACGTGACGGCGCTGGGCGCCAATGTGACGGAGGCACAGGCGGCGGCCTATGCAGCAGTCGATGCCGTGGAATTTCCGTCGGGGTTCTGCCGCCGCGACATCGGCTGGCGCGAAGTCGCACGGGAGGCGAAGGGGTAATAACGAGGTTCGTTGTGTATGGCTGACAGGGGGTGGTTAGGAGACATAACCCCTCCCCTTCAGGGGAGGGGTTGGGGTGGGCATGTCACCGCCATTTCCCTAACAGGCCCTCCCCCGGCCCCTCCCGCAAGCGGGAGGGGAGTTATGGCAGCATTGATCCACTAGCAGTCATCCAAAGCGCCCGAAATACACTCTCAACATCGAGCAAGGAGCACCATCATGCAGGATTTCATAGCCACTTACGGCCTCTGGCTGCTGATCGCGCTGGCGGTTATTGCTGTCCTGGCCTTTCTGCTGAGGGGAAAGGACGAGAAGAAGGGCATCGACGCACCCTCCGCGCCGACTATCACCACAAAATCCGCCGAACCCGCCCCGCCTCCTGCTGCGCCAGTAGCGGAACCCGCGCCGCCGCCAGTAATTGAGGTGCCAAAGGCTGCCGCACCCTCGGGAGAGCCTGACAACCTGCTGCAGATCAAGGGCATTGGTCCCAAGGTCAACGGCATTCTGAACAGCCTGGGCTTCACCCGTTTCGAGCAGATCGCGGCATGGTCCGATGCCGACCTGGCGGAAATAGACAAGCATCTGGGCAATTTCGCCGGACGTCCCATGCGCGACCAATGGATGGATCAGGCAGCCTATCTCGCCAAGGGCGACATTACCGGCTTCGAGGCGAAATATGGCAAGCTTTGATCCCCTGACACGCTATTTCAGCAGGCCGATCTCCCGCAACCGCTCCATCAGATAGTCGTCGGCGGTTATGGGCCGGGGATAGCGGTCGGGATGCGCGTCGTCGATGCAACCCGGCAGCGTCTCGATCAGGAAATCCGGCCGCAGATGCAGGAAAAAGGGCATGGAGTAGCGCGAATGGCCGCGCCGATCGGGCGGCGGGTTGCAGACGCGGTGGGTGGTGGATGGCAGGCGGTGGTTGGTCAGCCGTTGCAGCATGTCGCCCACATTGACGACCAGCGCACCCTCAGGTGGGCTGACGGGCAGCCACCGCCCGCTGCCGCGATCCAGCAGTTCCAGTCCCGCTTCCTCCGCGCCGAGCAGCAGGGTGATGAGGTTGATGTCCTCATGCGCGCCTGCCCGGATGCCCGGCGCGTCGGGTGCGACCGGCGGGTAATGGAGCAGGCGCAGGATGCTATTGCCATCGCGGACGGCCCCGCCGAACCAGTCGGGCCGCAGACTCAGATGGAGAGCGATGGCGGACAACAGAGCGCTTCCCACATGGTCGAATTCGCCGAAGAGTTGTTGGAATACCGGCTGAAACCCGACGATTTCCGGGGGCCAGAGATTGGCGGGCATCCGGGCGGCACAATCATGCCCCTCGGCCAGGTCGCGCCCGACATGCCAGAATTCCTTGAGGTCGGTCGTCGTCGCATCCTTGGCGATTTCCCTACCGAAGGGCGTATAGCCGCGCTGGCCCGCGCCGCCTGCAACGATATAGCGGCCCTTCACCGCTTCCGGCAGCGCGAAAAACGCCTTCGCCAGCGCCCAGCCCTGCCCCACCAGCCCCGGATCAAGGCCATGATCGCGCACCATCGCAAAGCCGAAGCGCTCAAAGGATTGTCCAAGTGCCGTGGCGAAAGCGGGCGTGACCCCGTCCTTCATGGACAGCACGGCTACTTTGTCGAGAATCGTCAGCGGCATATCAATCCCTATGACACAGTGCGCCGCCGCGCCAACAGGGCATTTTCAACGGCAAGCCGCAGCGATAAGGTGGCTCCTGACCGGAACGGAGAACAGCATATGGCCACGCGGCACTATTGGTTGATGAAGTCGGAACCCGACTGCTTTTCCTGGGACGATCTGGTGGCCAAGGGCAAGGCCGAATGGGACGGCGTGCGCAATGCCCAGGCGTCCAACAACATGAAGGCGATGAAGCAGGGCGATCTGGCGCTCTTCTATCACAGCCAGACAGGGTTGGAGGCCGTGGGCGTCATGGAAATCGTCGAGGAGGCAAGGCCCGACAGCACCGACGACAGCGGCCGATGGGTCGCTGTCCATGTCGCGCCGAAGCGGAAGCTGCCAAGAGGCGTGTCGCTCAAGGAAATGAAGGCGGACCCCGCACTGGCGGCCATGAAGATGCTGCGCCAGAGCCGGTTGTCGGTCGCGTCGCTGACCGAGGCGGAGTTCGAACGCATCGTGGCGATGGCGAAGGGCTCCTAGAGCTTATCGGTTTTAGATAAAACCGTTCGTGTCGAGCGAAGTCGAGACACCTTGCGCCAAACCAGCGTCCCTCGACTTCGCTCGGGACGAACGGTGTTGAATCAATCCAAGCCAGACAAATCTAAACCGTCAGCCCCTCATCCTTCTGGACATCCAGCCGCTTCATCTTTTCAATGAAAGTCGTGCGCTGCATGGAGAGCAGGCGGGCGGCGTCCGCGATGACGCCCTCCGCCTTGGCCAAGGCCGCGGCGATATATTGGCGCTCGATTTCCACCAGATGCTGCTTCAGGTCGAAACCGGAATCGCCGATGGCGGGGGCTTGCGGCGCCGCATTGCCCCGCCCTGCTTCCACGACCGCCTGCGTTGTGGGCGCATTGCTGTTGCGCCGGCGGAAGAGCGTATCGACCTGATCGGCGCTGATCCGCATATTGGGGAACAATATGATCGCCCGCTCCACAACATTGCGCAGTTCGCGGACATTGCCGCGCCATTCATGCGCCAGCAGGCGCGCCATGGCTCCATCGGAAAAGTCCAGAACGGTGTCGGGCGCGCACAGTCTGCGCACGAAATAATCAATGAGCGGCGCAATATCCTCCGGCCGTTCATTCAAGGCCGGCAACTGGATCGGAAACACCGCCAGACGATAGAACAGGTCCTCGCGAAACTGCCCCCGATCGATCCGCTCCTCCAGATTCTGGTGCGTGGCGGAAATGATCCGGGCATCGATATCGATGGCGCCATTGCCGCCGACCCGCTCGATCTGGCGCGCCTCCAATACGCGGAGCAGCTTGACCTGCATGTCGGCGGGCATGTCGCCAATCTCGTCAAGGAACAGCGTCCCCTTGTGCGCATCTTCGAAACGCCCGCGCCGCTGCGCGATCGCCCCGGTAAAGCTGCCCTTTTCATGACCGAACAGTTCGGATTCGAGCAGGTCGCGCGGAATAGCGCCGCAGTTCACCGCCACGAAGCGGTTCTTTGCCCGCTGGCTTTCATGATGGATGGCGGTTGCGACGATTTCCTTGCCGCTGCCCGACGGGCCGGTGATCATCACCGACGCATCGGAATTGGCAACCTGGCGTATCAGATCCCTGACCCGGCTTATCGCTGCACTTTCGCCAATCACAATCTGGTCCAGTGGTTCCCCCGCCACTGCATCGGGTTTCCAAGATACTGTCATGCGAAAATTTAACCGACCCCCCGAACGTCCGCAGTGAAACCTTCACGACGGCATCCTGCTGCCAGCATCGCAAAAAAACTGCTGATTGCAACCGCTTTGTTCGGTTTTCGGGTCCAGGCGATTCCGGGGTTCCCATAATGACGCCGCGTTCAATCCCGTTATGGGTCATATCGAACCACATCGATCGGGGATCGTGTCGAACCTGCGACAACTCTGCCAAACCGCCTCACCTGCCCAAAAATCAACGCTCCCAGCGCCATTTTCCATTTAATTTTGGCGGCTTGGGTCCGTTTTACCGTCCGAGGAGCAGGCCAAAAAGGGGTTCCAAGATGAAAAACCTGAGTATTTCCGCCAAGATGATCCTGGCGTTCGCCGGACTTCTGGCGATGATTGCCGGCACCGGCATTTTCGCGGTGGTCAAAATCGCGGAGGTGAATGAGCTGTCCGCGCAAATGCGGACACGGTGGTTGCCCGCGACCCAGTTGATCGGCGATCTTCACGCCTACACGTCGCAATATCGCATCGCCCAGAGCGGCGTGGTGATGGCGACAAGCCCGGGCAGCGCGCGCAAGGCGGAAATCCAGCTCAAGAACGCCAGCACGGCGATCTCCGGACTGCTGAACGATTACAAACCGCATGTCGTAACGCCGGAGCAAAAGGCGCTCTATGACAATGTCACCCAGAACTGGGCGGAATATGGCAAGTTGACGGACCGGATGGTGGCCCTGTCCACCGCTGGCGATACCGCCGGCGCGACCGATCTATTCAAGGGCGAAGCGCTCGACATGTTCTATCTGGTCGAGGACGACATCCTTCAGCTTGTCGACCTGAACGTGAAGGGCGGCACCACCAATTCGGCGGCAAGCGATGCGATCTTCAAGGAATCGCGCACGATGATCCTTGCCGCGCTTGGCGTGGCGCTGGTCCTTTCCTTTCTGCTCAGCATGCTGATGATGCGCGTCATTGCCCGCCCGCTGGGACGGATGAGCCAGGTAATCTCCCGCGTGGTGCAGGGCGACCTCAATGTCGAGGTGCCCGGCATGCAACGCAGCGATGAAATCGGCCAGCTCGCCAAGGCGCTGGAAAGCTTCAAGGCGCTTTTCGCTGCCGACAAGGAACGGGCCGAGGCCGAGCAGGAACGCAACCGGCAAACGCAGGCGACCATCGACGCTATCGGCGCTGGTCTTGCGGCGCTGGCGCAGGGTGACCTCACGCATCAGGTGTCGGACAACGCCACCGGTCCGCTTGCCAAGCTGCACGTCGATTTCAACGAAGCCGTCGGCCACCTGCTGGAGGCGCTCAGCGAGATCGTGGAGGGTTGCAACACCATCCGCATCGGCACCGGCGAAATCGCCCAGGCATCGGACGATCTGTCGCGCCGCACCGAGCGGCAGGCCGAATCCCTTGCCCGCACTTCGACAACGCTGGAGCAGTTCACCGCCTCGGTAAAGCTGGCGGCGGACAATGCCCGCCAGACCAGCGAACGCGTCGCCGTCGCGCGCAAATCGGCCGAGCAGGTCGATGCCACGGCCAAGCGTGCAGTTGAAGCCATGCGGCATATCGAGGCGTCAAGCAACGAGATGAACGCCATCATCTCGACCATCGACGCCCTTGCCTTCCAGACCAACCTTCTGGCCCTCAACGCCGGCGTGGAAGCGGCGCGGGCCGGTGATGCGGGCGCGGGCTTTGGCGTCGTCGCCGCGGAGGTCCGCTTGCTGGCGCAGGGTTCGGCCGAAGCGGCGGCGAAGATTCGCGAACTGGTCGCCACATCCGGCGCGCAGGTCGCGACCGGCGTGGCCCTGGTCGAGAACTCCGGCGAGGCGCTGAAGCAGATCGTCGCCGAAGTGACCCATGTATCCGGCCTGATGGAAGAAATCGCCACGGCTGCCGAGCAGCAGGCAAGCGGCCTGCATGAGATCAGCTCCACCGTCGCGTCCATGGATACGGTCACGCAACAGAACGCCGCCATGGTCGAAGAAAGCACCGCTGGTGCACGCAACCTGTCGGCCGAAACCGAAAGGCTGTTCGAACAGCTCTCCTTCTTCGAACTGGGCCAGGCCGCCGGTCAGGCCCAGCCGAAACAGCCGGTAAGGAAATCCATGCCGGCGCAACATGGAAACCTGGCGCTCAAGACGCAGGACGATGAATGGGAGGATTTTTGAAAGAATGAACCGAATTTAACCACAAAAGAACAACGGATCTTAAGCCACGAAAACTATCGGTTTCCGTAACGAAAACGGGGACATAATAAGGAAGATGAGGTCAACGATGTCCAAAAGAATTTTTGCCAGCATGATTGCAGTCGCCGCCGGGGTTACGGCCATTGCCTCCCCAGCCTTAGCGCAGAGCGCCGATTGGCAGCGCACCGTCGCCAAGCTGGTCGCCTCCAAGCAGACCTATCCCCGTGCCGCCCAGATGCGTGGCGATGAAGGCACCGCCAAGGTGAAACTGACGGTCGCCGCCGACGGTTCGGTCGCGAACGTGGAAATGGTCGCCCCGTCCGGCTCCTCGGTGCTCGACCGCGAAGCCCTTGCCCTGCCCGCCAAGGTCGGCAAGTTCCCGGCGCCCGCAGGCGGCCCGGCTTCGGTCGTGCTCCCGCTGACCTGGAAGCTGATGTAATCAGATATCCCTCTCCCCTTCACGGGGTAGGAGATTATCCAGGCGCGCTCCGGCAACGGGGCGCGCCTTTTCGTTGCCGTCACCCCCGCGAAACCCACATCGCACTTGCCATTGCGCGCTATCGCGATAGGGAGGCGCAATGAGTCAGAAACACGCACCTGATCCCGCGCTTCTCGCCAAGGCGGAGACGCTGACGGAAGCGCTTCCCTATATGCAGCGTTACGCGGGCAAGACATTCGTGGTCAAATATGGCGGCCATGCCATGGGCGACCCTGAACTCGCGCGCGATTTCGCCGAGGATGTCGTCCTGTTGAAGGCGGTCGGTATCAACCCGGTCGTCGTCCATGGCGGCGGGCCGCAGATTGGCGCGATGCTGAAGCAGCTCAATGTCGAATCGGAATTTGTCGATGGCCTGCGCGTCACTGACCGCGAAACGGCGCGCGTCGCCGAAATGGTCCTGTCGGGCGCGATCAACAAGGAACTGGTAAGCTGGATCGGCCAGGCGGGCGGTCGGGCGGTCGGCATTTCGGGGAAAGATGGCGGCTTCGTCACCGCCACCAAGGTACGCCGGACCCAAAAAGACCCCGACAGCAATATCGAGCGCATCGTCGATCTGGGCTTTGTGGGCGAGCCTGCCCATGTCGACCGCAGCCTGCTCGACACGATCAGCAATGCGGGCATGATCCCGGTGGTCGCGCCCATCGGCATCGGCGAGGACAACCATACCTATAACATCAACGCGGACACCATGGCGGGCGCGATCGCCGCGGCCATGGGCGCGTCCCGTCTGTTCCTGCTGACTGACGTTCCAGGCGTACTCGACAAGCAGGGGGACCTGCTGACCGACCTGACGCCAAAGGACATTGCGGCGCTGCGGACCGACGGCACGATATCGGGCGGCATGATCCCGAAGCTGGAAAACTGCGTGCAGGCGGTAGAGGCTGGCGTCGATGCAGCCGTCATTCTAGACGGCCGCGTGCCGCATGCGATGCTGCTGGAAGTCTTCACCAGGCGCGGCGCGGGCACTTTGGTCCGCGTTTGACATCTGCCTTATCGTTTCAATACACAGGACGAAACCGGACGGAGAACGCGATGCTGGTCGCCATTGTTCAGATCATCAATATCCTGCTTAATGTCATCTGGTGGATCATCATCATTCAGGCCATTCTCTCCTGGCTGATCGCATTCAATGTCATCAACACCTATAATGACTTCGTGCGCAACGTGCTCTACGCGCTCGACAAGATCACGGCGCCCATTTACCGCCCGATCCGAAAAGTAATGCCGGACCTTGGCGCGCTGGACCTTTCGCCGCTGGTTGTCCTGCTGGGGATTTACATCATTCAGCAAGTTGTGCTGCCGCAGCTGTATTTCGCCGTGGCGTGATCCTTGGCCCGGCCCTGGCGTCTTGACGGCGACGCGCTGATCCTGTCGGTCAGGCTGACGCCCCGGTCGTCAAAGGAACAGCTGGGCGGCATATGGCAGGATGCGCAGAGCGCCGAATGGCTTTGCGCCAGCGTCCGGGCGGTCCCGGAAAAGGGCAAGGCGAACGCCGCGCTGATTGCGCTGCTGGCAAAAACATTGGGCGTTCCTTCCGGGGCGATTTCGCTGGAAGCGGGCGACACATCGCGGCTAAAGCGGGTCCGCATCGCCCGACATGGGGTTATGGTGGCGGACAAGCTCGAATCATGGACAGGTGAGGTATGAAAGTCGGACGGATCATCGATGGTAAGGCCTTTGCCGCGCGGCTGCGGGAGCAGGTCGCGACCGGGGTCGAGGGTTTTGCGGCGCAGGCCGGACGCAAGCCGGGGCTGGCGGTCGTGCTTGTCGGCGAAGACCCGGCGAGCAGCGTCTATGTCCGCAACAAGGGCAAGGCAACGATCAGCGCGGGCATGGAAAGCCTGGAATTTCACCGCCCCGCAACGATCGGCCAGGACGAACTGCTGGAGCTGATCGACGAACTCAATGGCGATGACGAGGTGGACGGCATCTTGGTCCAGCTTCCCCTCCCCGGCCATATCGACGACAAGGCGGTGATCGCCGCCATTGACCCCGCAAAGGATGTCGATGGCTTCCACATCGTCAATGCGGGCAGGCTGGCCGTGGGCGAAGAGTCGCTGGTGCCGTGCACGCCGCTCGGCTGCCTCATGCTGCTGAAGGATGAGCTGGGCAGTCTGGACGGGCTGGAGGCGGTGGTCGTCGGCCGGTCCAACATTGTCGGCAAGCCGATGGCCCAGCTGCTGCTGAAGGAAAATTGCACGGTCACGCTGGCGCACAGCCGCACCCGCGACCTGGCCTCCGTCATCCACCGCGCCGACATCGTGATCGCCGCCGTCGGCCGGCCGGAGATGATCAAGGGCGACTGGATCAGGCCCGACGCGGTCGTCATCGACGTCGGCATCAACCGGGTCCCCGCTCCCGAAGGCGGCAAGACGCTGCTGGTCGGCGATGTCGCCACATCCGAAGCGATGAGCCACGTCCGGGCGATTACCCCGGTGCCGGGCGGCGTCGGGCCGATGACGATCGCGGTACTGCTCCGCAACACGCTGGTCGCCGCCTGCCAGCGCAAAGGCCTGCCGGTGCCTGAGGGGCTGTAGCTTCAAGCGTGCGTTGAGTTGGCTGATGTGGGTGGTGAACTGCCATTCCCCTCCCGCAAGCGGGAGGGGAGTTATACCCGGCAACCCTCAAAACGGGATCGCCGGCCCCGGCTCGTCGCTCAGCAGGATCAGCTGCCCCGTCACCATATCCGCCCCGGCAAGCCAGTCGATCGTCTCAGCGAGCGTGCCCGCCCAGCCTTCGGACACGGCCACGCCGTTCACCCGACCCTGCGGAGCCGCCGCGACCGCCAGCTTCCGCACCTGAAGCGAAAGCTCGGAGAGGCCCAGCCGATCGGGCGCCTCAGCAATCAAGACAACGGGACTCGGATCGCCCTGTCCAAAGGCGGGCAGCGCCGGACCCGCCGCAAACACCCGAAGGTCCGCATTCACCTGCACCCCGCCGGTCTCCACCTGCCAGCCCAGCGCGCGCAATCCTTCCGCCGCGGCACGGGCAAGCGGCGACTGCATCTCGTCCATCCAGGCGCGTTTCATTTTCGCGCCCGGCCCATGGTGATGCCGATCGATTCGCCGCGTTCGGACAGCGCCAGCTTCACGATCTTGACCTCGACATGCCGCACCTTGCGATCCTGCAACAGCACGGTTTCGATGATATGTTCGGCCACCGCCTCAATCAGCGTGAAGTGCCTGCCCTGCGGCAGCGCGGACGAAGCGGCGTGCTTCAGGTCCATATAGTTTTTCGAATGGCTAAGCGGCGTGTCCGGGGCATAATGTCCCGCCATCTCCAGCGTCGCGCGCACGCTGATGCGCAGCGGCTGCGGCAGGTGGGTCTCCTCCGAATAGATGCCGGTCAGCACATCGACGTCCAGATCATCGACCTCCAGGACCAGATAGTCCCCATCCCCGTTCATGCCGCCGCTACCCTTCGTTCCAATTACCGCTTTATATTTGCGCGCGAACCGTTAAAAGCCCCGCGCTTGCGGCGCTGATGCCCGCGAACGGACGGAACCGCAAGAATTGTCGCACATAACAGCCCTCTCCACGCAAAGCGATAGCGCGGTCGAAGCGCTGCTCGACGCCGCCTTCGGTCCCGGCCGGCAGCAGCGGACGGCGTATAAAATCCGTGCCGGAATGCCGCCCATTGCCCATCTGAGCTTCGCGGCGTTGGATGCGCGCGGCACGATGGTGGGGCTGCTGCAAAGCTGGCCGGTCGCGTTGATCGACGGCAAGGGGACGGAACATCCGCTCGTCATGGTCGGCCCCGTCGCTGTCCTCCCGACGCTCCAGCAAGGCGGCATCGGCAAGGAACTGATGCGGGAGCTAATGGCGCAAGCCCGCGCACGCGCGTGCGATCCGCTGATGATGATTGGCGACCCGGAATATTATGGCCGCTTCTTCGGCTTTTCCGCCGCTGGCACCGCTGGCTGGGAAGCGCCCGGACCGGTCGAGCGCCACCGGCTGCTGGCCCAGTCGGTCGATGGCCGCCCACTGCCCGGCACAGGCAGGCTGGGTCCACGCAGCACGGGGTTGCGGGCGGCCTGTTGAGCTGGGGAGGAGCGCGACGCTGCTCGTCGAGAATGTCAGCAAGTGCCCACCCCCCGACATCCCCTTTGCCTTCTCATCCGCAACATCCTATCTCCCGGACTATGCGGATGGACGAACCGGTGGATCTGGAAAAACTCTCTCTGGCTGAGATCGCCAGTCTGGTGGAGCAGCAAAAGCTGCCGCCCGTCGATCAATGGAATCCCCCGCATTGCGGACATAGCGACATGCGGATCGCGTCCGACGGCACATGGTTCCACCAGGGTTCGCCCATTGGCCGCCCCGCCATGGTGCGTCTGTTTTCCACAATTTTGCGGCGGGAGCCCGATGGCGGCCATGTGCTGGTGACGCCGGTCGAAAAGTTGGACATCGATGTGGAGGATGCGCCCTTTCTGGCCGTGGAACTGCGGTCGGAGGGTGAAGGATCGGACCAGCGGCTGACCTTCCGCCTCAATACCGGCGATCTGGTGATGGCCGATGGGGACCATCCCCTCCGGTTCGAGGATCGCGGCCATGGCATGCACCCCTATCTGCATGTGCGGGGCGGGCTGGAGGCACTGGTGGCGCGGCCGGTTTATTATGAACTCGCCAATCTGGCGATCGAGGCCGATCACGCGCCCCTGGGGCTGTTCAGCCAAGGAGCGTTCTTTCCGATGGACATGGCCGCATGACCCTGACCGAGCGGCTACGGACTGCGTTGCGCAAGGGGCACGAGACCGACCCACGGCTTCATGTGGAGGACGATCCCCGGCTGCCGGAGAATGCAACGCTGGCCCCCGCCGCTGTGCTGATCCCCGTCACCAACCGGCCTCGGCCCGGCCTGATCCTGACGCAGCGCACGGCGCACCTGCGCAAGCATGCAGGGCAGGTCGCCTTTCCCGGCGGCCGGGTGGACCTGACCGACATTGATGAGATCGACGCGGCACTGCGGGAGGCGGAAGAGGAAATCGCCCTTCCCCGCGCGCAGGTGGAGGTCATCGGCACGTCGGACCGCTACCGCACCTTCACGGGTTTCGACATCACGCCGGTGCTGGCGGTGATCCCGCCCGACCTGCCGCTTGTTCCGCACGCGCATGAAGTGGCCGACTGGTTCGAAATGCCTTTGGACTATGCGCTCGACCCCAAAAATCAGGTGCGGCGCTCGATTGAGTTTCAGGGTGCGCAACGGCCCTATTTCGAAATCATGTGGGAGGACCGCCGCATCTGGGGCGTCACGGCCGCGATTCTGGTCAATCTGGGCAAGAGGCTGAACTGGTGACCGCGACGCTGCCAGACACATTGCCGGACATGGATTGGCGGCGGCGGCCGGGGCTCGACCGGCTGCTTGCGGCGCTGGACGCGGACAAGGGCATGAGCCGCTATGTCGGCGGGGCCGTGCGGGACAGCCTGCTGGGCATTCCCGTGGCCGATGTCGATATCGCCACGCGGTACGTGCCGCAAAAGGTGATGACGAGGCTCCAGCGCGCCGGGATCAGGGCCGTCCCTACGGGAATCGATCATGGCACGGTGACCGCCGTGCTGGACGGCTGGCCCGTGGAGATCACCACACTGCGCCGCGACGTGGCGACCGATGGACGGCGCGCGACCATCGCCTATAGCGATGATTGGCGGGAGGATGCGGCGCGGCGCGACTTCACCATCAACGCTCTTTACGCCGATCCGCTGAGCGGGAAGATCAGCGACTATTTCGGCGGTCTGGACGACCTGAAGGCCGGCCGAATCCGCTTCATCGGCAACGCCGCCGACCGGATCGAGGAGGACCATCTCCGCATTCTGCGCTATTTCCGTTTCGTCGCTCGCTTCGGTGTCGCCGATCCACAGGCCGAAGCCTATCGGACCTGCGTCGCCAGGGCGAACAGCCTGATGGCCCTGTCGCGCGAGCGCGTCGCCGATGAACTGTTGAAGCTGCTGGCCACCGCCGATCCTCTGCCCGCGCTACGCCTTATGGTCGATGGCGGGATTTTCAGGCCGGTATTGCCGGAGATCGAACAGGCGGGGGTGGGGCGTCTGGAAAAGCTGATCGCGCGGGAGGCGGCATCCGGGGTGGAGCCCTCGGCCCTCCGCCGTCTGGCAGCGCTGCTGCCCCCCGACAGCCGCATCGCCGATAGCGTGGGTGCCCGGCTGAAACTGTCGAACAAGGCCCGCAAGCGGCTGTCGCTGGCCCACGACCCTGCCTGGGACGGCATCGTCAAGCCGGGCGACCTGGCCTACCGGATCGGGCGGGAAAGCGCGATCGACCGCCTGCTGCTCGATAACAGGCGGCCCGTTGCGGAGGCCGCATCCCTGCTGTCATGGGAAAAGCCGCATCTGCCCGTAAGCGGGGGCGCATTGGTCAAACGCGGCCTTGCCGCCGGGCCACTGGTCGCGCGGGCCCTGCAGCAGGTCGAGCAACGGTGGATCGAGGAAGGCTATCCGGACGCCGACCGGGTCAATGCCATTGCCGATGAGGTGGTGGCTCATACGCTATCTCATCGAGAATGACCGTTAGGGATGGTGAAGAGACATAGCCCCTCCCCTTCAGGGGAGGGGTTGGGGTGGGG
>Ga0307412_10001523_pt1 | contig 12824 bp, 8 predicted proteins | sample DK1Cmetagenome_3_FD_203823 | JGI IMG/M metagenome (GOLD analysis project Ga0307412, IMG submission 203823) | Maize rhizosphere microbial communities from greenhouse at UC Davis, California, United States - DK15-C-1 | ecosystem: Host-associated > Plants > Roots > Rhizosphere > Soil | place: USA...
CATCGAGCGCGCGCAATTTCACCGTCACCAGATTGAGCCAACCCTGGTAGATGGTACGGACGGACTCGATCGCGAACATGGCGCGGCCTATGCCATCGCATCACGCAGCACGCCAGCGCGCGTCTCGAACCAATCGTGCCGCCCACCATGCCCGAGCTGTTCCATGCCCGGGGCATCTGCGCATCGCCCGACCCATGTCGGGCGATGCTTTCAGATCACGCGGCTTCGTCGGCCTTGCGACGCGTGCGCTTGGCGGGTGTAGGCGCCGGGCTCGGTTCGTTTGCGGCCGGCGCTTCATCGGGAGCAGGCGCTGCGCCGCGACCCTTGCGACCCAGACCGATCCGCTGCGCCATGGCGCGACGCGCGAGCGAGTAGTTTTCGGACACCATCGGGTAGTCCGGGCGCAGATTGTAACGCTCGCGATACTGCACATCGGTCAGCCCGTGCGTCGAAAGGTGGCGGCGCAATGTCTTGTAGGGCTTGCCGTCGATCATCGAGATGATGTGGTCTTTCGATGCGAGCGATTTGCGCACCGAGACCGCAGGCGGGAACGCATCGGCGGTAGCGGTTTCTTCGCCAGCCGCGTCCGACGCCGACGATCCCGATTCGAGTTCGAGAAGGGTGCCGTGCATCGTGCGCAGGAAGGCCGGCACATCTTCGGCCGACACGCGGTTGTTCTGGTTGCCGAGCCACGCGATCGTCAGTTCGGTCGCGAGCTCGATGGAGTTCAGGGTTTCTTCAGCCATGACAATATGTCCGTGTGATCGAGCGGCGATATACGCGCGCTGCAGGAAAGACGTTCATTTGGAACCTTCCTCTTATGTCCAATGTTTTGCCGTAACGCAAATGTTAGCGTGTGGTTTATCTTCAAGGTACGTGCGCGACAACCATATCGCGGATTTAGGTCCGCGAAGTGACCTTCCGGTCTAAGAGTTTCACGGCATCCGACGGGATATCGCGCACCGATCCCAACTCAGCGCGACCCAAGTCTTCTTGCACGGACCGTGCGCCGCGATCGTGTTGGGCTGTCGGCCCAATCAACATGCATTTGCGCGGTCCGTTGCGAACCGGCGCGCTTACGAATTGAACTTTGCGAGAATTTTTCCTGAGCCAGCGTTGAAGATATGTGTGCGGTAGCGCTAACAGTCTGATCGAGCCGCTGCTAAGCGTCGGCGGCGACAAACGATCACGGATTCGGGGTCGGGAGAACGGGAGGATGGCAGGATGAAGAGGTTTCTCGGTACGACGCTCGCGGTGGCGGCGGTGCTTGCCGGTTTCACGGCGCAGGCCAATGCCGATCCGCTGGCGCCGACCGGCCGCTGGTCGGCCTATACGTCCGGCCACGCGCAAACCCCGCCGATGGGCTGGAGTAGCTGGAACGCCTTCGCCACGGATATCGACGAGACCAAGATTATCGGTTCGGCGCAAGCGCTGGTCGACAGCGGGCTGGCGCGCAAAGGCTATCGCTACGTCAACATTGACGATGGCTGGGCAATCAAGCGGCGCCTGACCGACGGCAATCTCGTCATCCGCACCGCGCGCTTCCCCTCCGCCGTGGTGGGTGCCGATCTCCCCACCTTCCGGCCGTTCACCGATCGGGTGCATGCGATGGGCCTCAAGGTCGGCATCTATTCGGATCTTGGCCGCAACACCTGTTCGCAAGCCTATTCGCCCGACGACACCGATCTGCCCAAAGGCACAGTGCTGGAACGCGAAGTCGGGTTGTACGGGCATGTCGATCAGGACATCGCCCTGTTCTTCTCCGCATGGGGTTTTGACTTCATCAAGGTCGATGGCTGCGGGCTGCGCGCTTATGGTGCCGACAGCGAAAAGGTGAAATCGGGCGCGTACCGCGAACTCAAGCCGCTGCTCGACATGGACTCTGTCGCACGCTCGGATATTCCCGCAGTTCAGGCGGAGTTCCGCCAGATCAACGCAGCGCTGGTCCGCAGCAACCCCGATGGCGACTTCCTGCTGTCGCTGTGCATCTGGGGCGCGGGCAACGTCCGCGCCTGGGGGAAGGATTTCGGCAGCCTCTCACGCACCAGCGACGACATCAATCCGAGCTGGGGCCGGATGCTCACCAACTTCGACAGTGCCGCCAAGCGCGCCTTCTACGCGCATCCGGGTTCCTGGAACGACCCCGACATGCTGTACATCGGCAAGGGCGATTTCGACGCGAACCATATCACCGAAGCGCGTTCGCACCTTTCGATGTGGGCGATGATCGACGCGCCGTTGATGATCGGCATGGACTTGCGGCAGGCGCCGAAAGCGCTGCTCGACGTGTTCGGCAACGCTGATGTGATCGCGGTCGATCAAGACCCCGCCGGGCATCAGGCAGTGGTCGCATTCGACAGCGACGAGGTCCAGACGTTCGTCAAGACGCTCAGCACCGGCGACAAGGCGGTCGCGATCTTCAACCGGAGTGCGGCGCCGATCGACGTCGATCTGACCGCCGCGCAGATGAAGTTCCGGGATGATGCCGACATCGCGCTGGCCGACCTGTGGAGCGGCAAGCAGCAAAGCTTCCGTGGCACGGTCAAGCTCCACCTCGAACCGCATCAGACGTTGATGTTCAAGGCGCGCGGCGCTCGCGTGCTGGCAGACGGCCTGTATCTTTCCGAACAACCCGGCAACGTCAATCCGGCGATCGACGGCGTCGTCGAACCCGCGCCCGATCCTATGATCCACCGTTCGGCCTCGGGATGGCAGGGCACCAAGGGCAGCGGCGAGCGCCCGATCTACGCCGGCTGGGGCGGCGCGCAGGCCGATAGCGCCCCCTATGGCGAAGCGCTGCGGATCGCCGGCAAGACCTTCGACACCGGCGTCGGCGTGCTGGCCAATTCGCGGCTGGAGGTACGCAACCAAAGCTATCGCCGCTTCACCGCCACGGTCGGCGTCAACGATTCGGCGCGCGATCGGAGTGCCGTGACGTTCACGGTGTATGGCGACGGCAAGCCCCTCGCGACCAGCAGGTCGCTCAAATGGGGCGATGCCGGGCAGCAGCTCACCGCCGACGTGTCGGGCGTCAAGATCATCGAACTTGTCGCGCGCGCGCCCGTGGCCGATCCCGCGACGCTGCCGGTGACATGGGGCGAAGCGGCGTTGCTGTCCCGCTAATTGGCGGCGGCGACAAGCACATCCTGAAGCCGCAGCATCGGTTCAGGGTCGCTCATCGCCCGGCTGGCGGCGCTTCGGAGCAGGTCGCGCGATCTGCTCCAGCGCGCCGCATCCCGGGCCTCGTTCGCCCAGGTGACCGCGCGCCCGACATAGTCGTCGGGCGTGTGGGTGATCCCGTCTGCCATGCCGATGTCGCGGAGCAACCCGGCGGCCATGCGCTGACGCAGGAAGCGGCCTTCGAGCGTTACGATCGGCAATCCCCGCTGCACCGCCTGCAACGCGGTCGTGAAGCCCGAGAAGGCCGGACAATCGAGATACACGTCCATCGCCTCCAGAAAGCCGTTGAACGCGCGCGACGTCATCCACGGCGCGACCTTGATGTAGCGATCGGGGTCGAGCCCCGCCCCAGCGAAGCGGTCCCGCAGCCGCGCGACGAGCTGTTTCCCCGCCCATTGCTGACGGTTCGGCATGACCAGCCAGAATTCGCACGCGCCGCTGCCTTCGGCGATGCGAGTCAGCAGCGCGTCGTCGGCGGGGTCGAACTTGATCGGCTGCTGGCACAATGCGAAGCGAACCACGCCCGCCGCGCGCTCCGGCCCCCGCCACGGCTCGCTTTGGTCCGCTGTCCATTCGATGCTGACGCCGGTGCGTGGCAAGCGTATCAGCCGCTCGCGATAGTGGCGCTCGGCGTCCAGCGCTTCCAGCGCCTCGCCGCTGAAGAACAGATCGATCGTCGGCAGGCCGGTGGTGATCGGATGTCCCCACGCAGCCGCCTGCACCGCCGCCAGACGTTGGCTCGCCAGCGCGCCCGTAACCGGGTCCATGCCGACCTCCGGGTACAGGATGATGTCGGGGCGGTGCTCCACGATCTTCGCGCGCCACGCCGCGACGTTCCGCTCGCCGCCGACGAACGTATCGACATTCGCCGCCGCCCATGCGGTATGCGCGTCGGTGCGGGCGCCGGTGTGGAACAGCGCAACGTCGAAGCGGCTTCGGTCCAGATGGGTCATCAAGCCCTGCAGGATGACGCGCCACACCGGATGGTCCCGCACATGCGCGCTGACGATCAGCAGGCGGAGCCGCCCGGCTCGCGCGCCGCGATCCAGGAAAGGCTGCGGCGTGGCGACGAGATCGCCATAGCGACACAACGCGCCGGTGACGTCCACAGGACGATAGGCGAGGTAGAACGGCTGGTTGCGTCCTGCCGCATCACGCACGGCTTGCGGATGCGTTGTCCCACTGGGCCAGTTCGTCCAAGGCGCCAGCGAACGCGTGCGGCGTTCCCGCCGCAGCCGCTTCCGTCGCGGGCATGATCGGGATCGCGCTCATCGCCAGCGCCAGCCGCGCGTCCGCCCGGTCTGGCTGGAGCGCCAGCGCTTGCCGGTATGCCAGCGCCGCCTCGCCAGATTGCCCCAGATCCTGAAGCGCATTGCCGAGATGGACATACGCCTCGACATAATCGGGCTTGAGCGTGATCGCGCGCCGATAGCACGACAGCGCAGGCTCGACCTCTTCGCGCGCAGTCAGCGCCAGACCGAGATTGTTGTGCGCCGCCGCCAGCGCCGGGTCGAGTTCGATCGCCCGCCGATACGCGGTGATCGCCGCGTCGCCCGCGCCGAGCGTGCGCAGGATGTTGCCGCGGTTGACGTGTTTGCCGGCGTCGCGCGGTCGTAGCGCGAGCGCACGATCGATCGCGGCAAGCGCTTCCTGCGCGTCGCCCTGCTGCGACAGCAGCCCGGCCAGGCTGGAATATGCCTCGGCATGCTCCGGCTGGAGCCGGATCGCCTGACGATAGGCGGCGATAGCATCCGCATGCCGGCCAAGCTGGCCGAGCACATTGCCATGATTGTTGTGAAACGCGGCGACACGCGCATTCTGCCCGATCGCGCGCCCGATCAGATCGAGCGCTGCATCATTGTGGCCCCGCTGATGCGCGACCACGCCGAGGAGATGCAGCGCATCGGCATTGCGCGGTTCGAGCGCGAGCACCGCGCGATAGCCTTGTTCGGCCTGACCCAACTGGCCGGCCTGGTGCTGACGGATCGCGGCCGTCAACAGGTTTCGTGCCTGCATCACGGATTTTCCCGGCTATCCGGCAAAGCGGCTGCGCGGCCGGAGACCGCGCAACCTGCCCGCAATGATCTCGCTCGCGTCGTTATTCCCATTCCGGCTTCGTACTGCCCCGCACGCTCGCGGTCACTTGCTCTTGAGGTGTTGGCTGAAGAACGGCAGCACGAATTCCTGCACGCGCGTCGCGACATTGCTGGTGTGCGTGCCCGAATAGATCGTGAAGCTGTTCGAGACCCCGTAGTCGTCGAGGATCTGGTGGAGCTTGGCCGCATCCACCTTCAGACTGTCTTGGTCGCCGACATCGATCGCGATCGCGCTGTAGCGCTTCAGGTTGCCGATATATTGGTCGACGAAGGCGAGCGGGGCGTTTGCCGCCCATTTCGCCAGCACGTCCGGCTGTGCGACGCCGTTCTTGGTCGGCAAATCGAGGTACAGCGGCGGCGCCTTGGGGTTGGGCGACCACGCGGCGGCGGCGGCAAGCTGCGCGCGCAGCATGAACGGCAGGCTAGCCGACTCCGCCGGAGATTTGAGCGCTTCGAGCGTTGCCGCCGCCTGCGGATCGGCCGGCGCGGCGGTGCGGGCCGAGAGGCAGCACGGGCTCATCATGTAGATCGCGCCGAACATATCGGAATGCTTCATGCCGATGCGCGCGGTGCCATAACCGCCCATCGAATGCCCGGCGAGACCGCGGCTCTGCCGGTCAGCGATCGTCCGATAATGCCCGTCGACATAGGCGATCAGGTCGCGCGCGATGAACGTCTCGAAGTCGCCGGTCGTCACCGAACTCGAATACATCGATCCGTTATGCACCGTCTTCGAATCGGGCAGGACGAGGATCATCTCCTTGGCGCCCTTGGCGAACGCGCCGGCGCTCGCGTCGGTCAGATGGATTACCTTGCTCCACTGTTCGGCGCCGATCGAATAGCCGTGCAGCGCATAGACGACCGGATAGCGGCGCTTCGGCGACTTGGCATAGCTCGGCGGCAGCACCACCAGCACGTCGCGGTCAGCGGTTTCGCCTTCGAGATTGCCCTCGATCGAGGGCGCATGCACCTTGATATGCTCGATCGTCACCGGCGGCGCGTTGGGAACCGCCGGGGGCGGATTGGTCGTGACCTGCGCAAGCGCGATCGACGGCGCGCAGGTGGCGAGCGCCAGCGCGAGGTGCCAGGCTCTCGGCCGGAAACGGGAAGGCGTGTTCATCGGGTCGGCTCCTAAACGGCAATGGACGGGAAGGGTGGCGTCACGGCGCCTTGAAGGTCCACCGCCCGGCGTCGTTGGCCGGATCGAAGGTGGCGAGCGTCGGCGTGCTCGCCCCGATCGCGACGAGCGCGACATCGCGACGGCGCGCGGATTTCAGCTTCGGCGTGATCCGGTACGACCCGTCGGTAAGCTGGTCGATCCGCCACAATTGCTCCGCCGCGCCGGTGAAAATGGGGGCGGTCACGACCTCGTCGTCGGGTGTCGCGGCCAGCGCGCGGTCGGTGCCGGCGACGACGATCTTGTAATAGGGCGATCCGAAATAGCCGCCTGCCGCTGCCACCGGCGTAATCGTCCATTGTTGATGCGGGCGGATCATATATTCGCCAAGATCGACCGCGATCTTGTCTTTTGGCCAGGTCGCCTGATCCTCGGCGAGCGCCTGGTCGGGGATGGCGACGATCGGCGTGTCCGGCTTTGCGAAGAACGACTTGCGCGGGTCGAACGCGATGCGAACGAAATCGACGTTCAACTGAAGCGCGTTGCCGCTACGCTCCGACTTGATCTCGTAAGTGCCCGCCTTGAGGTTGTCCCCGGCAAGCGGCCAACCGTCACGCCACAGCAAAGGCTGGATCGCGAGCACGCTGCGCCCGCTGCGGTCCATGTCCGCCTCATAGTGCATCGAGAATTTCTCCATGCCGCCGCCGAGATCGATCAGCCCGAAATGGCCCGGCCCGAAAGTGCGCCCGCGCCCGTCGATCACCAGCTTGCCGCCGCCCTTGAGCAGCGGCACGCCCATATTGTCGAGATACGGCCCGGTCACGCTCTTCGCGCGGCCGACGCGGATGTTGTACGAGGAGTTCGGCCCGTCGCAGCAGGTGCCGTGCGTGCCGAGCAGATAATACCAGCCGTCGCGGTACATCAGCGCGGTCGCCTCCATGTCGATCGCGACATCGACCGGCTGGTTGCCGGCGAGGCGCGCACCGGTCTTCGGGTCAAGCTCGACGATGCGGATGAACCCGTAATAGGTGCCGTAGCTCAGCCACAGCCGGCCATCGACGAAGAGAAAGGCCGGGTCGATCGCATCGGCATTCTCGACGCCATCGGTGGAGGCGACCACGCCGACATCGTGATAGCCGAAGTCGGGCGATTTTGGATCGAGCGACTTGGTCCACATCATCTTGATGTTGCTGGCGTGGCCGCCGTTCATGCCGCCCCCGCCGACCGCGTAGGCGACATAATAGCGGTCACCGATCTTGATAACGTCGGGCGCAAGTCCGCCGCCGGGCCGCTCGCCGCCGCTATGCCACGTCCAGCCATCCTCGGAGACGAGCCCGCCGCCCCGCGTGCCGAACGTGTAATATTTGCCCTCCGATTCCATGATCGTCGAGGGATCGTGGATGAACGGCTCACCCGCGAGTTGCGCGCTCGCGGTGCCGGGCAGCGACAGCAAAGCCGCAAGGCCGGCTGCGGCGGTGGCGAAATGCCTCATCGTGTCTCCAGCCATCACTTCACGTCCACGCTGATGTCGCGGATCGGTTTGCCGTCTTCATCAAGGAAGCGGACGCAGAAATCGCTTAAGCCCGGGCCGTTAATGACCGCGCCGCGCAACACGTTGCGGCCCTTGGCGAGCGTCAGGCGGGGCGAGAGCACGTCGTCCATCACCATGCGCCTGTCGCCCGACAGCATCACCGCCTCCGTGCCGTTGAGCCACCACATCGATGCCGCGTTCGACCCGACCGCGAGCCGCACGTTCTTCATCTCGCGCGGGCTGTGGACCACCGTCACCGCGTTGAAGATCACGCCATAGGTTGGCTTGCCGAGTGCGGCGGCGAAGGTGAACAGCTTCACGTCGAACGGCACAGCATCGAAGGCGTGCCAGCGCAGCGGCGCGGCGCCTTTCACCGTCTCGCCGTCCTTGGGAAGCGCGGTGAACTGGCCGGGGAAATATTGCGTGGTCAGCGCGGTGCGGACGTAGCTGTTGGTGAACCCCGAATTGCTCCGGTTCGGCTTGACGATCGGTTCGAGCAGCAACCAGCGCTGAAGGAAGCCGTCCGCATCAGGCGCCTTCGCCGCGCCGGTCGCCGGTTGAAAATAGGGCGCGAGGCTGGGCAGGGCGGGGGCGTCGGCATCCGCCGCGCTCGCCAATGCCAGCCACGCCACCGCCGTGGCGATCGGCAACGCTTTCGGTATCATCCGCATCTTCCTTTTCGACCTGTTCACCGGCGCGCGAGCAGCCCGCCCGTCTCCAGCCATTGCATCATCGCTTCGAACCAGCCGGTGCTGGTGGTGCCCTGCTTGCCGAGCCCGAAGCCGTGGCCGCCATGTTCGTACAGGTGGAATTCGACCGGACGGTTCGCCTTCTGCCACGCATCGATCAGCCCGAAGCCCTTGTGCGCGAACAGCGGATCGTCGCTCGCCAAGGCCGCGAACATCGGCGGCGCATCGGCGGGCACCGACACCGCTTCCATCGACCCGTAGATCGGCGCGATGAAGGCCGGCTTCACCTCGGGCGCGGCCAGCGCCACCGCCATTGTGGTCATCGCACCCGCCGAAAAGCCGATCATCCCGACCCGCGCCGGATCGACTCGCCATTCGGCGGCGCGGCTCCGCACCAGCGCGAACGCGGCGCGCGCATCGGCGATCTGGTCGGACAGGCCCGCGACCGCATCGGCTGGCTTGAGCCGCGAGTCCGCGCGGCCTGCGCTTGCGAACATCGCGCCCACCGCCTGTTCGAACTGCGGCATGCCGGCGGGCGTCGGCTTGAGCCGGTATTTGAGCACGAACGCGGCCACGCCCCGCGCGGCGAACGCCTTGGCGACGCGCCAGCCCTCATTCTCCATCGACAGCATCAGGAAGCCACCGCCGGGCGCGACGATCACCGCCGCGCCGGTCGCCTTGGCCGGGTCGGGCAGGAACGGGGTGAGCGTCGCGGTGCTGACGTTGCGCGTCATCGCCACGCCATATTGGCTGAACCACGCTTCCGGCGCGGTCGAACCCGTCACCCCGCCGGTCTTGAGGGCGATCGCGTCCGGTTGGGCGGGCGCGGCCATCGGCGTCATGCGCGCGTCCTGCGCCACCGCCGGCACCGCGGCCGTCAGCAGCGCCGCCGCCAGCAGATGTCGAAAAGCCCCCATCGTTCTTCCCCTCATGTCGGTGTCTCAGCCCAGCAGGATGCGGCGCGGCGCGCCTTCGGGATCGTCGACCATTCGGCACTGGCTATCGAACACCATCGTCTGGCAGCGCGCGGGATCGGTCGGCGCCCAGGCGAGGCCGGGCTGGCTCGGGTTGCCGGTGCGCGCGAAGTTCGCCCAGGCGGTCGCCATCGTGCGCGCCAGCCGTTGCGCGTCGGGCGTGTTGCCGGTGCCTTGGTCGCAGCGCGCGGTATTGTCGAAGCAGAAGGCGAGTTCGGCGGTGTGCCACGCGCCCGCGACGCCATCGAGTTGCGGCGACTGCCACTGGAACAGATATTGGTACACGGGCGCCGCGCGCTGCGCATGTTTGAGCGCGACCATCGCCTGCACGCGGTTGCGGTTGGCGAGGCCCTGCACTCCGTAGGAGAGCGTGCGGATCGCCTTTTCGGGATGCGCCCGCTTCATCGCAGCGATCAGAGCATCGGCCTTGGCCGCCCCCATCTGCTTGGTGAGATCGGCACGCCACTCGGCCTCGCTCGGGTTCGAGCCGAACCGCATGCCCTCTTCGCTGACGTTGCCGATCAGCATGGGAATGTCGCGCGAGATCTCCGGCGCGACTTCCGAGAACGAGCGCACGTCGATGACCTTGCCGTCGAGCGTCGGACCCCAGCCGACGCGCGGCGTCGTCAACGGCCCCGGCATCCCGCGCATCGGCCCGTTGATGTCGGTCGCGACCCTGTTGCCGGTGTCGAACAGCGTCTTCCAGTCCGCCTTCTGCAATGCGCCGATGTCGCGCGCGCCAAGCTCGCGGATCAGCCGGCGCGAGAATTCGCGCGATTGCTCGGCGGAGGGGATCACCCCGCCGCCGCCCGACTGCACCGCCGCACGGTGGATCATCCCCTTGCCGGCACGCATCCCCAGCAACGTCGTCACCTTCGATCCGCCGCCGGACTGGCCGTAGATCATCACCTTATCGGGATCGCCGCCGAACGCCGCGATATTCTCCTGCACCCAGCGCAAGGCGGCGATGCAATCGGTCATGCTGACGTTGACCGACTCCTCGTAAGCACTGCCGCCCAGTTCGGTGAGATCGAGGAAGCCCAGCACATTGAGCCGGTGGTTGATCGAAACCTGTACGACATCGTGATGCCGCGCCATCTGCGCGCCATCGTGCGAGGCGAGTTCGTAAGACGAACCGAAACTATACCCGCCACCGTGGAAATAGACCATCACCGGGCGGCTGCCGCTCAGCGACGGCCTCCAGATGTTGAGCTTGAGCATGTCCTCGCCGAGGAAGCCGTCGTCCCATTGCTGGAGGAAGGTATGCTCGGTCGCGCGGAAGCTGTGCAGCGTCTGCGGGCAGTTCGCGCCATAAGCGAGCGCGGGATAGTCCTCGGTCCAGCGCTTCGGCGGCTTGGCCGGCAACCAGCGGTTCTCGCCCGACGTGTCATCGCCGTAGGGCACGCCCTTGAAGGTGAAGATGCCCCCAGCGACATAGCCGCGCACCGGGCCATATTGCGTTTTGGCAACCGCACTATGTGGCGTGGAACAGGTGCCCGATGCCGCCGGGGCGGCGGTACGCGCGGCCGATGCGGCGACCGGCGCCGCCGCAAGCCCGGCACCCGCGAGTGCCGACCCCAACAGCGCCTCGCGGCGACCCAGCAGCATGTCTTTGCGGATCATCCATCACTCTCCCGTGCGTGCCGCTCGGTAGGTGGCGGCTTGTCGTTGCTATGTTGTGGATTTGCAGAGTTCAGCCCGTTTCAAAGCACCCAAAAAAACGGGGTGCCGCGAACGGCACCCCTGAGGCTGGGGGAAACGGCAATGGCGTCAGGGCCGGTCGCGGCATAGCCACGTCGGCGTTGGATCGATGCAGGCGCGCGGTTCGGCGACGCGAATTTCGGATTGTCGGCACAGCCAAGCGGAATGCTCATACTCCTCCCCGATCCTGCATCTGTTCTATATGCTATCTCATCGGCACGCCGGTCGGCATGTGGTGCCGCCTGCAGCGCGGCACCCTTTGGCAGATCGTCCGACTATCGTTCGAACCGCCCCGTTACACCAAGTGGTAACGCTATCATATTTCGCCCGCAAGGGCTTTCTCGAAACAATCTTCCTGTCTGTAGAAGCAGGCCGATCCGGCCCAATGATAACGATCCCTTCCGGGGTCGTTTGCGAGGGCGCTAAACCACGTAACTCAGCGCGAACACCCCCGCCAGGCCAGCGACCGAAATCACCGTCTCCACCATCGACCACGTTCGGAACGTGTCCGGCGTCGAGGTGCCGACATAGCTTTTGACCAGCCAGAACCCCGGATCGTTGACGTGGCTGAAGAACACCGATCCCGCGCCGATCGCCAGCACGGTCAGTTCCGGCGACACGCCCGAGGCGGCGACCACCCCCGGCATGATGCCGACCGCGGTGATCGTCGCCACCGTCGCCGATCCCGCCGCGAGCCGGATCGCGACCGCGACCAGCCAGCCGAGCAGCAGCGGCGACACGGGATAGGCGAGCACCAGCCGCGCGAGCAGATCGGACAGGCCGGCTGAAACCAGCACCTGCTTGAGCGCACCACCCGCGCCGATCGCGAGCAGGATCGCGCCCGCGCTCGCCATCGTCTCATGCCACACCGCGTCCTGCACGGTCGCTTCGGCCAACCGCCGCCCGAACAGGAGCGGCAGGGCGAGCAGGTTGGTGGCGAGCAGCACCAGCACCGGATTGCGCGCGGCCGCCAGCAAAGCCGACCCGGCGACCGCCGGGATGAGTTGCCCAAGCTCGCCGATCGCGATCAGCAGCACCGGTAACACCACGATCAACAACGACACCGCGCGCGGTGGCGGCGCCAGATCGAGCGTGTGGTCGCTCAGCACGGTCGGCGTCAGGCGCACGCCGGGCGCGACGATCCGTGCCAGCAGCGGCCCTGCCAATATCGCTACGGGCACCGCGATCAGCATGCCGTACAACATCGTCAGGCCGAGGCTGGCATGCAGCGCTTCCACCGCGAGCAGCGGCCCCGGATGCGGCGGCACCAGCGCGTGAACCACGCCGAGCCCGGCCAGCGCCGGCATGATGAGCCGCAGTTTGGCGGCGTCATTGTCCTTCTGGTGCGGCATCGCCTCGGCGGCGGCGACCACGATCGGTAACAGCAGCACCAGCCCGGTCTCGAAGAACAATGGCAGGCCGATGATGATCGCCACGCCCAGCGTCGCCCATGGCGCGGCGCGCACGCCGGTCAGCCGCAGCGCGCTCGTCGCCAGCGAAGCGGCCGCGCCCGAGAGGTGGAGCATCGCCCCCAAA
>Ga0307412_10001524_pt1 | contig 12807 bp, 14 predicted proteins | sample DK1Cmetagenome_3_FD_203823 | JGI IMG/M metagenome (GOLD analysis project Ga0307412, IMG submission 203823) | Maize rhizosphere microbial communities from greenhouse at UC Davis, California, United States - DK15-C-1 | ecosystem: Host-associated > Plants > Roots > Rhizosphere > Soil | place: USA...
GCCGTTCGATCGGCGCGAAGGTCAACGTGTCGAAGCCGAACGTTTCCTTCTCCGCGCCCTCGACCGGCCGTTCGACCACTAGCACCAGGTTCTCGATGCGGATGCCGTACTCGCCCGTCTTGTAATAACCCGGCTCGTTGGAAAGGATCATGCCCGGCTGAAGCGGCTCGTCGCCGCCCGACTGGACGCTTCCGACCGGCGAGATACGCTGCGGCCCTTCGTGGACCGACAGGAAGCTGCCGACGCCGTGTCCGGTTCCGTGGGCGTAATCGAGCCCTACTTCCCACAAAGGACGGCGGGCAAAGCTGTCGAGCTGGCTGCCGCGGACGCCCTTCGGGAAGACGGCGGTGGCGACCGCGATGTGGCCTTTCAGCACCCGAGTGAAGCGGTCGCGCATTTCGTCGGTCGGCTCGCCGATGACGACGGTGCGGGTTATGTCGGTTGTGCCGTCAACATACTGCCCACCCGAATCGACCAGGTAGAGCGAGCCGGTCGCGAGCTTTCGGTTGGTCTTCTCGCTCGAGCGGTAGTGGACGATCGCGCCGTTCGGCCCGGCGCCCGAGATCGTGTCGAACGAAAGGTCGCGAAGCTCGGGCGATTCCTTGCGCAGAGCCTCGAGATGGTCCGACGCGGTCAGCTCGTCGACGTCGCCCTTGGGCGCCTCCGTCTCGACCCAGCGCAGGAAGCGCGAAATGGCCGCACCGTCGCGCGCTTGCGCTGCCTGTTGGCCGGCAATCTCGACGGGGTTCTTGATTGCCTTGGGCAGGATCGTCGGGTCGCGCATGGTCACGATCTTCGCGCCGGCGCGGTCGAGAGCTTCGAAGATGGCGGCGACCGCACGCTCCGGATCGACAGCAACGGTCTTGTCCTTGAGCTCGCCCAGCGCCCCTTCGAACGCCGAGCGGTCATGAAGGCGAACGCCGTTGCCGAGATGCTGCTGCACCTCAGGACTGACCTTCTCCGGCTCGACGAACAAATCGGCAGTGCCGTCCGACCGCATCAGCGCAAAGGCGAGAGCGACTGGAGTCCGCGCCACGTCGGCGCCACGCACGTTGAACGCCCAAGCGATCGAATCGAGCGCCGAGAGCACCGCCGCATCGGCGCCGATCTTGCTCAGCTGATCGGCAATGTCCTGGCGCTTATCGGCCGAGGAGCGTCCGGCATATTTGTCGGGATGGACGACGAGGTGCGCCTTCGACGCCTCGGGGCGATCGCGCCAAACCTTGTCGATCGGGTTCTGCTCGACCGCGACGAGCTCGGCCCCGCGGCTCTTGAGAGCTTCGGTTGCCCGCCTGACCCAATCCCGGCTGTGCAGCCACGGGTCGTAACCGATGCGGCCGCCCTCAGGCGCATGATCCTTGAGCCAGTCGGCGATGCTCGTTTCCGGCACGGACTGATACGACCAGTGCGCGCCATCGACCTGGCTGCGTACCTGCAGCGTGTAGCGCCCGTCGACGAAGATCGCCGCTTCCTGCGGCAGCACCACCGCCGAGCCTGCCGAGCCCTCGAACCCGGTTAGCCACGCCAGCCGCTGCGCATAGCTTCCGACATATTCGCTCATATGCTCGTCGGTCAGGGGCACGACGAACCCGTCGAGGCGGTCGGCCTTCAGCTGCTCGCGAAGGGCGTTCAGGCGGTCTGCATAAGTGGACATAGGCTTTGCTCCGTTGTTGCCCAGCTAATCCATGCGGCGCCGATATTGAAGACTCAGGCCTTGGACAGGCGCCGGTGCACCGCATAGGGCGCGCTCCATGGCCGCGTTTGACGCAATCATAATCGGCGCCGGTGCGGCCGGAATGTTCTGCGCGGCGCAGGCCGGTCAGCGCCGCCGCCGCGTCCTGCTGATCGACCATTCGCGGCAGCCGGGGCGAAAGATCCTTATCTCGGGCGGCGGCCGCTGCAATTTCACGAATGTCGGCGCGACGGCGGCGAACTACCTCTCCGCCAATCCGCATTTCGCCAAGTCGGCGCTGAGCCGATACACGCCGGCAGACTTCATCGATTTGGTCGAAAGCTACGGCATCGGCTGGCACGAGAAGACGCTCGGCCAGCTGTTCTGCGACGGGTCGTCGAAGCAAATTGTCGCGATGCTGCTGGACGAATGCGCCAAGGGCGGTGTGACGACCGCGTTCGGGCACCCAGCGACTGTCGAACACCGCGACGGTAACTTCCACGCGAGCTTCGGTGGCGAGAAGGCCGAGGCGCCGGCGCTCGTGCTAGCCACTGGCGGACTGTCGATCCCGAAGCTCGGAGCCACCAGCTTTGCTTATGACGTGGCGAGAAGCTTCGGCTTGAAGATCGTCGAGCCTCGCCCTGCGCTCGTGCCGCTGACCCTTTCCGGCGACCAGGCGCTGTTCAATACGCTCTCAGGAGTGTCGGCCGAGGTCGTTGCAAGCGCGGGGAAGGGTTCGTTCCGCGAGGCGGCCCTATTTACACACCGAGGCCTTTCCGGCCCGGCGATCCTCCAGGTGTCCTCCTATTGGCGCCACGGCGAGCCGGTGGGCATCGACTTTCTTCCGGACCTTTCGGCCGGGTGGCTTCGGCGGGCGAAGCGGGACGATCCGCGCACTATGCTTCGTCGCGTGCTCGGCCGCTCGCTGCCTGATCGGTTGGCGGAGACGTTGTCCGATCAGATCGGGCTAGCCTGGGAGCTCGGCAACGCTCCCGACCGGGTCCTCGATGACGCCGAACGCCGGCTTGCCGACTGGCAATTCACCCCCAACGGTAGCGAGGGCTTCGCCAAGGCGGAGGTCACGATCGGGGGAATCAGCACTGCCGAACTGTCCTCGCAGACGATGGAAGCGAAGCGGGTTCCGGGTCTCTACGCCATCGGCGAGGCGGTCGACGTAACCGGCTGGCTCGGCGGCTACAACTTTCAATGGGCCTGGGCGAGCGCTTACGCCGCCGCTCAATCGTTCTAGGCCTACCCCTCGGCGACGAATGCGGGTAGGCGCTCGTCCCATGCAAAATTCGAGAATCCACTCCGCGCTCGCGGAGGCCCTTGCCGCGCGCGGCTATGACACGCTGACATCGGTCCAATCCGCAGTCATTCAGGAAGAGGCGCAGGGCCGCGACCTCATCGTTTCCGCCAAGACCGGATCGGGCAAGACCGTCGCGTTCGGCCTCGCCATCGCCGAGCAGCTGATCGAGGCCGACAAGGTGCCGTGGACCCGCGAACCACTGGGCCTGGTCATCGCTCCGACGCGCGAACTCGCCATTCAGGTCAGCAAGGAGCTGGACTGGCTCTATGCATCGGCCGGCGCTCGCGTCGTCACCTGCGTCGGCGGCATGGACCCGATGAAGGAGCGCCGGGCGCTTAATGGCGGGGCACACATCGTCGTCGGAACGCCGGGGCGCCTTCGCGACCACCTCGAACGCGGCGCTCTGGACCTGTCCGCCTTGCGGGCAGTCGTCCTCGACGAGGCCGATGAAATGCTCGACATGGGCTTCCGCGAAGAGCTCGAGGAAATCCTTGATGCCACGCCGGCCGAGCGTCGAACGCTTCTGTTCTCCGCGACCATGCCGCGCCCGATCGTGGCGATGGCCAAGCGCTACCAGAAAGACGCGCTGCGCATCGAAACCATCGGCGAGCGGGAGGCACATGCGGATATCGCCTATCAAGCCGTCGCTGTGTCCCCGACCGACATCGAGCATGTCGTGGTCAACCTGCTTCGCCTGCATGAGGCCGAGACAGCAATCCTGTTCTGCGCCACCCGTGAGGCGGTGCGCCGCCTCCATGCCAGCCTGACCGAACGAGGGTTCCACGCCGTGGCGTTGTCCGGCGAGCACAGCCAGAACGAGCGCAACAATGCGCTTCAGGCGCTTCGCGATAAAAAGGCGCGGGTGTGCGTGGCGACCGACGTCGCTGCACGCGGGATCGATCTGCCGTCGGTCTCCCTCGTCATCCACGTCGAGCTCCCGCGCGACGCCGAGGCGCTGCAGCACCGCTCGGGCCGCACGGGAAGGGCAGGGCGCAAGGGCATCGCCGTCTTAATCGTCCCCTTCCGTCGCCGACGCCCGGTCGAAGCTATGCTCAAGCGGGCGCGTATCGATGCCGAATGGATCGAACCGCCGACGCCGGAAGAAATCCTCTTGAAGGATCGTGAACGCCTGCTCGAAACCGTCACGGTTCCAGTCGAAGCCGACGAAGAGGATCAGGAATTCGCGAAGCAGCTGATGGAGCGCATGACACCCGAAGCGATTGCGGCCGCGCTCGTCCGGTCGCTGCGCACCGATCTGCCGGCGCCTGAGGACATTCTCGCATCGGGCGGTGGACGAGACGACCGTGGCGAGCCCGGACCGCGTCCCGGCTTCGAGGGATCGACTTGGTTCCTGATCAATGCTGGCCGCCGCCACAACGCCGATCCGCGCTGGCTTCTTCCGCTCATCTGTCGATACGGTCATGTCGGGCGGAACGACATTGGCGCGATCCGCGTCGCTCAGAACGAAAGCTATTTCGAGGTGACCCAGCGCGCGACGCCCGGCTTCACCAAGGCCCTCCGTCGCGCGACCATCGCCCCGGAAGACGAAGGGCTGGTGATCGAGCAGGCACCGCCGCGCATTCAAGGCGAACCGCCGCAAGCTCGCCCGCCACGTGTCTCGTCGGGCGTAATCCGGCACGGACCGCCGGGCAGGGCGAAGCGCAAGCCGCGGTAAAACCGCGAGCTGTCCCTTCCCGTGGCGCATTGGCGCGCTAAATGACGGGAATGGACAAACCCACCGCTTTTCCCGCCCCGCCGATCGCCGAGCAGCGGCCTCACAGCTATGAGCGGCACGGGGTCAGCATCGATGACCCATGGGCGTGGATCCGCGACAAAGGGTATCCGCAGGTCACCGACAAGGACGTGCTCGCGTACCTGACGGCCGAGAACGATTACTTCAAGCATTGGGCGGAGCCGAACAAGGCGCTGCTCGACGGGCTGTTCGAAGAGATGAAGGGGCGCATCAAAGAAGACGAAAGCTCCGTGCCGCTGCGCGAGGGCGAGTACGTTTATTGGTGGGCCTTCACCCCGGGCGCGCAGTACCGGACCTGGTACCGGCGCAAGCTCGCCGGCGGAGCGGACGAGATCGTCTTCGACGAGCCTGCCGAAGCCGAGGGCAAGGAATATTTCCGCCTCGGGGCGTTGGAAGTCAGCCCCGACGGCGAGCTGGCCGCCGTCCTTGTCGACGAAAGCGGCGCCGAGCGCTTCACTTTGCGCATTCGCGATCTTGCGACGGGCAAGGACATCGAATCGGTTACCGACGTCGCGATCGGCTCGCCGGTGTGGACCAGCGGGTCGGACGGCATTGTCTTCAACGAGGTCAATGAGAACTGGCGCAGCTATCGAGCGCGCTTCCACCGGCTGGGCACGCCGACGGATCAGGACGTCACGCTATACGAGGAGACCGAGGAGCTCGGCTTCACCGTCGGCGTCGGCCACTCGCAGGACCGCAGCCTCATTTTTGTCGCCACCGGCGACAATGCGACCAGCGAAGTGCGGTTTGTTTCAGCCGCCGACCCTACGCAGCCGCTAACGCTAATCTCGCGCCGCAAGGAGAAGCGGCAGTACGACGTCGACGCAGCCCACGGGAAATTGTGGATCCTGACCAACGACGAACACGTGAACTTCCGCCTCGCCGAAGCCGACCCGGCCAACCCCGAAGAGTGGCGGACGGTCATCCCGGGCTCGGACCGCGTCTACCTTCGCCACGTCACATCGTATCGCGATCATCTAGCTGTTCAGCAGCGCGTGGACGGCCTCGATCAGCTGGTTTTGCGGACGTACGAGGGCGAAGAGCATCGCCTGCCGCTCCACGAAGCCAGCTACAGCGCTAGCTTCGCCGGCAATCCCGAATTCGCGCCGGATGCCTATCGTTTGGTCTATTCGTCGATGGTCACGCCGCTGACGGTTTACGACTACCATCCGGCTGATGACCGGCTCGAGGTGCTCAAGGTCCAGGAGATACCGTCCGGCTACGACGCCTCACTCTACGACACCGAGCGGCTGATGGTCACCGCGCGCGACGGCAAGCAGGTGCCGGTCTCGGTCGTCTACAAAAAGGGCTTCGAGAAGAACGGGGAGGGGAAGCTCTTCCTCTACGCTTACGGCGCTTACGGCTACGCGGTCCCGCCCGCTTTCAACTCAAACCGCATCAGCTTGCTCGACCGCGGCTGGGCCTGCGCCATCGCTCATATCCGGGGCGGCGACGACCTCGGCTATCAGTGGTTCCTCGACGGGAAGCTCGAGAAGCGCACCAACACGTTCAACGACTTCGTCGACGTCGCGAGGGGGCTGGTCGCGAAGAAGTTCAGCAAGCCCGGCCGAATAGCAATCAACGGCGGATCGGCCGGCGGTGAGCTGATGGGCGCAGTCGTCAATTCCGATCCCGACTTGTGGGGAGCGGTAATCGCCGACGTTCCCTTCGTCGATGTGCTCAACACCATGCTTGACGACACCCTACCGCTGACTCCCGGCGAATGGCCCGAATGGGGCAATCCAATCACCGACAAAGCCGCGTTCGAGCTGATCCGCAGCTACTCGCCCTACGACAATGTCAGCGCGCAGGCTTACCCGCCGATGCTGATCACTGGGGGTCTCAACGACCCGCGCGTGACCTATTGGGAGCCGGCGAAATGGGCGGCGCGGCTGCGCGCGACCAAGACAGACGACAACCTGCTGCTGCTGAAGATCAACATGGGCGCGGGCCACGGCGGCAAGTCGGGCCGCTGGGAGCGGCTTCACGAGGTTGCGGAAACCTACGCCTTCATGCTGACGCAGGTGCAATGACGCGCCCCGTCTTCGAGCACCGGATCACTGCTCAGGCGGAGCACATCGACGAGCTAGGCCACGTCAACAATGCCGTCTGGGTGCAGTGGATCCAGGAAGTCGCGCTGGCACACTGGTACAGCGTCGCCGACCCCGCCCATCAGGACGATTACATCTGGGTCGTGGTGCGGCACGAGATCGACTATCTCCGGGCCGTCGTGGAAGGCGAGACGGTCACCGGCCGAACATGGGTCGGCGAGGCCGCAAAGGGCGCGCGCTTCGACCGTGAAATGGAATTCGTCGGCGACGACGGAAAAGTGCGCGTCCGCGCGCGAACGACCTGGGCGATTATCGACAAGGCTGCAGGACGGCCGATCCGCGTGCCGCCCGACGTCATGGCGCCGTTTCTTTAGTTGGCGCGAGCCTCGCCCTGGACGTCGTCCGCCCAGCTGTCGATCGGGTTAAGAGCAAGCTTCAGAACCGCGCGATATATTGCCTTGGAGTCCAGCCCCCCATTGCGGCGAAGCCGACGACGATAACGAACATGGCGAGAGCGAAGGTGACGATCCCGATGATCGCCATTCGCCGGTCGTCCGCATTCGGGTCCCTCACATCAAGCTTCTTGACGGGCTCGGGCGGTGGTGGTTCGCGGCGGATGCGTGATCCCGGGACGCGCTGCGATCCCGTGACGGATCCGAGCGCGACGGACGGCTTGGCGGTTTTCAGCGGACTGGCCATGCGCGCAAAGGTACTAGGAGAGGGTTAGCAGCGGGTTAGCGTCACGCCACGTGCACAGATGCCTTCAACTGCGCCCCCGAGCGTTTGCCCGCCTGCCATCCGGCCCAGCTCGTCGCCGCGCCGATCGCGAAGCCGGTCATCACGACCGCAGCGCTCGGCAGGGTACCGATGACGACCAGCAGATTTTCTAGGAGCGGGTTGTGGCTAAGCAGCCCCATGGTCAGCATCTGGCCGATGATGAAAATGCCCGCGACGAGGAACGGCTTCGCGCGCTCGCGGTATCGTAGCCAGATTCCGGCGATGACGGCGAGCTCGACGGCCATTGCAGTCAGGATCGACGGGATGACGCGATGCAGGTCCTCCGGACCGTGTATGGTCAATCCCGGCATCCAGTTCCCCAACACCCGGCTAAGCGGCGATTCGAACAAGATGAGGGGCGTCGCAAGCATGTAGCCGGAGTGGACCCAAACCTTCCGGCGGAACTTAAGCGCGCGATAGAAGAGCGTGACGTAGGCTGCGACGGCCAAGGCGAGGCCGATCACAAACTGGCTGCCGAAGAGTACCCGGCCGGGCTCGTTCGCAACGAAACCTTTGCCAGTGACGTCGATGATGGCCATCAGCCCGCCGATCAAAAACGGAAACAGCAGCAGGCTCGACTTGCCGACGGCCCGGTGCAGGGCGAGCTGTCCGTGGTGAGGAGTCCAGCTCTGCGCCAAGACCATCAGAACCCAGATGCTCGCTGCGATCCCATGCGCGTGGAATTGCCATGGCACCTCGCCCCAGACCGAAAAATAGCTTCCCCAGAAGCCCGCGATGATGACTGCGATGCAGACCAGCACGTAATATGGTGCGTGGCGATATGGCATTCGTGGAGCCCCCTTCCCGATGCAGGACTTGCCATATCAGAAGGGCAGCCTTCGCGCACCCTTAAGCGCTCAGCACCAGGCGGTCTTGAACCCGGTGTAGCGATGCGCGAGGCCGGTCGTGCGCATGTCTTCCGCGATGGATTGCAGGCTTCCGTCGGGCAGGCGGCGTTGCACGGTCCGAAGGTCGCGGCCGTACTTGTCGTGGCTTCCGTAAACGGGTGCGACCATCTCGAATGCGCCTTGGTTCAGCAATTGCTGCAGTTTCGCAGTCGCTTCCTCTCCCAGCCGAGCTTCTTCCTGGCAACGCGCGGGATGGGTCTCTGGGGCATCGATGCCGATGATCCGTACGCGCCGCTGGCCGATCTTGAACGTGTCGCCGTCGATCACGCAGGCATGTCCGCGCCCGATGCCGCACCGCGTGAAGTGTTCGGTGACGCGCTCAGGGTCCGTCGAGAGGAATGACGGCGGTTCGATTACAGCAGGATCGTAGCCGACCCAGATCGCTCCGACCACCGCGGCGAGCGCGAACGGCCGCCCAACGAACAGCGCTTTCTTCCACGGACTGCGCTTCGGTTCAGGCCAGAAGCGAATGCGCTTGTTAGGCCGTGACTCTTTTGCCGCACGAAGCGTCCGACCTCGCCGGAACAGAATTATTTTGCCCACCGCTTACTAAAATGACCGACATGCCACATCGCTGGCAACGGGGAGACTACCTAATCGATCAAGCGAAAATCTTGGCGACGCGGGCTTTGAGCAGCTTCTTCCAAGCCTTCTTGCGGCGCTTCTCGCGCATTTTGATCTTCTTCACCAACTCGCGGTCACCCAACTGCCGATTGCAAGGAGGATGGCACAGGACAAGGTTGTCCAAGGTGCTCGGGCCATTTCGGCACTGAGCTATCAAATGCTCCAGAGTGGGCGCCTTGGCCGAATTGGGCTCGGCCTTGAAGTCGATTGGCTCGTCACAAAGCCAGCAGTTAGGCCCGTCTCGCAACCGCAGTCTCTCGACTTTGCTGATGTTGTCAGGACCTGACACCTCAAGCCCGCCGCTTTGTCCGCGCATCAGTGAACAAAGCCGCCTCGCTCTTTCGGCGGACACGCTCCTGAACCTCTTCAGTGTTGTCGCCGGCCTGCGCGTTGCAGCGGGTGTGGGTCAGGCAGCTATGCTCGATCGTATCTGCCTCGCCGCCGCCCATCAGCTCGATCTTCGGGCTGAGGTCGTGACCAGAAGGAAAGTCGAAGCGCACGGGCCGTCGGCAGCGGATGCAATTGTCGCCGTCACGATAGCGGAGCGACGCGACCTTTCGTTCGTGCTCCTCGCGCCGAAATTTCCAGGGATTGAGGTAGCGAGCGAGGGACGAACTGGACATGCGGCCGGTGTAGCGGGTCATGGTCACCACAGGGTTAAGCTCGGGCCGCTTATTCGGCCTCGTCGTCCGCCTCAGGAGCGGCGTTCGCGCGGGCAAGCGCAGCCGCTTCGGCCTCTTTCGCTTCACGCTCTCGCCTGGCCTGCTCGTAAAGTTGATATTCGTCGGGCTCAGGGTCGGTAACGAACATCTTGCCGACATTCTCGCCCTTCGCGGCCTTGGTCGCCATCGTGACTGCAGTGATCGCGGCCGCGAGAAGGTTCACGCCACCGCCACCGCAGCCGCGCGGCCCCACGCTCGCACAAGTGTTGTCGGCAAAGCTCTCGGCCGCCTTCGGGCCGCTACGGCGATCCTTGGCCTGTTTCTTCGCCTGCATGACGTCCGGGTCCAGCCGGTAGCCATTGGGTTTCACGGCGCAGACTACGATCTCGGTTGTGTCGTCCTTGATATCGGGCGCTTTGCACGCCTCGGGTGCAGGGGCCCTTGTCGCGGGTTTCGGCGGCGCTGGAAGTGCAGGGCCGTAGGCGGCCGGTGCAGCCGCAGCGAGCATCAATCCGGCAAGGCTGCTCAACATCTGGGCACACTTGGCTCCGTCGCGAACGTTGGGCAATGGACCTTCGAAGCTGAACGCAAGTTGCACGCTTTGATTGCCCGCCTCTTGCCACGCCGTTCCGCTCGATTAGGAAATTGCCTCATGGCCAGCCTGACGCCCGTTATCGAAACGCTCGAAAACCGCTGGATGCGGGCCTGGGTGCAGCGCGATTTGAAGGCGATGAAGGCGCTGACCTCGCGTGACTTCATGCTCGTGACGGGATCGAAGCCACCGATGATCCTCGACTCGCGGAGCTGGCTCGACGCCGCAGGGTCGCGATACCTCTGCACGTCGTTCCGCTTCGGCGACATTTACGTACGCAATCTTGGCGGCATGGCGCTCTTCGCTTCGCAGCTGGATTTGAAGGCAACGCTGGACGACCAGGACTGGTCCGGGCGCTACTGGGTCACCGATCTGTGGCGCAAGGGCAAGGTCCGGCGAAGCTGGAAGCTGGTGCAGCGCGTCGTCAGCCATGTCGACGACACGCCGGACATTCCGGCAGGCATCCGCGCCCTTCAGCTTTGGCACCCGCGGTCCCGCTAAGGGGCAGACGCAACGCTCCGGCCGTTTCGGCGTTCAATAATAACCGGGTGGGCATCAGGGAGCGCGCAAGATGCGGACTCTGTCGATTGCCATTGCAGTTTCAGGAGCGGCGTTGGCCATGGCCACGCCTGCAGGGGCCCAACGCTGGAGCGACCCAGGCTTCGTCGCGGCCGCTGCGAACGTCACGGTGCATCGCGACGGCCCGCACCATAGGATCGGCGATACGTTCGTGGGGCGGCGGGACGATCGCAGGTTCGATCGTCGTCATCGCGGAGAGGCCGAGATCGGCTACGGCTGGTACGGCGGCGAATGGGCGCTGTACAACAATCGCAGCTGGGAAGCCGACAGCTACAACGATTGGTGGCATGAGCGGCCAGACCGTGCTTTCCCGCGCTGGGTGATGCAAAACCGCCGGGGTTGCGAGCGCGGCCAGTGGTACAGCGGCGATACCCTGCGCTGCTAGTCGATCGGATAGGACGGGATCGGTTTCAGCACGTTGAAGCTTTCCTGGTGCGGATCATGAGTGAGCGACGTCCACTCAAGCGGCTTTTCCTCGCACTTCGTGTCGGGCAGCCTGTAGAGCAGGTCGCGGATCAGCGTTAGCCGCCCAAGTTTCTGGTCGTTAAAATCGACCAAGGTCCAAGGCGCCCAATCTTTATGCGTCGCCTTGAGCATGGCCTCGCGCGCGTCCGTGTAATCGTCGTATTTCTGCCGTGCGGCTTGGTCGATGGGCGACAGCTTCCAGCGCTTGAGCGGGTCTTCGACACGCTCGGCGAATCGCTTTTCCTGCTCGTCCTGGTCGCAGGTAAGCCAATATTTGAACAGGATGATGCCGTCCTGAACGAGCATGCGCTCGAACTCCGGCGCGGCTTTGAGGAAGGCGTCGACCTGTTCAGGAGTGGCGAAGCCCATCACCCGCTCGACGCCGGCGCGATTGTACCAACTGCGGTCGAACAGCGCGATCTGCCCGGCGCTCGGAAGGTGGGCGACATAGCGCTGAAAGTACCATTGTCCTTTTTCCTCGTCGGTCGGCTTCGGAAGAGCGACCGTCCGGCACTGGCGCGGATTGAGCTGTTCTGAGATAGCCTGGATCGCGCCGCCCTTGCCGGCGGTGTCGCGGCCTTCGAAGATGATGACGAGGCGCTGCCCCGTCGCGGCGACCCAGCGTGCGGCGGCTGCAAGCTCCTTTTGCAGCGGCTCCAGCAGGTCTTCATAGTCTTTGCGTTTGAGATCACCCATTCGCGAGCGTTAGCACCAGCTACGGGTGAGGTCCCCGATTTCCCGAGCAAGGCCCGCCTCGATCATCGCCTGGCCGACATCGGAGCCGTTCACCGCCACGTTGCGCAGCAACAGGCCGTAGCGTTCGACGTCCTGGCCGATGCGGCTCATCCGGATCTCTCCTGAGTTGAGCATCGACTGCAGCCGTTTTGCAGCGATGGCGCCAAGCTCCGCCTCCCGCGGGCATGCCGCGCCATACAGCTGGGGCGCTTCGATGTTGGCGATACGGATGGTCTTGCCGCCAAGGTAGAAGCTGTCGCCGCTCGCCACGCAATTGGTGAGCCCGCCTTGGTCACATAGTCCGAAGGTCAAGCCGCGGCTTGTACTCACGGCGGCGTTGCGCGGGGGGCCGGCGGGTCGAAGCAAACCGCTCCCCCACAGACCGATCAGCGCCGCTAGCGCCACGGCGATGACAGGTGGCCAAAAACCGCGACGGCCGCGCTTCTCCGCTTCATTACGGTGACCGAAGAGGGCAGTTGGGCCAAGCGTGCCCGGCTTAGGCCAATGCACGTTCCACACATGAGCGTCGGCGTCGGGTACGTAGTCAGTGACGCGGGTCCACCGGCGCGCTTCACGCCGTTCATAAGGAGCAATGTCGTTTCGCTTGGCCAAGCGTCCTCGCTGCGACTCGAACGATCAACGCGCCGAGCCAAGCAGAGGATGCGTGGAGGAAGGAAGAC
>Ga0307412_10001525_pt1 | contig 12803 bp, 12 predicted proteins | sample DK1Cmetagenome_3_FD_203823 | JGI IMG/M metagenome (GOLD analysis project Ga0307412, IMG submission 203823) | Maize rhizosphere microbial communities from greenhouse at UC Davis, California, United States - DK15-C-1 | ecosystem: Host-associated > Plants > Roots > Rhizosphere > Soil | place: USA...
GAGCACCAGGCTGCAGAGGAAGCTGATCAGGGAGGCCAGCAGGATGCCGGTGGAGATCCCCTGCAGCACGCGGCAGACCAGCAGGATGATCCCCGCCCAGGCGCCGATGGTTGCGTAGCTGGGGGTGACTGCAATGATCGCCGTGGTGCCCGCCATCAGCATGATGGACAGCAGCATCACGCGGCGGCGTCCGATCCTGTCTGCCAGTGTTCCCAGCAGGACGCCGCCCAGCGGGCGGAAGGCGAAACCGACGGCGAATACGGCAAGTGCACTCAATGTTGCGGAGAGGGGGTCCGTGTTGGGGAAGAAGTTCGGGCCGATGAAGGCGGAAAGGAGGCCGAAGACCATCCAGTCGTACCATTCCAGGGCGTTTCCCAGGCCGAGGCCGAGCAGGCCTTTCCGCACTTCGGGGGTGAATTTGTCACGGTTCCTGGGGGATGGGCGGTTGATGCGTTGTGACGGGACAGCGTTGTCCGTCGCTTGGATGTCGAGCATGGAGGTGTCCTTACGCTGACGCCCGGGAGGGCGTGGGAGGGTATGACGCAGTAACGCCTGTTGAAGCAGGCGCAAGGTGCGAAGGTGGCAAGGAGTGTCAGCGGCCACGGGGTGTGTCCGGGACAGTTAAGGGTGAACGCAGGAGCCGGCGGGGACCGGCGTGCCTACACGGCGTGTGGTGCGTTGACCCAGATGGCTACGCATACCTCTTCGTAGCTGTTCTTGTACCAGTGCGGGATCTCCGAGGAGTAGGTGATGGAGTCGCCCTCTTCCAGGCTGTAGCAGGTGCCGTCCAGGTAGACGTCCTTGCGGCCCGAGATGATGTAGCAGAACTCTTCCCCGCTGTGGGTAAAGGGTGTTGCGCTGGTGTCATGCCCTGGGGGCGTGCTGATCCATTGCGCTTCAATGGTGCCGTCGCGGTCCGGGGTCAGCAGTTCGTGGACTGCTTCGCCCACGGATTCGCGGGTGACATTTTGCAGGTTGCGCCGTTCGGACTTCCGGACGACTGGGGATTTGGATTGGTCCTGGCCCAGGAAGAACCTACCCACCGGGATGTCCAGGCCGTGGGCCAGCTGGGCGAGGGTTGTGAAAGACGGGTTGGCCATGCCGCGTTCGATCTGGCTGACGATCGCCTGGCTGAGTCCGGTGATTTCCGAGAGCCTGGCAAGAGTCATGCCCTTTTCCTTGCGCATGGACCGCACCTTGTTGCCGACAGTAACCAGCAGTTCGCTGGTGGCCGGCGGTGCCGCGGTGCTACTTTCGGTGGTCATCGGTTGTCTTTCACTTGGTGAGCTTACTCACACAACTATAGTGAAGATTCTGCCCCGGTCAACGACTTTTCCTAATTATATTGAAAATCCGTCGGATGGCCGCGATCCCCTGAAGGATCAGCCTCAGCTCACTGCGCGCCCGCCCAGGCGGGTAGTCACCTGCGCAGCAGCCGCAACGCATGACTCGGCCAGGCCTTCCAGCCGCTCGCGGGAGACGCGGAAGCGCGGCGCGGGGATCAGGACGACGGCGACCACGTCGCCGCGGTGGTCGAAGACGGGAGCGGCGACCCCCACTTCGTCCATGGAGGATTCGCCATAGTTTTCCGCCCAACCACGGCCGGCAACCTCCTGGAGCCGGGCCTCATAGGCGGTCAGGCCGGCGTCGTCCATTCCGGGGAAGGTGATGGTGCCGCTGCGGAGCAGCTCGCGGACGCGTTCGGCGGGCAGGGTGGAGAGGAAGACCTGCACGGAGGCGCTCATCGCATCCCGGTAGCGTGCGCCCAGGGGCGTGGTGTGCTTGATCTGGTGGTGACTGGCGATTTGTTCCACGCAGATGGCTTCGTCACCGTTCCACAGCATGAGTGCGCTGGTTTCGCCGGTCTGCTCGGTGAGCCGGCGCAGGACCGGGTAGGCCACGCGGCGTTCCTCCATCTCGGCCAGCAGCGGCCCGGCCACCGCGATCAGCCCAAGGCCCAGGCGGAAGCGCCGGGTTTCAGGGTCGCGTTCCACCAGGTTTTCCTGTTCAAGGGTGGCCAGGATCCGGGAGACGGAGCTCTTGTGCATGCCCACGCGGTTGGCGATTTCGGTGACGCCCAGCAGCGGCTCGTCCGCGGTGAAGGTGCGCAGCACGGCGATGGCGTTGACGACGACGGACGCGCCTTTTGTGTCCGCACTACCGTTGGTGCCGTTGACGTCGGTTTCTTTGGCTGCTGCTGGAGTCATGGTAGGCATCATCTTTCCTTATCTTCGCCGGGGACGCCGAAAGCGGCGCCGCGATGACCGCGGCGCCGCCTGGGTGTTGGGCGCCTATGCGCCGATGATGTTGTGCTCGGGGCCGAACGGGAACTTGGTGATGTTCTCCACGCTGTCCTCGCCCACCACCAGGATGTCGTGCTCGCGGTAGCCGCCGGCGCCGGGCTGGCCGTCCAGGACCGTGATCATCGGTTCCATGGAAACCACCATGCCGGGCTCCAGGACTGTATCGATATCCTCGCGGAGCTCGAGTCCTGCTTCGCGGCCGTAGTAGTGGCTGAGGACGCCGAAGGAGTGGCCGTAGCCGAAGGTGCGGTTGGCCAGCAGGCCGTGGCTGATGTAGATCTCGTTCAGTTCGGCGGCGATGTCCTTGCACACGGCGCCGGGCTTGATGAGTTCCAGGCCGCGCTTGTGGACCTCCACGTTGATGTTCCACAGCTCCAGGGAGCGCTCGTCCGGCTGGCCGAGGAAGAGCGTGCGCTCCAGGGCCGTGTAGTAGCCGGAGGTCATCGGGAAGCAGTTCAGGGAGAGGATGTCGCCCTGCTGCAGCTTCCGGGTGGTGGCCCAGTTGTGGGCGCCGTCGGTGTTGATGCCGGACTGGAACCAGACCCAGGTGTCGCGGACTTCCCGGTCCGGGAAGGTCCTGGCGATCTCGTGCACCATGGCCTCGGTACCGATGAGGGCCACCTCGTACTCGGTGACGCCCTCGCGGATTGCGGCGCGGATGGCCTCGCCGCCGAGGTCGCCAATGCGGGCACCGTGCTTGATGACCTCGATCTCCTCGGCGGACTTGAACATGCGCTGGCGCATGGCGTCCTGGGAGACGTCAAGGAGTTCGGCGCCCGGGAAGGCGGCGGCGATCTTCTCGCGGGTCAGGCCGGGCAGGAAGTCGTCCTCGACGCCGAGCCGGTTTGCCTTGACGCCGCGCTGGCGCAGCGCCTCCTGCAGGCCGAAGTAGAAGTTGTCGCGGCGCCAGTCGGTGTACACGATGTTCTCACCGTACGAGGTGCGCCACGGCATGCCGGCGTCGATGTTGGCCGTTACGGTGACCGAGTCGTTGGCGGTGACCACCAGGGCGTAGTTGCGGCCGAACGTGGTGTACAGGAAGTCGGAGTAGTACTTGATGCCGTGGTAGCTGGTGAGGATGACCGCGTCCAGGTCCTTGGCGGCCATGATCTGGCGGAGGCCGCCCAGGCGGCGTTCGAACTCTGCATCAGAGAACGTGAGCTTGCCCTTGGTGCCGTTGTGGAGGACCTTGAGGCGCTCGAGTTCGGCGATGGAGGAAGCGTTGTCGGTGGTGATGGTCATGGGGTGTTGCCTTTCTATCGTGCGTTTGGTGCCTGTTGGTTTGGGGGAAAGCTATTCGTGCCGCAGGGGCTCTTTGCCGGTTTCCCTGGAGAGGGCCACGGCCACCAGGGAGACGACGGCGGCTGCAACGAGGTACCAGGCGGGAGCCAGGTCGCTGGCGGTGGCCGCAATAAGCAGCGTTGCCATGAAGGGTGCGGTGCCGCCGAAGAGGGCGTTGGACAGGTTGAAGCTCACGGCGAAGCCGCTGTAGCGGACGCGGGTGGGGAACATTTCCGCCAGGAAGCTGGGCAGGGTGCCGTCATTCAGGGTGAGCATTGCTCCGAGGAGGACCTGAACCAGGACGATGACCAGGAAGTTGCCCGTGCCCAGCAGCGCGAAGGCGGGAACGGTCAGGACGATGAAGGCGATTGATGCGCTGATGAGCACCTTCTTGCGCCCGTACCGGTCCGAGAGCATGCCCGTGAGGAAGATGAAGCCGATGTAGGTGACCAGCGCGATGGTTGTGGCCAGGAATGATTCGGTTTCACCCAGGCCCAGCTCCGAGGACAGGTACGTGGGCATGTAGCTGAGGATCACGTAGAAGCCGACGGCGTTGAGCAGCACCGCACCGACGGCCTGCAGCAGCTGCCGCCAGTGGTTGCGGAAGAGGCTGGACACGGGAGTCTTGTCAGCATGGTCCTCGGCCGCCAGCTCGCGGAATGCGGGGGTGTCCTCAAGCTTGGTCCGGATATACCGGCCGATGAGGCCCATCGGGGCCGCCAGCAGGAAGGGCAGCCGCCAGCCCCAGCTCTGCAGCGCTTCGGCGGCCAGCAGGGTTGTGAGCAGCCCGGCGATCAGCGAACCGAGGAGCAGGCCGGCGGCGGTGCTGGCCGGTACTACCGCTGCGTAAAGGCCCCGCTTGTTGGCCGGGGCATACTCCACCAGGAAGGCTGATGCTCCGGCGTACTCACCGGACGCGGAGAAGCCTTGGACAACCCTGATGATCAGGAGCAGGACGGGCGCCCAGATACCGATCGTGTCATAGCCGGGGATCAGTGCAATGCAGAACGTCGCTCCGGACATGATCAGGATGGACAGTGAGAGGGCTGTCCGCCGCCCCACCTTGTCTCCAATATGCCCCCAGACAAACCCGCCCAGCGGGCGGACCAGGAATGAAATCGCGAAAAGGGCGAATGTCAGCAGGAGGCCGGTCTGCGGATCAGACTCCGGGAAGAAGACCGTCGCGATGGTCACTGCCAGATAGCCATAGACGGCGTAGTCGAACCACTCGACGAAATTGCCGATGAAGCTGGCTGTGATGACCCGGCGGCGCGTGTCCCTGCTCACCGGGGAATCCAGGTTGTGGGCAGGATCCTTGGCGTCAGCGGCAAGGACCCCCGACCCGGTTGGGGTTGATTCGTTACTCATGGAACCACCAGGAAGAGTTGGAGTTGCATTCATTGCAACTTGGTTGTTTCAACATAGATGGTGACGTGAAGCACAGTCAAGAGGTTGCAGCCGAAAGATTTTGCAGTGTTAACCCGGAACCAGGACAGCCGCGGCGCCGGAATGCCCGGCGACCGCAAATCCCACCTAGTTGCAATAAAGGCAACAGGGTTGTTGCAGTTGCGGCGCTTTCGCCCTGAATCCAGGGAAAGAGGGGCCGAAAGGCACAAGCGAGGCCGGCCCGGGCGGGCCCACACTTGCCGCATGGGCGCAACAGCACTAAAACCACAGTGGCTCCTGCAGTCGCTGGCCGCCGTCGTGGGCGCAATGGTCCTGGCAGGATGCTCGACCGGAGGCCCGCCTCCCGGAGCCGGCGCCTCCGGCGGCCCTCTGCCTGCGTCCACGTCGTCCCCGCCTCCCGGCACCGGCGGGTGGCCGTCGAAGCCGTTCACGGATGCCGAACTGGCGGCCATCATCAATGGTGTTGCCCACGCCCGCAACCTGCCGATGGCCGCGGCCCAGGATTCCACCCGCCTTCGCAGCGGCGCTGCGGGCGGTTCGTCTCCTTCGGTCAGCACAGAGGCCACCCCCGGGGAATGCTCGGTATTCGTCCCCGAAAACCCGTTCGTCCGCTGGGCGGACAAGGCAGCGAGCTTCGCAGAAGGTGGCATCCCTGCTGCCGGCGGTCAGCAGGGACCGGCAAGCACCATCATGATCGTGCTTCGGAGCGCAGAAGACATCGCGAAGGCGGATTTCGACTACACGGAAGACCTTGTTTCCCGGTGCAGCCACTTTGGCCTGGTTACAACCGAGTCCGGACGCCCCTCGGCGTACGCTGTCCAACTGCTGGCCGCTCCCCCGGTGGCGGAACGGCAGCACGGCTACATGCAGTCTTCCGAGCCGAAAGGACCAGGGGACTACGGCTCCGTGGGGCTGCGGGTACTGGCCGGAACGCTCTCCATCACACTGAACCTCGCAGTCGCCGGGCTGGACTCCGACGCAGACGCCAAGCCGGCACTGGACTCCATGGCAGCGCTGGCAAGGGACCTCATCACCGAGGCAGGCAAGGGCGCGCCGTCTGTTGCACCGGTCCCGGCGAATACCTTGACGGCCGAACAGTTGATGGAGTTGTTCAAGGGCACCACTGGACCGAACGGCGAACCCGCCACCCTGGGCGGGGCCTCTGTCCTCGGACCGCCCCCGGGTTTCACTCCCGGCACTCCATCCAAGGAGCCGGAGGCACCGTGCACCTTCGACGACGAGGCATACTTCGGGTCCCTGTCCGGCGCGGTGATGGGGCAGGGGCAGATCCAGGGTCCCGGCAAGATCGACTACAGCGATTTCACCGTCATCAGCATGCCCGAGGCGGCGTCCCGGCCCTACCCCTTCGACGCCCGGGCTGAAGGGCTTCGCAGCTGTGCCGGCATCCAGGAAGAGGTACCCGGGGGCGCCAGCCGGCAGTGGTCCCCGGTCATCCAACTGAGCCCGGGCCCTGCCGCGGACGCCAGCTACGCCGTCGCCTACCAGCTGCCGGACGGCACCGGCGAATGGCACGTCCGCAGCGGCGCTCGCAGGGGAACGCTGTCCATCGAGGCGGAGAGCAGGACCCTCAGCCAGGCGGAGACGCAAGCCAAGGCCGATGCACTCGCCGCTTTCTTCGGGAACGCCTTTGCCCGCGCCGGGGTTTAGGGGCTGCCGCCAAAAGGTAACCGCATCGGGGACTAAAGACACCGGTCGATTCGCGTTCCATGGCCCATACTTGCGGCATGGATGGTGCAGCGGGAAAACCTGACCGGATCTTGGTGGTTCTGCTCGGTGTCATCGGCGTGCTGGTGGCCGTTGCGCTGGCCGTGGTGTTCCTGCGGGGTGACCCGAAGCCGCTGGACGAGAACAGCCCCGCCGGCGTGGTCCAGCGATACAGCGCGGCAGTGATCGACGGTGACACCGCAACTGCCGGCACCTACCTGACAGACGAAGCCCGGGACCAGTGCGGCGAGAAGTTCATCGGCATGCCCCGTCCCGAGAGGGTGGTCCTGGTGGACACCAACGAACGGGCGGAATCGGCCACCGTCACGGTCTCGATCGTCCAGTCTTCCGAGGGCGGCCCCTTCGGTCCGTCCGAGTTCGAATCAGAGGACTCCTTCGCGCTCGCGAAAACCGGCGGAGCGTGGAAGATCGCCGCTGCCCCGTACACCCTGCTTGCCTGCACCGGAACGCCGGCAAGGCCATGAACCTCCAGGTGCAGCCGGGAACTTCGTCACTGTCCCACGCCCAGATGACGCTGCGACGGCTGATCCAGTATGCCCTCCTGTTTGCCCTGGTGGTGATCGCGGCTTCCGGCGCCAGCGGACTGCTGGAACGCCTGTTCGAGTCGGGGTCCGTGCTGGCCGCAACCGATGCGCAGGGACTTGCCAGCGGGCTTGCGTTCACCCTGATCGGCGGACCGCTGGCCCTGCTCCTGTGGTGGTTTCTGTGGCGCAGGCTGGACGAGGCGGAGCGCACGGCAACCGGCTGGGGCCTGTACCTGGCCGGGATGTATGCAGTCTCGCTGATCATCGCCACCACGTCGCTGCTGGAATTTGCGGCCTCCTGGATCGGTTCCGCACGGGCCCAGTGGGCGCCCCCGCTGGCCAATGGCCTGGTCTGGACCGCCGTCTGGGTGTGGCACCGCTGGATGTGGCGGCATCCGGCCAAAGGGGCCCCGCACCTAACAGACATCCGCACCACCATCGGAACCTTTTTCGGCCTCGTGGTGGGTGCCATTGCAGCGATCACTGCGCTGGGCGGCCTGTTCGATGCCGCCATCCGCGGCAGCTTTTCGCTCACCGGGACAGCTCTGTGGTGGCATGCGGTGCTCCGGTCTGTTGTGTGGGCAGCGGGCGGAGGCGCGGTCTGGTGGTGGCACTGGATTCACGAGGACGGACGCCGGATGCGAACGGGCCTGGTTGACGTCAGCACCATCGTCGTCGGAATCTTCGCGGCCGGGATCACCGCGCTCGGTGGAAGTGCTGTTGTGATGTTTGTCCTGCTGAGGCTGGCTTTCGACCCCACGGATTCCACTGGCGGAATCCTGGAGCCCCTGGCAACAGCCTTGGCTTCGGCCCTGATCGGGGCCGTGGTGTGGCGCTACCACCGGGCGGTGGCCGTGCATCGGTCCGCTGAAAACCGGCGCGCGAGCCTCCTGGTCACCTCGGCTGTGGCCTTGGCCGCGGCAGCCTCGGGGGTTGGCGTGATCATCAACGCGCTCCTGGCCGCAGCAGTATCGCCGCTGGCCGGCGGCACGGGGAGGACGTTGCTCCTGGGCGGCATCAGTTCCCTGGCAGTGGGTGGCCCGGTGTGGTGGCTGGCGTGGAAACCGGACAAACAGCCGCGGAGCGCTGACGCGATTCCGCCGGGAAGGCGGATCTACCTTATTGCCTTCTTCGGCGTGAGCGCGGTGGTGGCACTGATCGCCTTGCTGGTGATCGCCTACCGGATCTTCGAGTTCCTGCTGGGCGGGGTGCTGGGCGGCAGCGTGGTTGACCGGATCCGGGGACCGCTCGGGCTCCTGGTGGCCGCGGGGCTGGTGGCCGGGTACCACTTCGCGCTGTGGCGGCGTGACCGGACCCTCCTCACCGCGGCAGGTGCCGTCCGCAGGCGGGTGATCGACCAGGTCACCCTGGTGGCCGGGCCCGGTTCCGAGCCGGTCGAGAAGGCCCTCACTGAGCTCACCGGAGGTGCGAGGGTCACGGTGTGGCGGCGGGCCGACGACGGCGGCACGGCGCCGGCGGGCCCGGGCACCCCGCCTGCCACCGGAGAGGTCATGGGCCGGCTGGAACAGGCCCTCGCCGGCGTCACGGGCCGGCATGTCCTGGTGATCCTCGGTGCCGATGCCCGCCTGGACGTGATTCCGCTGGAGGGCAGGGGCGGCTGAGGGTTACAGGTTTGCGGCTTCTTCCTCCGCGAGCCTGATCATGCGCAGCTCGTCCTCCACAGCCCGGGCCGGCCAGTAGTCCTTGGCCAGCTCGTCAGCCCATACCCGGTCCGCCGCCGGGAAGAGCCTGGAAAGCAGCCCGGCTGCCTCGAGCAGCGCGATCAGGGCCAGGATCCTGGGTTCGTGTGCCTTGGCTGCAGGCTTCGCAGCGGCAGCGTCAGGAACGCCGGCGGCAGCGGCAGCGTCAGGAGCCCCGGCATCCTGGGACGCGCTGACGGCTTCCGCGGACTCGGGCACCTGGGGAGGCGCCGACGTATCGCTGAGGGCGGCTTCGAGCTTTTGCACGAGTGCGGCTTCAGGAGCGTGGTCCTTCTCCGGATACCGCACGGTCTGGAACACGCCAAGGTGCTTCTCCCCCACATGCTCCACGATGCCCCGGGACACCATTCCCTCGTAGACCCGCTGCACTTCCGCCCGGCCCTCCAGCATGGACACCCAGGCCTTGGGCGTGTGCGGCCGTGACTTATGGCGGATGAGGTCCAGTTCGTGCTGGAAGTCGGTGCCGGGGGTGGTTCCGGTGGCCCGGACATGCTTCCCCTCCAGGTGAATGGCGCCGATCATGTCCAGCTCGGCCAGGATTGCCCCGGCCAGGGTGGTCCGCAGCGCGAAGACCGGCACTTCGAGCGTGCCATGTTTGTCGTTTGTAGCCAGCAGGAGGAAGGCCTGGGGCAGGTTCAGCTCTTCGGTTCCGGGTGTTTGGGCGTCCATATGACCATGGTGCGCTTGCCCGGCGGCTCCCACAATGGCCGCAGACACGTTGCGCCCGGCAGGTTTAGGCTGGGCAGATGTTGACCATCGGTACCCTTGTCCTCGGCGTCAATGACGTCGCCCGCGCCACGGATTTCTGGCACGCTGCCCTCGGCTATGTCCCCCGCGAACCCGGTGACGACACGTGGGTGACCCTTGTCCCGGCGTCGGGCCCTGGAGCCCAGCTCTCGCTGATGCGCAGCGAGACGCCGGTCCAGGAGCACCCGCGCGTCCACCTGGACCTGTACGCGGATGACCAGGCTGCGGAGGTGGACCGGCTGGTCTCGCTCGGAGCCCGGCGGGTGGACTGGGACCTGTACCCGGAGGACCCGGACTTCCTTGTCCTGGAGGACCCCGACGGGAACCGCTTCTGCGTGATCGACAAGAGCACGGGTTAATTGCCCCGGCAGCTGCCGGTACATTGGAGGCGATGATTTCGATTGACCGGGACGATCCCGCACGCGCTGATGTCCACCGGCTCCTGAGCGAGCACCTGGCGGACATGTTCGCCACCTCCCCGGCTGAGAGCGTCCATGCACTGGACCACTCCGCGCTGTCCGACCCCTCCATCACGTTCTGGACCGCGCGCGAGGACGGCACCCTGCTGGGGTGCGGTGCCCTCAAGCACCTGGGAGCCTCACCCGGTACGGTCCGGCACGGCGAGATCAAGTCCATGCGCACCGCCGCGGGCGCACGGGGACGGGGCGTGGCCACCCTGATGCTCCGGCACATCCTCGACGACGCCCGGGCGCGGAACCTTGAACGCGTCTGCCTCGAGACCGGAACCGAGGACTACTTCGCTCCCGCGCGGCGCCTGTATGCGCGGCATGGCTTCACGGAATGCCCGCCTTTTGCGGACTACTCACTGGATCCCAACAGCGTGTTCATGGAGCTCCGGCTCTAGCCGACCCCGGTGACTGGCCGCGGACCGGTCAGGAGATGCGGTCCGTATCGGGCTCAATGGCCCAGGCAAGACGGTGGAGTGCACTGGCGGCGTGACCGCGGGTGGCCTCCCAGCGTGACAATTCAGGCTTGGGCGTCCGGCGCTGCCGTGGGGCGTGCGGCAGGGCGCTCTGGGCCGTGCCGTCCTTTCCGGCGAGGAAGAGGGCGATGAAACCTGAACTGTCCATAAGGCTGTGTCCTGCATTGTGAGGTGGGGGTTGGGGAGCCGGCAGACAGACCGGCACTGCCCTGATTATGGAGCACCGCCCCACGAATCCGGACATCGGTCTTCCCATTTCGTCACAAGCAGATTGATCGACCATTGCCGAGAAAGCGGTTTCTCGATAGGGTCCTTGTCAGCGCTAACAAGCACCGGCGTCATAGCGGCCGCCGGCAGGGGCGCGAAGTTCATTCCAATGACGGAAGAGAGAACATGCGAAAACGCACCACCTTATCCATGTCCGCAGCCGTGGCAGTGGCCGGAGCGCTGCTGGTGTCGGCACCGGCCGGCGCGGCGCCCAACCCTCTGGCCGATCCCGCAGCCCAGACGGCCCGGACGCCGCTGGAGCGCCAGGTTCTTCCCGCGGGAAACGGCTGGGCCTCGGCCGGGGCGGGCACCACCGGAGGTTCGGCGGCAGCGGACGCCCACGTCTACGACGTCTCCACCAAGGCCGAACTGCTGGCGGCCTTCGCGGCGGCCGGAACCGCGCCGAAGATTGTGCGGGTTCATGGAACCATCGATGCCAACACCGCTGCGGATGGTTCAGCGATTACGTGCGAAAACTATGCCGAAGGCACCGGCTACAGCCTGCACCAGTACCTCGAGGACTATGACCCGGCAACCTACGGCCGCAGCCAGGAACCCGCAGGGGCGCAGGAGAGTGCCAGGCGGGCAGCCGCCAGCAGGCAAGCCTTGAACATCCGGGTGGACATTCCCAGCAACACCACCATCGTGGGTGCCACGCCGGACAGCACCATCACCGCCGCGGCCCTCCGCATCAACGGCGCCAGCAACGTGATCGTCCGCAACCTCACGGTGCGGGATGCCCATGACTGCTTCCCGGCCTGGGATCCAACCGACGGTGTGGACGGCAACTGGAACAGCGAGTACGACATGCTCCAGGTCATCAACCGGGCCACCAACGTCTGGATCGACCACTCCGAATTCACCGACGCCCCCAATCTGGACAGTTCCCAGCCGCTCTACTTCGGCCGCCCGTACCAGGTGCACGACGGCGCCGTGGACGTCACCAACGGCTCGGACCTGGTGACCATGTCCTTCAACCGCTTCGCGGACCATGACAAGCTGCTCCTGATCGGCTCCACCGATTCACCGGGCCGCGGGGACCCGGGCAAGCTGCGCGTCACCATCCACCACAACGTCTTCGAGAACGTGGGCCAGCGCGCCCCGCGGGTCCGGTTCGGCCAGGTGGACGTGTACAACAACCACTTCAAGGTGACCGCAGACAGCACCGTGCCCTATGGCTACACGCTGGGCGCCGGCTTCGATTCGCACGTCCACGCCGAGGCGAACGCCTTCACGCTGCCGGCAGGCATCGACGCCGCGGACATCATCACCCGTTTCAAGGGCACGGCGATCACCACCACCGGGAACGCCGTCAACGGGAAAATCACCGACCTTCGCGCCGCCTACAACGCCGCTGCGGCGCCCGCGGACCAGCTGGCCGAGGACACGTCCTGGACCCCGACGCTGCGCACGCAGGTCCACCCGGCGCAGGCCGTCCCCGCCCTGCTCCAGGACTCCACCGGACCGGTCTTCACGGCAGGAAGCGGACTCTAATGGCCGCCATCCTGCCCACCCGGCGCACCGTCCTCTCATCCCTGGCGCTGACCGCGGGGACCATCGCCCTTTCCGGCACGGGAATAGCCAACGCGCTCCCCCGCACCAGCCCAGAGCCCGCCATGCCGCGGACAAAGCCGGTGATCTTCGTCGTCGGGGACTCGACGTCGTCGGCGTACCAGCAGTCCGAGCGGCCCCGCGCCGGCTGGGGACAGGCGCTGCCGCTTCTGCTGGGGCCGCAGGCCACCGTCTTCGACTATGCCTGGTCCGGTGCGTCCTCGAAGAGCTTTGCCGACGCCGGCCTGCTGGACCGGGTGCTGGCGCTGATGCAGCCGGGCGACTACCTGCTGATTTCCTTCGGCCACAACGA
>Ga0307412_10001527_pt1 | contig 12796 bp, 8 predicted proteins | sample DK1Cmetagenome_3_FD_203823 | JGI IMG/M metagenome (GOLD analysis project Ga0307412, IMG submission 203823) | Maize rhizosphere microbial communities from greenhouse at UC Davis, California, United States - DK15-C-1 | ecosystem: Host-associated > Plants > Roots > Rhizosphere > Soil | place: USA...
CGTCCGGATACGCGCCACCAGCGCATCGGTGTCGTAGGGCTTGGTCAGGTAATCGTTCGCGCCCGCCGACACGAGGCGCACGGCTTGCGCGATGTCACCGTAGGCCGTGGCGAACACTACGGTGGTGCTTGCCAGATACGGGATCAGGCGCCGATACAGATCTTCGCCGGAGCCATCCGGGAGCCGGATGTCGGCCAGCAGGAAGGCCGGGCGCATGCGCGTCCTGCGAAACAGTTCGACCGCTTGCGCGCAGCTTTGCAACCATTGCGCAGAAATACCTTCCAGCCGCAAGCGTTGCAGCAGGGCGCCACCCAACAGTTCGTCGTCTTCGATCAGCAATACCTGTAAGTCATTCAAGACGCGTTTTCCTATACTGCAAAAGGCAAGCGCACGGAGATGCGCGTGCCGCTGACCAGATGCGTGACACGCAAACGGCCTTGCATGCTTTTTATCAGGTCTGCCACGATACCCAATCCCATGCCCTCGCCCTCTGTACGAAGCCCCTTCAAGGCGTGACAGGCGGCGGCGGGCAAACCGCTGCCCGCATCCATCACATGCAACGTCAACACCGTGGGCCGGGCGCGGGCAAACACAAGCACCAGCGCGCCGGAAGGCGAAGCCTGAATTGCATTAAGCACCAAGTTCAGCAGCACCTGGCGAACGGCGCCGGCCGGTAGCGCCAGCTGCAAGCCCTGCAATCCTTCGCAATGCACCTCAACCCGAACACCGCCCCGCCCTGCCTGCGCGCCCACCATCAAGCGAATGTCGGCGATATCTTCTTCGCGCAACAACGCAGCGCCCGGACGGAATGTCCGCAAACTGGCGTCCACCACGGCTTGCAGCGCTTCCACGCCACGTTCGATAAAGTCCAGCGACTCGGCACGCACGTCGCCTCGCCCACCAAACAGCCTCAATGTCTGCACGGCGGTGCGCAAGCCGCCCAGTGGGTTGCGCACCTCGTGCGCCAGCGCGGCCGACATGCGCCCCAACACGGCCTCTCGTTCGATGCGTGAACTGCGCTCGGCCAACGCCTCGCGTTCCTGAACGCTTTCGACCATCCAGTTGTACGCCGACAGCAGCTCGTGGAGTTCGGGGTCGGAGGTGGCGACCCGCATAGGGCGCAGCCGGTCTTCCGGGCCGCCGCGCAACGCCTCGGTAAGAGAAATAATGGGACGTTGAAGCCGCCGCGCCATGCCAAAGCACAGCGCCGCACCGATCAGGCTGATCGCCAGTCCCACCAGCCCCAGCTCCCAGGCCAGTTCCTGGCGTTGCCGCAGAAAATCGCTGACGTCCAGATTGGCCACCACAGTGCCCAGATCCGGCCGGCTGTCGTCCAGCAACCGCCAGGTCCACACCCCTTCCGACCTCGGGCTGACCAGCGTGCCGGATGCGTCGATGAATGAAGCAAGGGGAATGGGTTCGACTTCGGGATAGCGCGCCACATGCGCCAGCAGACGGTGGTCGGGGGTCACCACGGCAAGCGTCCGGTCAACCACGCCCAGGTGCGTATCCAGCGCGCGGTTCAGCACGTCGACCATCTGCGCCGCATCTCCGGCTTGCACCGACGGCAAGATCGCCGCGGACAAGCCGTCCAGGTACACCTGGCCGAGGTCCGAGACCTGTCTGTCGAACTGCCGGGACACACCATGCAGCGCCAGCGAAATAAGCGCAGCGGAAATCAACAGGAACAGTAATGACACCGCAAGCGGAATGCGCACGGTAATGGGCAGGCGAAGCATGGCGACACGCAAGGACCACGAAAACCCGATTATGCCTTGGACAGTTTGGTCCACCCATTTGCAAGAAATGGAAAGCGCGTAAGGGACGGGAAAAAACCGTGCCAGGTCTCTATACACTCATGAACGGCACCAGATTGTTCACTTTTTTGAACATCGCGCGTTCAGCGCTGTTCACGCCGGTTCAGCCGCGTGAACACGGGCGTTTACCGCTGCTGGTTTTCCCGGATCCGGGCGGCCAAACCGTGAAAGCAAATTGCAAGGCGCTCTCCTTAAAGTGCCCCCTCCTTCAGCCTGCCACGTCGTGCGGGCCGAAGCATGTCGACAACATACAGGGGAGCAAGCCGTGGGCAGCACCATATTTTCCAGAAAGCGCGATCTGTGGGGCGGTGCGTTCATCGCTCTGTGCGGCGCGCTGACCATTCTTGAAGCAACGTCATACAACGTTGGAGAGCTGGCTCGGATGGGTCCGGGCTATTTCCCGCTGATGATCGGTTGCTTTCTGGTTGCGCTGGGCATCCTCGTGCCCCTTAGCCCAGACCCCGATGAAGTGCAGGAGGAACTCATCGAGGAACAATTGCCCCAGCCCACGCGGCGCGAGCGCTTGCGCGGCATGGCTTGCATCGCTGGCGGCATCGCGCTGTTCATCATCCTGGGCAGCTTCCTGGGCTTCTTGCCCGCCACCTTCGCGCTGGTGTTCGTCTCGGCGCTGGGCGATACGTCCAACTCCGTGAAGTCCGCTGCCATTCTTGCGTTGGCGATGACGGTGTTCGGAGCGGTGGTGTTTTCGTGGGCGCTGCAATTGCAGTTTCCGATGCTGCGCTGGGGGTAGGGAATGGATCTGTTCGACAACGTACTACACGGCTTTTCGGTAGCGTTGCAGTGGGAGAACCTGCTGTGGTCGCTATTCGGAGTGTTCATGGGCAACATGATCGGCGTCCTGCCGGGCATGGGCGTCTTGGCAGCCATTTCGATTCTGCTGCCGCTCACCTACGCGATGACGCCGGTGGCCGCCTTGATGATGCTGGCCGGCATCTACTACGGCGCCCAATACGGCGGCGGCATCACCTGCATCCTGCTCAACCTGCCCGGCACGCCGTCGCACGCGGTCACGTGCCTGGACGGCAATCCGCTGGCCCGGCAAGGCAAGTCGGGATCGGCGCTGTTCATGCTCGTCATGGCCTCGTTTGTGGGCGCCAGCGTAGGCATCATCATCATGATCCTGTTCTCGCCCCTGCTAGTTGAAGTGGCGTTTCAATTCGGCCCGGCCGAATACTTCTCGATGATGATGCTGGGCCTGTTTGCGGGGGCCACGCTTGCCAAGGGGTCGGCCATCAAGGGGATCGCCATGGTCTTTCTTGGCCTGCTGCTGGGCGTGGTGGGCACGGACGTGAATACCGGCACCATCCGCTATGGCTTCGGGGTCATCGAATTGAGCGACGGCATTCCGCTGGTGGCGCTGGCCATGGGCCTGTTCGGCCTGGCGGACTTCTTTGCCAACGTCAACCGGATCGGCAAGGCCACCACCGTGGGCGCGGGCCCCAAGATGTCCGTGCGCCCCGAACCGGGCGATATCAGGAAGTCGGCCATGCCGATCGCGCGCGGCAGCGCCATCGGCGCCGTCCTGGGCATCCTGCCCGGCACCGGCGCAACGATCGCATCGTTCATGTCGTATGCCGTCGAAAAGCGCGTCTCGAAGACACCCAAGCGCTTCGGTAACGGCGCGATTGAAGGCGTGGCAGGCCCGGAAGCGGCCAACAACTCGGCCGCGCAGACGAGTTTCATCCCCACGATGAGCCTGGGCATTCCTGGCGACTCGGTCATGGCCTTGATGCTGGGCGCGCTGATCATCCACGGTATTCAGCCTGGGCCTCAGATGGTGACCGAGCACGCGGATCTGTTCTGGGGGCTGATCGCCAGCTTCTGGATCGGCAACATCATGCTGGTGGTCATGAACCTGCCGTTGATTGGCATGTGGGCACGGCTGCTGAAGGTGCCGTACAAGTACCTGTTCCCGTCCGCGCTGTTCTTTGTCTGCGTCGGCGTCTACAGCACGAACAACAATCTGTTCGATGTGGGCATGGTGCTGGTTCTGGGTCTAGTCGGATATCTGTTCCTGAAGCTGCGTTTCTCGCCCGCGCCGCTCTTGCTAGGCTTCGTGCTGGGGCCGATGGTCGAAGAAAACTTCCGCCGTGCGTTGCTGCTGTCACGCGGCAGCATGAATGTGTTCATTGACCGCCCGATCAGCGCCGGCTTCGTGTACGCCATCCTCGCGCTTGCAATCTGGCTGGCGTATTCGACGGTGCGCAACAGGAAGCGGGTCCGCGAGCTTGAGCGGGCTCAGGCCGGCGCCTGATCGCTTTACGCCTGTCGTACTTGATGGGGAGCCGCGGCGGTTCCCCTTTTTCTCATTGACGGAGGGTGTCATGAAACAATTGGCGCAGCAAAAAGACGGCAATGTGCCGCGCGGGGCGCTGACCGTGGTTCGCGAACTTCCCTTTGTAGAATTCATCGAGTTGCTTGAATTCAGCCATCTGCGTTTCGACGTGTCCGAACGGAGTTCGTCGGCGACACTGGTCGGGTCACAGGAATGGCGCCGGCAGATTGAAGACGAAGCCGCGCAGCCCGGATCGGTCTATGTCTGCACAACGCTCGATGCGCTGCATCATGCGGTGTTGGCCCCGGAGGATGCCGAATTGAAAATAGATATGCCAAGCAAAACCCGGGTGCGCCTGCGCACGCTGTCACGGCAGCGCGGACGCGCGGCATTGCAACCTTGCGTCCGTGTCGATCTTCAGGCGCTGATACGCAGCGTGCTGGTGCCAAGCAACGCGCCTGCGCATCTTTTTGACCTGGTCAGGCACGTTGTCATGACGCGCTTGTGGGTGGAAGTGGCGCGGGTATCGTCCGCCCGCATCTGACCGTTGGCCTATGCCGCTCCCTTTATGTACAGGAACTGACACGTGACGGAATCCGCATTGGAAATCATCGCCGCTTTTGTTTTTGCCCTTGCCCTGGTGCACACGTTTTCCGCGCCGGTCTTTTTGCGCCTGGCGCATCGCAGCAAGCGCCACGGCGACCTGCTGCACCTGCTGGGAGAGGTCGAAGTGGTGTTCGGCTTCTGGGCGGCCATACTGCTTATCCTGATGGCGCTTACCGCCTCGAGCAGCACAGCCCTGGCGTACGCCGAATCGCGCAACTATACCGAACCCGCCTTTGTCTTCGTGGTGATGGTTATTGCCGCCTCATTGCCGGTGCTGACGGCGGTGATGCGCGTTGTCGAACACGTCGCGCGCGTACTCCCCGTTCGCGACCAAACCGCCAAAGCCTGGCTATGCCTGGCGCTGGTGCCGTTGGCGGGGTCACTGGTCACCGAACCTGCAGCAATGACGATCGCTGCGATGATGCTGGCGCCTCAAGTGTTCCATCGCGACATGCCCGAGCGCTTGAAGTATCTGGCGTTGGGCGTGCTGTTCGTCAACATCTCGATTGGCGGGACGCTCACGTCTTATGCCGCGCCGCCCGTCCTGATGGTGGCCTCGACGTGGGGTTGGGACAGCGCTTTCATGTTCACCACGTTCGGCTGGAAGGCCGCCCTGGCCGTCCTGCTTAACGCCACGCTGGTGACGGTTTTGCTGCGCCCTTACCTGCGCTCGGGCGATGTGATGTCGATGAGAAAAACCACCGTGCCGATGTCGCCCGTCGTCATCGCCGTGCACCTGATGTTCCTGGCCGCCGTCGTACTCAGCGCGCACCATCCGATCATCTTCCTGGGCCTATTCCTGTTCTTCATCGGTTATACGCAGGCCTACAAGACCCATCAAAGCCCGCTGATCATCAAGGAAGCCCTACTGGTGGGCTTTTTCCTGGCCGGCCTTGTGGTACTGGGCGGCATGCAGCAATGGTGGTTGCAACCCATCGTCAGCGGGCTTGAACCTAAGGTGCTGTTCGTTGGTGCGTTGGCGCTCACGGCAATCACCGACAACGCTGCTCTGACCTACCTGGGTTCGCTTATCGACGGCATCTCCAGCCAGGCTCAATACATGCTGGTGGCGGGCGCCGTGGCGGGCGGGGGCCTGACCGTGATCGCAAACGCGCCGAATCCCGCGGGAGTGGCCTTGCTTCGAGGCAGTTTCGCCAACGGTGCGGTCAGCATGCTGGGCTTGATGACGGGCGCGTTGGTACCCACAATTATTGCGGCAGCATTTCTTTTCTTCCTTTGAGCAATGCGAGGGCCCCTTTTTCCTCTTTGGTCTGTCACTCGCATTCGGCCTGAATGACGACTTTGGAGGGTTCGGCTTAATGACCAGTACGGGTCGGAAGCGGACGGCCACCAAGGTCCACTCCCGGCCACAAACCGTCATTCGGAAGACATCGCGGAAACCGTCATTTGCCAGCATTGACCTGCGCAGCCAAAAGCCGCTAGGATTGTAGACATGACCACCCGCTTCAAATCCCTCCTTTCGCTGGTCCGTGCATGTTGTCAGAACATGCCGGGGGAAACTGCGTCTAGCCATTAGCTACACGTTGAATCAATCGCCTCTGGCCGCCCGTTGCAAAACCGGCGGCTTTTTTGTTTTTACCTGCGCCCTTCGGTACGGAGAGAGTTGATGCCACTTGCGTTGTACGACACCTGGTCGCGAACCGTGCGCTCGTTCACGCCAATCCACGCTGGCCACGTCGGCATGTATTGCTGCGGACCCACCGTCTACGACCATGCGCATATTGGCAATCTACGAACGTATGTGTTTGAAGACATTCTGCGCCGGGTACTCATTCGCAACGGCTATGAGGTCCGTCACGTCGTTAATATCACCGACGTCGGTCATCTGACTTCGGATGCCGACGAAGGCGAAGACAAGATGGAAAAAGGTAGCAGACGGACCGGGCAGTCCGCATATGCTATTGCTCAGCGCTACACCGAGGCCTTCGTCGCGGATTGGCATGCCCTCAACTTGCTGGAGCCGACGGTATGGTGCCGCGCGACCGATCACATCGCCGAACAGATCGCGTTTATCGGCGAGTTGGACCGGTCCGGCTACGTGTATAGGACCAACGACGGTCTCTATTTCGACACAAGCAAACAGGACGACTACGGCTTTCTGGCCCGGCTCGACCGTGCCGGCCTGCAGGCGGGCAAGCGCGTAGCACTTGGCGCGAAGCAGAACATCACGGATTTTGCGCTATGGAAGTTCAGTCCGCCGGGCGTAGTCCGGCAGATGGAATGGGATAGCCCATGGGGGCGTGGATTTCCGGGCTGGCATATTGAGTGCTCGGCCATGTCGGCGAAACACCTCGGCATCTGGTTCGACATCCACTGTGGCGGAGAAGACCATATCGCCGTGCATCACAGCAACGAAATTGCGCAAACACAAGCGGCCCATGGCACTCGTCTTGCGAACTTCTGGATACACGGACATTTTCTAACACTCAATGCCGACAGCAAGATGTCGAAGTCGAGTGGGGATTTTGTTCGCTTGCAGACGCTGCGCAGTCGGAACATCGATCCGCTTGCCTACCGTTACCTGTGCATGACACCTCATTATCGGAGCAAGCTGCATTTCAGTTGGGTGTCTCTTGGTGCAGCGCAGACGGCCTTGAACCGGCTGCGGCATCTCTATTCCGGTTGGTCGGGCGGTGGCCGCATCGATCCAGATTTCGCCGCGCGCTTCAACGCCGAATTGAATGATGACCTGAATCTGCCGAGGGCATTGGCGGTGCTATGGGAACTCGTCAAGAGCGACCTCCCCGCTGCGACCTTGAAAGCGACTGTGGACAGCTTCGATTTTGTACTGGGCCTTGGGTTGCGCGATTGGAACCCAGTTGCGTCTGACATTCCGGAAAGTATCCGGGTGCTGCTCGGTGAACGCGCTCAAGCCCGAGAGGCAAAGAACTGGGCAAAGGCCGATGAGATACGAAAGATGTTAAACACCCGAGGCTGGAGAGTCGAGGATGGCAACGACGGGCAACGCCTGACAGAAATCGCCATGCCCCCCGCAGACATCGGGAACTAGTCGTAACAGCATTGACGCCGAGCCAATTCCCGATGAAGAGGGCGAAGATCTGGATGGCTGCCTTCGCCAGGGCGGTATCGAGCCACACTCGGTTCAGTCAAAAACACCAGCGATAGCACGTTGGCGCATTGAGACAAAAAAACCCTAACACGAGCCATATGCCTTCAGGAAAACATCCACGGCACGTTTGGCTGCGTCCTTCAATATCTGTTCGGGGGTGGATTGAGGGCTGACAAGCAGCGAGGGCAAAAGCGTCTCGGACTGCACCAATCCTAAAAAGTGTTGTGCAGCCACGTTGGAGTCGCAAGGCCTTAGTGCACCAGCGTCAATCTGCTTCGAAAAAAACTCAGTCAACTGCGCGACGCCCGTGGCGGGGCCCGCCGCGTAGAACTGCGCGCCGAGTTCACTTCTGCCTGCAACACCGATCATGGTACGGAGCGTCCGGACGGTTTGCTCATTACACATCGCCAAGATCAAGCCTTCGCCAAAGCGATGCAAACAGACGGGCAACGGGTCGTCGGTATCGGCCAGTGAACCGAAGATCGGTCCAAAAAGTTCCTCGGCCGCCTTCAGCGACACCGCCGCGAACAGGTCCTCTTTAGACTCGAAATAGCCGTACAGCGTGCGCTTGGACCCTCCAAGGCGCGCCGAGATCTGCGCCATCGACGTTCCCTCGAATCCTTCCTCCAGAAACACTTGCTCAGCGATCTGGATGATGGACTCGCGCTTGGCTTCTGTTCGTACTCGCATCGGAACCTCTTCATTCTGGGGACGCAATAGTATACGGGGGTGTGTATTTTTGTTGACTTTTCCATCGGACTCTTTAGTATACCGACCTGTACCGTTATACCGAGAACCTCCGTGCCCATCACCGTCAACCCTCGCCGTCATACCCCAGCCATTGCCCTCTCCCCGATCGTTATCCTCTTGCTCCTGAGCGGATGCGGCGATCCCCCGGGCGGCCCGCCGCCCGCCGAGGGCATGCCGGAAATGGCGGTCACCACGGTACGTACGCAACCCATCGTCCTCACCAAGGAATTGCCAGGCCGCACGGTTCCCTACCTGATCGCCGAAGTCCGGCCTCAGGTGGGAGGGATTGTCCAGTCACGGAAGTTTCAAGAAGGCGCCGAGGTCAAGGCAGGCGAGACGCTCTATCAAATCGATCCCGCTGCCTATCAGGCCAGCTACGACAACGCAGTCGCCGCCCTTGGCAAGGCGAACGCAACGCTGCGTACCGCGCGTCTGAAAGCCGACCGCTATCGCGAACTGGTGGCGGACGCGGCGGTAAGCCGGCAGGACAACGACGATGCGGCCTCCGCGCTGGGCGAAGCCCGGGCCGATGTCGCGGCGGAGAAGGCCAACGTGGAAAGTGCGCGGATCAACCTGGCGTATGCGAAGGTCGACGCCCCTATCTCTGGCCGCATCGGCAAATCCAGCGTGACGCCCGGTGCGCTGGTTACGGCAAGCCAGTCCACTGCCCTGGCCACCATCCAGCAGCTGGATCCCATCTACGTCGACGTGACCCAACCCAGCGCGTCCTTGCTCAAGCTGAAACAGGCGATGGCAAGGGGCGAATTGGCAAAAACGGGGGATGGCGCCGCCAAGGTCAAGCTCCTGTTGGAAGACGGAAGCGCCTATCCCCTGGAAGGCCGGCTCGAATTCTCCGACATCACCGTCGAGCAAAGCACGGGAGCCATCACCGTGCGAGCGGTATTCCCGAACCCGCACGCCGATCTATTGCCCGGCATGTATGTGCGAGCGGTACTCCAAGAAGGGGTCAAAAAGGATGGTCTGTTAATTCCTCAGCGAGCCGTGGCCCGCAACAGCGCGGGTAAACCTGTCGCATACGTTGTCGGGCCCGACAACACGCTGCAACTGCGAACCCTTGAAACGGAACGCACGATGGGCGACCAATGGGTCGTGCGCAGCGGCCTGGAGCCGGGAGATCAATTGGTGGTCGAAGGGTTGCCGCGCGCCCGTGACGGCGAAAAGGTCAAAGTCGTGCCATGGCAATCCGCCGCTCGGACCGCGCTGCCGCCTGCCCCCACCGCGCCACAGGCCGCGAACTGAAACTGGACAGACCGTCATGGCACGCTTCTTCATTGATAGACCGATTTTTGCATGGGTCCTGGCCATCGTGGTCATGTTGGCAGGCACCCTGTCCATCCTGACATTACCGATTGCGCAGTACCCCAGCATTGCCCCGCCTGCCATCGCCATCACCGCGAGCTATCCGGGCGCCTCCGCCAAAACCCTGGAAGACACCGTCACCCAGGTCATCGAACAGAAGATGAAGGGGCTAGACCACCTGAGCTACATGGCGTCCACGAGCGAATCGACGGGCCAAGTCACGATCACGCTCACGTTCGACAATGGCACCGACCCGGACACCGCGCAGGTCCAGGTCCAGAACAAGCTCTCGCTCGCCACCCCCTTGCTGCCGCAAGAGGTTCAGCAGCAGGGCATCACCGTGACAAAGTCGGCCACGAACTTTCTGAACGTACTGGCCTTTACGTCCGAAGACGGCAGCATGACCGACTCTGACTTGTCCGACTATGTCGCGGCCAACGTGCAGGAAGCGATCAGCCGGGTCCAGGGGGTAGGCGACACCACGCTGTTCGGGTCGCAGTACTCGATGCGCGTATGGCTTGACCCCAACAAACTCACCAGTTTCAGCCTTACCCCGCTGGACGTCAGCACCGCCATCAAAGCTCAGAACGCACAGGTCTCGGCGGGCCAGCTAGGCGCCCTGCCCGCGGTCAGCAACCAACAGATCAACGCCACGATCACTGCGCAGACAAGACTGCGCACCGCAGCGCAATTCGAGGGCATCTTGCTGCGCACGCTATCGGATGGCGCGCAAGTGAGATTGCGCGATGTCGCCAGGATTGAGCTGGCCAGCGAAAGCTACAACACGACTGCGCGATACAACGGCAAGCCGGCCGCCGGCCTGGCCATCAAGCTCGCCCCTGGCGCCAACGCGCTGGATACGGTCAAGGCCATTGACGCCAGCCTGGCCGGACAAGAGAAGTTCTTTCCTCCCGGGATGAAGGTGCAAAAGGCGTATGACACGACGCCGTTCGTGCGGATCTCAATCGAAGAGGTCGTGCGAACCCTGATCGAAGCCATCGTGCTGGTGTTCCTGGTGATGTATCTGTTCTTGCAGAACTTTCGCGCCACCCTGATCCCGACAATTGCCGTGCCCGTGGTGCTGCTGGGCACGTTCGGCGTGCTGGCGGTATTTGGATACAGCATCAATACGTTGACCATGTTCGCCATGGTCTTGGCGATCGGACTCTTGGTGGACGATGCCATCGTGGTCGTCGAAAACGTCGAGCGGGTCATGAGCGAAGAGCACCTGTCGCCCAAAGACGCCACTCGAAAATCCATGGGACAGATTACCGGTGCGCTCGTCGGCGTCGCCATGGTTCTGGCCGCGGTGTTCCTGCCCATGGCGTTTTTCAGCGGCTCTGCCGGCGTTATCTATCGGCAGTTCTCCATCACCATCATCGCGGCAATGACGCTGTCGGTATTGGTGGCAATGGTATTGACCCCGGCCTTGTGCGCCACGCTGCTAAAGCCGTTGGGCAAAGATCATGGCCTGGCCACCACCGGATTTTTCGGATGGTTCAATCGGACATTCGACCGGGGCAACAATGGCTACCAAGGGGTGGTCCGCCACATGCTGGGAAAAAGCCGGCGCTACATGGTCATCTATGCAGCATTGTTTGCGCTGGTCGTCGCGAGCTACATGAAATTGCCGGTCGGCTTCTTGCCAGACGAAGACCAGGGCACCTTGTTCGGCCTGGTGCAGTTGCAGCCAGGCGCCACCGCCACGCGCACCGACGAGGTTCTGCGCCAGGTCGAACAACACTTCCTGGTTGATCAAAAAGACACGGTAGCCGGCATGTTCGCCGTATCCGGGTTCAGCTTCGCCGGCAGCGGCCAGAATGTGGGATTCGCATTTATCAAACTGCGCCCATGGGACGAACGCACGGGTCCAGGGCAGACCGCCGCGGATGTCGCGGCCAAAGCGGGCGCTTTCTTCACCAGTATTCGCGATGCGAAGGTGTTTGCGTTCGCACCGCCCGCCGTATCGGAACTGGGCAACGCGACCGGCTTTGACCTCATGCTGCAAGACCGCGCCAACCTGGGGCATGACGTGCTGATGCAGGCGCGCAACCAGCTGCTGACGGAACTTTCCCAGGACAAGCGGCTGGTGGCAGTTCGCCCAAACGGACAGGATGATGCGCCTGAGTTCAGGCTGGAGATTGATCCGCACAAGGCGGAGACATTAGGCGTGTCCATCGACGACATCAACAACACGTTCTCGACCGCTTGGGGCAGTACCTATGTCAATGACTTTATCGACAAGGGCCGCGTCAAGAAAGTCATGCTGCAAGGCGATGCGCCCTTTCGCATGGCGCCCGAAGACATCGACCGCTGGTATGTGCGCAACAACGCCGGCGCCATGATTGCCTTCAACTCGTTCTCAACGGCCAGTTGGGCGTCGGGTTCGCCAAGGCTGGAACGCTACAACGGCGTACCTTCCGTCGAAATACTAGGCATGGCAATGCCCGGTGCCGCATCCAGTGGGCAGGCCATGGCGATCGTTGAAGCAGCCGCGGCCAAACTACCATCGGGCATCGGCTATGAATGGACAGGCCTGTCGCGGCAAGAGAAGGCATCCAGCGGCCAAACCGGCGTCCTATATGGACTGGCAATACTGGTAGTTTTCCTGTGCCTGGCGGCACTATATGAAAGTTGGTCCATTCCGTTTTCAGTCATCCTCGCGGTTCCTCTTGGGGTGCTGGGAGCGCTGATGGGTGCCATCCTCACATGGAAGATGAACGATGTGTACTTCCAGGTGGGCTTGCTGACCACCATCGGGCTGGCATCGAAAAACGCAATCCTGATCGTGGAGTTCGCCAAGGAGCAGTACGAGGCAGGCAAGAGTTTGACGGAATCCGCGTTGGTGGCGGCAAGCATGCGCTTGCGTCCGATCCTGATGACGTCACTGGCCTTCATCCTCGGAGTGCTGCCACT
>Ga0307412_10001531_pt1 | contig 12785 bp, 7 predicted proteins | sample DK1Cmetagenome_3_FD_203823 | JGI IMG/M metagenome (GOLD analysis project Ga0307412, IMG submission 203823) | Maize rhizosphere microbial communities from greenhouse at UC Davis, California, United States - DK15-C-1 | ecosystem: Host-associated > Plants > Roots > Rhizosphere > Soil | place: USA...
CGCGCGCGCGCGACGTGCCGAGGGCCCTGGAAATGGCTGAGAAACTTTTCGGCGCGGCCCGTGTCCCTGAAGTCGCCGAAACCTATGCCATGGCGCTCGCCGCGTCGGGCCGATTCAAGAAAGCCGTCGAGTTGCAACAAGAAGCGGTCACCGCAACAGCCGCCGATACACCGGGGGCGCGATTCATCGCCGACAACCTGGCGCGCTACCGGCAGGGCCGCCCGGCCGGCGCCGGCTGGTCGCCGGACGACCCGGCCTTCTTTCCCCGCAGCCCGGCAGCCTCGCGGCGCTCCGCATGAAAAGAAACCTCGAATCCGTCGCGACCCTGTTCGCAGGCTTCATCGCTGTCGCCGTCCTGCTGGCGCCGGGCCTCGCCGCCGCCCACACATTCGCACCTCCCTACACGCTGCCGGTTCCGTTCACGTTCTACGCGTTCGGCGCGGCAGCGGCGCTGGTGCTGTCGTTCGTGATCGTCGGCGTGTTCGCGACCGCGCCGTCGCTCGGCCTCCTGCACCGCCCGGTGGTCGACGCTCCCGCCGAGCGCGCCCGTCCTGGCGTGCTGCTGCTCGCGGCGAGGCTGGTCAGCGTCGCGCTGCTGATCATCTGCATCGTCTCCGGGCTGATCGGCACGCAGAACTCGTACGCGAACATCAACATGACGTTCTTCTGGATCGTCTTCGTGCTCGGCGTCGCCTACGCGGTGGCGATCGTCGGCGACTTCTATGCGGCGGTGAATCCGTGGCGCGTCCTCGTCGACGCGGTCGCGCAGGTCACGCCGATCCGCTTCGGCGGGCACCTGCGCGCGCCCGAGCGGCTGCACTACTGGCCGGCCCTCGTCCTCTACATGATGTTCATCTGGCTCGAGCTGTTCGGCCGGACCAAGCCGTGGAGCCTGTCGGTCGCCCTGCTCGTCTACACCGCGATCAACTTCGTCGGCGCGTGGTGGATGGGACGCGATGCGTGGTTCCGCCAGGGCGAGTTCTTCGCGATATTCATGCGCCTCCTCGGCAAGATGTCGCCCTGGGCCCGCCCGTACGACCCCGAGGAGCGCGCAAGGACCGGTTCGCGGCGCTGGCGCGCGCCCTTCTCCGGCCTGCTGGAGGAGCGCGCACACCACATCAGCCTGCTGCTCTTCATCCTCTTCATGCTGTCGTCGACCGCGTTCGACGGCATCCACGACACGTCGCCGTGGGCGAACCTGTTCTGGAAAGGCATCTACCCGTACATCGCGCCGCTGTTCGCGAGCGGCACCACGGCGCAGCAGTACGCGCTGTCGGCGAAGCTCTACTACATCTGGCAGTGGATCGCGCTGCTGGTCTCGCCGCTGGTCTACCTGGCGGTGTACGTGCTGTTCGTCGCGATCGCCAAGTTCGTGACGCGCTCGACGCAGTCGGTCGGCGCCCTCGCGCTGCGCTTCGCGATGTCGCTGGTGCCGATCGCGTTCGTCTACCACGTGACGCACTACTACACGCTGCTGCTGTCGCAGGGCACGCAGATGATCCGCCTGGTCTCCGATCCGATGGGCCGCGGCTGGGACCTGTTCGGCACCGGCCGGCAGACGGTCGAGCCGCTGATGATCGACGTCGAGGCGATCTGGCACACGCAGGTCGCGCTGATCCTGTTCGGCCACATCGTCAGCGTCTACCTCGCGCACCTCGAAGCGCTGCAGATCTTCTCGACGCCGCGGCGCGCGGCGGCGAGCCAGCTGCCGCTGCTGGTGCTGATGATGATGTTCACGACCCTGGGTCTGTGGATCCTTTCCTTGCCGCTCGGCAGCGGCGGCTGACCCGTCCGGAGCCTTCGATGCGAAACCGACTCACCTGCGCCTTCTGGCTCGCGAGCCTGATGCTCGGCCCGCTGCCGGCGCTCGCCGCCGACCCGGCGCCGATCGAGCTGGCGGTCGTGAAGGGCCAGGTCACGGGCGGTGCGAAGGTGATCCGCCTGAAGCGCGACGATCCGGTCTCGCTGACCATCACCTCCGACCAGGCCGACGAGCTGCACGTGCACGGCTACAACCTGCACGCCGACATCGTTCCGGGCAAGCCCTCGACCTTGAAGTTCATCGCGAAGCGGACCGGCCGCTTCAGCATGGAGCTGCACAAGTCGGGCGTCGAGCTCGGAACGCTCGAGATCTACCCGAAGTGACGCGCGACTAATGCGCCGTCAGTGGCGCGCCGCTGCCGGGCTGCGCGGCTGGAAGACCGGATCGTCGCGCGCCCACGGCTCTCTCGACGGCTTGTTCTGCCGGTAGGCCGCGAGGTTGCGCTCGAGGAACGGCTTCATCTGCGGGACGCCCATCCGCTCGTACGCGATGATCGTTTCCTGCTGCAGCTTGACGGCGTGCTCGAAGTCGCCGGTGCGCGCCATGGCCATCGCATACGACTGGCCGACCTCGGGACTGCGCGTCTTCTCGAACAGCGTCTTCGCGAGCTCGAGCGCGCGCGCGCCGTCTACCACCGCGTCGTCGGGCGCGCTGGCGAGGATGCGCGCCAGGGCGTTCGTCATCGCAGGGTGGTTCGGGACCGCCGCCAGCCCTTGCTCGAGATCGGTCTTCGCCTCGCGATAGCGGCCCGCCGACACGTGGGCGAGCGCGAGCGACATCCGGACGCGCGGCGTCGGCGCGAGCCCCAACGCCTGCTGGTAGTGCTGCGCCGCTTCGGCGGGCCGGCCGCCGCGCATCTCGAGGTCGGCGAGGTAGACCCGCGCGTCGACGTTCTTCGGGTCGCGCTCGAGCGTCGCCTCGTAGCGCGCACGCGCATCCGTGTCCTTGCCCTGCCGGTCGTAGACGACGCCGAGGCTCATCTGCGCGAGCGCGTTCGCGGGCTCGAGCGCAAGCGACTTCTCGAGCACGCTGACGGCCTGGTCGAGCCGGCCGAGGTTCGCGAGCGAGATGCCGAGGTTCGCCAGCGCCTCCGAGTCGGACGGCTTGATGTCGACGGCGGCCTGGAACGCCGCTGCCGCCTGCTCGATCTCGCCGGCCCGCCCGAAGCGCTGGCCGCGCTTGACCAGCCCGCGGAACGAAGCCACCCGCGCATCGAGCAGGTCGGCGAGCGGGTCCGCGACCGTCGGCTCGAGGCCGGCCGGCGAGAACCCGCGCAGCGTCTCCTCGGCCTTCGCGACGTTGCCGGTCGCCCGGTACGCGGATGCGAGCGGGGCGCGCATCCGCGTCGCCGACGGCCACAGCTTCAGCGCCTCCTCGAAACGCTCGATCGCGGCCGGATAGTCACGCTTCGCCATCGCGACCTTGCCGAGCCCGTTCAGCGCGAGCGGCCGCGCGGCCTTGTCGGTCAGCAGCTTGTCGTAGAGCTGGGCGGCGCGCTCGGTGTCGCCGCTCTGCAGCGCGACCGCGGCGAGCGAGGCCATCAGCGGGACGTCGCGGGCGTCGATCGCGAGTGCGGCCTCGAAGGTCTTGCGCGCCTCGGCCGGGCGGGCGGTGTCGTTGTACAGATGGCCGAGCAGATAGGGCCAGCGCTTGTCCTGCGGGGCGAGGCGGCGCGCGTTCTCGTACGCGGCCTCGGCCGCCGGCGCGACGTCGTGCACGTGGTAGCGCATCGCCAGCTCGCCATACGCCTCGGCGAGCCTCGCGTTCGCCTCATGCGCCGCGGTCAGCCGCTCGACTTCGCCGGCTGCCTTCGCGAACGCAGTCTGCACCGCCGGTTCGAACGCTTTCGTGTCGACGGGCGGCAAGGGCAGCAGTTCGGGCGGGCGCCCACACGCCGCGAGCGCGAGGCACAGCGCCAGCACGCCGCTGCGCAGAACATGTCCGCCGACACGACCGAACGGCGCACGCCTTCCGGCACGCATCGCGCCGCCATTCGCCCGTCGAGAAGCGGTCGCCATCACGGTTTCCGCCGCTCGGCGCCTTCGCCTTGGCGCAGCGTCGTGTACTGCTGCAACGGCGGCGGGACGAAGCGTTCGATCTCGCCGTTCGGCCAGTGCACGACGACGCTATCGAGCACGCTGCTGCGGCCGAGGCCGACCAGCACCCGCGGGTCGTTCGCCGACAGGTAGCTGCCATCGGCGCGGACCCGGCGCCACAAGGTCGGCGCGCCCTTGCGATGCACTTCGACCAGCGCGCCGTGCGCATCGCGCTTGCCGGTCATCGCGCGCAATCCGAGCCACGGCTGGTTCGTTGCCGCGGCATTGAGGAAGATGCGGAACGGTCCGTTGTTGTTGTTGACGACGAAGTCGGGCGCGCCGTCGTTGTCGAGGTCGCCGACCGCGAGTCCGCGCCCGACCTCCGACAGCTGGAATGCCGGCCCGCCGGCCGCGGTCGATTCCTCGAAGCGGCCGTTCGCGAGGTTGTGGAACAGCTGCTTCTTCATGTGCAGCGGGTACGGGTCGCCGCGCGCGCGCAGCTCCTCGATCAGCTTGACGGCGCCGTTCGCCGCGACGACGTCGAGCCAGCCGTCGTTGTCGTAGTCGAGGAACGCCGTGCCGAAGCCGGTGAACGGGATGCTCGGCACCGCGACGCCGACCTCGACGCTGCGGTCCTCGAAGTAGCCCTCGCCGCGGTTCACGAACATCGTGCTCTTCTCGCGCGTCAGGTGGGTCAGGAAGATGTCCTCGGTGCCGTTGTTGTCGAAGTCGCCGACGTCGATGCCCATGCCGGCTTCGGCGGCGCCGTCGGCGTTGACGGCGACGCCGCGGATGTCGGCCTCGTTCTTGAATGTGCCGTTCTTCTGGTTGATCCAGAGCTGGTTCGGGTTGCCGTCGTTGGCGACGTAGAGATCGGGCCAGCCGTCGCGGTTGAAGTCGACCGCCATCACGCCGAGGCCGGCGCCGAACGCGCCCCGGATGCCGGCCTTCTCGGAGACGTCGACGAAAGTGCCGTCGCCGCGGTTGCGGTACAGCTGTCCCGGCAGGTTGCGATAGGTGGACGGCGCGCAGTAGTCGCGCACGCTCGTGCTCGCGTAGCACTTCTTGTTCGCGTCGAGCCGGTAGTCGAGGTAGTTGACGACGTAGAGGTCGAGCAGGCCGTCGCGGTCGAAGTCGAGGAAGGTCGCGCTGCTGCCCCAGCGGCCGTCGCCGCCGACGCCGGCCTGCCCGGTGACGTCGACGAAGCGGCCGTTGCACTGGTTGCGAAAGAGCTGGTTCGGACGCCCGAAGCGCGTGATGAAGACGTCGACGCAGCCGTCGTTGTCGATGTCGCCGACGGCAACGCCCATTCCGTAGCCGCTGCTGCAGAGCCCGGAAGCGGTCGTCACGTCGGTGAATTTCAACGCGCGCGAGCCGTCCTGGCGGATCTCGAGCTCGTTGTGGAACAGGCGCGCGCCGCAGGCTTGCGTCCCATCGGGCTTCGCAACCGCCGCCTCGAGCGGCGCACCCTGCAGCACGAGGATGTCGAGCTTGCCGTCGTTGTCGTAGTCGAGCAGCGCGACGCCGGACCCGATGATTTCGGCGTAATAGAAATTGCCGTTCATCCCGTTCATGTGCGTGAACGCGATGCCGCTCTGCGCGGCGACCTCGCGGAACAGCGGGGCAACCGTCGCGGCCCCGCGCGACGGCGCAGTCGCCAAGTTGCCCTTCGACGCGACGGATGCCGGTTCGGGACTGCAGGCGGCGAGCAACACCGCCAGGCCTGCGAACAGCACGTGGCGCAACGGCACGGAAGAACGGCGGCGGGTCGTCATCGAGTCGGAGAGCGCGATCCTCGTACGGCCTCAGTTCGCCTTCGCGACCTTCGGAAGCTTGCCCGCCACCGGTCGCAGCGCCGCGCGGTCCTCGCGCATCTCGTAGCGCTGGTCGACGCCGAGCGGCCCGGCGAACTTCTGGACCGTGCCGCTGCCCGGCCAGCGCACCTCGATGGAGTCGATCGCCGCCGCCGGTCCGACGCCGATGTGCGGACGCAGGCTCGAAGCGCCGAAGCTGCCGCCGCTGCCGACGGTGTAGTGGATCTCGCGCGGTGCGCCGTCGCTGCCGGCGACCCGGAGCTTCAGGCGCGCGCCGATACCGAACCGGTTCGCCTTCGTGCCGACCAGATCGAGCTTGACCCAGTGGTTCGCGAGATGCCCCGGGTTGCGGAACAGCACGCTGTAGAACCTGTCGCCGGCCATCGCGCCGCCGATGTTCGCGAAGACGTCCTGCTGGCCGTCCTCGTCGACGTCGCCGAACGCGACCGCGTGGCCCTTCTGCAGGTGCCCGAAGCCGCCCGACGTCGTCACGTTCTGGAAGGTCTTGCCCTCGGCGTTGCGGAACATCTGGTTCGGCACCACGTTGACCAGCGGCGCGGCGCCGGTGCCGGCGTAGAAGTCGAGCCAGCCGTCGTTGTCGAGGTCGCCGTAGTTGGCGCCCATCGTCAGCAGCAGACGATCGATGCGCATTTCCTTCGAGCGGTCGGTGAACGTGCCGTCGCCGTTGTTGCGGTACAGGCGCGGACGGGCGCCCTTCGCGTCCTCCTTGTCGCCGAGCAGCTCGCGCACGATGTTCGGCAGCATGGCTTCGTAGCCGCTGACGAAGATGTCCGGCCAGCCGTCGTTGTCGTAGTCGAAGAACCAGGTCGTGAAGCTCATCCGCGGCTCGGCGACGCCGGCCTTCTCGGTCACGTCGACGAACTGCGGCACCTTGCCGGGCCGCCCGGTGTTGCGGAACAGGTGGTTCGCGCCGCCCATCACCGAGACGTAGAGCCCCTGCCAGCCGTCGTTCATGAAGTCGCCGGCGGTCGCGCCCTTGACCATGCCGTCGAGCTTGATGCCGGACTCGGCGGCGACATCGGTGAAGGTGCCGTCGCCGTTGTTGATGTAGAGCCGGAACGACCTCGCGTCCGCCTTCCAGGCCACCTTGTCGCGGACGATCTCGTTGCCGACGAAGAGGTCGACGAAGCCGTCGTTGTTGAAGTCGGCCCAAACCACCGTCTGCGTCGGGTGGTCGTTCAGCACGCCGGCGCGCGCCGTGACGTCGGTGAAGGTGCCGTCGCAGTTGTTGTGCAGCAGCGAGCTCGGCAGCTGGCCCTTGTCGTGGTACCACGCGCCGCGCGCGATGTAGACGTCGATGCAGCCGTCGTTGTCGTAGTCGGCCTGCACCATGTTCAGGCCGCCGACCAGGCCCTTCAGGCCGGCCTTCTCGGTCTCGCGGACGAAGGCGCCGTCACCCTTGTTGCGGAAGTACTCCATCTGATCCGACAGGCCCATGTGGGTCATCATCAGATCGAGGTGGCCGTCGTTGTCGAAGTCCTCGAGCACCGTGCCGCCGGCCCGGCCCATCTCGACGATGCCGCTCGATGCGGCGACGTCGACGAAGCGGCCGATGTCGTGGTCCGACGCGAGCGCCGAGGGCGGAATCAGCCACTGCTTCGGCACCGCGTCCGGGTACTTGCCGAGCTGCATGTACGACAAGTTCAGGAACCAGCGGTAGATCAGCGCGTTGTCGGCATTGACGTTCGGCCCGCTCAGCAGCTCCTCGTAGCGCGTGGCCGCTTCCTGGGCGCCCTGCTTCTCCATGTGGACCGCGCTCTCGCGGATCGGCAGGATGCAGACGTCGGTGCTGCGGCCGACGCTGCAGTTCTGCTGCTCGCCGAGGCGGAAGTACGCGAACGCGAGGTCGGCCTTCAGCGTCTCGATGTCGCCCGGCGCGAGGATCTTCGTGTACTCGCCGATCGTCTGCTCGAGCGACGCGATGCCGAGCTCGGCGGCGCCGCCGTTGACATGCTGCTGCGCGATCTCGCGCTTGATCAGCAGGCGCTTGATCGGGTCGCGCAGCGCGGCGAGGTCCTGCTGCAAGCTCGCGACCTTGCGATCCTGCAGGTCCCATGGGATGTCCCACTCTCCCTCTTCGCGCGCGAACTTGGCGAGGGTCTGCACCATGTCGAAACGGTGCGCCCGCTCCCAAGCCCACCACCCGACCGAGGCGGCCAGCGCCACGACCAGCGCGCCGAGTCCGACCAGCAGGCGCGTGCGAGGCGACAGCGCGGGCACGGACGTCATCAGGCCGGTACCTTGGCCGCCATGCGCGACCGGCGCGACTGCAAGGCCATCTCGATCAGCAGCGCGGTCGGGCCGACGATGAAGAGCGCGTAGTACGGCGCGTAGACCACCTGGTTCAGGCGCAGAACCATCTCGACCGCCGCGACGGCGAACGCGACCGCGCATTGCGCGGTGCGGCCTTGCACCGTGGTCTTCGGGTCGGTGATCATGAAGAAGATGAAGAGCTGGTACATCGGCCCGGTGATCGGCGCGATCTCCGCCTCCCACGGGCTGCCGGTGAGCCAGCTGCGCACGAGCGCGAAGACGACGAACGCGCCGACATAGGTCGCGGTGATGTGCAGGCGGTGCAGGCGCCGCACGATGAAGCCGCCGAGCAGCCAGATGATCAGCATCGGCCAGAGGTAGTTGCCCCACTGGATGTTGAGGCTGCCGACCATGTCACCCGCCAGGAACAGCATCGCCGAGATGCCGAAGTTCGACGGGTTCCAGAGGTGCCGGCCGCGCACCCGCAGCACGTATTTCGAGACGATCGAGATCGCCGCGCACAGCACATACGGCCAGAACGCCGGCGAGCGGACCAGGATGCCGACGCTGATGCCGGTGATGTAGGCGCTCGCCGGATGCGGCCACTTGCCGTAGATCAGCCGGCCGAGCCCGAGCTCGATCGCGATGCTCGCGAGGATCGCGGCGATCGTCTTCGAATGGCTTTCCAGAATCCCGAACGTCAGGTGCCCGGTGATCAGGATCAGGGTGATGAACGCCGGCACGATGTAGGGGTTCGGCGGCTTCGGCGATGCGACCGGCACGGCTGCGCCGACTTCCGCCGGCGCCGACAGCGAGGTGCTTCCCTGGACGGTCATGCGGGCTCCCGGATGCGGTGCAGCTGGTTCACTTGGGGCGCATCGAGGGTCTGCCGCTGCCCTGAGGGCCAGCGGACCTCGGCACGCTCGATCCGCGGCTGCGGGCCGAGACCGAAATGCAGGCGCCGGTCATTCTGCGCCGCGAAGCCGCTTGCGCCCGCCACCGTCTGCACCTGCCGCATGCCGTTCCAGAACAAGGTCAGCTGGGCCCCGATCGCGCTGCGGTTGCTGGCCCGGCCCTCGAGCTCGAACGCGATCCAGCGGTTGGTGTCGCGCACCGCGTTGCGGTAGACCAGCGCCGGGCCGTTTTGGTTGGCGACGACCGCGTCGAGCACGCCGCGGTTCCACAGGTCCGCCAGCGCGACCGCGCGGCCGTCGTAGACGTCGGTCACGCCGACCTGCTGAGCGACATCGCGAAAACGCCCCGAGCCGTCGTTGACCCAGACCCGCTTGGTCTGGTAGCCGGAGAGGCTCCGGCCATCGAACGCAGGCCAGTGCTTCGCGTCGCCGATGATCAGGCTGTTCCCGCCCGCGACCTTCGAGAAGTCGTACCAGTAGCTGCGCTGCCGGTCGAGCGAGATGTAGCCGTTGGTCAGGTAGAGGTCCTGCGAGCCGTCGTTGTTGAGGTCGCCGAACTGCGCACCGAAACTCCAGCCGCCGAGCTCGACGCCCGATTCCCGCGCGAGGTTGTCGTAGCGCGGCTCGCCCGCCGCCGTTCCGGCCGAACGGACCCACAGGTTGTTGCCCTGGATCAGGATGCCGTCCTCGGAGATGTTCGACACGTAGATCGCGAAGTGGCCCTCGTTGTAGATGTCGCCGAAGGCCGCGTTCATGCCGCTCTTCGGCGCTGCGCCGATGCCGCTCGGCTTGCCGACCTCGCGGAAGCGCTGGCCATCGTTGACGTACAGCTCCGAGACGCCGTAGTCGTTCGCGATGAAGAGGTCGGGCCGGCCGGTGCCGCGCAGATCGGTCGCCGCCGCGGCCAGGGCCCAGCGCCGGCTCGAGATGCCCATCTTCTCGGACACCTCCTCGAAGCGGCCGCCGCCGAGGTTGTGGAACAGGTACTTGCGGCCGCCGTTGGTCGCGTACTCGAAGCTGTCCGGCATGATCTTCGTGGTGTTCAGCTTCCAGAGGTCGAGGTCCTCGCGGTAGAAGCCGCCGATGAAGAAGTCGAGCAGGCCGTCGCCGTCGTAGTCGAACCAGACCGCGGCGTTCGCGTTCATCCACTTCGGCAGACCGGCGGTCTCGGTGACCCGCTCGAAGGACTTGCCGCCGACGTTGCGGAACAGCTCGGTGCGACCCCACTTGACCAGCAGCAGGTCCTCGTAGCCGTCGTTGTCGAAGTCGCCCCAGACGGCGGCCATCGAGACGCCGGTGCCGACCTGGTTGACGTCGGCGATGCCGAGCTCCATCGCGACGTCCTTGAAGGTGCCGTCGTGCAGATTGCGGTAGAGCGCGTTGCGGCTGCCTTCGGCGCTGTTGGTCAGGTAGATGTCGGGCCAGCCGTCGCGGTCGAAATCGACGATCGAGACCGAGGCGCCGAGCGACGCGACCTCCGGCATGATCGGCGCGAGCTTCGGATCGAGGGTCGGCGCGCGGTGCTTGAAATCGATGCCGACCGCATTCGCGACCTCGGTGAAGCGAAAGCCGTCCGGCGACGTCGCCGCGCTCACCGCCTCGCCCGCGTCGGCCGGCGGCTCGTGGAACTTGCGCAGCAGCATCGGCACCGCCAGCAGCAGCGCCAGCACCAGCGCCAGGCCGATCCGGATCAGATGACGCTTCGTCATCGCGCGCTCGCCATCAACGGCCGGCCGGCGAGCGGTATGCCGACGTAGCGGGTGTGGTAGGTCTGCCAGTCGTCCGGATGGCGCTGGTAGACCCACTCGTCCTCGAGCCGGCCCGGCGGCGTGCTGTAGTCGCGCTCGCCGTGGTGCGGCAACGGCAGCACCGTCCGCGAGAAGGTCGAGTTGTAGTCACCGTCCTTGATCCAGCCGTCGCCCTTGATCACGAAATCGCGCACCATCCCCGGCGCAGGCGGTGGCGCGGCGGGAAAGCGGAACGACATCTCGTCGCCGGCGTTCATGATGACGTAACGATCGTCGACCGACTTCAGGAGTTCCGAGACGTCGCCGTAGCGCGTGTAGAAGCCGGTCAGGTCGCGCCAGCGCTGCTGCGTCGAGACGAGGCGTTGGTAGTCGGGGATCTCGGGCGCACCGGCCGGCGGCGCGGTGACCGCCGAGTAGCCGCGGTAGTGCAGGTCGACCGAGGCGGTCGGGATCTTGAACGTCTTCGCGATGTTCGACGGCAGTCCGCGCGCCCACTCGACCTGGTCCCAGTAGACCTCGAGGTTGGTGCGCAGCCGCACTCGCCGCGGCGTGCCGGGCACGAACACGCCGGCGAGGTCGACCAGGATCGTCTTCCGCCGTCCGGCCGGAAAGCCGAGGTTGTCGTGCGCGACTTTCCAGCCGCCCTGCCCGTCAGGCACCTCGAGCACGAGGCCGCGCGGGACCCAGGCCTTGCCCTGGCTCAGCGCGACGTTGATCGACGAATCGGTCGGCCGCAGCGATCCGTGCGCGATCAGGAACAGCGGCCCGTCGACTGCGGCCTCCGCGCCGAGATCGAGCTCGAGGTAGTGATCGCGCGTGACGCCCTGGTACTGGCCGCGGCCGAAGCTGTCGACCAGGCGATCGTCGAGAGCGCGCACGATGTCACCGACGTCCTGGCCGCGATCGTCGAGTGCGGCCCTCACCGGCCGCGGCGTCTCGACCACGGTGATCGCCGGCGCCACCGGCGGGATCACGAAGCGCTCGTCGACGAACACCTCGGTGCCGGCCGGATGGTCGACGCCGGTCAGCTCGAGGAAGTCGTAGTAGTAGACCTCCCACAGCTCGCCGGTGATGCGAATGTCGTAGTGGCCGTCGCGCGCCACGAGCTGGCGGCCCGGGATCCTGTACCACTCCTCGGTGGCCGCGATCTTCGCCGAGCCGAGGGTATTGATGCGCAGGCCGATCGCCGAGCCCCACGGCACGGTGTCCTTCACGAAAGCCATCGCCTGGCCGTCGTACGCGAACATGTACGGGCACGATCCCTTCAGGCGCTGCTCGGCGGCGACCGACTGATCGGCCTTCGCGTCGAATTCGGCCTGCACGACACCGTTCGGCCACAGCACGCGCACGATGTCGGTCCGCTCCTGCGTGCCGAGCCCGAAGTGCACCGCGGGGCCTGTGATCGGCCGGCGCTCGGTCTGCAGCCCGGCGCGGATCTCGACCGCGCCGCCGACGCCGAACGGGTTGATGCGCTGGTCGCCGAACGCCTGCGCGGCGCGCGGGCGGATCACCTGCCAGTGGTAGGCCAGCACCGGCCGGTTGCTCGCGAGCTGCGCCTGGCCGGAGGGCGACAGGCCGATCAGGTCGAGGCGGCCGTTGCCGGCGAGGTCGGCGACGTCGAGCACCGCACCGAGCGCGGGTCGATGCGCGAGCGGCTTCATCGTGCCGTCGGGCTGGCTCAGCCAGATCGACGCGCCGGACGCGGCGCCATCGGCCGGCGACGCGCGCGACAGGATCCAGTCGACGCTGCCGTTGTTGTCGAGGTCGGCGACGAGCAGGCGGACCGGTCCCTTCAGGAACTCGGCCGCCTCCGGAACCGTCGGCCCGTCGACGACATCCCAGCGCCCGTCCGATCCCGCATCGGCGACCTGCACGATCGCGCCGTTGGCCTGGACGACGACCAGCCCGAAGCCGCCGACGCGGTTCACCGAGCCGACCGCCAGAGCCTTCACGCTGCCGAGGCTCGGCGGCACCGCTCGCTCGCTGAACTGTCCCTGGCGCCTGTTCATGAACACGTGCATGCGACCAGCGCCGTCGATCAGCGCGACGTCGCAGACACCGTCGCCGTCGAGGTCGATCCAGACGAACTGCTGCAGCCCCGTCACGTCGGCGAACGGCGCGATGGGCGTGAACGTGCCGTCGCCGTTGTTGCGCAGCACGACCGGCGCCGAGGCGGC
>Ga0307412_10001532_pt1 | contig 12781 bp, 11 predicted proteins | sample DK1Cmetagenome_3_FD_203823 | JGI IMG/M metagenome (GOLD analysis project Ga0307412, IMG submission 203823) | Maize rhizosphere microbial communities from greenhouse at UC Davis, California, United States - DK15-C-1 | ecosystem: Host-associated > Plants > Roots > Rhizosphere > Soil | place: USA...
TGCATTTATCATCGTTACCTCAAAGCACAGCGATGGAAAGCCACCGGACAAAAAGGTCGCGACTTTGCAGCAAGCGGCGGCAAGCTGCAAGGGTCATGCAGCGGGTTTTGCAGTCACTGCCCATCCATTGTGGGAGCGAGCTTGCTCGCGATAGCGGAGGGTCAGTTGATATTCATTTTGCTGAACTGACGCTATCGCGAGCAAGCTCGCTCCCACAGGGGCTCTGCGCCACCATTGGTATGTTTCAGCGCCTGGGCAAGTCGATCACGACCTTCAACCCGCCCCATTCGCTTTCATCCAACGCCAACGTCCCGCCCCAGGTATCGACGATGTCGCGCACGATGCCCAGGCCCAGGCCGTGGCCGTCCGTCTGCTCGTCCAGGCGCGTGCCGCGGCTGAAGACCTGGTCGCGGCGGTCTTCGGGGATGCCCGGGCCGTCGTCCTCCACGGTCAGGCTGAAGCCCTCGGCCGTCTCGGTCACGCTCAAGCGCACTTCGGCGTCGGCCCATTTGCAGGCGTTGTCCAACAGGTTGCCCAACAGTTCCAGCAGGTCTTCCCGATCCCACGGCAGGTGCAAGCCGGGCGGCGCGACGCAGGCCAGATGCAGGTGCTCGCCATGGATCATGTTCAACGTCGCCAGCAACCCCGGCAACTCGGCGTCGCAGTCCAAGTGCGCACCGGGCAAGGCATCGCCCGCCAACCGGGCGCGGTTGAGTTCGCGGTTCAGGCGCTGGCGGACCTGTTCAAGTTGTTCAAGCAACAGCTTGCGCAACTCCGGATAGGGATCGAGCTTTTCGTTCGAGGCCAGGCTTTGCAGCACCGCCAGCGGGGTTTTCAAGGCGTGGCCCAGGTTGCCCAGGGCATTGCGTGATCGCTTGAGGCTGTCTTCGGTATGGGCCAGCAGGTGGTTGATCTGTGCCACCAGCGGCTCCAGCTCCCTCGGTACCTGTTCATCGAGCTGCGAACGCTGCCCGCGCTGCAATTGGGCGATCTGCTCCCGGGCTTTCTCCAAGGGACGCAAGGCGCGCTGCACCGTAAGCCGTTGCAACAGCAGAATCAGCAGCAAGCCCGCCAAGCCAAGGCCAAGGCCGACCTGCTGCATTCGCAGGAAGCTGTCACGCACCGGGGTGTAGTCCTGGGCGACGCTGATGGAAATGGCCTGGCCCAGGCGTCGATAGTCGGTGCGCAAGACCAGCAGTTTCTGGCCTTCGGGACCCAGTTGCAGGTTGCTGTGCAGCCCCGGATGGTCGAGCTGGGGCAGTTCCTGGTCCCATAGGGAACGAGAGCGCCAATGCTCTTCGGCAAAATCGATACGGAAGTAATGTCCCGAAAACGGTCTTAGATAAGCCGGGGACAAGCGTCGCTCATCCAGTTGCAGGCCTTGCGGACCACGTACCAGCGCCACCAACAGGTTTTCACTGTCGTTGCGCAATCCTGCTTCCAGGTAACGCTGCAAGCCCAACTCGAACAACCACAGACTGGTCTGTGCCAGGATCAGGCCGACCACGACCATCACACCGATCAGTCCAAGGCTCAGGCGCCGCTGGATGGATCTCACTGCGCCTGTCCGCCGAACAGGTAACCCTGGCCGCGGCGGGTTTCGATCACGCTGCGCCCCAGTTTGCGGCGCAGGTGATTGACGTGGACTTCCAGCACATTGGAATCGCGCTCGGTTTCTCCGTCATACAGGTGCTCGGCGAGATGACTTTTGGACAGGATTTGCTCGGGATGGAGCATGAAGTAGCGCAACAGGCGGAACTCGGCGGCGGTCAGTTGGATTTCCGCGCCGTCGCGAATCACGCATTGCCGACCTTCGTCCAGATGCAATCCCGCCGCCTGTAGCGTGGGCTGATTGACCTGGCCATGGGAACGGCGCAGCAGCGCCTGGATGCGCAGGTGCAGTTCCTCGGGATGGAACGGCTTGGTCAGGTAATCATCGGCCCCGGCCTTGAGCCCTTCGATGCGCTCGGCCCAGGAGCCGCGGGCAGTGAGGATCAGCACCGGAGTGCTCAAGCCTGCGGCCCGCCATTGGGCCAGGACATCGAGCCCTGGCACTCCGGGCAGGCCAAGGTCGAGAATGATCAAGTCGTAGGGCTCGCTGCTGCCCTGGTACACCGCATCGCGACCATCGGCGAGCCAATCGACTGCGTAACCCTGTCGGGCCAGCCCGGCCATCAGCTCGTCGGCCAGGGGCACATGGTCTTCCACGAGGAGCAGGCGCATCAATCTTCCTTATCTTTGAGTAAACGGCCGGTTGCAGCCTCAAGGTCCAGTTCGCGCACTACGCCATCGGTATCCAGCAGCTCGACTTCATAAATGTAGACGCCGTGCTTTTCCTCAAGCTCGGCTTCCAGCAACTTGGCGCCGGGGTGGCGGTCCAGTGCCTGTTGGAGCAAGTGTTCCAAGGGCAGGATCACGCCCTGCTGGCGCAATTGCAGGGCTTCGTCCTGATCCAGGTCTCGGGCTGCCGCCAGCGAGCAAAACGTCAACAGCGCCAGCGCCCAGCGGCTGCGGGCGCGAAGATTAAGCTTCATTACGTATCCTGATGATTCTTGAGCACCTCGCCGGTAACGGCGTCGAGTTCCAGGTCCCACTCGATGCCTTTGGCATCACGCAGGTCCACCTTGTAACGGTACTTGCCGTAATCCTCTTCCAGCTCGGTATCGGTCACCTTGGCATCAGGGTGTTTGGCCAGGGCAGCGGCGTTGAGTTTCTCGAAGGACAGGATGGTACCAGCGTCCAGCAGTTTTTTGGCCTCATGGTCATGGAGGTCTCTGGCTTGAGCCAAGCCAGCGGTCAGGATCATGAACGTCGCGATAAAAAAGGCAGTCAGGCGGTTCACGGGTTATCTCCTTTTTATAATTTCACCGGAAAACTGTATCGGGGTGAACTTAACTGAAACTGAATTGCCATCATGGAACACATGTCAATCTGGGAGCTTGCTCGCTCCCACAGGGTCTTGTGTCGTTATAATTCACCGCTTGCCAGCATTCGAGACCGGTATGACCGCCATCCATATCAAGTTCCCCGCCCTTGCCCTCAAGGCCGGCCCCCGTGCCTTCCAGCGTATCCGCCAGGCGGGCCTCAGTGCCGCCGACGTCGGCACCCTGCCCGGCGCCGCCGGTGGTCCGAAGGCATTGGGTATCCAGGGGCTGGACCTGGCACTGTTCGGTGAATGGCTCCCCGCCGCGCCCCGGGAGCGTTCGCTGATCGGCGCTTCGGTTGGTTCCTGGCGCTTTGCCAGCGCCTGCCTGCCGAACGCAGCCGAGGGCATCCAGCGCCTGGGCACGTTGTATAACGAACAGAGTTTCGCCAAAGGCGTGACCATGGCAGGCGTCAGCCAAAGCTCCCAGCGCATGCTCGATGACTTGCTGGAAGGCCGCGACCTGACGATCCTCGACAACCCGCATTACCGGCTCAACATCATGGTAGTCAAGAGCCACGGCCTGCTGTCACAAGACCACCGAGGCCGGCTGGGCCTGGGTTTGTCGTCGGTGATTGCCGACAACCTGCGGGGCCGCGCACGCCTGTCGCGGCATTTCGAACGACTGATCGTGCACGACCCACGCCTGGCCCCACCGCTGCACCCGCTGACAGACTTCCCGTCGCGCTTCGTGCCCCTGGTGGCCGGCAACCTGCGCCAGGCACTGCTGGCGTCCGGCTCGATCCCGATGGTGATGGAAGGCGTGCGCGATCTCCCCGGTGCCGGCGCGGGCACCTACCGCGACGGCGGCCTGCTGGACTACCACCTCGACCTGCCCTACAGCGGCGAAGATATCGTCCTCTATCCGCATTTCACCGACCGGGTCATTCCCGGCTGGTTCGACAAGGGCCTGCCATGGCGCAAGGGCAACGCCGAGCGTCTCCAGGACGTGCTGTTGCTCGCCCCATCGCGCGAATACCTGGCCCGCCTGCCCTACGGCAAACTACCGGACCGCAACGACTTCAAGCGCTTCATGGGCGACGACGCGAGCCGCCGCAAATACTGGCGCACGGCTATGGACGAAAGCCGCCGGCTCGGCGACGAATTCCTGGAACTGGCGGCCAACGGTGGATTGGGCGAGCGTTTGCTGACCCTTTAGTCAGCATGCTCGCGCATCACACGGATCAACCTGATAAACTCCGCCGCCTGCCTCGCGACCGCTATCTTAAAAGAGCCTGAACCTGTGGAAATCTTCAAAGAATTCACCTTCGAATCCGCCCACCGCCTGCCCCACGTGCCCGAAGGCCACAAGTGCGGTCGCCTGCATGGCCACTCGTTCAAGGTGGCGATCCATCTCAGTGGTGACATCGACCCGCAGACGGGCTGGATTCGCGACTTCTCGGAAATCAAGGCGATCTTCAAGCCGCTCTACGAGCGCCTCGACCACAACTACCTCAACGACATCCCTGGCCTGGAAAACCCGACCAGCGAAGTCCTGGCCAAGTGGATCTGGAATGAGTTGAAGCCGCTGCTGCCGGAACTCAGCGCCATTCGCATCCACGAGACCTGCACCAGCGGCTGCATCTATCACGGCGAATAACGCCGCTCTCCGGCAAGGGCGCTTTTGTGGTGAGGGCGCTTGCTCCCTCGCCACGGTTTGTTCTGCCGATGTATTGGCCTATGATTCCAAAGCCAATTCAGACGGGAGCTCGAGCATGACCCACTGGCCGCTGGATCAGGTCTACGACTTCAACGGGCACTCTGTCCGCTACGCCATCCACGGCGAAGGCCCGCCGCTGGTATTCGTCCATGGCACGCCGTTTTCTTCCTATGTATGGCATCGGATCGCGCCGCTGTTCTTCACTACGCACCGAGTGCACTACTTCGACCTGCTGGGTTATGGCCAGTCCGCGCAACCAGATGCCGACGTGTCCCTGGGCGTACAGAACCAACTGCTTGCCCAACTGCTGGAACACTGGAAGCTGGAACACCCCGACGTGGTGGCCCATGACTTCGGGGGCGCCACCGCGCTGCGTACGCACTTGCTCAATGGCAAGGACTACCGCAGCCTCACCCTGATCGACCCGGTGGCCCTTTCACCGTGGGGTTCACCTTTTGTCCAGCACGTGCGCCGGCACGAAGCGGCGTTCAGCGGCCTCCCCGACTACATCCAGCGCGCCATCGTCCCGACTTACATCCGCGGCGCGATCAAGCGGGACATTCCCGATGAAGAATTGGCGCCCTACGTGCAACCGTGGCTTGGCGAGCCGGGCCAGGCGGCGTTCTATCGGCAGATTGCGCAGATGGACGAGTGCTACACCTGCGAGGTCGAAGGGCTGTACCCGAGCGTACGCTGCCCGATCCAGATATTGTGGGGCGAAGATGACCAGTGGATCCCCATCGAGCGCGGTCGGACGTTGCACGGGATGATTCCGGGGGCGCTGTTTCAGCCCGTTCCGAACGCTGGGCACCTGGTCCAGGAAGACGCGCCGGAAGTGATTGTCGCGGCAGTTATGCGGTTCCTGGCGTGACTTCCCTCGATACAAGCACGGCGCATTCCCCTGTGGGAGCGGGCTTGCTCGCGAAGGCGGTGTGTCAGGTCCAGATACATTGACTGACACACCTTCGCGAGCAGGCTCGCTCCCACAAAAAACCGGATAAGCAGTGAGCGCTGTGTTCCAACTTGAATCACCGCCGCACCGCTTTCGCTCCTCGCAGCACACCCAACCCACAAATTGACTATAAATAACCAGCCCTCACCCGCTTGGCACGGCCGCTGCACGCTTGCGACTTTCCTTCTCCTACGCAAGGACCGCCACAATGACTCAGAACGATCCGGGCAATGACTATCCCTTGAGCGAAGTCCCGATGAGCGCTCGCAAGGGTTTGGCCTCCACGGCCATGGTGCTGCTGGGCTTCACGTTTTTCACCGCGACCATGTTTGCCGGCGGCAAGCTGGGCGTGGCGTTCGGTTTTGCCGAGATGCTCACGGTCATCGTCATCGGCAATCTGCTGCTGGGCCTTTATGCCGCGGGCCTGGGTTATATCGCCTTCAAGAGCGGGCTCAATTCGGTGCTGATGGGCCGCTTCTGTTTTGGTGAGGTGGGCAGCAAGCTCAGCGACTTGATCCTCGGCTTTACCCAGATCGGCTGGTACGCCTGGGGCACGGCCACCGCGGCGGTGGTGCTGGGCAAGTATTTCGAATTGGGCCAGGGGACGGTGCTGGGGCTGATGGTGCTGTTCGGGCTGGGGTTCTGCGCCACGGCGTATATCGGCTATCGCGGACTGGAGATTCTTTCGTACGTCGCCGTACCGGCCATGCTGTTGCTGCTGATGCTCTCGATGTGGGTCGCGACGCAGAAGATCGGCGGCCTCGACGGGCTGCTGGCAGTCGTGCCCACGGGCAACCTGGACTGGTCGACGGCGATCACCCTGGTTTTCGGCACGTTTGTCAGCGGCGCCACCCAGGCGACCAATTGGACTCGATTCTCCCGTTCGGCGAAGGTCGCGGTGCTGGCGAGCCTGATCGGCTTTTTCCTCGGCAACGGCCTGATGGTGCTGATCGGCGCCTACGGGGCCATCGTCTATCAACAGCCTGACGTGGTCGAAGTGCTGCTGTTGCAGGGCTTCGCCATGGCCGCGATGGCGATGCTGCTGCTGAACATCTGGAGCACCCAGGACAACACCATCTACAACTTCGCCGTGGCCGGCTGCAACCTGCTGCGCACCCGTCGACGCAAGGCCGTCACCCTGGCCGGCGCGGTGATCGGCACGCTGCTGGCGCTGCTGGGCATGTACGACATGCTGGTGCCTTATCTGATTCTGCTCGGCACGGTCATCCCGCCGATTGGCGGGGTGATCATGGCCGATTTCTTCTTCCGCTGGCGCGGTCGTTACCCGCGCCTGGCAGAGACGCAGCTGCCAGCGTTCAACTGGCCCGGGCTGTGCGCCTATGGCGTCGGCACCGTGGCCGCTTTCAACGCGCCATGGATCGCACCACTGGTAGGAATCGCCGCCGGCGCGCTAACGTATGTGCTATTGATCGGCGTAACCGGCACTCGCACTGCTGACGCGCCCCTACAAGACCTCTAAAGGACTCGCCCGATGCACATCATCAACGCCCGCCTGCGCAATCGTGAAGGCTTGCATGAACTGCACCTGGAAAACGGCCTGATCGCCAGTATCGCCCGGCAGACCGAGGCCCCCAGCCTGGGGCCCGAAGACATCGACGCCGGCGGCAACCTGGTCGTGCCGCCCTTCGTCGAGCCGCACATTCACCTGGACGCCACGCTGACCGCTGGCGAACCGCGCTGGAACATGAGTGGCACGTTGTTCGAGGGCATCGAGTGCTGGGGCGAACGCAAGGCCACCATCACCCACGAAGACACCAAGACCCGCGCCCGGAAAACCCTCCAGGCCCTCGCTGCCCATGGCATCCAACATGTGCGCACCCACGTCGACGTGACCGATCCCGCACTCACCGCCCTCAAGGCAATGCTCGAAGTGCGCGAGGAGAGCCGTCATCTGGTGGACATGCAGATCGTCGCGTTTCCCCAGGAAGGCATCGAGTCCTACCGCAACGGCCGCGAGCTTATGGAAGAAGCGATCCGCATGGGCGCCGACGTGGTGGGCGGCATTCCGCATTTCGAGTACACCCGCGACCAGGGCGTCAGCTCGGTGAAATTCCTGATGGACCTGGCCGAACGCACCGGTTGCCTGGTGGACGTGCATTGCGACGAAACCGACGACCCGCACTCGCGCTTTCTCGAAGTGCTCGCCGAAGAAGCCCGCAGCCGCGACATGGGCGCCCGCGTCACCGCCAGCCACACCACCGCCATGGGCTCCTACGACAACGCCTACTGCGCCAAGCTGTTCCGCCTGCTCGGGCATTCGGGCATCAGCTTCGTATCGTGCCCGACCGAAAGCATTCACCTGCAGGGACGCTTCGACAGTTTTCCCAAGCGCCGCGGCGTCACGCGGGTCAATGAACTGCTCGAAGCCGGGATGAACGTGTGCTTCGGCCAGGATTCCATCGTCGATCCGTGGTACCCCCTGGGCAACGGCAACATCCTGCGGGTGCTCGAAGCCGGATTGCACATCTGCCACATGCTCGGCTACCGCAACCTGCAAAGTGCCCTGGACCTGGTCACCGACAACAGCGCCAAGGCCATGAACCTGGGCGAGCGCTACGGGCTGGAGCCTGGCCGTCCGGCGAACCTGCTGGTCCTCTCGGCCGACAGCGACTACGAAGTGATCCGCAGCCAGGGCCTGCCGCTCTACTCGATTCGCAACGGTGAAGTATTGATGAAGCGGCAGATGCCGGTGGTGGAGTTCGGGCCGCAGCTGGGATGAAATCCCCAACACCTGTGGGAGCGAGCCTGCTCGCGAAGGCGGCATCGGCCGCGCTGCAAAACATCCAGAAGCCCTACGGCAGAGGCCGCGCCGCACCAAACAACCTGACCCGCACCAGCTCCCCCGCCTCTTCTTCCAGCAGAATCGGCGCAGTCCCGCCCGGCATCACCACCCTGACCACCCCGGCTTTCACCCAACCCACCCGCCACGCGGCACTGGCCACCGCGCTGGCGCTGGTGCCCGACGACGCGGTAGGGCCTTCGCCCCGCTCGAACACCCGGGCGGCGATTTGTCCTTCGGCTTCGAGCCGCGCCCATTGCAGATTGATCCCTGCCAGACAAGGAACTCCCGCCCCGCCCGGCGCCGCATAGGCAATGTCGGTCAGGACCCGCGACAGGGCCCGCGCGCGCATCTGCGCAAGGCTGGGCAACGCCGCCGCATCATCGAGCAAAGTCACACAGTGAGGATTGCCGATGCGCACGAACTGGCTGTAGCCCCACGCCGTGTTCAAGGCGTGAAGCGCTGGAACACGGCTCACTTCGCACGGGCCGAACATCACGTTTTCGACACCATGGGCAGCCACGGCCCGTGGTCCGAACAGCGGCGCGCCCAGGTCCAACCAAAAACCCTGGACACCTTCGAATTCAGCAGCGCGAACCGAGGTCTGCACCGGTGAGACGCCTTCAGTTTTGTCGTGATGAACCTGCAGCAGACATTCACCGTCGCCCACCAGCAAACCTCGCTCCTGCAAGGCCATGGAAAAAATCGTCAAGCCATTGCCGCTACGCTCGGCAAGCGTCCCGTCGGTATTGACGATCAACACGTCAAACGGCGGTGCGTCCTGAAACGGGCCGATCAGCAGGCCGTCACTGCGATGAGCCTTGGCATCCGGCGGCGCTTCGCCCGGCGCCCATGCACAAAAAGCCTGCACGGCGGCAGCGCTCCAGGTTTCTCGGGTTTGCGCAGCCTGGGCAGCAGACGATGGCAGGTCGATCCCCAGGGCACGGACTTGCCGTGGCGAAACGACGCCATAGATATTGCCGCGTGCATCGTAGAACTGTGCCATGGACAAACCCGGATCGATCAACAAGGGCCGTTACTGTATGCCGGCGAAGACTACGAGGGCAAAGCTTGCCGGACACCCTGGCATTCGCGTCGGCACCTTGAGGTCGCAGTGAGGTCAGTGGATATGCAAGCATAGGCGCCTGCTCGCAACACCGTACCGCACGAAAGCCAAGGACGTTTCATGACCGCGATTCCCCCTCCACCCACGTTTGCTCCAGGCCGCCTGGAACAGATGTCCACCCGCATCGCCTACCTCATCGCCGGGATCGGCATCGCCGCCTGGGCGCCGCTGGTGCCTTACGCCAAGGTGCGGGCGAACCTGGACGAAGGCACCCTGGGGTTGCTGTTGCTGTGCCTTGGGGTCGGGTCGATCCTGGCGATGCCGATTTCCGGCGCCCTGGCGGCACGGTTCGGCTGCCGTCGGGTGCTCTGTGGCGGCACGCTTTTGGTCTGCCTGGCATTGCCGCTGTTGGCAACGATGAGTTCCCTGCCATGGCTGGTGGCGGCGTTGTTTTTGTTCGGCGCCGGGCTCGGCACCGTGGACTCCACCGTGAACCTGCAAGCGGTCATCGTCGAGCGCGCCAGCGGCAAGACCATGATGTCGGGTTTCCACGGCATGTTCAGCCTCGGCGGGATCATCGGCGCGGCCGGCGTCAGTGCGCTGCTCGGCCTGGGGCTTTCACCGCTGGTGGCGACGCTGGCGGTCAATGCCGTGCTGTTGGTGGCGCTGTTCAAGGCGGCGCCGCACCTGCTGCCCTACGGCAGTGAAAGTTCAGGTCCGGCGTTTGCCATTCCCCACGGCGTGGTGCTGTTTATCGGCATCCTGTGCTTCATCGTATTCCTGGCCGAAGGCGCGGTGCTGGACTGGAGCGCCGTATTCCTGGCTAGCGAGCGCGCGGTGGATACCGCCTATGCCGGGTTGGGTTATGCCGCGTTTGCCTTGACCATGACCGTCGGCCGGCTGACCGGCGATTCGGTGGTGCATCGCCTGGGCGCCAAGCGCGTGATCATCTACGGCGGGTCGATCGCGGCGGCGGGTTTCCTGATCGCCACCGTCGCACCGATGTGGCAAGCGGCGCTGCTGGGTTATGCATTGGTCGGCGCCGGGTGTTCGAACATCGTGCCCGTGCTGTACACCGCCGTCGGCAAACAGACATTGATGCCCGAAGCCATCGCCGTGCCGGCCATCACCACCATCGGCTATGCCGGCATCCTCGCGGGGCCGGCATTGATCGGGTTTGTTGCCCATGGCAGTAGCCTGGGTATTGCGTTCGGGTTGATTGCACTGTCGTTGGTGGCGGTGGCGGCCAGTGGGAAGGTGTTGAAGGTCTGAGGTCTTGCAGATTTCCCCGTGGCGAGGGAGCTTGCTCCCGCTCGGCTGCGAAGCAGTCGTAAACCGATGTATGCGGTGTGCCTGAAGCTCCGCGTCCAGCAGGTTTTAGGGCCGCTTCGCGGCCCAGCGGGAGCAAGCTCCCTCGCCACAGGGGTACGCCTCAACCTTGGAGCTGGATCAAAACCCCACGCTCGCCTGCACGAAGAACGTACGCGGCGCGCCGACGTAGATGCCCGAGTTGTTGTCGCTGGAACGGGTGTAGTACTGGTGATCGAACAGGTTCTTCACCCCGGCGCCGACTTTCAGGTTCGACAATTGCTCGCCGAAGTCGTAACCCGCCCTTACGTTCCAGAGCATATAGCCAGGCATGTCGCCATACCGGCCGTCAGCGTTACCGTCGGTGATGTAGTTGTCGCTGAAGCTGCCGTCAGGATTGACACTGTTGCCCGGTGAACGCTGCTTGGACTGGGCGAAGCCGTCGAGGTTGTAGGTCCAGCGATTGACGTCGTAGCGCAAGCCCACGGTGGCCACCTGGCGAGAGTAGAACGGCAGGTCGCGGCCCTTGAAGCTTGGGATATCCCCTTCATAAGTCGCGCGGGTGTAGGTAAAACCAGCACTGGCGGTCAGGCCCTCGAGGCGCGGGTCGAGCGCGGCCATGTCGTAGTGCACCGACGCTTCCAGGCCCTGGTGCTTGGTGGCGCCCATGTTGGTCCAGCCGACGTCGTTGCTGATGTACTGCAATTCGTCATCGAAATCGATGTAGAACAGCGTCACTTCGCCGCCCCATACGTCATCGTTGTAGCGCGTGCCGATTTCGTAGGTCTTGGCCTTTTCCGGGCTCAGGCCATTGGCGGTGTTGTTACCTTCACCGCCCTGGCCCAATTGGAAATACTGCAGGCTGCCAAACGAAGTTTCGTAGTTGGCGAACAGCTTCCAGGCATCGGACAGGTGATACATCACGCTCAAGGCCGGCAGCGGTTCGTTGCTGTCGATGCTGCGGCGTTTTTCCTGCACGGGATTGCCGGCGGTGTCGAGCACCGGGCGGTCGTGCCATTCGGTGCTGATGCTTTCGAAGCGGATGCCTGGGGTGATGGTCCATTTGCCGACGTCGATCTTGTCATCGATGTAGACCGCGTGGGCTTCGGTGCCACCGGTGCGGTCCTGGTAGACGTGGCCATCGGAACCCGGGAGTACCACCGGTTCGTTGTTGCGCAGCGCCAGGCGGCTGGCCTCTTCGTGCATGCCTTCCTTGAGGTAGCGATAACCGACACTGGCTTCCTGGGTGGTGGGCCCGAAATCAAACACATGGGAAACCCGAGGCTCGATGCCGAAGGTGTAATACGTGCGCGGGTAGGACACCAGGTTGCGCTGGTCCCGGTTAGCGATGGTGCTGCCGCGGTAGCTGTCGGAGTAGTAGGTCAGCACCTCGGCCTGGGTGCGATCGCTGATCTCGCGAATCCACTTGAAGGACACGTCCTTGCGCCGGCCGCTGAAGTTGTCCCAGTCGCGGTCGGACTGGTACGGGTCGGCGTCGTACTGGGCCTGGGTCAAGCCGCCAGGCATGTCGGCCTTGGCGTCGTAGTAATGGAAATTCAACGAGAAGTCATCGACATCGGTCGGCGCCCAATGGGTCTTGAGAATGACGTCGTCGATGTCGTTGCCGTTATTGCTTTTGCGAAAACCGTTGCCGTTGACGCCGGAATACAACAGCGCCACGCCCAGGCCGTTGTCAGCGGTGCCGCCGAGAAACGCCGTGTCGATGTGCTTCCAGCCGCCGCGCTGGGATGTTTCCAGGGTGCTGCCGATTTCCCCGGTGGCTTTTTCAGGAATGGCGCGGGTGACGAAATTGATCACCCCGCCGACGTTCTGCGGCCCATAGCGCACCGACCCGGCGCCGCGCACCACGTCGATGCTGTCCAGGTTGCCGGATGAAATCGGCGCCATGGACAGTTGCGGTTGGCCGTAGGGCGCGAACGCCGCAGGTACGCCGTCGATCAACACCGTGGAGCGTGGCGACAGGCGCGAGGTGAGGCCGCGCACGCCGACGTTCAGGGAAATATCACTGCCACCCGTGCCGTTGGCGTCCTGCACTTGCACACCGGGCACGC
>Ga0307412_10001534_pt1 | contig 12776 bp, 8 predicted proteins | sample DK1Cmetagenome_3_FD_203823 | JGI IMG/M metagenome (GOLD analysis project Ga0307412, IMG submission 203823) | Maize rhizosphere microbial communities from greenhouse at UC Davis, California, United States - DK15-C-1 | ecosystem: Host-associated > Plants > Roots > Rhizosphere > Soil | place: USA...
AGCCAGGGAATCAACTGCGCCTGGCGCTCGGCGGACGCCCAGTTGTATTGCTCTAGTTCGTAGGGCAGATACCAGCCGCGAAACGCGCGGCGCTTGGACCACGGGGCGGATTCCATATACGCCACCCCACGCGTGCGCGTCTGGTTCAGAAAGCCCGTGAATGCCGCCTTGTCCCGACCCGCCAGAACATCCCACCAGCGTTGATCGTAGGGCAGCCCGACATGCACGCCGAGCCCCTGGTGTTCGGCTTCGTCGAAGATGTGGCCCAGCACGGCGTCGGGCGCCATCCAGTCGTCCGGACGCCCGCCCTCCAGCCCCACCCATTGCAGGAAGATCTCGCGACAGCCTAGTCGGCGATAAGCCGACAGCCGCACACGCCAATCGTCGGGGCTCAGGTCCAGGTGGCTGCGCCACAATTGCAGGAACGTGGCGTTCAGCGCCAGTGGCGGCGCACAGGCGGCCAGCGGCGCCAGCGCACCCAGCGCCAGCGCCTGAAGCAGGCGCCGCCGGGACGGGGATGCAGGCAGACGGCGTGTCAGGAGAATATCCTGTGCCGCCTTTAGCCGCGGTTGCCGAACAGGCCGGACAGCGATGCCAGCAGGTCGGTCGGGTTGAATGGCTGGCCCGGCTGCACCGCGCCTTCCGGCGTGGCCTTGTCCACCAACTGCGGCAGCAGCGAAGACAGCGACCCCAGCACGGAATCGGTGTCCTGGCCGGTCTTGGCAGCCAGATCATTGACGACGCCAGGATCCAGCACGGAGCCGAGCTGGTCGGGACTGACGGGCAGGTTCTGCCCGGTGCCCACCCAAGACGCGACGATCTCGCTCAGGCCGCCCTGCTGGAAGCTGGCGATCAAGCCGCTCAGGCCGCCCGGGTATTTGTTCAATTGCTCGATCAGCGCGGGCAACAGCGATGCCGAGCCTCCTTGCTGACCGCCGCCGGCCATCGAGGCCAAAGTATCCAACAGACTCATCGCCATGCTCCTGGAAAGTCGGAAAAACAGTATAGGGCCGCCGCGCGCGCAACGCATGTCAGCCCCGTTACCTGAGGCCGGATCTTTGCAAAACTTGTAAATCGTGGCCCGGTCAACCGGGCGTCTTGGCGGTCGCCGGTGCTTTCAGGGCTTTCAGCGCCTTCTGCCCGGCGCGGCCGTCCGCCGGCAGACCCAGCTCCCGCTGCGCCGCCTGCAGAGCCTGGCGCGTACGGGCGCCGATCATGCCGTCGGGCTCGCCCACGTCATAGCCTTTGGCAATGAGCAGGCGTTGCAGCTCGCGCCGTTCCGCTCGCGAAAGACCTGGGTCGTCCGTCGGCCAGGCCTGCACCAGCGGACCGCCGCCACGCAACCGGTCCGACAAATGGGCGATCGCCAGCGCGTAGCTCTCGGCCGCGTTGTACGAATACAGGGCGTCGAAATTGCGCGTCACCAGGAAGGCGGGGCCATTGCGGCCCGCGGGCAGCAGCAGGCCGGCAGGCGTGTCGCCACCGGGCAAGGGCTGCCCGTCCGCCCGGGTCACGCCCTGCCTGGCCCACGACGACATCGGCCGCTTGTTCTTGCGGCCCGCGCCCGCCGTGTCCGTGCCGGCGGGAAGCCTGACCTCGTAGCCCCAGGCCAACGAGGGGTTCCAACCGGCGCGCTTCAGGAAATTGGCCGTGGAAGCCAGGGCATCCGGCACGCTGTCGACCAGGTCTCGGCGGCCATCGCCGTCGAAGTCCACGGCCAGCCGCAGATAGGTGGACGGCATGAACTGCGTCTGCCCGAACGCGCCGGCCCAGGACCCCACCAGCCGATCAGGCGCAATGTGCTCGTCCTGGATGATCTTCAGGGTGGCGAAGAACTCGCCGCGAAAATACGCCTGGCGACGGCCGAAGCACGACAGCGTGGACAGCGACGTCAGCAGCGGGCGGCCGCCCAGCGTGCGGCCGAAATTGCTCTCCACGCCCCATACGGCCGCGATCGTGGCCGGGTCCACGCCGTAGCGCGACGCCGCGCGCGCCAGCTCGGACTGCCAGCGCGCCATGCCCGCCTGCCCGTCCGACACGCGTTCGTCATCGACCAGCCCGGCCATGTAGTCCCAGATCGGTGTCTTGAACTCGGGTTGGGCGTCCAGCAGGCCGATCACGGCCATGTCGGGCGTCAAGCCGGCCGTGTGCGTATCGAAGGTGGCGCCGGACACGCCCGCCTTGAGCGCGGGGCCGCGCAGTTGCGACAGGCAGGCCGCAAAGGGTTCCGCCGCATGCGCGGTCTGCGCGGCGCCCGTCAACAGGGTCAGGGCGGCGCCGGATAGCGCGGTAGCCAACAGGGATTTCATGTTCGGTAGTCCTTGGGATGTCACGTGGGCAGGTGGATGCGGGACGAACCCGGTCAGCCCGCCTGCAATGCGGCAAGTTCATCGTCATCGAAACCCGCAGCGCGGCGCGCCTCCAGGTTGAACGGGCCGCGCAGCCGGGGCGCGTCGTAACGCCGCGCCAACTCGGCATAGCACGCGACGGGTTCCTGCCCGGCTTCGGCGCAAAGCCGCTTGAACCAGAAGTTGCCGATGGCGACGTGGCCGATTTCGTCGCGCAAGATAATGTCGACGATGGCCGCGCTTTCCGCATCGCCCGTGCCGGCCAGCTTGTTGCGGATCATGGGCGAGGCGTCCAGGCCGCGCGCCTCCAGCGTGCGCGGCACCAGCGCCAAGCGAGCCAGCAGATCGCCGCGCGTCCGTTCGGCCATGTCCCACAGGCCGTTGTGCGCCGGGAAATCGCCATAGGCGAAACCCAGCGCAGCCAGCCGCTGGCGCAGCAGGTCGAAGTGATAGGCCTCTTCGCGGGCGACGCGCAGCCAATCCCGGTAGAACGCATCTGGCATGCCGGCAAAGCGCCAAAGGATGTCCAGCGCCAGATTGACCGCGTTGAATTCGATGTGGGCCAGCGCATGCAACAGCGCCGCGCGCCCTTCCTGGGTGGCCATGGAACGGTGCTTGACCTGCGCGGGCGCGACCAGCTCGGGCCGAGCCGGACGCCCGGGCAAGCCGGCGGGCGCCACGAATTCCCGCTGGCGGTCCAGTGCCGCGGTATCGGCGATGGCGAGCACCCCCGCCATTTTCTCGGGCCATTCCAACGCGGCCAAAGCCGCCAGCGCCTGCCCGCGCAGGCAGGCGGCAAGCGGCCCTTCCTGGCGGGAAGGCATCGTGTTGCTGTCCATGATGATTGCAAACCTCAAGCGGCGCGACGCCGCTTCAAACCCTGACAAAACCCACGGTTTCAGTACCGTGCGTTGGCGATGACTTTATCATTCACGGATGGATTCCCTGCGCCTGACCATCGAAACCGACCTGTCCCGCATCGACGCCCAGCAATGGGACGCGCTGGCCGGCGATCAGCCCTTTCTGCGGCACGCCTTCCTGCGCGCCATGCACGAGACCGGCTGCGCGTCGCCCGGCACGGGCTGGGCGCCGCATTACCTGGCGCTGTGGCGCGGCGGCGTGCTGGCCGCGGCCACGCCGCTCTACCTGAAATCGCATTCCCGCGGCGAGTACGTGTTCGACTATGCCTGGGCCGACGCGTTCCAGCGCCACGGCATGCGCTACTACCCCAAGTTGCTGTCGGCCATCCCCTACACGCCGGTGACGGGGCCCCGCCTGCTGGCATCCAGCGACGAAGACCGTGCGACGCTCGTGCGCGGCCTGGTCGCCTTTGCCGAAGAGGTCAAGGTGTCGTCCCTGCATGTGCTGTTCCCGTCGGACGCCGACATGCACGCGCTGCGCGACGCCGGCTTCATGATTCGCGAAAGCGTGCAATTCCATTGGACCAATGCCGGCTATGCGGACTTCGACGCATTCCTGGCGCAGATGAGCCACGACAAGCGCAAGAAGATCCGGCAAGACCGCAAGAAGGTCGCGGCGGCCGGCTTGTCGTACCGCTGGCTGCGCGGCAGCGAGATCGGCGACGCCGACCTGGGCTTCTTCTACGACTGCTATTGCCGCACCTATTTCCAGCACGGCAACCCGCCCTATCTGAACCGCGATTTCTTCGTGCGCGCGCACCGCGAACAGCCCGACGCCTTCGTGCTGATCCTGGCCGAGCGCGGCGGCCAGCCGGTCGCCGCGGCGCTGAACCTGGCGGGCGGCGATGCCCTCTACGGCCGCTATTGGGGGGCGACGGAATATGTGCCGGGACTGCACTTCGAGACCTGCTATATGCAGTCGATCGCGTACTGCATCGCGCATGGCATCGGGCGCTTCGAAGGCGGTGCGCAGGGTGAACACAAGATGGCGCGCGGGCTGCTGCCCACGCCTACGTGGTCCGCGCATTGGGTCGCGCATCCCGGTTTTGCCGAAGCGATCCAGAACTTCCTGGACGAAGAGACTTCGGCCGTGACGGATTACCTGGGTGAACTGGAAGGCCATACGCCGTTCAAGCGCAGCGAGTAGCCCGCGCCGACCCGGCCCCGGCCTGTTGCCGGGAAAGACCGGGCGTGAGTCTTAGAGGAAGCGGTCCAGCATCTTGCGGCTGTGCTTGTCCAACGACAGGATGTCGCGCACCAGGTAGAAGATGCCGTGGCTATCGGCGATCAGCAGTGTTTGGGGGCTGAGGCGGCGGATATCTTCTTCGCCGCGCAGCACGAAAGACGTGGGGCCGCGGTCCGTTTCCACCTTCCAGGTACTGGGCGTGGCATACGTGGACACGCTGGCCAGCTTGCGGATCTCGGGCATGAATTCCCGGCCCGCCAACTCTTCTTCGATCAGCGCGCGCGGCCCCTCCGGCACATCGGACAAGTGTTCGATCCAGAGCAGCTCGTGGCCATCGCTCGTCACCAGCGACAAGCCCCGGCCCGCTTCGCTGATCGGGAACGCGCGCACGGGGATGACGCCTTCGTGCATCTCGCCGTCGGCGGATTGATATTCCAGACGCCCGAAGGCGTTGCGGCGCAGCTGAAAGGTCGGCAACGTCATGACGATAATCCCGGTTCCGCGTCAGGCCACGGCGGCCATGTCTTCGCTGCCCGACGCCTGTGCGTCGGCTTCCGCCTGGCGCGCCTGCGCCTGGTAGAGGCGATAGTAGGCGCCCTCGCGGGCCATCAGTTCTTCGTGCGGCCCCTGCTCCACGATCTGGCCGCGATCCAGCACGACCAGTCGGTCGGCCTTGCGCAGCGTGCTCAGGCGATGGGCGATGGCAATAGTGGTGCGGCCACGCACCAGATTATCCAGCGCCTTCTGGATTTCCTTCTCGGTCGTGGTGTCCACCGACGACGTCGCCTCGTCCAGGATCAGGATGCGCGGGTCGATCAGCAACGCGCGGGCGATCGAGATGCGTTGGCGCTCGCCGCCGGACAAGGCCTGGCCGCGTTCGCCCACCAGTGAGTCGTAACCGTGCGGCAGGCGCAGGATGAACTCGTGCGCATGGGCGGCGCGGGCCGCGGCCACGATCTCGTCGCGCGTCGCGTCCGGTTTGCCGTAGGCGATGTTTTCGGCGATGGTGCCGAAGAACAGGAATGGCTCCTGCAACACCAGCCCGATGTTGCGGCGGTAGTCCGCCACGCGCACCGAGCGGATGTCGGCGCCGTCCACCAGCACCGCGCCTTCGGACACGTCGTAGAAGCGGCAGATCAGGTTGATCAGCGTGCTCTTGCCTGAACCGCTGTGCCCCACCAGGCCAATCATTTCGCCCGGGGCGATGGTCAGGTCCAGGCCACGGATGACCTGGCGATTGCCATAGCGGAAACCCACGTCGCGCAATTCGATGCGGCCGTTGATCTGCGGCAGCTTGGCCGGGTTCTGCGGCTCTGGCACGCTGGATACGTGATCCAGAATGTCGAAGATGCGCTTGGCGCCCGCCGCCGCTTTCTGCGTGACCGAAACGATGCGGCTCATGGAATCCAGGCGCATGTAGAAGCGCCCGATGTACGCCAGGAACGCCGCCAGGACACCGACGGTGATCTGCTTTTGCGAGACCTGCCAGATGCCGAAGATCCACACGACCAGCAAACCGACCTCCGTCAGCAGCGTGACGGTAGGCGAAAACAGCGACCAGGTCGTGTTCACGCGGTCGTTGACTTCCAGGTTGCGGTTGTTGGCTTCGCGGAAACGCGCGACTTCGCGCTTTTCCTGGGCGAACGCCTTCACCACGCGAATGCCCGGAATGGTGTCGGCCAGCACGTTGGTGATTTCGGACCAGATGCGATCGACCTTTTCAAAGCCATGGCGCAGGCGGTCGCGCACCGCGTGGATCATCCAGATGATGAACGGCAGCGGCACCAGCGTGACCAGCGCCAGCCACGGGTTGATCGACACCAGGATCACCGCCGTCATGACGATCATCAGGATGTCGTTGGCGAAGTCCAGCAGATGCAGCGACAGGAACACGCAGATGCGGTCGGTTTCACTGCCAATGCGCGAAATCAGGTCGCCCGTGCGCTTGCCGCCGAAATACTCCAGCGACAACTGCTGCAAATGCTCATAGGTGGTCGTGCGCAGATCGGCGCCGATGCGTTCGCTGACCCAGGCCAGGATGTAGGTTCGGGCCCAGCCCAGCCCCCAGGCCAGGAAGGCGGATGCCAGTAGCCCGCTGAGATACAGGCGGACCTTGCTGTAGTCGATCGGCGCGCCGTTCTGGAATGGAATCAGCACATCGTCCATCAGCGGCATGGTCAGGTACGGCGGCACCAGGGTGGCGGCCGTGCCCAGCAGCGTCAGGATGAAACCGGCCAGCAACGGGCCGCGGTACGGCCGGGCGAAGCGCCACAGGCGCAGGAGCGCCCAGGTGGTGGACGGCGCCGCCTGCGACTGGTGACAGGCGCGGCATTCTTCCTCGTCGGCGGGAATGACGTTATTACAGTTGGTGCAGGTCCGTTCCGCCCGTTCCTGTTCCGGCAGGCCGGACAGCCGGATCGCCTGCTGCGCCTCGAATTGGGCCAACAGGCGCAGCGCGGCCGGATTGCGGGCCAGCGTGAACCGCCAGACCGCCAGACGGGCGTTGTCGTCGTGCAGCTCCAGCACGGCGGCGCCGGCGTGATCGGACAGGTTTAGCGTTAATTGGGGGCCATAGACCCACGATTCCCAGCCATTGTCGTCGGCATTACGGGCCAGCAGGCGCTGGTCGGTGGCCGCGATCAGCCCAGGCTGGAACTTCAGCCGCTGGTCCAGGTCTATTTCAACCCAGGCCAGCAGGCTTTCGCCCTCCGCCAATTCAGCGCGGATTTCGTCCCGCCAGCGGGCAGGAAAGGCATCGGCAAGGCCGGAAAGCAGGTGTGGTTTTTTCATTGGAACGCATACCGGGCCAGGACTCTGCCCTACTAGGCGGCAACCGGTTTACCACCCACGGCGGCAAACGTGTCCCTTCCTTACAACACAACGAGTTCACGCCTTGAAGGCGTCGTATAGTAGCAGCCGATTTTTCTAATTAGGAATATCTGGGATCCCCCACTCGTTGGCATTATTCTTACAGCGCAACCCCAAAAATTCGTAATAAATTCGCGGTCTTACATAGGGGCGTCCGCGCGTGCCAACCTGCTTCTCAAGTAAATTAAAACATGAAAAAGAAAGACATTGAATTTCTCGATGTCGTGGCTTTGCGCGGCCCGAACATTTGGACGTATCGCCCGGTCCTTGAAGCATGGGTGGATATTGGTGAACTGGAAGACTTTCCGTCCAACACCATTCCCGGGTTTTACGAGCGCCTCTCCAACTGGTTGCCGACCCTGATCGAACACCGTTGCAGCCCCGGCGTACGCGGAGGCTTCCTGGCCCGCCTGAAAGAAGGCACCTGGCCCGGCCACATTCTTGAACATGTCACCCTGGAATTGCAGAACCTGGCCGGATTGCGCGGCGGTTTTGGCAAAGCCCGGGAAACCTCGACCCGCGGCGTCTATAAGGTTGTCGTGCGCGCCTGGCAGGAACAGGTCACCCGCACCGCCCTGAACGAAGCCCGCGACCTGGTCATGGCGGCCATCGAAGACCGCCCGTTCGACGTGCCCGCCACCGTCGCCCGCCTGCGCAGCCTGGTGGACAAGCATTGCCTGGGCCCCAGCACGGCTTGCATCGTGGATGCCGCCGACGACCGCGACATCCCCTATATCCGCCTGTTCGAAGGCAACCTCGTGCAGTTCGGCTACGGTTCCGCTCAGCGCCGGATCTGGACGGCCGAAACCGACCGCACGAGCGCCATCGCCGAAGGGATCTCGCGGGACAAGGACCTGACCAAAGAACTACTGTCGACCTGCGGCGTGCCGGTGCCGGAAGGCCGCCTGGTGCGCAGCGAGGACGACGCCTGGGAAGCCGCCGAAGACATCGGCCTGCCCGTCGTGGTCAAGCCCTATGACGGCAACCATGGCCGCGGCGTGTTCACCAACCTGACGACCCGCGACGAAGTCGTTTCCGCCTACCGCGTCGCGGTGGACGAAGGCAGCGGCGTCATTGTCGAGCGCTTCGTGCTAGGCAACGAACACCGCCTGCTGGTGGTGGGCAACCGCATGGTGGCCGCCGCCGCCGGCGAACTGGCCTGGGTGACCGGCGACGGCAAGTCGACCATCACCGAGCTGATCGACAGTCAGATCAACACCGACCCCCGCCGCGGCCGCACCGAGAACCACCCGCTGAATCCGGTGCGCCTGGATTCCGCCGCCCGCCTCGAGATCGCCCGCCAGGGGTTGTCCGAAGACAGCGTTCCCCAGGACGGCCAGCGCGTGCTGGTGCAGCGCAGCGGCAACGTCGCCTTCGACGTGACCGACCGCGTGCATCCCAGCATCGCCGCCACCGTGACGCTGGCCGCCCGCGTGGTGGGCCTGGACATCGCCGGCGTCGACCTGGTGGCCGAGGACATCTCCCGGCCGCTCGCGGAACAGCGCGGCGCCATCGTGGAAGTCAACGCCGGCCCGGGCCTGCTGATGCACCTGAAACCGGCCGACGGCACGCCGCGCCCGGTGGGCCGCGCCATCGTCGACCATCTGTTCCCCGAAGGCGACGCCGGCCGCATCCCCATCGTGGGCGTCACCGGCACCAACGGCAAGACCGTGGTGGCGCGCCTGGTGGCCCGCCTGCTGCACCTGTCGGGCAAGCGCACCGGCCTGGCCTGCAGCGAGGGCCTCTACCTGGACCGCCGCCTGGTGCAAAAGGGCGATCGCGCCGACTTCGCGTCGGGTACCCGCCTGCTGATGAACCGCAATGTGGATGCCGCCGTCATCGAAAACGACAGCGGCGTCATCCTGGGCCAAGGTCTGGCCTATGACCGCTGCCAGGTCGGCGTGGTCACCAACATCGACGACGCCGACCATCTGGGCGACTTCGACATCAACGAAACGGAGCGCATGTTCAATGTGTTCCGCACGCAGGTCGACGTGGTCCTGCCCACCGGCGCCGCGGTCCTCAATGCGCGCGATCCGCGCGTGGTCGAAATGGCCGAGCTCTGCGACGGCGCCGTGATCTTCTTCGGCATCGACCCTGCCCTGCCCGCCATCGCCGCCCATCTGCAACAGGACGGCCGCGCGGTGTTCGTGCGTGACGGCAGCATCATTCTGGCCCAGGGCGCCCGCGAAGAACGGCTGGCCGACGTGGCCGCGATCCCGTTGACGCATGGCGGCCGCGTTGCCTTCCAGGTTGAAAACGTGCTGGCCGCGGTGGGCGCCGCCTGGGCGCTGGACATACCCGTGGAACTCATCCGCGCCGGCATCGAAACCTTCGACATCGACCAGGCCGACGCGCCGTGGCAATTCACGCTGTTCGAACGCAACGGCGGCACGGTCGTGGTGGACGACGTGCACAACGCCTCGGCGCTGCGCCCGCTGATCCAGGCCATCGACCAGTTCCCGTCGGCAACCCGCGCCGTGGTCTATTCCGCCGGCGCCGACCGCCGCGACGCGGACCTGATCGAGCAGGGCCGCTTGCTGGGCGACGCGTTCGATCGCGTCGTGCTCTACGACGACAAGACGGTCAACAGCAAGCGCCCCGAGGGCGAGGCGCGCGCGTTGCTGCGCCAGGGCCTGTCGCAAGGCAGCCGCGTGAAAGACATCCAGGATGAGCCCGACCATGGCAAGGCCATCGAGAGCGTGCTGAACGGCATTGCGGCCGGCGACTTCGCCCTGCTGCAGTCCGACGAAGCATTCTCCGGCCCCACCATCGATCTGGTCCGCCGCTGGATTCAACAATACTGACAGGAATACCTGCCATGGAAGTTTCCCGTATCCGAGCTCTGCGCGGCCCTAATCTGTGGAGCAAGAACACCGCGATCGAGGCCATCGTTTCCTGCGCCGACGCCGAGTGCTCCATCGACAACCTGCCCGAGTTCGAAGCCCGCCTGCGCGCGCGGCTGCCGCAGATCGGCCTGATGCGCCCCGAGGGCCATCAAGATGCCGTCTCGATCGCCCACGTCTTGCAGATCGTCGCGCTGACGATGCAGGCGCACGCCGGCTGCCCCGTCACCTTCGGCCGCACCTCCTCCACGATCGAACCCGGCGTGTTCCAGGTAGTGGTTGAATACAGCGAAGAGGAAGTCGGCAAGCTGGCGATGGAGCTGGCGCAAGCGCTGGTCCGCGCTGCGCTGGACGACACCCCGTTCGACTTCGCCGATGCGCTCAAGCGCCTGCGGGATCTGGACGAAGACGTGCGCCTGGGACCCAGCACGGGTTCCATCGTGAACGCCGCCGTTGCCCGCAACATTCCCTACCGCCGCCTGACCCAGGGCAGCATGGTGCAGTTCGGCTGGGGCAGCAAGCAACGCCGCATCCAGGCCGCCGAAACCGACCGGACCAGCGCCATCTCCGAATCGATCGCGCAAGACAAGGACCTGACCAAGATGCTGCTGGACGCCGCCGGCGTGCCGGTGCCGATGGGCCGCTCCGTGACATCGGCCGAGGAAGCCTGGGCCGCCGCACAGGAGCTGGACGGCCCCGTGGTCGTCAAGCCGCGCGACGGCAGCCAGGGGCGCGGCGTGGCCGTGAACATCGAAACCCGCGAGCGCGTGATCCAGGCGTTCGAAGTGGCCGAAGAGATCAGCTCGGAAGTGATTGTCGAACGCTACATCCCCGGCCACGATTTCCGCCTGCTGGTGGTGGGCGGCGCGCTGGTCGCGGCATCGCGCCGCGATCCGCCCCAGGTGACGGGCGACGGCCAGCACACCATCCGGCAGCTGGTCGAACAGGTCAACGCCGACCCCTTGCGCGGCGATGGCCACGCCACGTCGCTGACCAAGATCCGGTTTGACGACATCGCCTTGGCAACGCTGAAAAAGCAGGGTTTCGACGCCGATTCCGTGCCGCCCCCGGGCACCCTGATCTTCCTGCGCAACAACGCCAATCTCAGCACCGGCGGTTCAGCCACCGACGTGACCGACGAGGTGCATCCCGAAATGGCGGCGCGCGCCGTGTCGGCGGCCCGCATGATCGGGCTGGACATCTGCGGGGTGGACGTCGTGGCCGAGAGCGTGCAATACCCGCTGGAAGAGCAACATGGCGGCGTGGTGGAAGTGAACGCCGCGCCCGGCCTGCGCATGCACTTGAACCCGTCGTTCGGCAAGGGCCGCGCGGTGGGCGACGCCATCATCGCCAACATGTACGCCGATGGCGACGACGGCCGCATTCCGGTCGTGGCCGTGGCCGGCACCAATGGCAAGACCACCACCGTACGCCTGACCGCCCATCTGCTGGGCGCGGCCGGCAACCGCGTCGGCATGACGAATTCCGACGGCGTCTACGTGGAGAACCTGCGCATCGACACCGGCGACTGCAGCGGCCCGCGCAGCGCCCGCAGCGTGCTCATGCACCCCGACGTGGACGCCGCGGTGTTCGAAACGGCACGTGGCGGCATCCTGCGCGAAGGCCTGGCTTTCGACCGCTGCAACGTGGCCATCGTCACCAACATCGGCATGGGCGATCACCTGGGCCTGGGCTACATCAGCACGGTGGAAGACCTGGCCGTGGTCAAGCGCGTGATCGTGCAGCACGTGCACCCGTCGGGCACCGCGGTGCTGAACGCCGCCGACCCCATCGTGGCCGACATGGCCGCCAGCTGCCCGGGTTCAATCACCTACTTCGCCGAAGACCGCAACCATCCCGTGCTGGCCACGCATCGCGCGCAGGGCCTGCGTTCGGTCTACCGCGACGGCGATGACATCGTCGCGGCGCAAGGCGCGGACGAGGTCCGCCTGCCGTTACGCGACATCCCGCTCACGCGCAACGGCACGATCACGTTCCAGGTCGAAAACGCCATGGCGTCCATCGCCGCCGCCTGGGCGCTGAACCTTCACTGGGACATCATCCGCCGCGGCCTGGCCACCTTCGTCAACGATGCCCAGACCGCGCCCGGACGCTTCAATGTGTTCGACCACCGCGGCGCCACGGTGATCGCGGACTACGGCCACAATCCCGACGCGATCCTTGCACTGGTGCGCGCCGTGGACGCCATGCCCGCCAAGCGCCGCTCGGTCGTCATCAGTGGGGCGGGCGACCGCCGCGATGAAGACATCCGCATGCAAACCGAGATCCTGGGCGCCGCGTTCGACGACGTGCTGCTGTATCAAGACCAATGCCAACGTGGCCGCGCCGACGGCGAAGTGCTGGCGCTGCTGCAGGAAGGCCTGGTCGGCGCGCCGCGCACGACGCACATCGAAGAGATCCACGGCGAGTTCCTGGCGATCGATACGGCGCTGGGACGCTTGGCGGCCGGCGACCTGTGCCTGATCCTGGTTGACCAGGTGGAAGCGGCGCTGGACCACATCGCCCGTCGCATCGCCGAGGGCTGATCCTGCGGCATCCTTGGCCGTTGCGGTCATGCAAACGGGGCGCCTGGGCGCCCCGTTTTCTT
>Ga0307412_10001535_pt1 | contig 12773 bp, 10 predicted proteins | sample DK1Cmetagenome_3_FD_203823 | JGI IMG/M metagenome (GOLD analysis project Ga0307412, IMG submission 203823) | Maize rhizosphere microbial communities from greenhouse at UC Davis, California, United States - DK15-C-1 | ecosystem: Host-associated > Plants > Roots > Rhizosphere > Soil | place: USA...
CTGCTTCGCGAAGTCGGTGACCGCGAGGCCGGTGTTCGACAGGAACGTGCCGGTGATCAGGGCGACGTTCTCGCGCGAGACCAGCTCCTCGGCGACGCGGACCGCATCGCCCGGGTTGCCGTTGTCGTCGCGCGAGACGACCTGCAGCTTCTTGCCGAGCACGCCGCCTGCCGCGTTGACCTCCTCGACCGCGAGTTCCCAGCCCTTCTTGTACGGCTCGAGGAACGCCGGCTGCGCCTTGTAGCTGTTGATCTCGCCGATCTTGATGGTGGCCTGGGCGTGCGCCGCGCCGCCGACGAGCAAGGTGGCCGCAGCGGCGACGGCGAACAAGGGCTTGAGCATGAGGTGGACTCCTGGTCGGGATGCGGGAAGGATTCGGTGGGTCGGACGTCGGCGCGCCGCTCAGGCGACGAGATCGCTCGACTGGATGCGCGTGACGCCGGCCTTGGTCATCTGCGCCCAGGCCGCCTTCAGGGAGCCGTTCAGGTCGATGCCGCGGCAGGCGTCCTCGATCACGGCGGCCTTGAAGCCGGCCTTGCGGGCATCGAGCGCGGTCCACGAGACGCAGAAGTCGGTCGCCAGGCCGCACACGTAGACGCTGTTGATGCCGCGCGCCTTCAGGTACGCCGCAAGTCCGGTTGACGTCTTGCCGTCGGCCTCGGTGAACGCCGAGTAGCTGTCGGTGTCCTGGTGGAAGCCCTTGCGGATGATGACCTGCGCCTTCGGCAGCGCGAGATCCTTGTGCAGCGAGGCGTCCGGCGTGCCCTGCACGCAGTGATCGGGCCAGAGGACCTGGTTGCCGTAGCCGAGCTTGGTCGTCTCGAACGGCTTCTTGCCCTTGTGCGCCGATGCGAAAGAGACATGCCCGGGCGTGTGCCAGTCCTGCGTGACGACGACGTTCTCGAACACGCCGGCCAGCTTGTTGATCACCGGCACGACTTCTTCGCCGCCCTTCACCGCCAGCGTGCCGCCGGTGACGAAGCAGTTCTGCACGTCGACGACGATCAGCGCGCTCTTCGCATTCGGCTTGGCCGGCGCGGCGCGCAGCAGCGGCGTGAACGCGCCGAGCACGAGCCCGGTGCCGGCCGTGCCGAGGCCGGCGATGAAGGTCCTGCGCGAGCCGTCTGTCATCGAGCTGTCTTTCATGATCGCTCCCCTGGTTGAAATGCGCGCTGCGTGCGTGGCGTCAGCGCTGGCCGTCGAATTTCGAGATCTCGTCGACCCGCAAGCCGCCGACGCGTGCATGCGGGCGCGGGCCGGTCGTCATCGCGAGCGCGAGCAGCATCTCGTCGGCGCGCGGGCCGTCGGCGACGCGCACCTCGAGGCTGTCGAAATGGCTGCGCACATAGGCGGCGACGCGGTGGTGGATCGGAATGTCGATGGTGGCGCCGGCGGCGCCGATCTTGGTCGTCGACGGCACGATCGCGTGCGAGCCTTCGAGCAGGTCGCGCATCCCGTAGCCGCCCGGCACGTGCCAGAGCGCGCCGTGCTCGAGCTCGCCGTCGAGCCCGATCAGCGCGCCCTTGCCGTAACCCTCGATCGTCTTCGGACCGCCGAGCGCGGTGATCAGGCGCTGCGCCATCTCGCGGCCGAGCGGCTTCAGCGCTTCCATCATCGGCTGGATGTCGGCGACGTACTCGCCGGCGTACGGGTTGTGCAGCACGGCCGCGATGCTGCCGCGGCGCAGCGGCCCGGCGTTGCGCGGACCGCCGTCGTGCCAGACGTCCTCGACCGACAGCACGAGCTTGCGGACATCGATGGCCGGGTGCGAGCCGGCAGCGGGGTACAGCATGGTCACGTCCTCGGCAACGGGGGAACGGCGATCGGTCGCAGTCCGCCGAAGCGCGACGGATCGGGTCCGCGCGCGTCAACGTCGGAGCGTATCGGCATCGCGCGGCTTTCGGCATCGGGACAAGTGCGCACGCGGCCTTGCAGGCAGAGCGCCGCGGCGATCGCCCGACCGGCCCGGATCTCGGTCTCGGCGACCGCAGCGCCGGCCGCCAGCGCCGCATCGACGACGGCTTGCGGCAGCGCACCGACCGCGCGGGTGACGAGCCGCTCGCCGAGGTCGCTGTCGTCGCGCACGCGGTTCGCCGGCTCGCGCCGGATCGCCGGGTCGTCGGCATCGACGGCGTTCGCGATCACGGTCGCCGCCGCGTCGGCCGCCGCCGCGCTCGTCGCCAGCACGGTGACGCTGTCGGCGATGCCGAGCGAGAAGCTGCGACCGCGCCAGCCCGACGTCGCGACGCCGCGCACCGCGCTGTCGGCGGTGATCCGGAACGTGCCGTCGAGCGCCGGATCACGTGCACCGTGCATCGACGCACCGCGCGCCGCGGCAACTGCCCGCGCGCGCAGCGCCGCATCGGTATCGGCGATCCAGCCGATCTCGAACTCGGCACCCGGCCCGAGATGCAGCGCGATGTCGCCGCCGTTGTTGACGTACGCGCGAACGATCCGCGGATCGTTGAAGAACGGGACCAGCTCCTGGGCAACGCTGCCGGCGACGGCCGCCATCGCGGTGATGAAGCGACCGCTCGCGGCATGCGGGCGACAGGCGTCGACCATCCGGCGCGCGATCCGGCCGCGCGGCTGCACCGCCGCGCCGGCGCTCGACGCGAGGTCGGTGCGCAGCAGCGCGAGCTCGCCGACCAGCTCGTCGAGGATGGTCTCGAAGCGCGCCCCGGCCCGTTCGACCGCCGACGCGATCGCGTCCGCGTCGCCGTCGGCGCCGACAATGCAATCGATCGGCCCGTGCTGGAAGTGCCAGCGGCCTTCGTCGAGCCGGCGCCGCAGCGCGCCGCTCATCGCGCGCCCTCGGCCGCGGTGCGCAGCGGCCACGGGTTCGGCACCACCGCATCGATCAGCTTGTAGCTGCCGGCGGCGAGCACGTCCTCGAGCCGGCGCACGCGGTCCATGTGGCCGCCGAGCGCGCGGTAGTCGTCGAGGCGCATCGTGAACTCGATCGGCGACACGATCGCCGGCGTCGGCACCGAGCCGAAGCTGTTCGCGGGCATCCGCGCGACGTCGACCATCACGGTGATGCCGCCACCCGGCCAGACGTAGACCGGCGCGCCGCCGCAGGTGACGTTGACGAGCAGGTCCTTGATCGAGCGCGTCAGGCGCACCGGATTCTCGGTGACGCCGGCGCGCAGCGACCCGCCGGCGCCGGCGACGTACAGCACCGACGCGAGCGACGGCTCGCAGTTCTCGCCGATGCGCTCGACGACGCGGCGGATCGGCGGCGGCATCTCGGCCAGCTGCGGCACGAGGTGGTCGTCGAGCACGAACCACGCTGAGTCCTCGCCGGTCGTCGACACCATCAGCAGGCGCAGGCCGGGCCGCGCGCCGTGCTTCGGGTCCCAGCCCTCGATGATCGACAGCGGCTCGGTGATGTCGGTGCCGCCCCAGCCGGAGCCCGGGTTCGCGACCTGGAAGTAGCGACCCGGCGTCGACTTGCGGCCGCGGAGGCGAATGCCGGTCGGCGCCATGTCGAGACACTTGCCGGCCTGGTGCTCGCTCAGCACGCCGGTGATGTGGTCGTCGACGACGACCACCTCGTCGGCATGGCCGAACCACTGCTGCGCGAAGATGCCGATCGTCGCCGAGCCGCAGCCGACCCGCATGCGCTGCTCCTCGACGCCGTCGACGATCGGCGCCTTGCCGGCCTGCACGACGAGCGACGCGCCGCCTTCGATCTGCAGCTCGACCGGCTGCTGGTTGCCGAGCGCCATCATCATCTCGCAGCTGATCCGGCCTTCGCGCTTGCTGCCGCCGGTCAGGTGGTGCACGCCGCCGAGCGCGAGGAACTGCGAGCCGTACTCGATCGTCGTGACGTGGCCGACCGCCTCGCCCTGGTGCCGCACCGTCGCCTGCTCGGCGCCGAGGTAGCGGTCGGTGTCGATCTTCACCTTGAAGCTGCAGTAGCTGAAGATGCCTTCGGTGACGACCGTCACCATGTCGACGCCGCGGTGCTTCGACGCGACGATGAACGGCGCCGGCTTGTAGTCGGGATACGTCGTCCCCGAGCCGATGCCGGAGACGAACACCGGCGCCTCGTCGAGCAGGGTGCCGTCCCAGCCGCCGTTCTGCGCGGTCGACCACTCGAGCACCTCGCTGCCGGTCCGGCGCACCAGGTGAACGGTGTCGGTGCGGGTCAGCTGGCCGTCGACATTGCCGTAGCGGTCGCAGGCGCCGAGCTTGCCCGGGCTGATCTGGCACAGCACCGGGCAGGCCTCGCAGCGCACCTTGTCGGCCGCCATCCGCTCCGGTGCGCGCGAATGCTCGAGCACGACCGGCGGCGCGACCGCCTGGCCGTCGGAGCGCGGCACGAATTCCGCAGGGGCGGGTTGCGGGTCGGTCATGGCGTGGCACCGGCCGCGAGGATCGCGGCGCGCAAACGGCTCGGCGTCACCGGCACACGGTCGAGGCGCGCGCCGGTCGCCTGGCGGATCGCGGCGAGGATCGCCGGCGCGGTCGCGACCAGCGCCGGCTCGCCGACCCCCTTCGCACCCCACGGCCCGAGCGGCTCCGGGTCCTCGATCAGGTGCACCGTGATCGGCGGCACGTCGCCGATCGTCGGGATCAGGTAGTCGTGCAGGTTGTCGGTGCGGCCGTTCACGTACTCCTCCATCAGCGCCATGCCGATGCCCTGCGCGATGCCGCCATGGATCTGGCCTTCGACCTGGGTCGGGTTGATCGCGCGGCCGACGTCGTGCGCGGCGTGGATATGCAGCAACTTCACGGTGCCGAGTTCGAGGTCGACCTCGACCTCGGCGATCTGCGCCGCAAACCCGTAGGTGGCGTACGGCACGCCCTGCCCGTCGGCATCGAGCGGGACGGTCGGCGGGTTGAAGTGGCCGCTGCCGGTGAACAGGTTGCCGTGCGCGTCGGGCGCGCACAGGCTCAGGTCGAGGAGGCGCCGGGTCGCGCCTGCCGCCGCAGCGTCGAGGCCGTCCCCGATGGCGCCACCGCGTCCGCGCGACGGCTCACCGGTCGCCGTCGCAGGGCGGGCGTCACGGTCAGGCCCACGGCGAAGAACGCCGACGAGGCACGCGCCCTCGAGCGACAGCTCGATATCCGCGTCGTCCGCCTCGTCGAATGCGAGCGCGCTGACGAGCTGCTGCCGGATCTCGAGCCCGGCCAGGCGCGCCGCATTGCCCGACACGAAGGTCTGGCGCGACGCCGACGACTTGCCGGCATCGGCGGTCAGGTCGGTGTCGCCCATCACCTGCCGCACGCACGCCAGCGGCAGGCCGACCGCGTCGGCGAACATCTGCGGCATGATCGTCGCGGTGCCCTGGCCGATCTCCTGCGCGCCGTTGCAGAGGAAGAGCTCGGGCCGGCCGCCCGCGTGCAGGCGCAGGCTGCCGTGCATCGTCGACGGGTTGGCGATCACCGTGTTGCCGATGCCGTACCACATGCAGGCGATGCCGACGCCGCGGCGGCGCGCCGAGCGCGGTGCAGCGCGCGTCGCAGCGGTGCCCGATGGATTGCTCGCCGCCTCGTTGAACGCGGCCGCTGATTCCTTCGCTGCGGTCCAGGCGGGCCGCAGCGCCGCGAGACACGCCCGCAGGCCGACGCTCGCCGCCAGCCGCTGACCGGTCGCCGTCGTGTCGCCGGCGACCAGCGCGTTGCGGTCGCGGAACTCGAGCGGATCGATCCCGCTCCGCGCCGCGAGCTCGTCGATCAGCCGTTCGCCGAGCAAGGTCGACTGCGGCACGCCGAAGCCGCGGAACGCGCCGGCCACGCTGTCGTGGGTGTGGATTGCCCGCGTGAGCGCGCGCACGTGCGGGATGCGGTACGGCCCGCTCGCATGGATCGGCACCCGGTTCGCCACCGTCGGCCCCCACGACGAATAGGCGCCGGTGTTGAAGTCGCCGCGGAAGTCGAACCCGGTCAGACGGCCTTCGGCGTCGCAGCCGGCGCGCGCGCGCATGCGCGCCGGGTGGCGCTTCGTGCTCGACTGCATCGACTCGGGCCGCTCGTAGACCAGGCGCACCGCGCGGTCGAGCTTCCACGCGGCGACCGCGAGCAGCGGCTGCACCGAGAGGTCGAGCTTGCCGCCGAAGCCGCCGCCGATCGCCGACGGCACGATGTGCACCTGCGCCGGCTCGATGCCGAGCACGTTCGCGATCTCGTCGCGGTCCATGTACGGTGTCTGCGTGCAGGCCCAGATGCGGACGCGGCGCAGCGGCGCGCCGGCGCCGTCGTGCGCATCGACGATCTCGGCGCAGCCCGCCTCGGTCTCGATGTAGGCGTGCTCGACGTAGCCGGATTCGAACGTCTCCTCGGCGACCCGGTCCGATTCGCCCAGCGCACGCTCGACATCGCCGTGCACGACGCGGCCGCGGCACAGCACGTTGTCGGGCGAGCGTGCATGCAGCACGCCGGCCGCGCCGTCGACGCGCAGCGCGCTCTCGATGTCGGCATGGGCCGGCAGCGGCGTGTAGCGGATGGGCACTTCGCTGTCGGCGATGTCGAGCACGACGTCGGCCGGGCCGATCAGCGCGACCACCGCCTCGCCGCGAAAGCGCACCCGACCGTGCGCGAGCACCGGCTGGTCGCGCAGGTCCGGGAAGATCGCGAACGCGTTGTTCGGCACGTCGAGCGCGGTCAGCACGTCGACCAGGCCGGGGCGGCGCGCGCGCAGCGCGGCCAGGTCGCCGAGCTCGAAGGTCGCGTGCGCGTGCGGCGAGCGGATCACGCGCATCGTCAGCACGGGTGCCGCCGGCCGCTCCGGCCACGCATCCGCGCCGAAGCGTTCGCTGCCGGTCACCTTCGCCGGCCCGTCGAGTCGCGCGGCGCGCGCGCCGACGGCCTGGCCTGCGCGCGGCTCGACAGCCGCCTCGACCGCGCCGGCGCCGACCGCGAGAACCGCCTCGACGATCTTGCGGTAGCCGGTGCAGCGGCACAGCACGCCGCCGAGCGCATCGAGCACTTCGGCTTCGGTGGGATGCGGGTTCGCGCGCAGCAGCGCCTCGGCGCTCATCAGCATGCCCGGCGTGCAGGCCCCGCACTGCGCCGCGCCGTGGGTCAGGAACGCCTGCTGCAGCGGCGACAGCGAGCCGTCCGCGCCGGCGAGCCCTTCGACCGTCGTGACAGAGCGCCCCTCGCAGGAACCGAGCGCGACGATGCAGGAGCAGACCTGCTCGTCGTCGAGCAGCACGGTGCAGGCGCCGCAGTCGCCGGCGTGGCAGCCGACCTTGGTGCCGATCAGCCCGAGGTCGTCGCGCAGCACGTCGGACAGGCGGCGCGCCGGATCGGCGACGAGCTCGCGCGGGGCCTTGTTGACGTGCAGGTGCACGACCTGCAACGACTGCGCGTCGCGCGCGGTCATCGGGCCGCTCCTGCAGCGACCGGCTGGCTCGGGCCGAGAACCTCGGCGAGCGCGCGCCGGATCAACGTCGCGGTCGCATCGAGCCGGTAGGCGGCGCTCGCGCGCAGGTCGTCGATCGGCGTCAGCGGCGCGAGGTGGGCCGGCTCGACCGACTCGCCCGCGGCATCGCCGGCCGACAGGCCGACGAGCCGCCGCTCGAGCGCCGGCAGACGCTGCGCCGATGCCGAGCAGCTGCCGACCGCGACCGCCGCGTGCTGCACACGGCCGGCTTCGTCGACATCGACGACGACCGCGGCCATCGTGATCGAGATGACGAGGTAGCGCCGGCCGCCGAGCTTCAGGAAAGCCGAGCGCGCGCGCTCGCTGCGCGCCGGCACCTCGAGCGCGACGACCAGCTCGTCGGCGGCGCAGACGGTGCGGCGCGGGCCGAGCACGAAGTCACTCGCGGCGACGCGGCGCGTGCCGCGCGCGCTCTGCAGCACGACCTGCGCATCGAGCGCCAGCAGCACCGGCGTGCCGTCGGCGGCCGGGGAGGCATTGCACAAATTGCCGACGACGGTGCCGGCGTTCTGGATCTGCACGCCGCCGATCTCGCGCGCCGCCGCCTTCAGCGCATCGAAGAGCGGGGGCAGGTCGGCGCGCAGCAGGTCGGTCCATGTCGTCGCCGCGCCGATCGACCATCCGCTCTCGACCGCGCGGACGCCGCGCAGGCCGTCGATCGCCGAGATGTCGAGCCACGGGTCGGCGAGCGGCCGGCCGACGTGCGCCGGGTAGACGTCGGTGCCGCCGGCCAGCACGCGCCAGCCGCCCGCGGCCAGAAGCCGGGTCGCATCGGCCAGCGAGGCAGGGCGTTCGAAACGGGCGGGCACCTCGTAACCTCCTGATTCAACTTCGTCGACGCGTGCGGCGCGAAAGCCCGGCCATGACCGCAGCCTTCGGCACGCCTCGCGCCGCGCGCTCCATGCCTGATCGATCGAGCATCGGCGCAGGGTCGATGTTGCCACGCAAGGCACATCGCTTGCCGCCCGATGGCTCACGTCCGCTCGCGCGGTGCCTCGCACGACCCGGTCACCTGCCCCGCGCATTTCCCCCGAAGACCGCCCCAAGCCGCACATGGAAACGATCGAGAACCTGCTCCGCCGCGGCAAGCGTGCGGTGACCGGACACTTCCAGGCGCGGCGCGACCGCGAGCCGGTCAGCGCGCGGGCGCTGGTGCCGAGGCGGTTTCCCGACGGCGGGGTGCTGCCGGTTCGTCCCGGCCCGGCCGTCATCGGCGGCCGCCTGACCGTCATCACCGACAGCATCAGCGCCGGCCTGCTGTACGGCGGCGTCGGCACCGCGATGATCCTCGGCGCGCTGATGGCGCAGCGCACCGGCTCGGCGCTGCGCTTCGTGACGCGCCGCGAAGCGCCGCAGCCGGCCAACCTCGACCACGTGCTCGCCGCGTACGGCATCGCGCTCGACCGACCGCCGACCTTCGAATACGTCTCGGCGCATGCCGGCGGCCCGCCGATCGAGGTCTGCGACGGCGAGCGCTTCATCACGACGTCGTGGTGGACGACCGCCGGCGCGCTGCAGTCGCTGCCGGCCGACAGCATCCTCTACCTGCTGCAGGAGGACGAGCGGATGTTCTATCCGTTCGGCGACGAGCGCCTGCTGTGCGAACGCACCCTCGCCCGCCGCGACATCCGCTACCTCGTCAACACGCGCCTGCTGTTCGACCACCTGGTCGGCAGCGGGATGCCGCACCTGGCCGAATGCGGCGACTGGTTCGAGCCGGCCTTCCCGCGCGAGATCTTCCATCCGCGCCCGCGTCCCTCAGGTTCGAAGCGACGCCTGCTGTTCTACGCACGCCCGTACAACCTGCGCAACCTGTTCTACCTCGGTGTCGAGGCGATCGACCGCGCGCTCGACCAAGGCGTGCTCGATCCCGACGCATGGGAGCTGGTGCTGGTCGGCCGCGACATCCCGAACATCGTGTTCTCGCGCTCGATCGATGCCGTGCGCTGCGAGCACCTGTCGTGGACCGCGTATGCCGACGTGGTCGGCACCGTCGATCTCGGCCTCTGCCTGATGTACACGCCGCATCCGAGCTACCCGCCGCTCGACCTCGCGGCGAGCGGCGCGGTGGTCGTGACGAATCGGCACGGCGTCAAGCAGGATCTCGACCGCTATTCGCGCAACATCCTGTGCGCCGATCCCGAACCGGCGGCGCTGGTCGAAGCGCTCGGGCGCGGCATCGCGCTCGCCGCCGACACCGCGCGGCGCGAGCGGCACCGCCGCGACAGCCCGCTCGGCTCGAGCTGGCAGAGCGCGCTGATTCCGTCGATCGACCGCGCGCTGGTCGCGACCCCGGCCTGACCGCATGGCGGCGATCGCGACGCGCGTGCTGCGCAAGGCCTGGCGCGTCGGCCGCAGCGCGGTTGCGAAGACCACGCGGCAGCGCGGCGCCGCGTCACCGGCGGCGCCGACGCTCGAGACGTCCACACTGATGTGGCATGCGCTGCCGTCGTGCGCGCCGCTGCAGACGTTCCGGAGCCCGGCGCCGTTCGGCGGACGCGTCACGCTGATCGCCGACCGCTTCGACGCCGACTTCGCGGCGGGCAGCGCGCTCGAAGCCGCAGCGGTGCTGGCCGTCCTGCTCTGCTCGGAGCGCCGGCCGGTGCTGCGCATCGTCACGCGGCGCGAGCCGGCCGATCCGTCCGCGTTGGATCGAGTGCGCCAGGCCGCGCAGACGCGCTGGCTCGGCGACCCGCAGTTCGTCTACGCGCCGATCGGCTCGACCGACGGCTGGATCGACATCGTCGACGACGAGCTGTTCGTCAGCGTGGGCTGGGAGGCGACCGTCGCGGCGCGTGGCGCGGTGCCGGCCGCGGCACTGCGCCATCTCGTGGCCGACGACGAGCGCAGCGGTCTCTCGGGCGAGCCGCTCGCGGTCTGCGACGCGCTGCTGCGCGATCGCAGCGTGCGCCGCGTGCTCGGATCGCGGGCGCTGCTCGACCGGCTCGCCGCCGACGGCCTGGCCGGCGCCGGCTTCGACGACCTCGTCGTCGATCTCGGAGCGGCCGGCACGGCTGCGCCGCGACCCTGGCGCGAGACCTTCGCCGCGCTGCTCGCGCGCGCAGCGCACTGAGCATGTTCGACCTCCGCGAGATCGCACCGGTCGACTTCCGCATCCCGTGGGACCTCGGCTTCGACGAGCGCCTCGGCGCGCTCGAGCGCAGCCGCCGCCGGATCGCCTACCTGTACGACGTCGCCGACGACAGCACCTTCCGCTACCGCGTCTACAACCCGGTGCAGGTGCTCAACGGGCTGAGCGACACCGTCTCGGCGGGCTACTTCTTCGCAGCCGACCGGCCGCACTTCGGCCGCATCGCCGACAGCGCCGACCTGCTGGTGATGTGCCGCACCAAGTACAGCGACGTCGTCAACTCGATCGCGACCCAGTTCCGCAACCGCGGCAAGCCGGTCGTCTACGACATCGACGACCTGGTGTTCGACCCGGCCTACGCGCACCTGGTCGCCCGCACGATCGGCCATCACCTGCGCGACGACGCGACCTGGAGCGAGTGGTTCGGCTACGTCGCGCGCTGCGGCACCGCGATGCGGCTCTGCGACGGCTGCATCGCGACCAACGACCGGCTCGCTGCGCACATCGAGGCATTCCTGGGCAAGCCGGTCAAGGTGCTGCAGAACTTCATCAACCGCGAGCAGCTCGCGCTGTCGGATCGCATCTGGGCCGCGAAGGCGGCGCAGCGCTTCCGCGGCGACGGCCGGATCGCGCTCGGCTACTTCAGCGGCACGCCGACGCACCGGCACGACTTCGCGATCGCCTGGCGCGCGATCGCCGCGGTGATGCGGGCGCAGCCGGCGGTCGAGCTGATGGTCGTCGGCCACATCGACGTCGACGCGGTCGATGCCGACCTGCAGCCGCGCGTCCGCAAGCTGCCGTTCGTGGACTACGTCAACCTGCAGCGCACGATCGGCGAAGTCGACCTGAATCTCGTTCCGCTGCAGAACAACGCGTTCACGCACTGCAAGTCGGAGCTGAAGTACTTCGAGGCGGCGATCGTCGGCACGCCGAGCGTCGCGTCGCCGGCCCACACCTTCGCGGCGCGCATCGCCGACGGTGTGAACGGCCACCTGGCGCGCGCGCACGAGTGGGAAGCGGTGCTGCGGCGCGCGATCGACGCCCTCGCCGACCCGGAGCCGATGGCGCGCGCCGGGCGCGCCGACAGCGAAGCGCACTACGCCTGGGACCGCCGGCTGGGCGACGTGCTGGCCGCGCTCGACTGGCGCTGACGGCACCGGCGCACGAGCGCAGGCCTCGTCCGCGCTATGACGCTCGGCGCAGGGAGACTTGCGCCGGCCCCGCCCGGTACCGCGGACCCCGGCACAATGCCGGTCCCTCACCGCATTCGTGCTTCCGCCGTTCGAGATCTCCCGCCATGGCCGCGTTCGACACCGAGACCGTCCTCGCCGTCCACCACTGGAACGAGTCGCTCTTCACCTTCACCTGCACGCGCGCGCAGAGCCTGCGGTTCGAGAGCGGCCATTTCGTGATGGTCGGGCTCGAGGTCAACGGCAAGCCGCTGATGCGCGCCTACAGCGTTGCCAGCGCGCACTACGAGGAGCACCTCGAGTTCTTCAGCATCAAGGTGCCGAACGGCCCGCTGACCTCGCGCCTGCAGCACCTGGTGCCGGGCGACAAGGTGCTGATCGGCCGCAAGGCGACCGGGACGCTGGTGCTGACCGACCTGCTGCCGGGCCGCCATCTGTACCTGTTCGCGACCGGCACGGGCCTCGCGCCGTTCATGAGCATCATCCGCGACCCCGACACCTACGAGCGCTTCGCGAAGATCGTGCTGGTGCACGGCGTGCGCAAGGTCGACGAGCTGGCGTACGCCGACCTGATCGCGCAGGATCTGCCGCAGCACGACTACCTCGGCGACCAGGTGCGCGAGAAGCTCGTCTACTACCCGACCGTGACGCGCGAGCCGTTCCGCAACCAGGGCCGCCTGCCCGACCTGATCGGCAACGGCAAGTTGTGCGACGACATCGGCCTGCCGCAGATCGATCCGGAACATGACCGCGCGATGATCTGCGGCGGCCCGGCCATGCTGAAGGACATGCGCGCCGTGCTCGACGCGAAAGGCTTCGTGATCTCGACCGGCATCGGCCACGCCGGCCACTACGTCATCGAGCGCGCGTTCGTCGAGAAGTGACCTTTCGTGCGGGCGCCGACGCATGCGGCGGCGCCGCATCGTCGCCGAGCAGGTCGACCGCGAGCGCGCGCACCGCGGCTTTCAAGGCGGCCCAGTCGCGGTCGCTGCGGATGTCGAGGCCGCCGAACAGGCGGATCGTGCGAGCGCGGATCAGCAGGTACTGCACGCCGGCGACCAGCAGCAGGGTCGTGCCGCGCAACGCCGGCCGGCGC
>Ga0307412_10001537_pt1 | contig 12766 bp, 19 predicted proteins | sample DK1Cmetagenome_3_FD_203823 | JGI IMG/M metagenome (GOLD analysis project Ga0307412, IMG submission 203823) | Maize rhizosphere microbial communities from greenhouse at UC Davis, California, United States - DK15-C-1 | ecosystem: Host-associated > Plants > Roots > Rhizosphere > Soil | place: USA...
CGTCTGTGGTTCCGCTAAAGTTTCACGGAGGAAAGAAGGTCATTTCGATGTTCTCTCTGGTCACCACTGTTGGCGCGCCATTGACAATCGCGGCGGAAGAGATCCGGCTGGAATGCATGTTTGCGTCCGACGCGGCGTCGGAAGCAGCCTACCGCGAATTCGTCGATGGCTGATAACGACTACGACTGTTTTGCGCCTTTCTGACGCCCGAGCGCGGGCAACAACCCGAAGAACGCACATGGAGGCGTCGATGGCACCTCGATCCTGTCTCGCACTAGCGGTGGCGTTGGGAACCGTGAAGCGGTTCTCCGCTCTGTCCGGACGACGTCTTGGGTGCCATCCGGGTCGGGATTTGCGTCCCGACAATGCCCGCGCTGCAGCGCCTTTCTCTGGTACTCCTTGTTTGGTCCGTTCCACTCCGTCTACACATGCATCGAACCATTTGTCACGGGTAGGTCGACGGTGACATGGACAGAGCCGTTCGTCGGCACCGTGACGGTGCCATCGTTGGGACGGGGCAGTCTATGAGAGCAGCCAATCGCCCGGCAAATAACAAGTCGAGAGTCAAGCTGGCAGGTCTCGCGGCAACCTGGCGAGGAAGCCAATGGCCACACTTGAACTTGTTCGGCCTTAACTAGCAGCTTTACCGTCTATCCAGATCTGAGGAAACAGCACCGCTGGACGCCGAAGCCGCGCGCCATCGGAGAGCGGCTTCGGTACGGTTCGCGACACCGAGCTTTCTCAGGACACTGGTCATGTGATGTTTGACCGTCTTTTCTTGGAGCCCAAGACGAGCAGCGATCACTTTGTTCGGCCATCCCTCGCTAACAAGCCTCATGATGTCAATTTCCCGCGGGGTGAGGCTCCTGATTTGCGACCGGTTTTCTCTCGCAGAAGAAACGCTTGCGGCCAAGGACGAAGAAACATAGCGCTCGCCACTTGAGACATGACGAATAGCCCTGGCGAGGTCCCTCAAGCCGACGCCCTTGACGACATAGCCGGCCGCACCTCGACGAAGCGCAGAGACCAATGCTTCGATCTCTTCGCACGCCGTAAGCATTATAACCTTTGTAGAAGGGCTACAGACGCGGACTGCCTCGATCGCTTCCAGTCCTCCGCCACCAGGAAAGGCGATATCCAAAAGCATGACTTCTGGCCGATGCTTCATGGCTATCGCCACCGCCTCTTCGGCACTCTCGCCGCTAGCGACAAACGTGAAGTCTTCGATCTGCGAGAGTCCCTGCGACACGCCTTCGAGGAAAAGTGGGTGATCATCGACGGCAGCAATTGTGATGGTGTTCAACAGCAATACTTCCTTCGAGAGGGGCTAGACGAAGCAATTGATCGCGTCCCACCCCAGCTTCAATCGTCGAGGTCCGGGCCGCTGGCGGCGTCTATGGATCCATTCGACGTTTGGCGTTGTCGGGCCGCAACAGCGAATGCTTAGACCAATAAATAAGCTTGGGCCCTGAATTGGCGATTAATCACGCGTTAAGTCTGCATTCATCGCGCGCGCCGCAGGTAGATCTCCCCGAAATGGCGGCTCTCGTGTCGCTGGTCCGCAAGAAACGGGTGGCTACGTCCCTCCGGCGGTCTGTATTGCTGGCCTCCCAACATGGAGGTTTTCGAAATCGGTTTGCTAGAGAAGAAGGTAGCGATCATCACGGGTGCATCGTCCGGTATCGGCCGGGCTGCTGCGATGCTGTTCGCTGCAGAGGGCGCGGCGGTCGTGGTCAATGCCAGGAGCGAGGACGCCCAACGCGAGGTCGCCGAGCGCGTTTGCGACCTTGGTGGGCGGGCGGTCGCCGTGGCGGGCGATGTGAGCTGGCTACGCACGAGCCGTTGGTCACGACAACGTTGCAATCCTTTGGGTCGGTGGACATCGCCCTGAACAACGCAGCGTCCATCGGCCCACTGAAGCCTCTGGCGGACGTCGCGGTCGAGGATTGGCAAGCGACGATTAACGCCACCCTAACGTCGGCTTTTCTCGGTAGCCGCGGCCAGATTCCTGCGATTCTGACGCGCGGAGGCGGCACGATTGTCTTTACCTCCAGTTTCGTCGGCACGAGTGTGGGCCTTCCCGGCACGGCAGTCTATGCATCCGCGAAGGCTGGGCTTATGGGCCTCGTGAAAGGCATAACGGCCGATTACGCCGAGCGGGGCATCACGGCAAACGCGCTGCTGCCCGGCGGGGTGGATACACCCATGGGTGGAGATGAGCACCAGAAGGCCTGGGCGGCCGGCCTCCATGCGATGAAGCGGATCGCGCAGCCCGCGGAGATCGCGAATGCGGCTCTGTTCCTCGCTCGTCCGATGTCGAGCTTCGTAGCGGGTTCCGCGTTGTTCGTGGACGGCGGCTTCGCGGCCGTCAAGTAGCCGCATCCTGGGGCTCGGGCAGGTTCGTGTTTGCCTACGAAGGCTCGCCTTGGGGAGGTATACCATGCGTAAACAGGCCATAGAGGCATATGGGCTGGAACATGGGCCGAACAACCCCAATGCATTCGTCGCGGTAGCCAAGCGTCTTCATTTGCCTGTGCCAGATGGTCTCGGCTGCCGTGGGAGGGACGAGAGGGAGTTGAGGAAACAGGTTCTTAGACTGATGAAGCAGGCATAAAGGCGGACGCAGTCTCGCCTCCTCGATGACCAACCGTTCCCACCGCGCTCGCCGAGGACGTCGCCGGCCGGGCCGTCGGCCTGATCGAAACGTTCCGCCTGAGACATCTTCATTATCCAGTCGGCCCGACTGAGGGCGTTGACGCCTCGTAGACCGCCGGCTAGCTGGATGTTCCTTCTCTCAGGACCCGCGTAGAACCGTATCAGACGGCGAAAACGCCAGGGCTTCGGCCTTGAGACCCGACGCCAAGGCTCTTCATCCGGTCACGACTTGATGGAGACGATCTGTGAAACTACGTCGACCGGCTGAGTGATTGAGAGAAGGACCGCTTTCCCTCAGCTCTCTCGTCGCGTCCAGACTTTGCAGACCGCCGCCTCCGTGTGCCGATAGGTCGCGAACCCTATCTGTTCGTAGTAGGCCTGAGCCACTGCGTTTTCCTTCCCGATGAAGGCTTCGATCTTGGTCAGTCCGGCCTCGAGCGCAGCCTGCGCGCTAGATGCGAACAGCTGGGTGCCGACGCCGGTTCTGGCAGCGTCCGGCGACACATGGGTCGCAATGATCCCCCATCCTAGCGGCGTGTGGTAGGGGTTGTCCTCGACGGCGCGGATCAGGGACTGGAAGCCGAGAAGGTTGCCGTCCTTGTCTTCCGCGAGAGTGCAGACTATGCCTGAAGGATTGGCGACGTAGTGATCCCGAACGTATTCGTCGTCTGCCGGCATCGTCCGTCTGCCTGCCGCGACGAGCTTTTCGAGCATCGCGCTCATCGCCGCCACGTCGGCGTCGGCGGCCTTCCTGATCTTCATGCAGGAAACTCCGCTATGACCGAAGTCAGGCGCCGCGGACGTTTTCCGCCCTGGACTTGCCGGTCTTCCGATCCTGGCCGAGATCGTAGGAGACCTTCTGTCCTTCGCGCAGCAGTGTCGAACCCGCAACTGCGCTCACGTGGACGAACACATCCTGGCCGCCGTCGTCCGGCATGATGAATCCGAAGCCCTTGTCCTGATTGAAAAACTTTACGGTGCCGTTAGCCACAGAAATCCCCTTTGGTGTTGGAAAATACTTAATAGCCGCTCGGCAAGAGGCCCGCAATGGCGTCGGCGGCCTACGCCGTTTAAGGGCGCGCAAGTCCTATCCGTATCCCACCGCCGGAGTATGTTGCCGGATCGTCACGGTTTCGCGGAACGCGCAAAACATGACATTGGCGCGGAACTATTCCGGCCGCCGCCCATTTTGCTATCGATAAGTAGGGGCCCCTAATGCCAGATATCGACGACAGTCAGAGCGACGCGCGACGAGCAGGCGAGCGCCTCGTAGGGGCGCACGTCCGTGAAGATCCTTTCGCAGCCGCCTTCAAGGCCACGCGAATGCCGATGATCGTCACCGATCCGAATCAGGACGACAACCCGATCATATTTTGCAACGCCGCCTTTCAGCGCCTGACCGGGTATTCCAACGAAGAGCTCCTCGGGAAGAACTGCCGCCTGCTGCAGGGACCTGAAACCAGCCGCGCTACGGTCGGCCGGATCCGCGAGGCAGTATCCGCGGGGAAGGACATCTCAGTCGACATTCTAAACTACAAGAAGGACGGCAGCACATTCTGGAACGCGCTGTTCGTCAGCCCGGTGCGCGACGACGATGGCAGCATCGTCTACTTCTTCGCGTCGCAGCTCGATTTCACGAACATCAAGAGCAAGGAAGCGGAACTTGCCGCTGCCCGACATCAGGCCGAGGCGGAAGTCGCCGAGCGAACCGACGACCTGCAGGAGTCGCTTGCGGCCCGTACGCTCCTGGTCCACGAGGTAGACCATCGGGTCAAGAACAACCTTGCGACGATGGCATCGATCGTGAAGATGCAAGTACGTCTCACCGAAGACGAGGGCCAGCGACACGCACTTCTCTCGGTCCTCAACAGGATCGAGGCGATCAGCACCGTGCAGCGGAAGCTGTTCACGACAAACGACGTGGCGCGGTTCGACATCGGCGACTTCGCGAGGGAGCTCGCGACAGACCTCGTCGAGGCTATCAAGCGCGACGACATCAGGCTGACGATGGACGTGTCGCCGGTACTCGTTCCCGCCGTGAAGGCGACGCCGCTTTCGCTGATTGTCAACGAGCTGGTCGGTGACGCGGTCCGAAGAGGCCTGGCCGATGGCGGCGGAGAGATCCACGTCGTCGTGCGTCGGCTCAACGGTCACTTTCTCATCCGTGTCGAGGACACCTCGGAGCCGGTGGAGCCGGACCCCGTCAGCGCTGAACTCGGGCTGCGCATGCTGGAGGCGTCGGCCAGTCAAGTCGGGGCAACTATCGAGAAGAGAAGGGAAGGCAGGCGCACAATCGTCGACGTTACCCTTCTTGTAGAAAACAAGGATACATCGCATTGAAAGTCATGATTGTCGAAGACGAGATGCTGCTCGCCATGGAGCTGGAGAGCGAAGTCCAAGCGGCCGGGCATGAGGTTGTGGGCATGGCTGTGAGCAGCAGTCAGGTCCCCGAGATCGTTCGGGATTCCGCTCCTCAGTTCGCGTTCGTCGACATCCATTTGCAGGACGGCCCGACCGGGATCGAGGTCGGTCGGATGCTGGCGGAGAAGGGCGTCCCATACATCTTCGTCAGCGGCAACATCAAGAAGCTGCCGCGGGACTTCGCCGGGGCTCTCGGCGCGATGGAAAAGCCTTATACGATGAACGGCATGGCGAACGCGCTTGCCTACATCGATGCCGTGGTGCGCGGGGAGGAAGACCGTCTGCCTCCAGCGAGCCTAGTCCTCGCGGAGGACGTAACCTACCCATCTCGCGCGGCGGCCCAGTGACAGCTCTAGCAACGCCTCGCTCCTGATCACTTAGGGTTTGCGGGCGCACGCGACGATGCGATGTTCTGCTTAGGTTCGCATTCGCCTTCCATATCGTCCTCGAGTGTGCGAAGGTCCCCTCCCATGGATGAGGCCATCGTCTCGCAATCGAAAGGACGAAATTGGCGCTTTTAGAGTATTCTACCGAGTTCAGGATCCCGCTCTCCAGTTTGACGAGAGCGACTTCTGCGATCTCCCGCGCGCGTACCCTCGACGAGGTAGTCGCCACGATACGCGCAAGCGCGCGCTCCCTCGTAGGATGCGAGGGGATCGCGATCGTCAGGCGCGAAGGCGACCTCTGTTACTACGTCGAGGAAGACGCTATCGCCCCGCTCTGGAAGGGCGAGAAGTTCCCCGCGTCCGCATGCATTTCCGGCTGGTCGATGATCAACCGCCAGACGGTTGTCGTTCCCGACGTTCGGCAGGACGACCGTATTCCACACGAACTCTATGCCGGCACGTTTGTCCGGGCCGTTACAATGGCTCCTATTTGCCGGGAGGATCCCGTCGGCGCTATCGGCGCCTACTGGTCGCAGACCTACGAGCCGACGCAGTGGGAAGTGGAGACGCTTGAGGCGCTGGCCGAGGCGGCGGCGACGGCAGTTGAGAATATCGGCTTCGCAGCAAGACTGAAGCTGGAGGGGACGCCGGGTTTGTCGTCTCCCGACCTGGTGACAGCAGACTATCGAGCCGACATCCAGGCCATTGCCGGGATTGCCGCGGTTCCCATGATGCTCGACGTCGCGCTGCGCATGACGAAGATGGGCTTTGCGGCGATCGCGCGGGTCACCGAGACGCGGTGGATCACCTGCAGCTCTCTCGATCGCGTTGGCTTCGGGCTTAAGCCTGGCGACGAGCTGCCCATCGAAAGCACGCTCTGCAACGAAATCCGCGATCACCGACAGCCGATCGTCTTCGACGACGCGTCGGTGGATGATCGTTATGGTGATCATCACACGCCCCGGATTTACGGGTTGAGAAGCTATATCTCGATGCCAATCATCCGCGCGGACGGCACGTTCTGGGGCACCTTGTGTGCGATCGACCCGAATCCGGCGAAGGTCGACAACCCGCAGGTCATCGGTACGTTCAAGCTGTTTGCCGAGTTGATCGCGCATCATCTCGACGCCGGTGACCGGCTTCGGGTCGCCGAGGATTCCCTCGACCACGAGCGAGAACTCTCGGAGCTTCGCGAGCAGTTCATCTCGGTTCTCAGTCACGACCTTCGCAATCCGCTGGCGGCGATCGACGCCGGAACCAGCCGCCTTCTCAAGGAGGGTTGGACTGAGCGGAGCCCGCTCGTCCTGAACCTGATGAAGGCGAGCATTTCCCGCATGACCGGACTTGTCGACAACGTCATGGACCTGGCGCGAGCGCGTCTGGGCGGCGGCATCTCCCTCGATCTGAACGAGGTCGACCTGGCTGTGACGCTGCAAGTCGTTGCTGAAGAGATCCGTTCGGCGCATCCTGACCGGGCAATTCATCTCGAACTGGACTTCCCGCGGCCGACAGTCGTCGACCGTCTCCGGATCGCACAGTTGTTCTCCAACCTCGTGTCGAACGCCGTCACCCACGGATTGGAAGAGCATCCCGTCGAGATCACTGGGCGGCAGGGCCCAAACGGCCTCGAAGTCAGCGTGCGCAACGCCGGTTCCCGAATTCCAAGGGAAGACCTCGATAAACTGTTCATGCCGTTCAAACGCGGCGCCGCCTCCCGAGGCGGGCAGGGGCTGGGTCTCGGCCTCTACATCGCGCTGGAGATTGCAAAGGCTCACGGCGGCACGATCGATGTCTCTTCGGATGAAACAGGAACCTGCTTCACCTTTAGGATGCCGACCGGACGCTAGAAACCATAGCGTCCGAAGCCTGAATGCCCGATCGGAAGGAAAGGTCGGCCGGCGCCCGGCGGACGACCGTTACGTTCGGTCCTCGTCGAACTGCTCGGCTCCTTCGATCGGAGCCAGCCACTCTTCGCGGCGCTTTACCCAGAGTTCGTATGTCGGCCTTAGCGGCGTCGGCGCGTCGGCCAGAATGCCGAGCTTGATCTCGGCCTCCTGTTCGTTGGCAGAGAAAAGCCGCGATCCGCACTTCGGGCAAAATGATCGACCGCGAAATTCACGGGTCTCCCCTTTCGTATCGAACTCGCTCGCCGGCCAGACGCCGAAGAATGTGAACGCTGATCCGCTTTCTTGACGACAGTCAGTACAATGACAGATGCCGCTCCTCAGAGGCTCGCCGCGGACAGCTACCTTCACGCCACCACAAGAGCAGGACCCCACCAGCGTGGTCATGCCGACTTCTCCGCTGCATCGTCAACGACATCGGTCGCAGGGCGGTCCCCGCCCGACGCGTGCTCGGTCTGCCAGCGTCCGTCGGCAAGCTGATAGGAAATTTCGGCGTCGCGGCCTTCAAGGTGCTGCCGCTCGGCGGCAGATCTTGCCGCGGCGAGTGCCGCGTCATGATCGGGAAACGACTCGGACCATACGTCCCCCAACCGATATGCGAAACCTCCGTCGTGCTCTGCGACATGATAGGTGATCCTGGTCATGTGTCCTCCTATTGAGATTATGAAAGAGAGTGCTCGATGCGCTCGGCATTATGAACGTTGTCAGACGCGCCGTCCTCGATCGCCGAAATCTCGGTTACTGTGGGCCCGGTGGCGACCGCCAGGTCTTCAAGGCTGTAGTTCTTCGCAAGGTGGGCGTCGCGTAGTCGTGCGCCGACGTGTATTTCCACACCGCTTGTAGAGGTTTGCATAATGATCTGGCCCATTTCGTAGTTCGATTTACTGCGAGAAACGTGTCGGTTACGAACGAGTTCCGATAGCGGTTGATCTGATGAAACGCTGGCGGGGTAAGGGACATACAGTTTCGGGCGCCGGCGCCCAGAAGGCGTTATCTTTCCTGAAGAAATGCAAATTCAAGTGAAACCACGCGAAGCGCTAGCCGTTTTTCAAACCGGACCGATGACCGCCACAAAGAAAACGAAGCAGTCGATCCGCCCCAGGAAACGGTGTTCTTCGCCTTCGACCGAAATGACCGTCGCCCGGTTCCGGGACGTGTTTCCGAATGCCGGGTGGTCGGACGCGCAGCAAGCCTGGACCGTCCCCGGCAAGACCGCTCGAAAGCGCACCGACCGATGGCTCGCATCCAAGGCAGACCGCAGGACGCCCTACGAGGGTGAGCGCGGCCGCGACGCATATCAGTTCGAACCCATTCTTAGGCCCATCTGCAGATCTACGACCGCGGCTTCAACGTGAAGACCCCTTTTTCAAGGACGTCGTAGACGAACTTCGGCGGAGACCCTTTGCCAGGTGGAACGGAGACGACAAGGTATGGGAGGTGCGCTACGCCTCCAACGACGATCTCCAGCATCGGTGGGAGGCTATCGAGGGCGCGGCTAAGCGCGCGGAACCCGAAGAGCGGCGAAGACGTGCCGAGGCCCGGAAGGGCAGTGAAGAGTTGGCGAAGGCAAAGCGCAGGACGACGGAGCGTAGGAAGAAGCGGTTGCCTGTCTTCAGCGACGACCTACCGCCGCTCGGTAGGGCGGTCGCGACGTCCTACGGGGTCGTCGTCTCAACGGAGGTCACGGGCGGAATCGTCGGATGTATTGGCAGGGATAGGAAGAGGAACGAAAGGTGATTTCGCCCCGGCTTTTTTTGTTGCCAACCGCGCGTCTGGAAGGACGTGCCCGCCCATGCGATCGAGCGCCCATTTTCGTTCAACCGCTACCGGGCGAAACGCTGTCGTCATCCTTGTCGGGAAGCGATCCTGCACCTGGCGTCTTACTCTTGTCGATGAGATGATCCTTGGCATGTGGCCCGGCGGCCGGATCATCCTCACCGGGTACCGGCTCCTTGCCTGTTTCCTCGATTGCGCGCTGCGCCTTCGTCTCCTTGTTCATGTCGATCTCCTGTCTGCCGGTGGGAATGTCTAAGTCGATGCGAATGTTCACGCCTGACACTACAATCCCGATTGCTGCGCACTATTCTCATCAATCCAAACGGCGTGCTGGGACACATCGATTGATGCTCGAAGATCTTTTATAGTCTGCTGAAGAGGGGCCACGTGCAGGCACAAGGGGTCGTCGACACGATGAGCCAGCCGGTCGTCGTGCTTGACCGAACCTTTGCGTCACCGCCGCGAACAACGCCTTCTAAGATGGCAAGCCCATCATCGAGCCAGCTCCACGATGTAACCCTCAAGGAAGATGACCGGCAGCAAGTCTATGTCGCCGCGCAGATCACGCACGTATCCGTGCCGCTCGTAAAGGCGGCCGAGACCGGCGGCGCCACGCCTAATGTGGAGACATATCGCCGACGCCCCGGCGTCGACCGCCCGCCGACGAATCTCATCAAGAAACGCCGCCGACAGGCCCTGGCCCATGAACCTTTCATCGACAGCAAGATATCTGAGGTCGACGGCGCCACGCCGCCATGCTTCGTTGCCGTCCGCGCCCGGCGGGTACATGGTCACGGTCCCCACAATTTTATCATCAATCAACCCGACCAGCACGGTCGCTGCTGCTCGCTTGGCCTTCTGGTTGCGCAGATCTCGCCGACGATCTTCCGTCGTCACGACGTCCGGCATAAGGCGGGAATTCTGGTAGTCGAATGATCGGACCAAAAGTTCCCCGACGACATGGTCATCAGCTTCCTTGCTCTCCCGGAAAGAGATATCTTTGCGATCCTCCATGACGCCCCCTTACGTCCGAACTCAGGCCGGACGAATACCTTCGGCCCAGGACATACCGAACCAGACCGCAGAATCCGGTTCCTTGCTCCAGGCTATCAGAGCGTCGAGGGCCGCGGTTACAGCAGCGCGCGCCAGCCCGGTCGCGACAATGTCATCGATCGCTTCCTCGACGATGCTGGCAATGTTGCGAACCACCTCCCCAAAATCGGGATCGCCCGCACATCCGCCGAAGAAGACGAGCGTACTGCGGCGCGGGAGAAGACCTGCCTGATGCAACAACTGAACAAGGCGGCGCCCAACGATGGGATCGTTTCCGTGCCGGTCGTAAGTCCGTTGATACGCAGTCCAAACGGGCTGAAATCCCGGTGGCTCAGGCCACAGCCGCAGGCTATCGTAGTCGTCGTCGGAGAGGATAACGCGTCCTCCCGGTCGGACTGCTCGCGCCATATTGCGCACGACCCGCAGTGGATCTGGAATATGCTCTAGGACAAATCGCGCATGTGCGACATCGAACCCGCCGTGCTCGTCGTCGCGAAAAGGCGGATCGAGTACATCTGCCTGCCTCATTTCTAACAAGGTGGTTTCGCCGTCCGCCTCGGCTTGGTGCCTCGCCTCGGCGATCTGTTCGGGGCTCCGCTCCAGACCGAGCACTGCGACACCCGTCGCGCGAGCCATCAACCTCGAATATTGGCCGAGACCCGCCCCGAAGTCCACGACACGTTCTCCCGCGACAAGCTGCGCCGCGTGTAAACAGCCTTCATTCAGCCGCCTATTCAGCGCAGTTAGCCGTTGTTGTTCAGCTTCGCTCGATCCATGCGTGTAGTGTGATGACGACATTCGCACCCTCGCTGGAATTGCGCGACAAGGGTGCCAGAAACATGGTGGATGTCAATGAAAGTCGGCTCCTCCCGTTCAGCTACCTTCTGAGATCGTGGCGAGAACGCGTTCCGCTTGATCCGAACGGGCTAAGTCGCAGCGACGTTCGCTCCGCAGTGAGAAGGGGCACGGAACATATTCGACCTTTTTTGAGTTACGCGTCAGCAATCTTAGTCTCCATGCCGACACTCCCGATCGATCGGATCCCGATGACCGTCCGCTATACTCTTGGCTGCGACCTTTCCTACGAGGTGAAGTCACCAACGGTCTTCATCTTCAACCTTGAAGTGGCCAGGCTCGTGCGCCACCAAGATTTGGTGGAACGCCTTGTGATCGCCCCCGATCATGAGCGGCGGACCCACGTCGTTCCGGACATCCGCAACCGATACTTCAGCATCGACGCGCGGCCTGGCCCGCTGAACGTGCGATATGAAGCCGACGTCACACTGGACGTCTTTCGTGCGGACCCGAACGCCATCAACGAGGTGCCATTGAATGCTATCCCGCTCGATATAATGCCTTTCCTGTTGCCCTCACGCTTCGTCCCTTCCGATAGGCTCGCGGGATTCGCGGAAAAGGAATTTGGCGAAATGCCCACGGGGCATCGGCGGGTCACGGCGATCTGTAACTGGATCTACGAGAATATCGACTACCAGCGCGGCGCCTCGAACGAACAGACGACCGCGACGGAGAGCCTCATCAAGCGGGCTGGCGTCTGTCGCGACTTCTCTCATATCGGCATCGCGTTCTGCCGCGCGCTCAACATACCCGCGCGGTATGTCTCCTGCTACGCTTACGGTCTCGAGCCACGAGACTTCCACGCCGTCTTTGAGGCCTACCTCGACGGACGCTGGTGGCTTTTCGACGCTACGCGTCAGGCAAATCTCGATGGTCTTGTTCGTATCGGCGTCGGCGGAGACGCGGCAGAGATCGCGTTCGCGTCTCCGTTCGGCGAAATGGAAGCTGGACCAGTCATCATCAACATCGAGCATGCGGACGGCACGCCCGAACTTCCGGGACGGACGACGGACGCTATTTCGACCGAGGAGCCCGCACCGAACGCAGGAGCGAATTAATGCATCACAAGCCATTTCAGGTCGGAGATCGTGTCAAACTCTCCCCTGACACCATGCTCTGGACCGCAAGGACGGAGCTTCGGGAACTGACGGGCGACGTCATTGATCTTGTATTCGATGGGACGTCTCTTGAGCGCATCACGGTCGCCTACGACGGAGTGCGAGAGTTCACGGGGATGTACGCCGGCCTTTTCGACAGGGTTTCTTTACCCTGGGCACATCCTCGAACGCGCCCATTCCTTCCTCCTCCACCGTAGCAAGAAATCCGGCATACGCGTCGATATCTGTTTCGAACGGATCATCCCAAACCGTCGATGTGTTCATCTCATTGATAACTTCAAGGTGCCACGTGGTCTCTGTTTCCACACGAAAGATGCTCACCTCGACAGTGCGGCCGTCCTTCTGGAACTTAGTACAAGATGGCGAGAAGATTATTTCTGGATCGTTTTCCAAGCGTGTTGCCTTCGTTCTGCTGGTGACGAGGGTTGGGTGCGCCTTATACCTAAAACGGGCCATCAACTGCATTGGTCTTCAATCGCTGCGGTGTTCGGTGGTCTGTTCGAACCTGTGTGCGGGGAAAGAGCCGCGTTATGCGGCCATAGCATAACTGCAACCGAGCAGCGGCGCGATATCGGGTAGGCGTTTAAGACGACGTCCG
>Ga0307412_10001539_pt1 | contig 12746 bp, 10 predicted proteins | sample DK1Cmetagenome_3_FD_203823 | JGI IMG/M metagenome (GOLD analysis project Ga0307412, IMG submission 203823) | Maize rhizosphere microbial communities from greenhouse at UC Davis, California, United States - DK15-C-1 | ecosystem: Host-associated > Plants > Roots > Rhizosphere > Soil | place: USA...
TTTCTGTCCGAGTGCGGATCTGGCGACGCCATTGTCGGATTGCCCTGCACTTCACCTGTGGGAACGGGCTTGCTCGCGAAAGCGATCTGTCTGTACCGATGATTTCGGATAGGCCGACGCCTTCGCGAGCAAGCCCGCTCCCACAATCTGGGCCTGCGTTAATGAACGAATGCCCGCCAGACAACGTCATACCCAGCCATGGGCTAGTGTCGGAAACGTGCCGTTGAGCCCTGCGATTAGTCCTTAGCTAGCTATTCATGTTTAACTTGAACGTTCATTCAAGTTAAACCATTGGTTTGCGGCCCGCTCACAACAGGAGGCTTGCCTTTGCCGAGTCCGTTTGCGCACGTCACGATTTCGTTTTGCGAGGTGCTTCGTCGATGAGTACTTCGTCCCTTTCACCCAGCGGCCTGGTCCGCATGAATCCGCCGGTGTTTTACTTCGCCGCGACCTTCATCCTGCTGTTCGGCCTGGTGGTGATCGCCATGCCCGGCCAGGCTGGCGCCTGGCTGCTGGCGGCCCAGAACTGGGCGGCCAATACAGTCGGTTGGTACTACTTGCTGGCGATGACCCTGTATTTGATTTTCGTGGTGGTCACTGCGTTGTCGGGCTACGGCAAGATCAAGCTCGGTGCCGACCATGACGAGCCCGAATTCAGCTACTTGTCCTGGGCCGGCATGTTGTTCGCCGCCGGGATCAGCATCACGTTGTTTTTCTTTTGTGTTTCCGAGCCGCTGACCCATCTGGCACAGCCGCCCCAAGGCGAAGCCGGTACTGCCGATGCGGCGCGCCAGGCCATGCAGATCCTCTTCTTGCACTGGGGCCTGCACGGCTGGGGGGTGTTTGCCTTTGTCGGCATGGCCTTGGCGTACTTCGCCTACCGGCACAATTTGCCCCTGGCGTTGCGATCGGCGTTGTATCCGTTGATTGGCAAGCGCATCAACGGTCCGATCGGTTATGCCGTGGATGGCTTCGGCATTATCGCAACGGTGTTCGGCCTCGGTGCGGACATGGGGTTTGGTGTGCTGCACCTCAATTCCGGGTTGGATTACCTGTTCGGCATCGCTCACACCCAATGGATCCAGGTCGGCCTGATCGTGCTGATGATGGGCGCGGCGATCATCGTCGCGGTGGCCGGGGTCGACAAAGGCGTGCGGGTGATGTCCGACATCAACATGCTGCTGGCCTGCGCGTTGCTGTTGTTTGTGCTGTTTGCCGGCCCGACCCAGCATTTGCTCAACACGTTGATCCAGAACGTCGGTGACTATCTCGGCGCCTTGCCAATGAAAAGTTTTGACCTGTACGCCTACGACAAACCGAGCGACTGGCTGGGCGGGTGGACGGTGTTCTATTGGGCATGGTGGATTGCGTGGTCGCCGTTCGTGGGGCTGTTCATCGCACGTATTTCCCGTGGCCGGACGATTCGCGAATTCGTCTTTGGCGTGCTGTTGATTCCCCTCGGTTTCACCCTGGCGTGGATGTCGATCTTTGGTAACAGCGCCCTCGACCAAGTGTTGAACCATGGCATGAGCGCCTTGGGGATGTCGGCGGTGGATAACCCGTCGATGAGCCTTTACTTGCTGCTGGAGACCTACCCGTGGAGCAAGACGGTCATCGCTGTCACGGTGTTTATCAGCTTTGTGTTTTTCGTCACCTCCGCCGACTCCGGCACCGTGGTGCTGTCCACGCTTTCGGCCAAGGGCGGCAGTCCGGATGAAGACGGACCGAAATGGCTGCGGGTGTTCTGGGGCGCGATGACCGCCCTGGTGACCAGCGCCTTGCTGTTTTCCGGCAGCATCGATGCGCTCAAGTCAGCGGTGGTGCTGACCTCCTTGCCCTTTTCACTGATTCTCTTGCTGATGATGTGGGGCCTGCACAAGGCGTTCTACCTCGAATCCCAGAAGCAGATTGCGCAACTGCATTCGTTGGCGCCCGTTTCGGCTTCGCGACGGGGCACTGGCGGCTGGCGCCAGCGCCTGAGCCAGGCGGTGCATTTTCCTTCTCGCGATGAGGTGTACCGCTTTCTGGATAGCACGGTGCGCCCGGCCATCGAAGATGTGAAAGCGGTGTTCATCGAGAAGGGCCTGACCGTAATGACCCAACCCGACCCGGCGGCCGACAGTGTCAGCCTGGAAATCGGCCATGGCGAGCAGCATCCGTTCATCTACCAAGTGCAGATGCGCGGTTACTTCACACCGTCCTTCGCCCGGGGTGGCATGGGCTCGAAGCAAATCAACAACCGGCGTTACTACCGTGCCGAAGTGCACCTGAGTGAAGGCAGCCAGGATTACGACCTGGTGGGCTATTCCAAGGAGCAGGTCATCAACGACATCCTCGACCAGTACGAGCGGCACATGCAGTTCTTGCATCTGGTGCGTTGATCGAGTGAAGCCTCAGACCAGCCCACCATTGGCCCGCAGGATCTGCCCATTGACCCAACCGGCAGCCGGACTCACCAGGAAAGACACGATGCTGGCGATGTCTTCCGGCTGGCCGAGGCGCTCCAGGGGCGGCATCTTCGCGTAGTGCTGGACCTGCTCCTCGCTTTTGCCGTGCATGAACAGTTCGGTGGCGACCGGCCCCGGCGCCACGGCGTTGACCGTGATCTGGCGACCGCGCAGTTCCTTGGCGAACACCTGGGTCAGTGACTCCACCGCGGCTTTGCTGGCGATGTACACCGAATAGCCAGGCAGGTTTAGCCCTACGGTACTGCTGGAAAAATTCACGATGCGGCCGCCATCGTTCAGCCGAGTCGCGGCCTCGCGCAGGGTATTGAAGGTACCGCGCGTGTTGATGGCGAACGTACGGTCGAACAACTCGTCGCTGTGCTGCGCCAAGGGCATGACCTGGAGGATGCCGGCGTTGTTGATCAACACATCGATCTTGCCCAGTTGTGCTTCGACTTCATCGAACATCCGGCTGACGTCGGCGGCAACCGACACGTCGGCTTTCACCGCTATGGCCTGGTGACCGGCCTGACGCAGCTGCACCACCAGCTTGGAGGCTTCGTTGGCGCTGCTGGCAAAGTTGACGGCAACGGCAAAGCCGTCGCTGGCCAGTTGCTTGGCAATCTCTGCGCCGATGCCACGGGAGGCGCCGGTCACGATGGCAACTTTGGAGTTTGAAGCAGTCATGGCGAGAATCCCCTTGGGATGTAGTGATGGGTTGCAGGCAGATTCACATGTTTACTCTCGCCGATAAATGCCGGAAAGTTGCCTTGACTGTTCAATAATCTCCAACAATCGGAGCGCAGGATTTCAATGGATCAGGTCAAGGCCATGCGGGTGTTTGTCCGCATCTACGAGCGCAGCAGTTTCACCCTGGCTGCTGAAGACTTGAACATGCCACGGGCCACGCTGACCCATACGCTCAATCAGTTCGAGGCCTGGTTGGGTGTGCGTTTGCTCGAGCGCAGCACGCGCAAGGTGCGCCCGACCCTCGATGGCGAAGCCTATTACCCGCGCTGCGTACAATTGCTGGCCGAGCTGGAAGAAGCCGAACTGGCGTTTCGCGGCGTTGCGCCCAAAGGCAAGCTGAGGGTGGACCTGCACGGAACACAGGCGCGATATTTCGTGATTCCGGCGTTGCCGCAGTTCATGGCCCGCTATCCGGAAATAGAACTGTTCATCAGTGAGGCGGATCGTTTCGTCGACCTGATTGCCGAGGGCGTCGATTGCGTCGTGCGCTCCGGTACGTTGGCGGATTCGTCATTGATTGGCCGGCGTGTCGCCAATCTTCGGCAAGTCACCTGCGCCAGCCCTGGTTACTTGCGCCAATACGGCGAACCGAAAAGCCTCGATGACTTGCGGCATCACAAGGCAGTGAATTACGTCTCGCGCACCACCGCCAAGCTGTATCCGTTCGAATTCATGGTCGACGGCGAACTGAAGGAAGTGCAGATCGGGGGGACGTTGTCGGTGTCCGGCGCGGAAATCTACGCCGCGTCGGCCATTGCCGGCATGGGCCTGATCCAGTGCCCCCATTACCGGATGGAGGAGCCGATCCGGCAGGGCCTGATCCAGGAGGTGCTCGCCGCGACGCCGCCACCCTCCATGCCAGTGTCGGTGCTTTATCCGCACAACCGACACATGTCGCCACGGGTACGGGTGTTCGTGGACTGGGTGGCGGAGGTGTTTGCGCAGGCGCGTTGATGTAGTTTTCGATTTCCTTGGCACCGCTAATACCTTGTGGGAGCGGGCTTGCTCGCGAAGGCGGTGGGTCAGCCAGCGCAACTGTTGAGTTTGTAGATGCCTTCGCGAGCAGGCTCGCTCTCACAGGGATCTGCGAACTTTCGGCCTGACCGATGCGTCTGTGAAATGTTAGCTTTTGCCACCCGCCATCCGAACAGAGAGCCCTTTTCGATGACCTACACCGCTGCGCAAAACCGCTACGAGTCCATTCCCTATCGCCGCGTCGGTCGCAGCGGGCTGGTGCTGCCAGCCCTGTCACTCGGCTTGTGGCACAACTTCGGCGACAGCACGCCGATCGATACCCAGCGAGCCTTGTTGCGCACGGCGTTTGACCTGGGCATCAATCACTTCGACCTCGCCAACAACTACGGCCCGCCCTACGGCAGCGCCGAAATCAATTTCGGCCGGCTGTTGCGTGAAGACTTCAAGCAGTACCGCGATGAACTGATCATCTCCAGCAAGGCTGGCTGGGACATGTGGCCCGGCCCGTATGGCCAGGGTGGCGGTTCACGCAAATACGTACTCGCCAGTCTCGACCAGAGCCTGCAGCGCCTGGGGTTGGATTACGTGGACATTTTCTATTCCCACCGTTTCGACCCCGACACGCCACTGGAGGAAACGGCCAGCGCGCTGGCCACGGCCGTGCAACAGGGCAAGGCCTTGTACATTGGCATCTCTTCGTATTCGGGCGTGAAGACCCGGGAAATGGCCGCGCTGCTCAAGGAATGGAAAGTCCCACTGCTGATCCACCAGCCGGCCTACAACCTGCTCAATCGCTGGGTGGAAAAAGACCTGCTGGACGCCACCGAGGAACTCGGCACGGGCGTCATCGCCTTCACGCCGCTGGCCCAGGGCTTGCTGACCGACAAATACCTCAAGGGCATTCCCGCCGATGCGCGGGTGAATCGCCCGGGGGGCGGCTCGTTGCAAGCGTCGCATCTGTCGGAGGAAAACATCGCCCACGTCCGTGCGCTCAACGAAATCGCCCAGCGTCGCGGCCAGAGCCTGGCTCAAATGGCCCTGGCCTGGACGTTGCGCGATCCACGGGTCACCTCCGCCCTGATCGGCGCGAGCCGGCCGGAGCAGATCGTCGAGAACGTCGGCGCCCTGCGCAATCTCGATTTCAGCGCCGAAGAACTGGCCGAGATCGACCGCTTTGCCCAGGAGGGCGGGATCAACCTGTGGGAGAAGCCTTCGACGGCTGAGTAATACCGAACACCCCTGTGGCGAGGGAGCTTGCTCCCGCTGGGCCGCGAAGCGGCCCCAAACCCATTCAACACTGCGTATCAGGAAAGGCAGTGGGACAGGTTTTGCGACTGCTGCGCAGTCGAGCGGGAGCAAGCTCCCTCGCCACGGGGATATGCGTTACCCCGGAAAACCATTCGGGCAAGGCACTCACCTGAAAAACGGCACATCCCCCAACACCGTCGCCCGATGCATCACGCGCCGGGCAGGGCGGTAGTCGTCCACGGCGAAATGCTGGGTCACGCGGTTGTCCCAGAACGCCACGTCATTGGCCTGCCAGCGCCAGCGAACGGTGAATTCCGGCCGCGTGGCGTGGGCAAACAGCAGTTTCAGGATCGCCTCGCTTTCGCTTTCCGACAGCTCGTTGATGCGAGTGGTAAAGCCTTCGTTGACGAACAGCGAGCGACGACCGCTCACCGGATGCGTACGAATCACCGGATGGGACAGCGGTGGGTTTTTCCGCCGTGCTTCTTCCCAGCGCACCAAGTCCTCGGCGGAGTTGCCGAAGCGCTCCAGCGGAAACGAACGGGTGAAGTCGTGAGTCGCCGTCAGGCCTTCCAGCAGGCTTTTCAATGGCGCCGACAAGGCTTCGTAGGCAGCGATGCCACTGGCCCACAACGTGTCGCCGCCAAACGCCGGCAGCAGCTTGGCGCTGAGCACGGCGCCCATGGCAGGGGTCGGCAGGAAGGTCACGTCGGTGTGCCATACGGCATTATCGCGAACGTCGGTGACGGCGGTGTCGAGCACCAGCACTTCGGGCTGCTCCGGTACGTTGGGATAGATCGGATGAATGTGCAGGTCACCGAAATACGCAGCGAAACGTGCCTGTTGCGGCGGTTCGATCGGCTGGTCGCGGAAAAACAGCACCTGATGTTCCAGCAGCGCCTGCTCGATGAAATCCCGGTCCTCCAGGCTCAGCGGATGGCTGATGTCGATCCCGCTGATCTGCGCGGCGAGGGCAATGCTCAACGGGGTAATGGTCGGGCGGCTCATGATGGTCTCTCGGATGGGCGCCGAATGGTCGGCGTGGTCATTACGTATCAATGGGCCTGGCCGTGCCATGGCACCAGCTTGCGTTGCAGGGCGCGCAGGCCCATTTCCATGGCGAAGGCGATCAGGGCGATCACCAGGATTCCCAGCACCACCACATCGGTGACCAGGAACTGCGCCGCCGACTGCACCATGAACCCCAGGCCGCTGGTGGCCGCGATCAATTCAGCGGCGACCAGCGTCGACCAACCCACGCCCAGGCCGATGCGGATACCGGTGAGAATGTCCGGCAACGCGCTGGGCACGATCACATGACGGATCAGTTGCGCCCGGGTGGCACCGAGGGATTGCGCGGCCCGCAATTTGGCCGGGTCGACGGTGCGCACGCCGGTGGCGGTGGCGATGGCGATCGGGGCGAAGATCGCCAGGTAGATCAGCAGGACTTTCGACAGCTCGCCGATGCCGCACCAGATCACGATCAGCGGCAGGTAGGCCAGGGGCGGAATCGGTCGATAGAACTCGATCAGCGGATCCAGTACCCCACGCGCGATACGGTTGGCGCCGATGGCGATGCCCACCGGCACCGCCGTGAGCACTGCGAACAACAGGCCCAGGCCAATCCGCCCGAGGCTTGCGCCCAGGTGTTGCCAGAGTGTCGAGTCCATGTAGCCGCTGGTTGCCAGCAGCCATCCCTTTTGCATAACGGCGGAGGGCGGCGGCAGGAACAGCGGTTCGATCAGCCCGCTGGCGGTGATCGCCCACCAGAGAAACAGCAACACGACCAACGTCAGCCCGCTGATCCAGCGTGTGCCCAGGCTGCGTCGTACGGGTGCTGCCGCGTGCGAGCTCACGGCATCGCCGGCCACGGCTGGAACTTCATAACTGCTCATGCGCGCTCCTGTTGTCGAGTGGCGCTGCGTTGGGAAAACACCTTGGCGAGCACGTGCTCGCGGGTCTCGATGAAGCGTGGATCGGACTTGATGGAGCGGGCCGATTCACCCGCGCCGTAGCGTCGGCCGAAATCCAGGCTCAGGCGCTCGACGATCTGCCCGGGATCGGGTGCCAGCAGGATCAGATCGGTTGCCAGGAACACGGCTTCTTCAATGTCGTGGGTAATCAGGAACACTGGTTTGGCGGTGCGTTGCCAGACTTGCAGCAACAGCTCCTGCATCTGCTCGCGGGTGAAAGCGTCCAGGGCGCCGAAAGGTTCGTCCATCAACAACAATCGCGGATCGGCTGCCAACGCGCGGGCCAGGCCTACGCGTTGCTTCTGGCCGCCGGACAGCTGCCAGACGCGGCGCTTTTCGAAACCGGCCAAGTCCACCAAGGCGAGCATCTCCCGGGCGCGAGCCTCGCGTTTTTCCTTGGCGACTCCGGCCAGTTCCAGGCCGAAAGCGACGTTCGCCAGCACGTCCTGCCAGGGCAACAGCGCATCGTCCTGGAACACCACGCCACGTTCGGCGCCGGGGCCTGACACCGGAACGTCGTCGAGGGTGATTTGCCCGGCGCTGGGCTCGACGAACCCGGCAATCAGGTTGAGCAGCGACGTCTTGCCGCTGCCGGATGGGCCGAGGGCGACCAACAACTGCTGCGGGCCCAGGGTCAACGAAATATCCGCCAGTACCGGTTTCGTTGCACCGAGGTACTGTGCGCTGATGCGCTCCAGCTGTAGCAAGGCCATCTCGGCGTCTCCTTTTTCGATCAGCGAGTGATGTATTTGGCGCTGACGTACGGCGCGTAATCCGGCAGCACCGCTTCGACCTTGCCTTGCTCCTTGAGGAACGTGGCAGTGTTGGTAATCGCCTGGGTGGTTGGAGCGCCGAGGCTCACCACCTGGTCTGCGGCCAGCGGGAAGACGTTGCCTTGCAACAGCAGCGGGATATCGCTGGCCTTGGCGCCGGAGAGCTTCACCAGCTTGTCGATGTTGGAGGCATCGGCCAGCCAGGCTTGCGGATCCTTGCGGTACTGGGCGTAGGCATCCAGGGTGACTTTGGCGAACGCCGTGACGATCTCGGGATGCTGCTGGGCGAAATCCTTGCGCACGATCCAGGCGTCGAAGGTCGGTGCGCCGAACTGGGCCAGTTCAGCCGAAGTGATCAGCACCTTGCCGTTTTCCTTGGCGACGCCGAGGGCCGGGTCCCAGACGTAGGTGGCGTCGATGTCGCCGCGTTTCCAGGCGGCGATGATGGCTGGCGGGGCGAGGTTGAGCACGGTGACTTTCGACGGGTCGATGTTCCAGTGCTTCAGCGCGGCGAGCAGGCTGTAATGGCCGGTGGAGACAAACGGCACGGCGATCTTCTTGCCGATCAGGTCTTGCGGGGTCTTGATGCCGGAGCCGTCACGGGCGACCAAGGCTTCAGCGGCGCCGATCCGGGTGGCGATAAGGAAAGTTTCCACTGGAACCTTACGCGTGATGGCGGCGGTCAGCGGGCTGGAACCGAGGTAACCGATCTGCACATCGCCCGAGGCGATGGCGGCGATGATGTCGGCGCCATTGTCGAACTTGCGCCAGGCGATCTTCGCCTGGGTGGCTTTTTCATAGGCACCGTCGGCCTGGGCGACTTTCGCCGGGTCAACGGTGGTCTGGTAGGCGACGGTCAGGTCGGCCGCCTGGGCAAAAAGACTCGCCGCAGCCAGGGAGGCGGCCGCGAGAAGGCGAAGGGGGAAACTCAAAGACATGGTGTAGCTCCTCAACAGGCCGCCGGAGAATCGGCGTTGGAGGAGACTAAATGATCTAAGAATTAAGAAATAAATAACTTTTTAGAATTAGCTTATTTTCGAAAAAATCTATCAAGAGCGGCTCGGAACCGTTGTGGCGAGGGAGCTTGCTCCCGCTGGACTGCGCAGCAGGCCCGTTTTTACGACTGCTGCGCAGCCGAGCGGGAGCAAGCTCCCTCGCCACAAAAGCGTTCTTGCCAGCGGAGTGTCAGTTACTGATCGCCAAAATGCTCGCCTGATACGAACCCACGAACACGTCGAAATCCCCCACCTCGTTCTGCTCCAGCTCGGTTTGCTGGACCAGGGACTGGCGAGCGGTTTGTTCGAACGCGGCTTGCTCTTCGGTCGCCAACGGCTCGGCGCGGAAGAACTCGGCGTGGGCCTTGCTCTGGCGCAGGGAGAACTGAGCGAAGCTTTCCTGATGCTCGGCCATGGCGGCCAGTACCTGGGCGGACGGCGTCAGCGATGGATCGCGGACTTTCGCTCGTTGCGCGTCCAGCGCCTGACGGTGGGCGTCGCCACCCTGGCTCTGGTCGAGCAGCGCTGCCAGTGGAGCGATATTCTCGAGCAATTCCTGGGCCCATGCCTGCATATCCACGGCTTGCCCCTGGCGCTGCAGTTGCAGGCCCGGCTTGCGGCCTTCCTTGACCACGGTCAGGAAGTTGCTGGTGGCGTTGCTGCATTCGTTGTTTTCCAGCTGCGGGCTGTCATTGAGACCGCAATACAGCAGGAACGCGTCGAGGAACCGCGACTCGGTGAGGTCGATGCCCATCGGCAGGAACGGGTTGATGTCCAGGCAACGCACTTCGACGTACTGGATCCCGCGAGCCATCAGGGCCTGGATTGGCCGCTCGCCGGTGTAGGTCACGCGCTTGGGACGGATATTGGAGTAGTACTCGTTTTCGATCTGCAGGATGTTGGTGTTGAGCTGCACCCACTCGCCGTTCTGGTGGGTGCCGACTTCGACGTACGGCCCGTACGGCGTTGCCACCGCTTTGCGCAGGCTGTCGGTGTAGCTTGCCAGATCGTTGTAGCAAGGCGTCAAGCCGGCCTGGGCGTTGCTCTGGTAACCCAAGTCGCTCATGCGCAGGCTGGTGGCGTAGGGCAGGTACAAGGTGTCCGGATCCAGCTGTTCCAACTGGTGCGGCCGGCCACGCAGGAAACCGACGTCGAGGGCCGGCGAGGCACCGAACAGGTACATCAGCAGCCAACTGTAGCGACGGAAATTACGGATCAGGGCGATGTAGGCCGACGATTGGAAGTCCCGGTCGCTCGCGTCGATGGCTTCGTCCTGCCGGAGCAGGGGCCAGAGCTTTTCCGGCAGGGAAAAGTTGTAGTGGATCCCGGCGATGCATTGCATGGTCTTGCCATAACGCAGGGCCAAACCCTTGCGGTAGACGTACTTGAGTCGACCGATGTTCGAGGTGCCGTAATAGGCGATCGGAATCTCTTCCTCGGCCGGCAACGGACACGGCATCGAAGGGCTCCACAGGTATTCGTCGCCGAGCTTGCTGTAGACGAACCGGTGGATCCTGTCGAGGCTGTGCAGGGTATCGGCCGGGTTGGCCAGGGCCGGGGTGATGAACTCCAGCAACGACTCGGAATAGTCGGTGGTGATCTGTTCGTTGGTCAGCGCCGAGCCCAGGGCTTGCGGGTGCGGGGTCTGCGCCAGGCGCCCGTCGTCGGTGACGCGCAGGCATTCACGTTCGATACCGTGCAGGCACTGCTCGAGCAGGGAGAGGTTGGCGCGCTCGCCGAGCAGGGCCAGGCGGCGGTTTAAAAGGTCGCTCAAGTTGAATTCCTTCACGCGTCAGTCGCCCCAATATGGGGGTGGGCAAGACGGTCTACAAGGGTGAAGTTAAAACTGGCGTTTTCGCCTGGTTTTCATACGGCTAACGACAGGTCGCCACGGCCCCTGTGGGAGCGAGCCTGCTCGCGAAAGCGGCGTATCAGTCAGCATTGGAGTCGCCTGATACACCGCCTTCGCGAGCAAGCCCGCTCCCACAGAGAAATTTCGACACCGCATTCATGGCGTCGAAATTACCCCAAATCGATGACAGGGAGCTATAGGACAGCGAACGTGCCTTGCGCTTTTGCGACCAGCTTGTCGCCCTGCATCACCTCGGCCTCGACCACCAGCGTGCGCCGGCCTGGGTGGATGACCCGGGCGGTGCATAACACCTCGCCGTCGGACACGGCGCGGATGTAGTTGATCTTGCACTCGATGGTTGCGCTCTGCTGGTCAAAGCCATGGACACTGGAGCAAGCCAGGCCCATGGCGATGTCCACCAGGCTGAACAGCGCACCGCCGTGCAGCTTGCCGCCACGATTGCGCAACTCGGGTTCGAGGCCCAGGGCGACTTGCGCCACCCCGTCCCCGAGGCTTTGCAGCCGACAGCCGAGCAGCTTGAAGAACGCGCTCTGAACCAACCCGGCCGGCGCGTCCATCAGCGTTTCTTCAGTTGCTTGGCGTTGGCGAACAGCGAGGCCATGGCGTTGTTGGCCGGGGCTGCCGTGGCGGTCTCCTTGCGCGGTGCGGTGTTCTGCGACTGGCGCGGCGCGGCGCCTGGGCGAGCACCGCGGGCACCGTCGACTTTTTCACCGGGCGTGTCGCTCATGCGCATCGACAGGCCAACGCGTTTGCGCGGGATATCGACTTCCATGACCTTCACTTTCACCACATCGCCGGCCTTTACCGCTTCGCGCGGGTCCTTGATGAACTTCTCCGACAACGCCGATATGTGCACCAGACCGTCCTGGTGTACGCCAATGTCGACGAACGCGCCGAAATTGGTCACGTTGGTCACCACGCCTTCGAGGATCATGCCCGGTTGCAGGTCCTTGAGGTCTTCGACGCCTTCCTGGAATTCGGCGGTCTTGAACTCAGGGCGTGGGTCGCGTCCCGGTTTCTCCAGCTCTTGCAGGATGTCGGTCACGGTGGGCAGGCCGAAGGTTTCGTCGGTGAATTTCTTCGGGTCCAGGCGCTTGAGGAACGCGGCGTCGCCAATCAGCGAGCGGATATCACGGTCGGTCTGGGCGGCGATGCGTTGCACCAGCGGGTAGGCTTCCGGGTGGACTGCAGAGGAATCGAGCGGGTTGTCGCCGTTCATGACGCGCAGGAAGCCGGCGGCCTGCTCGAAGGTTTTTTCACCCAGGCGCGGGACTTTCTTCAACGCGGCGCGGGTCTTGAACGCGCCGTGTTCGTCACGGTGGGTGACGATGTTCTGTGCCAGGGTGGCGTTCAGGCCGGAAATACGCGCCAGCAGCGCCACCGAGGCGGTGTTCACGTCCACGCCCACGGCGTTCACGCAATCCTCCACCACGGCGTCCAGGCCACGGGCCAGTTTCAGTTGGGAAACGTCGTGCTGGTATTGGCCGACGCCGATGGATTTCGGATCGATCTTCACCAGTTCCGCCAACGGATCCTGCAGGCGACGGGCGATCGACACCGCACCGCGGATCGACACGTCCAGGTCCGGGAATTCCTTGGAAGCCAGTTCCGACGCCGAATAAACCGAAGCACCGGCCTCGGAGACCATGACCTTGGTCATTTTCATGGCCGGGTATTTCTTGATCAGCTCGGCGGCCAGCTTGTCGGTCTCG
>Ga0307412_10001540_pt1 | contig 12742 bp, 11 predicted proteins | sample DK1Cmetagenome_3_FD_203823 | JGI IMG/M metagenome (GOLD analysis project Ga0307412, IMG submission 203823) | Maize rhizosphere microbial communities from greenhouse at UC Davis, California, United States - DK15-C-1 | ecosystem: Host-associated > Plants > Roots > Rhizosphere > Soil | place: USA...
ACCGGCCGGTTTACCGACTTCGTCGACTCGCGTGTTGGCGGCTCTGGAATCCTTCGGGAATTCGGCCGCAAGGTTTTCCCGGACCACTGGTCCTTCATGTTCGGCGAAGTTGCCCTCTACTCCTTCGTCATCCTGCTGCTCTCGGGCACGTTCCTGACGTTCTTCTTTGATCCGTCCATGGCGGAGACCCACTACGACGGCTCCTACGTCCCCCTCAAGGGCGTCGAAATGTCGGTGGCCTACAACTCTTCCCTGGATATCTCCTTTGATGTCCGCGGCGGCCTCTTCATGCGCCAGGTACACCACTGGGCGGCACTGCTGTTCGTGGCCTCCATCGCCGTGCACATGCTCCGCGTTTTCTTCACCGGCGCATTCCGCCGGCCGCGCGAAATGAACTGGGTTGTTGGCGGGGTGCTGCTCATCCTGGCCATGGCTGCCGGCTTCACCGGATACTCGCTGCCTGATGACCTGCTGTCCGGCAACGGCCTGCGCATCATCGACGGCGTCATCAAGTCCATCCCGGTCATCGGCACCTACATCTCGTTCTTCCTGTTCGGCGGCGAGTTCCCGGGCACCGCCATCATCGGCCGCCTGTACATGCTGCACATCCTGCTGGTGCCGGCGCTGATCCTGCTCATGATCGTCCTGCACCTGTTCATGGTGGTCGTGCACAAGCACACCCAGTACCCCGGCCCGGGCCGCAACGACAACAACGTTGTGGGCTACCCCCTGGGTCCGGTGTACGCCGCCAAGGCCGGTGGGTTCTTCTTCATCGTCTTCGGTGTCCTGGCCCTGATGGCCGGCTTCTTCACCATCAACCCGATCTGGAACTACGGTCCCTACGATCCCTCCCCCGTTTCCGCCGGTACCCAGCCTGACTGGTACATCGGCTTCGTGGACGGCGCCCTGCGCCTGATGCCGGGTACCTTCGGTGACTGGCAGGTGGAGCAGAACTGGTTCGGCTTCGTCTTCACGTTCAACGTGCTGCTGCCGGCCCTTGTCCCGGCGGGCATCCTGTTCACCGTGATGTTCATGTACCCGTGGATCGAACGCTGGGTTACCAAGGACGACCGCGAGCACCACGTGCTTGACCGCCCCCGCAACGCCCCCACCCGGACCGCGATTGGCATGGCCGGTTTCGTCTGGTACTGCGTGATGTGGGCCGCGGCAGGATCCGACCTCATCGCAACCCACTTCGGTGTCTCGCTGAACGACGTCACGTACTGGCTGCGTGCACTGTTCTTCATCGGCCCGATCATTGCGTTCATCGTCACCAAGCGCGTTGCCCTGGCTCTCCAGCGCAAGGACCGCGAAATCGCACTGCACGGACGTGAGACCGGCCGCATCGTCCGTCTCCCCCACGGCGAGTTCATCGAGGTCCACGCACCGCTGGATGAGTACAAGCGCTACAAGCTGGTGGGCTTCGAGTCACCGGAAGTTATTCCGGCGATTCCGAACGAACACGGCGTGGTGACGCGCAAGGAGAAGCGCCGCGCGCTGCTCTCCAAGTGGTTCTTTGAGGACCGCGTTGCTCCGGCAACCCCTGCCGAGCTTGAGGCTGCACACGGCCACGGCCACGCAGCGGTCGAAGCTCCCGAGGAAGCCAAGAGCCTGTCCCACTAGGTTCCACAACAGAAGAGGCCCGGTCCGCATGGACCGGGCCTCTTCTGTTTAAAGCCCCTGGCAGCCCGTTCTGTGGGCTGCTGCGGGCTGGGAAGCGGCGGCGCTAGTGATTGCGGGCCCGCCTCGCTCCCGGCCGTTGCAGGGGCACCCAGAGCTTGTACCGGTCCGCCCGGTAGTAGGACACGGAGTAGTCCACCATCGCCCGCGCCACGAACGCGTGCCGCTGGATTTTCAGCAGTGGCGACCCCACCTCAACGTTGAGGAGCCGGGCCGTGGAGGGCGATGCGGCCGTCGCCTCGATCATGTCCTCGCCCCACTCCATCACCAGCCCGAACTGCTCGCTGAGGACGTTGTACAGGGACGTGGGAGGTTCGCCGTCCAGGAGTCCGGGGACACGGTGGGCGGGAATGAAGTTTTCATCCACGCTCATGGGCTCCCCGTCCGCCAGGAGCAGCCGGCGGAAGCGGACCAGCGGGGTTCCCTCATCGAGCTGAAGTTCGCGGGCAAGGAACGCACTGGCACCGATCTGCTCGAAACTCAGCACCTTGGCTGCCGGAACCATGCCACGGCGCTGCATCTCCTCGCTGTAGGACGTCAGCTTGACCTGCAGGTCAACTTTGGGCCGGCGGACGAATGTGCCCAGCCCTACCACCCGTTCGATAACCTCCTCGCCGACCAGCGCGTCAATGGCCTGCCGGACGGTCATTCTCGCGAGCCCAAAGCGCTCGGCGAGGTCGCGCTCGGACGGGAGCGCACTGCCGGGTGGGCATGACTCAGCAATGTAGGCCCGCAGGATTTCCCGGAGCTGGATGTAGATGGGCGTTCCGCTGGTGCGGTCAATCTCGCCTTTGATGCCCTGAGCGCCCGGCGCCATGGTCTCTCCCTGCCGTCGAATTTCCCCTTCTATGGTAGGTCAGGTCTAGACCAGCTCGGTCCGGCCTCGGTTCTGTTTGGGCGGTGAATGTGAGCGGCCGATATATTTGGTCAGGAAAAATCAGTACCGACGGATGGGGGCCGTCGCGACGAAGGAGTCCCCTTTGCCAACACACAAGGCCGTGGTTACGGCCTCTGTCGGGCTGCACGCCCGTTCTGCCGCGGTTTTCGTCCGGGCGGTCACCGACACTGGTTTGCCTGTGACCATCGCCAAGGCCGGTATCAGCGGTGTGGACGCCCGGTCGCTGCTCCAGGTGATGGCGGCCGATTTCCACCACGGCTGCGAAGTGGAACTGGGCGTCAATGACACGGCCCTGAACGGGCCTGCAAGCCATCTGGAAGCCCGCGAGGCCCTGAAGGACCTTGCCGGCCTCCTGGAGTCCCAGGGGGCGCCCTAGCAGCCGCGGTGCCAAGCCCCTGCACTGCCCCGGCGCGCGCCGGGAACACAAACGACGTCGGGCCCCACCTACGGGGGGGCCCGACGTCGTACTTATGAAGCTGCTTGCCTAGTGGGCGTGGTCTCCGCGGCTGTACTCGTATACCCAGCCGATGAGTGCCACGACGGCGAGGCCGGCGGCGATGAAAAGGATCCACCATCCGACTGCCAGGCCGAGGAATCCGCCTGCGCAGGCGAGGCCGAGGACCAGCGGCCACCAGCTCCAGGGGCTGAAGTGGCCCTGCTCGCCGGCGCCCTCGTGGATCTCAGCATCGCTGCGGTCCTCGGGGCGGAGTCCGACGCGCTTGCCGGTGAAGCCGAGGTATCCGCCGATCATGCCGGCAAGGCCGCCGACCAGCAGGATGCCCAGGATGCCGACCCATTCGCCCCAGTTGGTCAGGAAGCCGTACACCAGTGCTACGGGGACGAAGAAGAAGACTCCGGCGCCAAAGATCCAGGATTCGATTTTCACTGTGCGGTGTCCTTCTGGTCGGCGTTGCCCAGGACCTGGGCTGCAGGAGCGGGGGACTCAACGGTGTGCACCTGGCGGAGCTCCGGGTGGTGCAGGTCCAGGGCCGGACGTTCCGAGCGGATGCGCGGCAGCGAGGTGAAGTTGTGCCGCGGCGGCGGGCAGGACGTGGCCCACTCGAGCGAGGCGCCGAAGCCCCAGGGATCGTCCACCTGGACCTTTTCGGCGTTGCGCCAGGTGATGTACACGTTCCAGAAGAACGGGATGAGCGAGGCACCGAGGACGAAGGACGCAACCGTGGAGAACTGGTTCATCCAGGTGAAGTTGTCCTCCACCAGGTAGTCGGCGTAGCGGCGGGGCATGCCCTCAACGCCCAGCCAGTGCTGGATGAGGAAGGTGCCGTGGAAGCCGAGGAAGAGGAGCCAGAAGTGGATCTTGCCCAGACGCTCGTTGAGCATCTTGCCGGTCCACTTTGGCCACCAGAAGTAGAACCCGGCGAACATCGCGAAGACCACGGTGCCGAACACCACGTAGTGGAAGTGGGCCACCACGAAGTAGGAGTCGGAGACGTGGAAGTCCAGCGGCGGGGAGGCCAGGATGATCCCGGTCAGGCCGCCGAACAGGAAGGTGATGAGGAAGCCGACGCTCCACAGCATGGGCGTTTCGAACGTTAGCGAGCCGCGCCACATGGTGCCGATCCAGTTGAAGAACTTCACACCGGTGGGCACAGCGATCAGCATTGTCATGAACGCGAAGAACGGCAGCAAGACCGAGCCGGTGACGTACATGTGGTGCGCCCACACGGTGACAGACAGGGCGGCAATGGCGATAGTGGCGTAGACGAGGCCCTTGTAGCCGAAGATCGGCTTGCGGCTGAAGACCGGGAAGATCTCGGACACGATGCCGAAGAACGGCAGCGCGATGATGTACACCTCGGGGTGGCCGAAGAACCAGAACAGGTGCTGCCACAGGACGGCGCCGCCGTTCTCCGGGTCGAAGATGTGGGCACCGAAGCGGCGGTCCGCACCGAGGGCGAACAGCGCTGCAGCCAGCGGCGGGAAGGCCATGAGGACCAGGATGGCCGTGACCAGCGTGTTCCAGGTGAAGATCGGCATCCGCCACATGGTCATGCCGGGGGCGCGCATGCAGATGATGGTGGTGATGAAGTTGACGGCGCCCAGGATGGTGCCGAAGCCGGACAGCGCCAGGCCGAAGACCCACAGGTCACCGCCGATGCCGGGGCTGAAGGTGGTGTTGGACAGCGGCGCGTAGGCGAACCAGCCAAAGGAGGCGGCGCCCTGCGGGGTGATGAAGCCCGAGACGGCAATGGTGGAGCCGAACAGGAAGAACCAGAACGCCAGGGCGTTAAGGCGCGGGAACGCGACGTCGGGTGCACCGATCTGCAGCGGCATGATGACGTTTGCGAACCCGGCGAACAGCGGGGTTGCGAACATCAGGAGCATCACGGTGCCGTGCATCGTGAACAGCTGGTTGTACTGTTCCTTGGTCTGCAGGATCTGCATGCCGGGCTCGAAGAGTTCGGCACGGATGAGCAGCGCCATCACGCCGCCCAGGCAGAAGAACACGAAGGACGCGATCAGGTACATGTACCCGATGGTCTTGTGGTCGGTGGAGGTGATCCAGTTGACGACGATGCGCCCCTTGGACTTGGGAACCACGGGAGCCGGCAGGACTCCGGTGGGTGCGGATTGAGTGTACGTAGCCACGTCGCTCCCCTTACTTAATTTCGTTCAGGTTCGGGTTGCGGTCGTACTCCACACCGAGGAGGCCCGTGTTGCCCGCAGCCTTCAGGTTGTCCATGTGGGCCTGGAATTCAGCCTCGGACACCACCTTCACGCGGAACAGCATTTCGGAGTGGTACTCGCCGCAGAGTTCGGCGCACTTGCCGTCGTAGGTGCCCTCTTTAGTGGGGGTAAACCGGATGTAGTTGGTCTTGCCGGGGATCATGTCGCGCTTCTGCAGGAAGGCGGGAACCCAGAAGGAGTGGATGACGTCGCGTGCGTTCAGTTCCAGGTCAACGGACTTGTTCACCGGCAGGTACAGGGTGGGGAGCTGTTCCTTGTCGATGGTGTTGCCGGTCAGGTGCGCCTGGACGCCGGCCTCGTGGACGTCTTCTTCGATGACGTCGCCGGCCTTGTAGTTGAAGTCCCACGCCCACTGCTTGCCGCGGACGTCAACGACGACGTCGGCGGGCTGGGAGCGGTCATCGATGGCCTGCTGGTCGCGGTCGGTGAAGTAGAAGAACACCAGGACCATGAACAGCGGGATGGTGAGGTAGAAGACTTCCAGGGGAAGGTTGAAGCTGGTCTGCCGCGGGAACCCGACGGTGCCCTTGCGGCGGCGGTAGGCCACGATGCACCAAACGATCAGGCCCCAGGTAATGATGCCCACAACCAGGGCGGCAATCCATGAGTTGACCCAGAGGTCCATGATGCGGTCGGTGTTGCTGGTGGTCCCACGTTCAGTGGGCAGCCACCCCTTCTCTACCTCTGGCGAACATCCGGTCAAAACCAACGCGCCGGCAATAGCCAAGCCAGTGATCGTAGTGATCGTTTTGCGTCGGCTGCCGGTTCGGTTCTGCGAACTCACAGACGGCCCTTCCTACTTGTTGCTGTTGTCCGGGCGCACATCGGCGCCCCGGGCACACTAAAAGTTTTACTACTCGGTGTAGAGCTTACCGCTCCCCCGGGCATTTCGCCCACATGTCGGCGCCGTGCCTCCAACCAATGTTCATGGCAGGGGGCACGGCGCCGGCATCAGGCGAAACAACCGGCTTAGTGGAAGGAATCTCCACAGGCGCAGGAGCCACCGGCATTGGGGTTGTCGATGGTGAAGCCCTGCTTTGAAATGGTGTCCTCGAAGTCGATGCTTGCACCGCTGAGGTACGGGACGCTCATCTTGTCCACGACGACCTCGACGCCGTCGAAGTCGCGGACGGCGTCTCCGTCGAGGAGGCGCTCGTCAAAGTAGAGCTGGTAGATCAGTCCTGAGCAGCCGCCGGGCTGCACGGCAACCCGAAGGCGCAGATCCGTACGGCCTTCCTGCTCGAGAAGACTGCGGACCTTGCCTGCTGCGACGTCGGTCAGGTTGACCTCGTGAACCGGCAGCTCGCCGGCAGCGCTGGTGGTTTCGGTGCTGTTCTCATTGGTTGCGGTGCTCATTGGCCTACCTTCTTAGGACGGGTCCTGGCGGCTCCGCCTTGGCGGTGCCAGCCCCTACGGATTGGGGTATGGGCTATAGCTACATGCTACGCGGGACAGCCCTGTAGCTCTAACTCCTGACGTAACCATGCAAGGCCGCCGCTTGTTCCCTGTGCGCCGTTTTCGGTCCCGTTGGCCCCGTCATCCCTGGCTGTTCAGCCGCACGAGCATCAGCGCCTCGGCCAGGATGGCTTTCCGGAAGTCGCCGAGGTGGAGGGATTCGTTGGCGCTGTGGGCGCGGGAGTCCGGATCCTCCACCCCCGTCACCAGGATCTGGGCGTCCGGATAAAGCTCCAGCAGGTCCGCGATGAAGGGGATGGAACCGCCGATGCCGGTTTCGACGGCCGGGACACCCCACGCCTCGCCGAGGGCCCACATGGCCACCTTGGCGGCCGGAGAGGAGGTGTCGGTCTGGAAGGGGTTGCCGCTCTCCCCCGGGGTGAAGATGATCGTGGCACCGAAAGGTGCGTGGGCCTCGACGTGCCGGCGGACCGCGTCCATGGCGGCCGCGGGATCCTGGCCGGGGGCGAGCCGAAGGCTGAACTTGGCGCGGGCCCGTGGCAGCAGCGTGTTGGATGCGACCGCTACCGCAGGGGCATCGATACCGATGATCGACAGGGCCGGTTTCGTCCACAGGCGGGAGGCGATGCTGCCCGAACCGGCGAGCCGGACGCCGTCGAGCACGGAGGCATCGGCGCGGTAGTCGGCTTCGGGCAGGTCCACCGTTGCCTGGTCCGTGGCAACGAGCCCGTCGATGGCGACGTTGCCCTCGGCGTCGTGGAATGTCGCGATCAGGCGGGCCAGCAGCGTGGGCGCGTCCAGCACTGGGCCGCCGTACATGCCGGAGTGCACCGCGTGTTCGAGCACCTGGACCTCAATTGTGCCGTCCACGAGCCCTCGAAGGCTGGTGGTGAGCGCGGGGACGCCCACTTTCCAGTTGCTCGAATCAGCGACGACGATGACGTCGGCCCGCAGCAACTCCCGGTGGGCTTCGAGGAAGGGACGGAAGGTGGGTGATCCGGCTTCCTCCTCCCCTTCGAAGAAGAACGTCACTCCGAGGCCCAGCGCGTCACCGAGGACCTCGGACACCGCGGCGTAAGCGGCGATGTGGGCCATGATGCCGGCCTTGTCATCCGCCGCGCCCCGCCCGTAGAGGCGCCCGTCCTTCTCCACTGCGGTGAAGGGCTGCGTCTCCCAGAGTGCTTCGTCTCCGGCCGGCTGGACGTCGTGGTGGGCATAGAGCAGGATGGTGGGCTTGCCCTCGGCGGCCGGACGGCGGGCGACGACGGCCGGACCGCCGGGAGTGCCGTCGTCCTTCGGGCAACCGAGGACCTGCACCGGGTCCAGGCCGGCGGCGCGGAGCAGTTCAGCGACTGCTTCGGCGCTGCGTTCCAGCGGCGCACGCTCGAAGCTTGGCCAGGCGATGCCCGGGATGGCGACGAGTTCCTTGAGCCGGGCCAGGGTCCGGTCAAAGGTGCTGTCGATTGACGCGCGGAGTTCTTCCGTAACATTCTGGCCTGCCTGACCCGGGGTGGCGGGACGGGCAGGGTTGGTAGGAGCAGCCTGGGGTGATGAAGTCATGGCGAAAACATTACCCGCGTCACATCCGGCCCTGCGGCAGCCCGGACCCGGAGGGCGGCCTGCACCGGTCTGCAAGGGTATTCTGTTCTGGTGTTCGGACGTAAAAAGGAAGCGCCCTCGGCGCAGGAATCAGTAGACCGGCAGGCGGCAGACGCTGCGGCGCAGCCTAACAGTGTTGTTGGCAAGGGAGCTCCAACCCCAACCCGCAAGGCCCAGGAAGCAGCGCGCAAGCGCCCGCTGGTGCCGGAGGACCGCAAGGCGTCCAAGGCCGCCGAGCGGCAGGCGATCCAGGACCAGCGGCAGAAAATGCGCCAGGCGCTGGACACCGGTGACGAGAGGTTCCTCCCCCTGCGGGACAAGGGCCCGCAGAAGCGGTTCGCCCGCGATTACGTGGATGCCCGCTTCAGCCTCGGCGAATACCTCATGTTCGGCGCGCTGGTCTTTGTCCTGGTATCCCTGGTGGTGCCTGCTTCCAGCGACCTGATGATCTACGTCCTGGGTGGGTTCTGGGTCATGTTCCTGGCCGTCTTCCTGGACGTGTTCATCCTGTCCCGCAAGCTCCGCAAGCGGCTCACGGAGAAGTTCGGGGAGGTGGAACGCGGCACCGTCTGGTACGGGTCCATGCGCTCCCTGCAGTTCCGCAAACTGCGCCTTCCCAAGCCCCAGGTCAAGCGCGGCCAGTACCCGGCCTGAGCCAAAGGCCCCAACTGCAGCGACAGCAAACCCCGGCGGGATGACCCCCCGGGGTTTGCCGTTTAAAGGAGATCCTTACGGGCGGCGGTTCTTGGCCAAAGCGCGGTTAATCCGGGCCGCCCAGAACGGGCCTTCGTAGAGGAATGCGGTGTAGCCCTGGACGAGTGTTGCCCCGGCATCGAGCCTGTCCTGGACATCCTGTGCTGTTTCGACGCCGCCCACAGCCACGAGCGTCAGGGCATCCCCGGTTGCCAGCTTCAGGCGCCGCAGCACCTCGAGCGACCGCTGCTTCAGGGGTGCACCCGAGAGACCGCCGGCTCCGCATTTTTCGACCTCGGCGGCCGGGGAGGTAAGACCGGTCCGGGCGATGGTGGTATTGGTGGCGATGATGCCGTCCAGCTTGAGGTCCAGCGCCAGCCGGGCGACGTCGTCGATATCCTCGTCGCTGAGGTCGGGGGCGATCTTCACCAGCAGGGGCACGTGCCGCCCGGCGGCCCGGTCCGCCTCCTCCCCTACCGCGGTGAGCAACGGGCGGAGGGTCTCCACGTCCTGGAGCAGCCGCAGTCCGGGCGTGTTCGGGGAACTGACGTTGACCACCAGGTAGTCGGCGGCAGGGGCCAGGCTGCGGGCACTGACCAGGTAGTCGTCCACGGCGTCGGCGAGTTCCACGACCTTGGTCTTGCCGATGTTGACGCCAATGACGGGACGGACGCCTGTGTGCGTCCGCTGCAGGGCGGCACGTGCGGCCTTCAGGCGGGGGGCGACGGCGGCGGCGCCGTCATTGTTGAATCCCATCCGGTTGATCACGGCGCGGTCCTGCACCAGCCGGAACAGCCGCGGCTTCTCGTTGCCGGGCTGGGCCTGCCCCGTGATGGTGCCAACTTCCACGTGGCCGAACCCCAGCTCGGAGAGGGCCTCGATGCCAAGTCCTTCCTTGTCGAAACCCGCGGCGAGCCCGAACGGCGACGGGAAGGTCACGCCAAAAGCCGTGGTCTGCAGCGACGGCGCCGGAGCCGTCACTTTCTGCAGGATTTTTCCGGCGCCGGAAGCATGCGCGAGCCGGATGCCCTTGAAACCGATTTTGTGGGCGCGCTCGGCGTCCATCCATGAAAAGGCCAGCCTGAAAAAAGTGGGGTAAACGCGCATGCCTCCAGTCTTCCGTCTCGGACTGCCTGTTCCAAAATCACGCGGAGCGGATGCGGTGCGCATTAGCATGAATCCATGGGCTGGCAGCAGGACATCCTGGGTGAGGAGTTCGAATCCCTTGCCTTCACTGCGGCAGGCCCCGACGGCGTCGAACGGACCGCCACCCTGGTCCGATTCCGCCCTGCAAGGGACGGTTCCGCCCCGTCCCGGGCGCCGCGCCGGGCCGTCCTCTTCCTCCACGGCTGGAGCGACTACTTCTTCAACGTGGACCTGGCACGGTTCTGGCAGGAGGCGGGCTACGACTTCTACGCGCTGGACATGCACAACCATGGCCGAAGCCTGCGGCCCGAGTATCCGGGCGGATACGTATCGGACCTGGCCGACTATGACGCCGAAATCGAAGAGGCCCTCCGGCTGATCAGCCGGGAGGGCGGGGCCGGGCCGGTGACCCTGATGGGTCATTCCACCGGCGGCCTGGTGGCCGTGCTGTGGGCCAGCAGGCGGCCCGGGACAGTGTCCCACCTGGTCCTGAACAGCCCCTGGCTGGAAATGCACGGCAGCAGCCTGGTGCGCCGGGCAGCCTCCGGCATGGTGGGCCCGGTGGCACGGCTCCGCCCCGAAGCGGTGTTGCGGCTGCCCGAGCGCGGCTTCTACTGGCGCACGATCAGCAGCGCGGCTGAAGGAGAGTGGCCGCTCGATGAGCGGTACCGGCCGCCCATGGCCTTTCCGGTCCGCGCCGGCTGGCTCAGCGCTGTGCTGGCGGGGCACGCCAAGGTGGCGCGCGGGTTGAACATCGAGGTGCCCATCCTGGTCCTGCTCTCCCGCGGCAGCGCGAACGGGCTTTTCTGGTCTGAGGAGATGCGCCGCACGGATGCGGTCCTTGATGTCAACACCATCAGCGCCCGGGCCCTCACCCTCGGCCGGACGGTGACGATCGAACGGATCGACGGCGCGCTGCACGACGTCTTCCTCTCGCCTGCCGCGGTGCGTGCGGACGCCTACGCCCGGCTGGCCCGCTGGCTGTCCGCCTATGGCGGCGATCCCCTTCCGCCCGCCCCGGCCGGGCCGCATCCATGACGGCCGAGTATTCCGCTGTCGGGGAACGCAGCGGCGAATGGACCGCGGACATCCTTGGTCCCCCGTACCAGCAGCGAACGTTGCCGCTTGCACCGGATGAGGAGGGCGACGTCGTCGCAACCCTCGTGCGGTGCGCGGTCCCGGCGGTGACGCCGTCCGTCGCAGCCGGGCCTGCCCGGGTGGACGCGGTCCTTTACGTGCACGGCTGGGCGGACTACTTCCTGCAGACGGAAGCGGCCGAATACCTAACCCGTGCGGGGTTCCCCTTCTACGCCGTGGACCTGCGTAAATTCGGGCGCAGCCTCCGTTCCTGGCAGACCCCCGGGTACACCAGCGACCTTGCCGTGTACGACGAGGACCTGGCGGCGGCAATCCAGGCGGTCAGGGACGACGTGGCAGAGAAGGCAGGCCCCGGCGTCACGCCGACCGTCCACCTGCTGGGCCATTCGCTGGGTGGCCTCATCGCGGCCTTGTGGGCTGACCGGAACCCGAAGGCTTTGGGCACCCTGATCCTGAATGCCCCGTGGCTCGAACTGCAGGGCAGCAGCTTCCTCCGCAGCCTGGCCACGTATCTGGTGGACCCGCTCTCCAAGAGCAACCCGCTCTACCCGTTCCGGCTTCCGGACATGCCGGGCTACTGGCAAAGCGTGAGCAAGGAAGCACACGGGGAATGGAACCTTGACCCGGTGTGGCGGCCCATGGCCTCATTTCCGATCAGGGCAGGGTGGGCACGTGCGGTGCTTGCCGGCCACGCCGCAGTGGAGCGCCGCCTGGACATCCAGGCGCCCGCGCTTGTGCTGCTGTCCGACCGTACCCACATCCAGCTCGAATGGTCTGCGGAGATGATGAAGGCGGATGCGGTCATCGACGTCGAGGAGACAGCCCGGCGTGCCCTGGGCCTGGGCCGGCGGGTGGCTGTTTTCCGCTACCCGGGTGCCATCCACGACATCCTGCTGTCCCGTCGGGCAGTGCGGGAGGAGGCCTACCGGGACCTCGCCGCGTGGCTCAGCGGCTATCCTGCCGAGGGCAGCCCCGGACTTTGAGCGTTCAGGCCTGGTCCTGGCGGATGGCGTCCGCCGGCCGCGCGGCGTCCACGGCGCCGCCGTAGCGGCGGTCCCGCTGCGCGTACTCTTCCACGGCTGCCCACAGCGTGCGCCGGTCCACGTCCGGCCACAGCGTGTCCATGAAGACAAACTCGGCGTACGCGGACTGCCACAGCATGAAGTTGGACAGCCGCTGCTCCCCGGAGCTGCGGAGGAAGAGGTCCACGTCCGGCAGGTCCGGCTCGTCCAGGTACTTCTGGATGGTCCGTTCGCTGATGGCGCCCGGCTTCAACCTTCCAGCGGCGACGTCGGCCGCGATGGCGGACACCGCATCGGTGATTTCGGCGCGGCCGCCGTAATTAACACACATGGTCAACGTGCACGTGCTGTTGGCGGCGGTGAATTCCTCGGCCTCCTCGAGCTCGCGGATGACGGAGCCCCAGAGCCTGGGCCGACGGCCGGACCAGCGGACGCGTACACCCCACTCGTCCAGCTGGTTCCGCTGGCGCCGCAGCACATC
>Ga0307412_10001544_pt1 | contig 12735 bp, 10 predicted proteins | sample DK1Cmetagenome_3_FD_203823 | JGI IMG/M metagenome (GOLD analysis project Ga0307412, IMG submission 203823) | Maize rhizosphere microbial communities from greenhouse at UC Davis, California, United States - DK15-C-1 | ecosystem: Host-associated > Plants > Roots > Rhizosphere > Soil | place: USA...
TGGTGGCCCGGCAGCCCTTCGTGGAAGGTGAGCGATGGCAGCGAATATTTCGGCCAGTCGCCGACGCTCTTGAGGTTGATCCAATAGATTGCCGGGCGCGAGCCATCCAGCGCGGCGCGGGTGTAATAGCCGTTCGAGGCACCGTCCTGGATCTCCACCGGCACCGCGCGGATCTCCAGCGGCGCCTTGTTGGGGTTGAGGAAGGCCTTGGGCAGCAGCGCCGCCACTTCCTGCACGCCCGTGTTGAGCCCGGCGATCAGCGCGGTGCGCCCTTCGGCCGTGTCCGGATAGAGCTGGTCGGGACGGGCGTTGAGCGCGGTCAGGCGCTCGCCGACGCTGCCCTTGCTCAGGCCCTGCTGCTTGAGCAGCGTATCGAGCGTGGCGCTGATTTCGGCGACCTGTTCGAGGCCCATCTTGTGGACCTGGTCCGGCGTGAAGCTGGTGGTCGTCCATTGCTCGAGCGCGGCGGCGTAGATCTCATGGCCACGCGGCACGCCCCACAGGCCGGCGGAGGTGCGGCCCTTGGCGTGGAGATCCTTGATCAGCGCAACTTGCCGGTCGAGCGCCGGATAGACCTTGTCGCCCACGATCTTCGCGGCACGGCCCTGCCAGTCGCCCTGGAGCTGCTTGGCGGCGGCGCGGCGGACCAGCGACTGGGTGAGCGTGTTCGCCGCCGGATCTGCCGCGCGCAGCTTGGCCATCTGCGCGAGGGTGAGTTCCAGGCAGAAGCCAGGCGCGACGAGCCCGCGGCCGGCCGCGTCCTTCTGGTCCGCCGTATCCTGGTCGAGCGCGCCGGCGAACGCATCGAGGCGATCGAGATAGGCCTCGGCATCGTCCTGGGTAACGACGGTGTGGCTGGTGTTGAGGAAGTCGGGCGTCGAGAAATAGGCGCCGCCCTGCTGGAAGATCGGGAAGGGGCGGCCGACCGAATCGATCTGGAACCTGTCCTGCGCGATCGTCGAACTGCGCAGCGAGTACAGCACCACTTCGCGATCGAGCCGGGCGGGTTCGGAAAGCGTTGCCGGGGCGAAGGCTTCGATCTTCGCGATCGCCGCCTTGGTATCGGCGAGGGTGCGCGCCTTGGCGGCGGGGCTGCCGTCGCTCAGCTTGTGCTTGAGCGCGGCGTTCGCGCCCTTGTCGAAGCCGAGCGAGGTTGCGAACTCGGGCGAGCGCTGGATGCGTTCGGCGACGATCTGGTTGTAGACGGCGTTGATCTCGGCATCGCGCGTGCCGGCCACCGCGGCGCGGGCGGCGGCGGGCAGCAGCGCCGCGAGGCCGGCGGTGCTCGACGATGCGAGGAAGGTACGACGATCCAAGGCTTTCCCCCTTCGATATGGTATCGAAAGGGGGGAGCCTAGCGCCTCGCGTTCCCCGCGCAAGCCGGTGCGATCAAACCCGTTCGGCCCAGCTCACGGCATCCGCCGCGCGCAGGGCGGCGAGCAGCTTCATCAAGTGCGCGGCGTTGCGCACTTCCAGGTCGATCGTGTTGGTGTGGAAGGTCGTGTCCCGGTTATCCAGCCGCAGCCCGAGGATGTTCGCCTTGTGCTGGCCGATCAGCGTCGCGACCATGCCCAGCGCGCCGGGCTCGTTCTTCAGCGTCACCGCGATTTCCGCGACCCCGCCATCGGCCTTGTCGCCCCAGGTCAGATCGACCCAGTCGGCTTCCTCGACATCGGCAAGGCTCGGGCAGTCGATGCGGTGGACGACGATCGGCTGATCGGGCTTGCGCACGCCCAGAATGCGGTCGCCCGGCACCGGGCGGCAATCCTCGGCGAAGGTGAAGGCGACGCCGGGGGTGAGGCCCTTGATGTCGATGGCATGGTGCTGCGGCGGCAGCTGATCGTCCTCGCCGCTGGCCGAACCGGGCATGATCGCTTCCATCACCTGGCGGTCGGTCAGCGTGCGGCGGGCGATCGCCTCCATCAGCGCCTCCTCGCCGGCCAGCTTCAGCCGCTTCAGCGCATTGGCGAGCGCGCCGTCGCCCGGTGCCACCGGCAGCCGCGCAACGATGTCCTCATAGAGCTTGCGGCCCAGCCGGATCGTCTCGTCGCGCTCCTTGTGGCGCAGGTGGCGGCGGATCGCGGCGCGCGCCTTGCCGGTGATCGCGAAGTTCAGCCAATTGGGCTGCGGCTCCTGCGCCTTGGAGCGCAGGATCTGCACCTGGTCGCCCTGCTCGATCTCGGTGCGCAGCGGCACGACCTTGCCGTTGACCTTGGCACCCACCGCCTGGTCGCCGAGATCGGTGTGCACCGCATAGGCGAAGTCGATCGGCGTCGCGCCCTTGGGCAGCTGGATCAGCTCGCCCTTGGGGGTGAAGGCGAAGATGCGATCCTGGTACATCGCCATCCGGGTATGTTCGAGCAGCTCTTCGGGGCTCTCGGCATGTTCCAGGATCTCGATCAGGTCGCGGATCCAGCTCACCTGCGTGTCGGGCCGGACCGAGCTCTGCTTGTAGGCCCAGTGCGCGGCGAGGCCGAATTCGGCCTGGGCATGCATGTCGCGGGTGCGGATCTGCACTTCGATGCGGGTATCGCCGGCGTGCATGATCGTGGTGTGGAGCGAGCGATAGCCGTTGCGCTTCGGCGTCGAGATATAGTCCTTGAACCGGCCCGGCACCATCGGCCAGCGGCGATGGATCACGCCCAGCGCGCGGTAGCATTCCTCCTCGGTATTCACGATCGCGCGAAACGCCATCACGTCGGAAAGCTGTTCGAGGCTGACATGGCGCTCGGCCATCTTCTTCCAGATCGAATAGGGATGCTTTTCGCGCCCCGTCACCTCGGTGTCGATGCCGCCGCGGCCGAGCAGCAGCTTCAGGCCCGAGGAGATCTTGAGCACCCGGTCCTCGCCCTCGACGCGGAAGCCTTCCAGCCGCCGGGTGATCGAGGCATAGGCCTCGGGCTCGAGCTCGCGAAAGGCGAGCGTCTGCATCTCCTTCATGAACTCGTACATGCCGATCCGCTCAGCGAGCGGGGCATAGATGTCCATCGTCTCGCGGGCGATGCGGCGGCGCTTCTCCTCCTTCTTGATGAAGTGGAGTGTGCGCATGTTGTGCAGCCGATCGGCCAGCTTGACCAGCAGCACGCGGATGTCGTCGGACATCGCGAGCAGGAACTTGCGCAGGTTCTCCGCCGCGCGCTCGCTCTCGGTCTGCGCCTCGATCTTGGAGAGCTTGGTGACGCCGTCGACCATGCGGGCGACGTTGGGACCGAACAGCCGCTGGATCTCCTCCGGCGTCGCGACCGTATCCTCGATCGTGTCGTGGAGGATCGCGGTGGCGATCGTCTCGTCGTCGAGATGCAGGTCGGTCAGGATGCCGGCCACCTCGATCGGATGGCTGAAATAGGGATCCCCCGATGCCCGTTTCTGGGAGCCATGGGCGTTGACCGAGAAGACATAGGCGCGGTTGAGCAACGCCTCATCGGCTTCGGGGTCGTAGGACAGGACCCGGTCTACAAGTTCATACTGACGCAGCACACTGCCTAGATGGCGTGTTCGGCCCGCTTTTTGCAACCGCTTTGACGGAAAAGCCGGGCTTCGCTGCATCACTGTGTCCGAAGAGCGACGCCGCGCCGGTTTCGCACCCCCCGATTTTGCGATAGGGTACCCCACATGGGTGGAGCCGTTCGAGAAACGCTGCGGGCGATGGCGCGGGAATGCAGCCTGCCGGCGGCGCTGGAAGCTATGGGGGAACGCTGGTCGTTCCTGATCCTGCGCGGCGCGTTCAACGGCATCCGCCATTTCGAGGAATTCCAGAGCGAGCTGGGCATCGCCCGCAACATCCTCGCCAATCGGCTGGCGCGGCTGGTGGACCATGGCATCCTCGCCCGCCAGCCCTGCGCGGACGATCGCCGCAAGGTGGAGTATCGCCTGACGGACAAGGGCCATGCGCTGCTGCCGACGATGGTGGCGCTGCGCCAATGGGGCGAGCGGTGGGAAACCGGCGTGCCCGCCTCGCCGATCCTGGTCGATGCGCGCGACCTGAAGCCGATCGCGCCGGTGACGGTGCAGGCGCAGGACGGGCGGGTGCTCGGCAAGGGCGACCTGCTCTGGGCGCTGCCGGACGACGCCGACGAAGCGCGCGCCGCCGAGTAAGTCGGCGCTGGCGCGCCTCTAAAGCGTAAATGCTTCTATAAGATGCATGTGCATCAGGGAAATTTGCGCATGACCTTGGGTATCTCGGCTTTCGGCAGCAACAGCAGCGTGCAGAGCGCGCGGACCAGTGGTTCGGCGAGCGCCGCCACCGGCGCCGCGGACGATGGCGTCGAAGCCTTTCTGCGCGAGGCGAAGAAGACCCCGGCCGAGCGTACCAAGGAAGCCGTGCTCAAGCGTCACAATCTCTCGCAGGAACAGTTCGACGCGCTGTCCCCTGAGCAGCAGGCTTCGATCCGCAAGGAGATCGAGGAAGAGATGCGCCGCAAGCTCGGCCGCGCGCAGGGCGGCGCCTTCGCCGACGTGGTCGTCTAACCGCCGATCGCGAGCAGTGCCGTGCGCACGGCGTCCGGGATCGGCTTCGAGCGACGCTCGGCCAGGTCGACATGGACGCTGATCATCTCGATTTCGGCATGGAGCTCGCCGGTTTCGGCGTGGCAGAGATCGACCCGCATCGTCATGCTGGAGCTGCCGACCCGCTCGACGCGGACGAACGCTTCGACCAGATCGTCGAAGCGGAAGGCGCGCTTATATTCCACCCCGGCGCGGACGACGTTGAACTCGGCCTCCATCCATTCTGGCCCCAGCCGGGCCAGGTCCGCCCAGCGCCAGAATTCGGTGAGGCCGACATCGGCATATTCGAGATAGCGCGAGTTGAAGACGATCTTCTGCCCGTCGATCTCGGAATAGCGGACGCGGAAACGGGTGGAGAAGGGGAACGGGCGGGACATGGGGGCTGGCCTTGCCTTGGAACGCGCGCGTTTCGCAAGTGCGGCGTTGGCATCTGCGCGTGCCGTTTTTGGAGACCGCCCGCCATGCACAACCACCCGTCATCCCCGCGAAGGCGGGGATCCATTCGCCTGTGCGTCGCGGATGGCGCCGGAGCGTCAGCCCCAATGGATTCCCGCCTTCGCGGGAATGACGGTGTAAGTTAGGGGGTGGAGCGGTGGAGCCCCCACCGTTGCAGCAGCGGGGGCTCGCACCATGTCGTTTGCAGCCGCAGTCTAACCGACCGGCCGCGTCGTCTCCATCACCCCGCGTTCGCCGCCGGCGTGTTGACGCCCATCGACTGGAGGTACTTCTTCACGTTGCGCGCGGCCTGACGGAGGCGCTGTTCGTTCTCCACCATTGCGATGCGGACGAAGCCTTCGCCATTCTCGCCATAGCCGACGCCCGGCGCGACCGCGACCTTGGCATGGGTGAGCATCTGCTTGGAAAACTCCAGGCTGCCGAGATGCGCCAGTGCCGGCGGCAGCGGCGCCCAGGCGAACATCGAGGCGCGCGGCGAGGGGATTTCCCAGCCGGCGCGGGCGAAGCTCTCCACCATCACGTCGCGGCGCTTGTGGTAGAGCTGGCGGTTCTTCTCGACGATGTCCTGCGGGCCGTTGAGCGCGGCGCAGGCGGCCGCCTGAATCGGCGTGAACGCGCCGTAATCGAGATAGGATTTCACCCGCGACATCGCCGCGATCAGCTGGCGGTTGCCCACCGCAAAGCCTATCCGCCAGCCGGCCATCGAATAGGTCTTGCTCAGCGAGGTGAATTCGACCGCGACATCCTTCGCACCCTTCACCTGCAGGATCGACGGCGTCGGCTTGCCGTCGAAATACAGCTCCGAATATGCGAGGTCGGAGAGGATCCACACCTTGTTCTCGCGCGCCCAGGCGACAAGCCGCTCGTAAAAGGCGAGGTCCACCGTCTCCGCCGTCGGGTTCGACGGATAGTTGACCACCAGGATCGAGGGGCGCGGCACGGTGAAGTTCATCGCCCGCTCGAGGCTCTCGAAATAGGCGTCGTCCGGCGTGGTCGGCACCGCGCGGATCGTGGCGCCTGCGATGATGAAGCCGAAGGTGTGGATCGGGTAGCTGGGGTTCGGCGCCAGCACCACGTCGCCCGGGGCGGTGATCGCGGTAGCGAGGCTGGCAAGGCCCTCCTTCGATCCCATCGTCACCACGACCTCGGTCTCGGGATCGAGGTCGACGCCGAAGCGGCGGCCATAATAATTGGCCTGGGCGCGGCGGAGCCCCGGAATGCCCTTGGACTGCGAATAGCCATGGGCGTCGGGCTTGCGCGCGACTTCGCAGAGCTTCTCGATCACATGCTCGGGCGGCGGCAGGTCCGGGTTGCCCATTCCCAAATCGATGATGTCCTCTCCGCCCGCTCGTGCGGCTGCCCGCATCGCGTTCACTTCGGCGATGACATAGGGGGGCAAGCGCTTGATGCGGTAGAATTCTTCGGACATTTCCTCGACTTTCAAGGGTTCTCATGGGCGACACAAAATTGTGTCGTGCCCGTCTTCTACGCCATAAAGGCGCAGTCGGGAATGACGCATCGCATTGCCTGCGCTAAGGCGAGCCGAAGGAGAGGACCGAATGGCCGATACGCTGAACCCGACCCTGCCCCGCCTGGAAGACCTGCAGCACTGGACCTGGGTGCTGGGCCGCGCGCAGCAGATGATGCTGGAGCACGGGCTGGACATGATGGAGCAGGCGCCGGGCGCGCCGCCGTTCGGCATGCTGCTCGATCCCACGCCGGCGATGCGCGCCAGCGCCGGTTTCTGGGCCGATACCATGCAATTGTGGCAGCGCTTCCTCGACCCCGCCCATGCCGAGCCGTTCGTCGAATCGCCCGAACAGGCGCGCGACAAGCGGTTCAAGGCGCCGCAATGGCGCGAGCAGCCGGTCTTCGACTTTCTCCGCCAGAGCTATTTCGTGATCGCCGATCATCTGCTGAAGAATGTCGAGGCGCTGGAGCATGTCGACGAACGGCAGAAGGACCAGATCCGCTTCGCCACCAAGGGCTTCATCGACGCGATCAGCCCGACCAACTTCCCGGCGACCAACCCGCAGGTGATCGAGAAGATCGTCGAGACCAAGGGCGAGAATCTGCTCAAGGGCCTGCAGAATATGCTGCAGGACATGGCTAAGGGCCAGATGACGCAGACCGCCGCGGGGGCTTTCGAACTCGGCCGCAACTTGGCGATGACGCCCGGCAAGGTGGTGAAGCGCACCCCGCTCTACGAACTGATCCAGTATTCACCGGCGACCGACGAGGTGCTGGAAACGCCGCTGATCATCTTCCCGCCCTGGATCAACCGCTTCTACATCCTCGACCTGACACCGGAGAAGAGCTTCATCCGCTGGGCGGTGGAGCAGGGCATCACCGTGTTCGTCGTCTCGTGGCGCTCCGCCGATGCGAGCATGAAGGACGTGGTGTGGGACGATTATGTCGAGCGCGGCCAGATCGACGCGATCGACACGGTGCGCGACCTGCTCGGCGTCGAGGGGGTGCATACCATCGGCTATTGCGTTGCGGGCACGACGCTGGCGGCGACGCTGGCGGTGCTCGCCGCGCGGGGGCAGGCGGAGAAGGTGGCGAGCGCGACCTTCTTCACCGCCCAGGTCGATTTTACCGAGGCGGGCGATCTGCGGGTGTTCGTCGACGACGACCAGCTGGCGATGATCCGCAGCCTCAGCGGCGAGGGGTTCCTCGATGGGCGCTACATGGCGGCGACGTTCAACCTGCTGCGCGGGCGCGACCTGATCTGGAACTACGTCACCAACAACTATCTGATGGGGCAGGAATATGCCCCGTTCGACCTGCTCCATTGGAACTCGGACGTCACCAACCTGCCGGCGACCTGGCACCTGAGCTACCTGACTGACCTGTACCGCGACAACAAGCTGATTTCGCCCGGCGCGCTGAGCATTGGCGGAACCCCGATCGACCTGTCAAAGGTAGAAACGCCATCCTACATCCAGGCCGGCCGCGAAGATCATATCGCGCCGCCCAAGAGTGTGTGGAAGATGACCGAGCATTTTCGGGGGCCTCACAAGTTCGTGCTCGCAGGATCCGGCCATATCGCAGGTGTAATAAACCCGCCATCGGCGAAGAAATACCAATACTGGACCAATTCGGAGCCTGCCGAGTCGCTCGAATCCTTCGTGGCGACCGCTACGGAACATGCCGGCAGCTGGTGGCCGGACTGGGTCAATTGGCTCACTGCGCTGAACGGTGCGAAAGTCGCGGCAAACGGCGCGCGCGTCCCTGGCGGTGGAAACCTTTGTGCGATTGCGGAAGCGCCAGGCGAATATGTTCGAATGCGCTGACAAAATGGCCGATTTTCTGCTGGTTTGTGTATTTTTGTGCACTGCACAATGACGCCTTGCCAAACAGGCCCCAAGTCTTTATCTGTTGCACTGCAGCAATAGGCAGGGAAAGCTAGTCACATGGCCAGCAAGGGACCTAAGACGACGGCCAAGCCCGCCGGTAAACCGGCGGCACGCGGCGCTCCCAAGCCCGCGATTTTGGCCGAAGCTGCCGCGGCGGCGCCGACGCCCGCACCCATCGTGGCCGAGACGATCGTCCCGGCCGCGGCGCTGGTGCCTGCGCCGACGCAAGCCGCTGCACCGCAGGAAGTGAAGACCAACATCGAAGAGGCGATCGCCGCCCCGGTGGAAGCGGCAGAAGCCGTAGCCGAAACGGCGATCCAAGCCACAGAGACCGTCGCGCCGGCGGTCATCACCAGCACCGCGAAGGAAACGACTACCATGGCTACCAATTTCGAGAACGCGACGACCCAGGCCCACACCGTTTTCGCCGACCTCAACGAGCGCACCAAGGTCGCCGTCGAGAAGTCGACGAAGCTGGTCGAGGAAGCCAACGAGTTCACCAAGGGCAACATCGAAGCGCTGGTCGAATCCGGCCGCATCGCCGCCAAGGGCTTCGAGACGCTGGGCCAGGAAGCCGCCGACTATAGCCGCCGCTCGTTCGAGAGCGCGACTTCGGCGATGAAGAGCCTGTCGTCGGTCAAGTCGCCGACCGATTTCTTCAAGCTGCAGAGCGATTATCTGCGCGGCGCGTTCGACTCGTATGTCGCCGAAGCCTCGAAGCACACCGAAGCGTTCATCAAGCTGGCCGGCGATGCCGCGCAGCCGATCTCGAACCGCTTCGCGGTCGCCGTCGAGAAGGTGAAGACCAACGCCTGATCGGCGCCGCCGAACGGTTTTGAAGATGGGGGCGGCCGCCGATGCGGCCGCCCCTGTTTTTATGCCGGCACAAAATGCGTGGCGTGCCGCGCCATGCCTTGCCCTTGGGGGCAGCGCGACATATTTTGCATCGCCTATGGTCGAGCTTCGTACAGTACAGATCCGGATGGCCGAGGACGGCGACCAGGATGATCGCGGTAACGACAACGCGGCCGGCATCGCCACGCGTACGCGCACCCGCACCAAGAAGCCGACGCCCTATCGGGTGCTCATGCTCAACGACGATTACACACCGATGGAGTTCGTTGTGCTCGTCCTGCAGCGCTTCTTCCGCATGAATATCGAGGAAGCGACTCAGGTGATGCTCCACGTCCACCAGCGCGGCGTGGGCGTATGCGGGGTGTTCAGCTACGAAGTCGCCGAGACCAAGGTCTCGCAGGTGATCGATTTCGCCCGGCAGAACCAGCACCCGCTGCAGTGCACGCTCGAAAAGGCCTGATCGAAAAGGCCTGAGCGGCAAAGGCCGCCCGCCCACTCAGCGGGGCGGCGGCAGCCAGCGCAGATCCAGCCCTTCGTAGCGATTGACGTAGTTTGCCGCCCCGGCCAGCGCCCCGCGATCGAGCAGCGTCACCCGGCCGCCTTCGCGGGCGATCATGCCTTCCTCTTCCAACTGCCGCAGCATGCGGTTGACGTGCACCGCCGTCAGCCCGGTGGCGTCCCCGATCTCCTCTTGCGTCAGGCCCAGCGTATATGCGCGGTCGATCGACTTGTCGGTCGCGCGCAGCCGGTTGCGCAGGTCGAGCAGCAAGGCTGCGACGCGCGCCTTGGCGCTGGTGCGGCCGAGCGCCGCCAGACGGTCGGTCAGCGCGACGCGCTCGATCTGGCTGTAGACCAGGATCATCGCCGACAATCGCGGATGCTGCTGCATGATGTCCGCCAGTGCGGCACGGTCGAACGGGCACACCACCGTGTCCGAAAGGGCACAGAGCGTTTCGGGCGCCTCCTGATAGATGGCGGAGGAGATGCCGAGCATGTCCCCCGGAAACAGGAACCGCAAAATTTGCCGGCTGCCGTCGTCCAGCAGCACATAACTCATCATCAATCCCCGTCGGAGAATGAACAATTCTCCGCAGGGCTCGTTTTCACGCTGCAGGATCGCGCCACGCCGCACATGGCGCTGGCGCAGCTCGAGCGCGTCCAGCGCCTCGCGCTCTTTGGGCGTAAGCGTGATGAACTCGCTCAAAACATCGGCAAAACAACTGGATGACACGCTCTGCACTTTCCCCCGGGCCCTCCTGCAAAGCAGCGCAACGAAATCAGTGCATTAAAATCGATCAAGCCTCCCCACAGCCCACCGCTTGCGCAGACGCGCAGAGCGGCTAGAAGCTCGCCATGGACCGTATCCTCATCCGTGGCGGCAACAGGCTTGCCGGCAAGATCGCGATTTCCGGCGCGAAGAACGCCGCCCTCACCCTGATGCCGTGTGCGCTGCTCACCGATGAGCCGCTCACGCTCAGAAACCTGCCACGCCTGGCAGATGTCGACAGCTTCGGACATCTACTGAATGAACTCGGCGCGTCGACCTCTGTAGAGGGCACGCGCCCGAACGAATTTGGCCGGGTGCTATCGGTACGCGCCAGCCGGCTGACGTCGACAGTCGCACCCTATGACATCGTCCGCAAGATGCGCGCGTCGATTCTTGTGCTCGGGCCGCTGCTCGCGCGCGAAGGCGAGGCGACCGTGTCGCTTCCCGGCGGCTGCGCGATCGGCAACCGCCCGATCGACCTGCACCTCAAGGCGCTGGAGGCGATGGGCGCCGAGATCGAACTGAGCGCCGGCTATGTGAAGGCGACCGCGCCCGGTGGGCGCATTTCGGGCGGCCGCTTCCGCTTTCCGGTGGTCTCGGTCGGTGCGACCGAGAATGCGCTGATGGCAGCGTCGACCGCGCGGGGCACCACCGTGCTCGAAAACGCGGCGCGCGAGCCCGAGATCGTCGACTTGTGCAACCTGCTGGTCGCGATGGGCGCGGTGATCCGCGGCATCGGCACCGAGACGCTGGAGATCGACGGCCGCGATCGGCTGCACGGCGCCACCTATGCCGTGATGCCCGATCGCATCGAAGCGGGCAGCTATGCCTGCGCGGCAGCGATCACCGGCGGTGACGTCGAGCTGGTCGGTGCGTCGGCAGAGGACATGCGCGCGACGCTCGACGCGCTGGTCGAGGCGGGCATCACCGTCGAGGAAACCGCCAACGGCGTGCGCATCGCCGCCGACAACGGCATCCGTCCGCTGACGCTCAACACCGCGCCGTTCCCCGGTTTCGCAACCGACATGCAGGCGCAGTTCATGGCGATGCTGTGCAAGGCGGACGGCGCGAGCACGCTGACCGAGACGATCTTCGAAAATCGCTACATGCACGTGCCGGAGCTGACCCGCATGGGCGCGGACATCGAAGTCCATGGTCGCACCGCGATCGTGCGCGGGGTACCCCAGCTGACCGGCGCGCCGGTGATGGCGACGGATCTGCGCGCCTCGATGAGCCTTATCCTCGCCGGCCTGGCCGCCGAGGGCGAGACGCAGGTCAACCGCGTCTATCACCTCGATCGCGGCTACGAGCGGCTGGAAGAGAAGCTCCAGGCGGTGGGTGCGGATATCGAGCGCGTCGGCGACGGTTGAACGTAGTTCGGTCATCCCGGCTTTCGCCGGGATGACGGCTTTGAGGGAAGGGCTGACTTCACAGAGCTGGGGTCAGCGCTGCGCTGACACCGACATCGAATAGGGCCGCGCCGCCACTGGCACGATCGCACGGTTCGGTTTCGCCTGCATCGCGAAGCGCAGTTCGCCGCCGCGCATCAGTTCCTCGTGCGTAACATATTGGCGGTCGAGCTTGCGGCCGTTCAGCGTCGCGCTGCCGACATAGCGGTTGGCCTCCGACAGGCCCGGCGCCACCACCGTGAAGCGCTTGCCGTTGGGCAGGGTCAGCGCCGCGCGTTCCAGGAACGGGCGGCCCAGCACATATTGGTTCGACCCCGGCGCGACAGGGTAGAAGCCCAGCATCGTGAACACCAGCCAGGCCGACATCTGGCCAAGATCGTCATTGCCGGCGAGCCCGTCGGGCGTCGGCTTGTACTGGCTGTCGACGATCTGCTTCAGCCGCTCCTGCGTCCGCCAGGGCTGGCCGGCATAGCTGTACAGATAGGCGACGTGGTGGCTGGGTTCGTTGCCATGGATATATTGGCCGATCAGCCCGGCAATGTCCTCGGCATGGCTATAGTCGATCTTTGAATTGTCGAAATCGAACATTGCATCGAGCTTGCGGACGACGGCCGCGTCCCCGCCCATCAGCCGGAACAGCCCGGCCTGATCCTGCGGCACGAACCAGCTATATTGCCACGCATTGCCCTCGGTATAGTCCGAGCCATAGTTGATCGCGGTGGGGTCGAACGGCTCGCGATAGGCGCCGTCGCTCTTGCGGGCGCGCAGGAAGCCGGTCTTCACGTCGAAGCTGTTGCGCCAATTGGCGGCGCGCTTCTCGAACGTCGCGGCGGTCTCGTCGCGGCCCAGCGCGCGGGCCATGCGGGCGATGGTCCAGTCGTCA
>Ga0307412_10001546_pt1 | contig 12729 bp, 5 predicted proteins | sample DK1Cmetagenome_3_FD_203823 | JGI IMG/M metagenome (GOLD analysis project Ga0307412, IMG submission 203823) | Maize rhizosphere microbial communities from greenhouse at UC Davis, California, United States - DK15-C-1 | ecosystem: Host-associated > Plants > Roots > Rhizosphere > Soil | place: USA...
CGGCGAGCCGCCGGACGGGACGGGCGTCAGCTCGGGCTCGGCCGAGGTCGATCTGCGCTACCTCGCCGCCAAGCGCACGCTGATCCTGGTGGACGGCTTGCGCTTCGTCAACGGATCGGCGGCGGGCGGCATTCCCGCCTCGGTCGACCTCAACACGCTGCCGGTCAACCTGATCGAGCGGGTGGAGGTGCTGCAATCGGGCGCGTCGCCGCTCTATGGCTCGGACGCGGTCGCCGGCGTGATCAACATCATCACCAAACAGGCGCAGAAGGGGCTGCGCGCCTCGGCGCAGTACGGCAGCTATCGCCAGGGCGACGGCAAGACCCAGCAATATGAGGCGAGCTACGGCATACAGTCGCCGGAGACGGGCACCTCGCTGGTGGTCGGCGCCAGCTATGTGAAGCAGGGCGAGATGTTCACGCGCGATCGCTCGATCTCGCAATTCCCCAATCCTGGGCAGACCGCCTGTACCGATGCCGTGGGCGGGTGCAGCAGTGCGACGCCCAATGGCCGGTTCCTGGTGTTCGGCCAGAATCTGACGCTGAAGGCGCCGGTGAGCGGGCGGCCGAGCTATCCGGCTGATTTCAAGGATTTCACCAGCGCGGACCGGTTCAACTTCGCGCCGTATAACTATCTGCTGACGCCGTCCGAGCGCTATGGCGGCTTCCTCAATTTCAAGCAGGCGCTGAGCGACAGCGTGAACATGCGGGTGAAGCTGCTGTACAACCACCGCTATTCGCGCACCGAGGCGGCGTTCCTGCCGCTGTTCGTGGGGCCGGATGCGGGCAACGGCAACCTGCTCGACAATATCTCGATCGATGCGACCAACCCGTATAATCCGTTCGGGGTGACGCTGTCGGGCGCGAACGGCAATTATTCCTATATCGCGCGGCGGCTGGTCGAGGCCGGGCAGCGGGTGTTCACCCAGAAGGTCGACACCATGTCCGCCACGCTGACCTTCGACGGCTCGTTCGATGTGATGGGGCGCAAATGGTATTGGGACGTGAACGGCGTGTACGGCATCAACGACGCCAAGCAGCTGTTCACCGGCAACGTCAACGCGGCGAAGCTGGCCAAGGCGCTGGGGCCGGTATCGGCGTGCACCGGCGATTGCGTGCCGTTCAACATCTTTGGCGGGCTGGGATCGGTGACGCCGGCGATGCTGGCCTATGTCGGCTTCGACGAGCATGACCGCAGCTCGCAGAAGCTGTGGGATACGACGGCGAACCTCTCGGGCTCGCTGTTCGACCTGCCGGCCGGGCCGGTGGGGGTGGCGATCGGCTATGAGCATCGCGACCAGTTTGCCAGCTACGATCCCGATGCGGTGATCGTCGCGGGGCTGGGCGCGGACGTGCCGACCAGCCCGGCGCGCGGCGGGTTCAACGTCGACGAGGTGTATGGCGAGTTGCGCGTGCCGATTCTGGCGAACACGCCGTTCTTCCAGAAGCTCGAGCTGGACGGCGCGGTGCGGCATTCGAACTATTCGACGTTCGGCAGCAACACGACGTTCACCGCCTCGGGGCTGTGGAAGCCGGTGGCGGACCTGCTGCTGCGCGGCGGCTATGCCGAGAGCCTGCGCGCACCGAGCATCGGCGAGCTCTACGCCGGGCTGTCGCGCACCGATGCGACGATCGACGATCCGTGCACCAGCGCCGCCGGGGGCGCGTTCACGACCAACGCGACGGTGCGGGCGAACTGCATCGCCAACGGCGTGCCGGCGAGCGGAAGCTATAACGAGCCGACGGGCGGGCAGCTCGGCATCTTCTCGCAGGGCAACGCGGCGCTCAAGCCCGAGACGTCGAAGACCTGGACGGCCGGCGGCGTGTACAGCCCGGGCTGGGCGAAGGGCTTTGCCAGCGCGCTGAGCCTGGAGGTGAATTACTACAACATCCAGCTGACCAACGCGATCGACTCGGTGCCGGCGACGCTGACGCTGCGGCGCTGCGCGTATAATGCCGATCCGGTGAGCTGCGCGGCGATCAAGCGGACCGCCAGCGGCACGATCGCGGGGATCAGCGGGCGGCTGCTCAACCTGAACGGGATCAAGACCGACGGGCTGGACGGCACGCTTACCTTCCGCTCGCACAATGTCGGCGCGGGGACGGTGGGGCTGAACGCCAATGCGGCCTATCTGCTGCGCTACGACGTCGCGCCGCCGGCCGATCTCAACGCGCCGCCGCTGCGTTTTGCGGGGACCGAGCGGGGCAGCCCGGACCAGGCCTATCCGCGCTTCAAGGGCAATGCGACGCTCGACTGGTCGACGCCGGGCTATGGCATCTCGTTCACCGGGCGGTACATCAGCGGGGTGAACGAGCGCGACGGTGTGCACCGGATGGGCGCGGTGTTCTACGGCGACTTCCAGGCCTATTTCTCGCCGGCGTGGATGAACAACCGCACGCGGCTGACGGTGGGCGTGAACAACCTGTTCGATCGCTCGCCGCCGTCCTGCTACACCTGCGACAGCGCGAACTTCGATCCGACGACCTACGATTTGCCGGGTCAGTTCGGCTATGTCCGCCTGTCGTTCGGGTTCTGAGGCTGGGGAGGGGCCGGGCGTGTGCCTGGCCCCTTTCGCCCGTGTCCTTCTACCGCGAAACAAGCGAGAAATGTCGGCCAGACCCGCAGGCGACCATCATGGTTAACTGGTTTCGCCGCCGTAAACCTGCGTACGCGGCGATTTCCGGGATTGTTAAGGTTCGGCCTAGGATGCGGAGGGTAAACGACTTTTTCTGTACGAACCCGTATCGTACAAAATAAGCCCTTCGAAAATCGAGAAAATGAGCGGCTTCGTTCTACATTTCGTCTGAGGCGTTACAAACGATTGGACAATGTGTCCGGTGAGCGTCCGGGACGCTTCCGATGGATCTCGCCTGTCTTTGTTCCGCGCTGCTGCTCTCGAGCACGTCGCTCGCAGCCGCTACCGACCTGCCGCCAAACGGCACCGCTGCGCCAACGGCGCCCGCGCCCGACCCCGCCGACGGCGATGCGAAGAATACGCAGCCGGCAAAGGCCCTGCGCACCCGGATTCAGTGGCGTAACGGCTCGCCCGTGCTCGTCTCGCCCGATGGCGGCACGACGCTCCGCCCGCTGGGGCAGCTGATCGTCGACGTCGCTTCCACCAGCGGCGCGCGCGATCCCCTGCGCAACCGGCGGGACAGCGACGTGCGCGCCGCGCATCTCGGCTTTGCCGGCACCGTCGCCAACCGCTTCGTCTACCAGGTCGAGACCGAGTTCGCCGGCGGCGCGACCGACATTCTGTGGGCCTATGTCGGCTGGCGCGGCAAGATCGCCGGCGTCGGTGCCGATGTGCTCGCCGGCAACCTGCAGAACGACCGGAGCGTCGAAGGCAGTTCGGGCGGCGAGGCGCTGCCTTTCGCCGAACCCAATTTCGTCGCGAGCGCGATCGCGCCCGACCGTGGCGGCTTCGGCTTCGGCGCGCAGGCGCGGCTGATCGGTGCCACCTGGCACGCCTCGTTCGCGGTGACGGGCAACGACCTCGACGCACGGCATCCGCAGACCGACAGCCGGATCCTCCTGGCGCGCGCGCACTGGAACCCGATCAAGCGCGCGGGCACGATCCTGCATCTCGGCGCCTGGACCTTTGACGAAAAGTTCACCGGCGGCACCCGCACGCTGGGGGCCAATACCAACGTCGCCTATGGCCTCAACGTTCGCACCGTGCTGCCGTCGCCGCCGCTGACCGGCTCGACCGGCGATCGCGGCGCCGGGCTGGAAGCCGGCGGCGTGATCGGCCCGGTGTGGATGATGGGCGAAGCGGGCCGCCGCTCGATCGATCTGCCGCAGGCGGACGCGCGGACTACCGCAAAGAGCCTTTCCGCCGGCTGGTTCGTGACCGGCGAGGCGCCGCCCTATGCGGCGGCGACCGGCGGCTTCGGGCGGCCGATCGTCCAGCGATCGGTATTCCAGGGCGGCTCCGGGCAAGTGGAACTCACCGCCCGCTACGAGGACATCCAGTTCCACATGCCGGGTTTTCGCAACACCGGAACGAGCGTCACCGGCGGCCTCAACTGGTATCTGAGCAGCCAGATGCGCGTGATGGCCAATGCCACCGCGTGGCGCATGGCGCCCGACCGGCAGATGACCGGCACCGGCCCCCGCACCGATCACGGCACGACCTTCGTGCTGCGCACCCAAATCGTCTTTTGAAGTTCGCTGGAGAGGACCCAACCATGTCCATCGTCAATCGCTTGAAACTGTCTGGAAAGCTGATCGCCGCGTTCGCGGCGGTCATTCTCGTCGTGCTCGCATCGGGCGCCTATACCTATTGGTCGCTGAGCACGCTGGCGACAATTTCCGAATCCAGCGCCAACAGCATCAAGGTGGCGCAGCAAGGCGACGCCATGCTGGGGGCCATCGTCCAACAGGAAAATGCGCTGCGTGGCTTTGCCATGCTCGGTCGCGACGAATTGCTCGACGAGTATAAGGCGAATGTCGCCGCCTTCGACAAGGCTGCCGACGCGTTTGAGAAAAGCAGCAAGCTACCGGATCAGTTGCAACGCCTCCGCGATTTACGGACGGAAGTTGCCGACCTGAACAACCGTCGCTTTGCCGAGCTGATCACGCTGGCGCGCAATCCCGCCACCCGCGCCAAGGCACAGGAAATTTCGGGCCGCAAGCAGTTGCCCAAGGTGCGGGCGATCAGCGCCGAGATCCACGAGCGCCAGGAGCAACGGATCGCCGATCAGCGCGCCGCGATGATGGCCGCCAAGAACGGCGCGATGATCGCCGTGATCGCCGGCGCGCTCGGCGCCGTGCTGATCGCCGGTACGATGGCATGGCTGCTCGCCGGCGCGATCGTTCGGCCGCTGGTGGGGATGACGGGCGTGATGACCCGGCTCGCCAATGGCGACGTCCAGGTGGACGTGCCGGCGGTAGACCGCGCCGACGAAGTGGGCCTGATGGCGAAGGCCGTGCTCGTGTTCCGCGAAAATGCGCGGCAGAAGCAGATCGCCGACGCCGAAGCCGCCAAGTCGCTGGAGGATCAGAATTTCGTCACCGAGACGATCTCGCAGAATCTCGACAAGGTGTCGCGCGGCGACCTGACGGCGACGATCGCTGCCGATTTCCCGCCGGCCTATGCGGCGCTGCGCCAGAACTTCAACGAGGCGATCGCCAATCTGCGCGAACTGATCGGATCGGTGATCGAATCCGCCGCGGCGATCAAGACGGGTTCGTCCGAAATCGCCCAGGCGAGCGAGGACCTTGCGCGTCGCACCGAAGCCAATGCCGCCAGCCTGGAGGAAACCTCCGCCGCGATCACCCAGATGGACCAGCGGCTGAAGGCGACCGCCACCTCGTCCGGCAACACGCTGGTGCGCGCCGACGGTGCCATCTCGACGGTTTCGGGCGGCCGCGCGATCGCCGACGAGGCGATGCAGGCGATGAGCCGCGTGTCGGACAGCGCCAAGGGCATCGACAGCGTGATCGAGGGGCTGGACAAGATCGCGTTCCAGACCCGGGTTCTGGCGATGAACGCCGCCGTCGAAGCGGGCCGTGCCGGCGAGGCGGGCCGCGGCTTTGCGGTGGTCGCCGACCTTGTCTCCGCGCTGGCGATGCGCGCCGAGGAAGAGGCCGGCCGCGCCCGCGACCAGCTGACCGCGACGCAGACCGATATCGGCTCGGCGGTGGGCATGGTGCAGCGGGTGGACGGCGCGCTGGCCAATATCAGCGGCGATGTCGGCGAAGTGCACGCGCTGCTGAGCAGCATGGCGGCCGACAACCAGGCCCAGGCATCGGCCGTGACGCAGATCTCCGCGGCGATCGGCGCGATGGACACCGCAACCCAGCAGAACGCGGCAATGGTGGAACAGACCTCGGCCGCCGCCCGGACGCTGAACTCCGAAGTGGTGACGCTGGCCAACCAGGCCGAGCGCTTCAGCATCGGCGGCAGCAGCGCCAAGCCGGTTCGCGCGGCCGCCCGCCCGGCGAGCACGCCCAGCTACCGCCCCGCGAAGGTCACCGCCGTACCGATGGCGCAGATGGCCGGCGGGGACGATTGGACGACTTTCTGATCGTCGATCCCCTTTAAAGCAGAAAGGGCCGGGAGCGATCCCGGCCCTTTCATTTTGCCCTCCGGCGTTCCTGATCAGAACTCGGCGCGCACCCCGAACAGGAAGGTGCGGCCGTAATAGTTGATCTCGCCGAAGCGGTTGGGATCGTCGTTGTACGTGTAGAGCTTGGCGCCCGAGATATTGATCGCCTCGGCGCTGACCGACACGTTGGGCAGCAGCTTGTAGCTGATGCTGCCGTCGAGCGTGCCGAACGGCGCGGTGTAGGTCGGTGCCTGGGTGGTGCTGCCGGTGCCCGAGAGATACCGGTCGCGCCACACATAGGAGAGCCGCGTCGACAGCGGGCCCTTTTCGTAGAAGCCGACGATGTTGAAGCTGTTCTTCGACAGGCCGATCAGCTGGTCGACGATCGGCCGCGCGCCGGCGGTGTAGTTCGCCTTGACCGAGGTGTGGGTGTAGCTGGCCTGCATGCCCAGCCCGTCGAACGGCTTCGGCAGGAAGGTGAACACCTGGTTGTAGCCGGCCTCGACGCCGTAGACCTTGGCGTTGCCGCCATTGACCTGGGTCGACAGCAGCACGGTGCCGCGGCCCGGGATGTCGATATTGACGTTCTGCGCGGTGATGTAATTATCCATCGCCTTGTAGAACACCGCGCCGGTGAGCGCGCCGCGCGGATTGAAATACCACTCCAGGCCGCCGTCGAACTGGGTGGCGAGGAACGGCACCAGCTGCGGGTTGCCGCCGCTGGCGGTCGGCGCGTCGGTGGAGACGGTGATGCGCGGGGCGCTGTCGGTCACGTTCGGGCGGGTGAGCACCCGGCTGGCGGCGAAGCGGGCGATCAGCGTGCGGGTCAGCTCGGCCTTCAGGTTGAAGCTCGGCAGCCAGTCGTTGAACGTCTTGGGGAAGCTGGCCGGCGTGGTGTTGTTGCCGCTGCGCAGATAGCCGCTCGCCACCTGATCGGTGTGGACATAGCGAAGGCCGACATTGCCGAGCACCTCGACGCCGCCGAGCGTCGTGCCGTAATCGAGCCGGGTATAGGCTGACGCGGTCTTTTCGGTGGTGACGAACGAGGCGGCCTTGTCGCTCGCGGTGAGCGGGGCGTTGGCGATCGTGTCGTTGAACAGCGCGTTATAATAGCCCGAGGTCACCGGCACCAGCCAGGTGCGCGGGCTGTTGCCGCCGACCCCCGCGAGGAAATCGTCATAGGGCAGCTGCTGGTACGCACCGGCGCCGAGCGAGGTGAGTGGGGTGCCGGTGGCCGGATTGACCAGATAGTCGCGGCGCCAGTAATCGCGCTTGCGCCAGTGATATTCGCCGCCGACTGCGATCTTGCGGAAGAAGCCGCCGAGATCATAGGCGCCGTCGAGGCGGGCGAACTTGTCCCAATCCTTGCTGTTCTTCGGCGCGATGTTGAAGGTGTAGAGCGAATAATTGGCGGGGTTGGTCGCGTCCACCGTCGTCGTCAGCGTCGGGGTGACCTTGTAGCCGCCGCTCGCATCATAGGTGAGCGGGGCGAAGAAGATCGCGCGGCTGCGCACCGTGCCCTCGGCATTGCTCGGGTGGAAGCTGTGCGCCGAGGACCAGTTGAGGTTGGCGGTGACGTGGAAGCGATCGTGGTTCCAGGTCTGCTTGAGGCCGATGGTCAGCAGGTCGTGGCGGTTGAGGCTGTATTCGCGGCTGGCCATGAAGCGGACGTCGTTGATCGTCGCGCCGACCACGGTGTTGCCCTGAAGCTTGACCGAGCCCGGGACGATCGTGGGGGTGTGGCCAGCGACGCTGGTGTCGTCCGGATAGATGTCGAGGCCGAACTCGTCATAGGCGACGTCGAGCCGGGTCGCGAGCACGTCGAGCGTGGTCTCGAGCTCGGGCGTGGGGCGCCACTGGGCGGAAACCATGCCGGAGATGCGCTTGCGATCCTCGGTCTCGACCGTCGGGCGGGTGCGGGTGGGGGTGTAGAGGCCAGCCTGGAGGCCGCCCTGCGCGGGCTTGGTGAACTTGTCGAGGTTCCAGCCGAAGTTCATGAAGCGATCGTTGCGGACTTCCTTGCCCCAATATTGCGCGCCGACGAGGATGCCGAAGGTGTCGCCGAAGGTGTGGCTGCCGATCAGCGTGGCGTTGGGCTTCACCTTCTTGGTCTGGGTCGTGTAGGTGCCGCGCAGATTGGCGGTGACCTTGTTGCCGACGTCGAACGGGCGGAAGGTGCGCACGTCGATGTTACCGCCCAGCGCGCCCTCGGTCATGTCCGAGGTGGGGGTCTTCACCACGTCGATATTGGCGACGAACTCGGCGGGCAGCATCTCGAAGCGGAACTGGCGGCCATTGGCGCCGCCATTCTCGATCAGATCGTTGAGCGCGACCGGGCGGCCGTTGAGCAGCGTGCTCTGGAACTGGGGGCCGAGGCCGCGGACGGAGACGTACAGGCCTTCCCCGCGCGGGCGCGTGATCGCGACGCCGGTGACGAGCTGGAGCGCTTCGGCGACGTTCTGCGCGGGGAACTTGCCGATATCGGTCGAGCTGATCGAATCGAGGCCATATTCGGCGCGGCGCTTGGCTTCGGTCGCGGCTGCGAGGCTGCGGGCATAGGTGCCATTGACGACGATTTCCTCAGCGCCGGCATCGTCCTGCGGCGGGGTGGTCGTCTGGGCATAGGCCGGCGCGAGTGCCGCCAGAATGAGGGCGAGCGCCGAGGACGCGCGAAGCAGCGCGAACGGGGGTTGCATGAGTTGGATTCTCCCTGGACCTTTATTGGTCTTGTCGCGCCCCCCTAATCGGGTGGAGAATCATTTCGGCGTCGTTTCCTTTGCAAAATAGTGAAACCGGCAGGGGGATTTGTTGCGGCGATGTTACATTCGTGCGGCCGATATTGCGGACATGCAAAAGGGCCGGGGATTGCTCCCCGGCCCATTCCTTGATGCGCGTCCGCGGGGGCGGATCAGAAGGTGAGGCGTGCGCTGGCAGAGACCGTGCGGCCCGCAAGCGTACGGCCCTGGACGATGCCGCCGACCGGGATCGTGCTGTCCAGCACGCCGGTGATCGCCGTCGCGTTGAACAGGTTGTTCGCGTTGACGGAGAGCAACAGCCGCTCGACCGGGCGGAACTGCACAAAGGCGTTGGTGGTGGTGTAGGCCGGGATCCGCAGGGCGTTCTCGTCGGTGGCATAGCTGCCGGTGGTGCCGAGGAACACCGCGCCGAGGGTGAAGCGGCCGGTGTTGATCTGCGGGGTCAGCTCGTAGATCAGCTTCGCCTGGTTGTGCGGCGTCTTGCCGACCAGTTCCGGCATCACGCCGTCACGGGCGATCTCGGCGTCGGTATAGGTGGCGCCGGCGGTGAGGCTGAAGATACCGCGCGTATAGCCGGCTTCCAGCTCGACGCCCTTGGCGCGGAACAGGCGATCGATCGGCGTGCCGTCGCGCGGATCGACATTGGTATCCTGCGACTCTGCCCAGAACGCGGTCACGTTCAGCATGGTCGAGGCGGTACGATATTTGAAGCCGCCCTCTGCCTGGGTGACGTGATCGACCTTCGCGGATGGAATCAGCAGGCTGCCATCCTGGTAGTTGATGAAGCGGGTGCTGACGATCCGATCGGCATTGGCGCGTCCGCCGCGGCTGTAGCGGCCGAAGACGGACCAGGTTTCCGCGAGGCGGTAGTTCGCGCTGAGCGAGTAGGACAAGGTCTTGTAGGAATAATCGATCAGCCCCGGCGTGGCGAGGTTCAGGCGCGAGGTGCGGGTTTCCGCGTCCGAGATCCGGCCATCGCCATTGATGTCGTAGGAGGAGAAGCCGCTCGCCTCGGCGAGGGTGCCCTGCGCGGTGCCCATGTCGTAGCGCACGCTGCCGCCGACCGCGAGTTTGCCGATGTGGTAGTTCACCGAGCCATAGGGCGCGTTCACGTCGTATTTGGTTCGGAACTGCTGGCGGCAGCAGCCGCCGAGCAAGGCTGCGCCATAGCCGTACGCGCCGTTCTGGGTGATCTGCAAGCCCGATGCCGAGGTTACGTCGATCAGGGCGGCATTGCCGCCGCCGACGACGTCCTGGATCACCGAACTCCACAGCCAGCTGGTGTCGATGGTCTGACGCGACTTGTAGAAGCCGGCGGTGGCGGTGAATTCGCCGTTGCCGAGCTTCCACGAGCGGGTGCCGCGAATGTCGTTGGTGACATTGTCGAGGCTGTCATAGTTGTTGTTCGCATAGGTCGCCGCGGCGAGCAGGCCGTTGCCGTTCAGCGTGGCGGGATTGGCGATCACCTTCCCGGCATTCGGACCGCTGGCATAGGTCAGCGTGCCGCCATATCCGCCGACGCGGCCCATCACGGCGGCGGCCGGGGCGTATTGGATGAATTCGGGGTTGGTGAAGCTGCCGCTGATCCCGGCGTAGCGGAAGCGATCGGTGATCGAGAAGCCCGCCACGGTGAACTGCGCTTCCATGCCAACCGATTTCACGACGGGGTGCTGGCCGTCGCGCATGCTCTTGGCGGAAAGGCTGTTGTTGCCGTCGAGCCCGACGATGGTGTTGAAATTCCGGCCGAGCAGCGCGTCGCGCTTCATGTCGAAGCCCGGGATGCTCGCATAGCTGGGGTTGCTGTCCGTACCGGTGACGCGCATCGGCACATAGCCATAGACCGGCGTGCGATCGTTCAGATACTTGCCGTACAGGCGGATATAGCCGCCGGTGAACTGCTTGGTGACGTTGATCTTGATCTGGCCGCCGTCCTGGCCGTCATAGCCGATGTCGCGCGGGCCCTGGCCGCGGCGGTAGAAGCCGCCGACATTGACGCGCAGCGTATCCGACAGCGGCGTGCCGTAATCGAAGTCGAGCCGATAGGAGCGGTAATCGAGGCCCAGCGTGGTCTGGACCGAGCCGCCCGCATTCACGCCGGTCTTCGAGATGAAGTTGATCACGCCGCCCGGCGAATTGGACGCGAAGGTGGAGGCCGATCCGCCACGGATCGCCTGGACTTCGCCGACGGTGGAATCGAAACGGATGAACGTATCGGCGCTGGCAAAGGCGAGGTCGCCGAATTCGAGGACGGGCAGCCCGTCTTCCTGTAGCTGGACGAACTTGCTGCCGGTCGATGCGATCGGCAGGCCGCGGATCGAGATGTTGCCATAGCCTTCGCCCTGCGAGGCATCGGAGCGGACGCCCGGCAGATCGCGCAGCAGATCGGAGACCGACAGCGGCGAGAGCTTGAGGACATCGTCCTCGTCGAGCGAGCTGGTCGAGATCGCGCTGTCCAGAAGATCGCGGGCCTTGGCCACGCCCGTGGAGAAGCTTTCCTTCTTGGGCGACGGGGCAGGGGCGGAGCGATCCGCCTGGGGCGTTGCCGTCTTCGGGAGCGCGGTCGCGGGAGCAGCTGCCGGCGTCGTATCGGCAAGCGCCGGCGTGGCGAGTGCGATGAGCGACCCGCTCAGCATGAGGCGTAGAATATGCATTTGATGGCTGTCCCATTTGAATTGATGGGACAACTGCCCTGAACCAGGCCCCGCCAGACGGGTAGCGGCTGGCAATGTACGGGGTGTTTAGAAAGAGCTCGGGGCAAGTACGCTAAGGGGTGGTCGTCGATCCGGTCGGGCGCTTCCCCGGACTGCGCATATCTATGCCGTGTAGTGCGCAAACAAAAAGGGCCGGGATTGCTCCCGGCCCTTTCCGTTTCTGTCTGGTCCGCGTGGGGATCAGGCGGCGGCGACTTCGGCCACGTCCACCTTCACGCCCGGGCCCATCGACGAGGAGAGCGCGACCTTCTGCAGGTACTTGCCCTTCGCGCCGGCCGGCTTGGCCTTGACGATCGCGTCGACGAGCGCGTCGAAGTTGCGGCGCAGGTCTTCGTTCGAGAAGCTCACCTTGCCGATGCCCGAGTGGATGATGCCGGCCTTTTCGACGCGGTATTCCACCTGACCACCCTTGGCAGCCTTGACGGCCTCACCGACGTTCATGGTCACGGTGCCGAGCTTCGGGTTCGGCATCAGGCCCTTGGGACCCAGCACCTTACCGAGACGGCCGACCAGGCCCATCATGTCCGGGGTGGCGATGCAGCGATCGAAATCGATCTTGCCGCCCTGGATGGCTTCCATCAGGTCTTCGGCGCCGACGACGTCTGCGCCGGCAGCCAGGGCTTCCTCAGCCTTGGCGCCGCGGGCGAACACGCCCACGCGAACGGTCTTGCCGGTGCCGGCCGGCAGCGTGACGACGCCGCGGACCATCTGGTCGGCGTGGCGCGGATCGACGCCGAGGTTCAGCGCGACTTCGATGGTCTCGTCGAACTTGGCGGTGGCGTGCGCCTTGACGACGGCGATCGCCTCGTCAACCGCGTGCAGCTTTTCGGCCGGAATCGTCCATGCCTTCTGCTTCTTGGTCAGCTTGCTCATGGAATCAGCCCTCCACCACTTCGAGGCCCATCGCGCGGGCCGAACCTTCGATGATCTTGGTCGCCGCTTCGATGTCGTTGGCGTTCAGATCCTTCATCTTCGCCTGGGCGACTTCCGCGAGCTGGGCGCGCGTGATCTTGCCCGCGACAACCTTGCCCGGCTCCTTCGAGCCCGACTTCAGGTTGATCGCCTTCTTGAGGAGATAGGTCGCCGGGGGCGTCTTGGTCTCGAACGAGAAGGAGCGATCCGCATAGACGGTGATCACGGTCGGGAGCGGGGTGCCCTTTTCCTGATCGCCGGTCGCGGCGTTGAACGCCTTGCAGAATTCCATGATGT
>Ga0307412_10001547_pt1 | contig 12712 bp, 8 predicted proteins | sample DK1Cmetagenome_3_FD_203823 | JGI IMG/M metagenome (GOLD analysis project Ga0307412, IMG submission 203823) | Maize rhizosphere microbial communities from greenhouse at UC Davis, California, United States - DK15-C-1 | ecosystem: Host-associated > Plants > Roots > Rhizosphere > Soil | place: USA...
CCGCCGCCCCAAAATCAAAGAAAATGAGCTCAAACAAATGCTTCTATCGGGGCTAGGATATTTGTTGGTAAAACATTATCTGTTAAATTTCAAATTATTTAAAAAACAATTATAATAAGAATTCAAAACTCTACAGACAATATTACTCATCCAAATATTGTAAATGTGGATAACTTTTCGTACCTTTGCTCCTCTTTTGGCGCGAATAATTGTTTATAAATCTGTAAAATATTGAAAATCAGCTCTTTCATGTAAAATCAATGAAAGGGATTTCTGTATATAGATAGTATGGCAATTCTGCCTCAAAAGTAATAAAAATATTTTGCATTACACTGTGAAAAGATATACCAGTGTTGCAGTTAGAAAGAGCCAAGTGCAAAGTTAAAAAAAAGGTCCTTCGTGAGCGCCAAAACACTTTTACCTTTTTACTTTTACCTTGTTTCTTGTTCTTTTCTGATATTTTTTAATGAATCAAAATATTTTTTAACCCTTTCTTAAAAGTTTTATGAGTAAAACAACATCAACAACTAGGGGAAATCAGAGAGTTAATTTCTCTTCAGCGAAAGGAAAAATCATCACTCCGGACTTTTTGGATATCCAAATTGAGTCTTTTAGCGAGTTTTTCCAGCTTGATACGCTTCCTGAAGACAGAAGAAACGAAGGTTTGTATAAAACTTTCCAAGAAAATTTCCCAATTACCGATTCTAGAAACCAGTTTGTATTGGAATTCTTAGATTATCTGGTAGATTCTCCACGTTATTCAATCGACGAGTGTGTGGAAAGAGGATTGACTTATTCAGTTCCTCTAAAAGCAAGACTTAAATTGTATTGTACAGACCCTGAGCACGAGGATTTCCAGACTGTTGTCCAGGATGTATATTTAGGCCCGGTTCCTTACATGACGCCTAGTGGATCTTTCATCATCAATGGTGCTGAAAGAGTTATCGTTACGCAGCTTCACCGTTCACCTGGTGTATTCTTCGGACAGACTTACCACGCAAACGGAACTAAATTGTATTATTCAAGAATTATCCCTTTCAAAGGATCTTGGATGGAATTTACAACGGATATCAACAGCGTAATGTACGCGTATATCGACCGTAAGAAAAAATTACCATTAACAACTTTATTAAGAGCTATCGGTTATGAATCTGATAAGGATATCCTTCAGATCTTCGACCTTGCTGAAGAAGTGAAAGTTTCTAAAGCTGCCCTTAAAAAAGTAGAAGGAAGAACATTAGCTGCGAGAGTTTTGAACACTTGGTTCGAAGATTTCGTAGATGAAGATACAGGTGAAGTAGTTTCTATCGAAAGAAACGAAATCATTTTGGACAGAGAAACAATTCTTGAAAAAGAGCATTTAGATCTTATCTTGGATGCTGGTGTGAAATCTATCTTAATTCACAAAGAAAACAGCAACGAATTCTCTATCATCCAGAATACATTACAAAAAGACCCTACCAACTCTGAAAAAGAAGCAGTAGAATACATTTACCGTCAGTTAAGAAACGCAGATCCGCCAGATGAGGAAACGGCAAGAGGTATTATTGAAAAATTATTCTTCTCTGAGCAAAGATATTCATTAGGTGAAGTAGGACGTTACAGACTAAACAAAAAGTTAGGTCTTAATATCCCGACTACAACTGAAGTTCTTACAAAAGAAGATATCATTGCGATTGTAAGACACTTAATCGAATTGGTAAATTCTAAAGCAGAGGTAGATGATATCGACCACTTATCAAACAGAAGAATTAAAACTGTTGGTGAGCAATTGGCAGGACAGTTCGGTGTAGGTCTTTCAAGAATTGCAAGAACAATCAAGGAAAGAATGAACGTTAGAGATAACGAAATCTTTACCCCACTTGATCTTGTTAATGCGAAAACGTTAACGTCTGTAATCAACTCGTTCTTTGGTACCAACCAGCTTTCTCAGTTCATGGACCAAACCAACCCACTATCAGAAATCACGCACAAGCGTAGACTTTCTGCACTAGGGCCTGGTGGTTTATCAAGAGAAAGAGCAGGTTTTGAGGTTCGTGACGTTCACCATACGCACTATGGAAGAATTTGCCCGATTGAAACTCCGGAAGGACCAAACATCGGTTTGATTTCATCTTTAGGTATTTATGCTAAAATCAACAGATTAGGTTTCATCGAAACACCATATAGAAAAGTAGCTGATAGTAAGATTGACCTTACTGCAGATCCTATTTATTTAAATGCGGAGGACGAAGAAGACAAGGTAATTGCTCAGGCAAACGTTGAATTGAGTGATAATGGTGATTTCTTAACAGACAGAATTATTGCAAGATTGGATGGTGACTACCCGGTAGTTGAACCAAACCAGGTTGACCTTATCGACGTTGCACCAAACCAGATCTCTGGTATTTCAGCTTCATTAATTCCATTCCTGGAGCATGATGATGCGAACCGTGCATTGATGGGATCAAACATGATGCGTCAGGCAGTTCCTCTATTGAAGCCACAAGCTCCGATTGTAGGTACAGGTCTGGAACAGCAGGTTGCAAAAGATTCTAGAATTTTGATCAATGCTGAAGGTACAGGTACTGTAGAATATGTAGATGCTGACAAAATCGTTATTAAATATGAAAGAAGCGAAGACGAAGATTTAGTACAATTCGAATCCGCTACTAAAACATATAACTTAACTAAGTTCAGAAAAACCAACCAAAGTACAACAATTACCCTAAGGCCAAACGTAAGAGTAGGTGATGTAGTGGAAAAAGGACAGGTACTTTGCGACGGTTACGCTACCGAAAACGGAGAATTGGCTCTTGGTAGAAACTTAGTGGTTGCCTTCATGCCTTGGAAAGGATACAACTTCGAGGATGCGATCGTAATCAACGAAAAAGTGGTTCGTGAAGACTGGTTTACTTCAATCCACGTGGATGAATACTCTCTTGAAGTTCGTGATACCAAATTAGGTATGGAAGAGCTTACAGCAGATATTCCAAACGTTTCTGAAGAAGCTACGAAAGATCTTGACGAAAACGGTATGATCAGAATCGGTGCTGAAGTGAAGCCTGGAGATATTATGATCGGTAAGATCACTCCTAAAGGTGAATCTGACCCTACTCCGGAAGAAAAACTTCTTAGAGCAATCTTTGGTGACAAGGCTGGTGATGTAAAAGATGCTTCATTAAAAGCAGATTCTTCATTAAGAGGTGTTGTGATCAACAAAAAATTGTTCTCCAGAAATATTAAAGACAAAAAGAAAAGAACTGAAGAAAAACTTAAGCTTGAAGAGATTGAAAACACTTACAAGGCTAAGTTTGATGAGTTGAGAAATACTTTAATTGAAAAATTAAATATTCTTGTCAGCGGTAAAACTTCTCAGGGAGTTACTAATGACCTGGATGAAGAGATCATCAGCAAAGGTGTGAAATTCACTCACAAGTTATTAACTTCAGTTGAAGATTATGTAAACGTTAGCGGTTCAGACTGGACGGTTGATAACGATAAGAATGAATTAATCAAACAATTAATTCACAATTATAAAATTAAATTCAACGATATTCAAGGGGTTAAAAACCGTGAGAAATTTGCAATTTCAATCGGAGATGAGCTTCCTGCAGGTATCATGAAGTTGGCTAAAGTTTACATCGCTAAGAAACGTAAACTGAATGTAGGGGATAAAATGGCAGGACGTCACGGTAACAAAGGTATCGTTTCGAGAATCGTTCGTGAAGAAGATATGCCATTCCTTGAAGACGGAACACCGGTAGATATCGTATTGAATCCACTTGGGGTACCTTCTCGTATGAACATCGGTCAGATTTATGAAACAGTTCTTGGATGGGCTGGTCAGAAATTAGGAATGACGTTCGCTACACCAATTTTCGATGGAGCAACTCTTGATCAGATTACTGAATATACAGAAAAAGCAGGTCTTCCTAAATTCGGTCACACTTACCTTTATGATGGTGGTACCGGAGAAAGATTTACTCAGGCTGCAACGGTAGGTATTATCTATATGTTGAAACTAGGTCACATGGTTGATGATAAGATGCACGCGCGTTCTATCGGACCTTACTCATTGATTACTCAGCAGCCGTTAGGGGGTAAAGCTCAGTTCGGGGGTCAGAGATTCGGAGAGATGGAGGTTTGGGCTCTTGAAGCATTTGGAGCATCAAATATCTTGAGAGAAATCTTAACTGTGAAGTCGGATGACGTGATTGGTAGAGCGAAAACTTATGAAGCAATTGCTAAGGGTGAGTCCATGCCTGAACCAGGTATTCCGGAATCATTCAACGTATTACTTCACGAGTTACAAGGACTTGGACTTGATGTAAGATTGGAGGAGTAATTAAAAGATTTAATTATTAAAAAATTAAAACATTAATTAACTCTGAGATGATAAGAGCGAAAGTGATTTAAATCTTTCAATCTTTTAATCTTTTAATCAAAAATTAAATTATGTCAAATAAAAATAAATCAAGTAGATTTAATAAAATAACCATCGGTTTAGCTTCACCGGAATCTATTCTTCAGGAATCGAGAGGGGAGGTTTTAAAGCCGGAAACTATTAACTACAGAACGCACAAGCCTGAAAGAGATGGTTTGTTCTGTGAAAAAATCTTTGGTCCTGTAAAGGATTACGAATGTGCTTGTGGAAAATACAAGAGAATTCGTTACAAAGGGATCGTTTGTGACCGTTGTGGAGTAGAAGTTACTGAGAAAAAAGTAAGAAGAGAGAGAATCGGGCACATCAACCTTGTAGTTCCAATTGCGCACATCTGGTATTTCCGTTCTTTACCGAACAAAATCGGTTACCTTTTAGGAATTCCTTCTAAGAAATTAGATATGATCATCTACTACGAAAGATATGTAGTGATTCAGCAGGGTATTGCTAAAAAATTAGACGGTTCCGATTTCGATAATATGGAATTCTTAACAGAAGAAGAGTACCTTGATATCATGGAAACTCTTCCTATTGAGAACCAGTATCTTGATGATTCTGATCCAAACAAATTCATCGCCAGAATGGGTGCTGAAGCTGTTGAAGATCTTTTAAAAAGAATTGATCTTGATGCATTGTCTTTCGATTTGAGACACAAAGCTCACAACGAAGGTTCAAAACAAAGAAGAACTGAGGCTCTTAAAAGATTAAATGTTGTAGAAGCATTGAGAGGTGCTAATACAAGAATGATCAACAAGCCTGAGTGGATGATTATGCGTGTGCTTCCAGTTATACCACCGGAATTAAGACCATTGGTTCCATTGGATGGAGGACGTTTCGCAACTTCCGATTTGAATGACCTTTACAGAAGAGTTATCATCAGAAACAACCGTTTGAAGAGACTATTGGAGATCAAAGCTCCGGAAGTAATCTTAAGAAACGAGAAGCGTATGCTTCAGGAATCAGTAGATTCATTATTCGATAATACAAGAAAATCTTCAGCTGTAAAATCTGAATCAAACAGACCATTGAAATCACTTTCAGATTCATTGAAAGGTAAGCAGGGTCGTTTCCGTCAGAACTTATTAGGTAAAAGGGTAGATTACTCGGCGCGTTCGGTAATTGTTGTAGGTCCAAACTTACAGCTTCACGAATGTGGTATTCCTAAAGATATGGCTGCGGAACTTTACAAACCATTCATCATTAGAAAACTAATTGAAAGAGGAATTGTAAAAACAGTAAAATCTGCAAAGAGAATTATTGATAGAAAAGAACCAGTAGTATATGATATCCTTGAAAACGTGATGAAAGGTCACCCGGTTTTATTAAACAGGGCACCTACGCTTCACAGATTGGGTATCCAGGCCTTCCAACCTAAGATGATCGAAGGTAAGGCAATCCAGCTACACCCGTTGGTAACAACAGCCTTCAACGCCGATTTCGATGGTGACCAGATGGCGGTACACTTACCGCTAGGCCCTGAAGCGATCCTTGAGGCTCAGTTATTGATGTTAGGTTCTCAGAATATCTTGAACCCTGCAAACGGTTCTCCAATTACAGTACCTTCTCAGGACATGGTTCTTGGTCTTTATTTCATGACTAAAGAATTGAGCTCTACAGATGATATGAAAGTAAAAGGTGAAGGTCTTGCATTCTATTCTCCTGAAGAAGCGGAAATCGCTTATGCTGAAGGAAAAGTTTCTTTAAATGCTAAGGTAAAATGTAGACTACCCGTAAAAGAAGACGGAGAATTAGTAACAAGATTAATTGAAACTACAGTTGGTAGAATTTTATTCAATCAAATTGTACCTAAACAATCAGGATATATTAATGAGCTTCTTACGAAGAAATCATTAAGAAACGTTATCGGAAAAATTCTTGCTGATACAGACTTCCCTACTACAGTGAGGTTCTTGGATGCAATGAAAGATTTAGGATATTCAAATGCATTCAAAGGAGGTCTTTCATTCTCATTAGGAGACATTGTGGTTCCTGTTGAGAAAAAACAGATGATTGCTACTTCAATTGAAACTGTAGACGAAATTAGAGCCAACTATAACATGGGTCTTATTACAGATACAGAGCGTTATAACCAGGTAATCGACGTTTGGACGAATACCAACGCTGGATTGACTGAAATGATCATGAGCAGAATGAAAACCGATCAAGGTGGGTTCAACTCTGTATATATGATGCTTGACTCTGGAGCAAGGGGTTCTAAGGAACAGATCCGTCAGTTATCAGGGATGAGAGGTTTGATGGCAAAACCGCAAAAAGCCGGTTCTACCGGAGCGGAAATTATCGAAAACCCGATCCTTGCAAACTTTAAAGAAGGTCTTTCCATCCTAGAATACTTTATCTCTACCCACGGTGCCCGTAAAGGTCTTGCGGATACCGCTCTTAAGACTGCCGATGCAGGTTACCTTACGAGAAGATTGGTAGACGTTGCACAGGACGTTATCGTTACAGAAGACGACTGTGGAACTTTAAGAGGTACAGAAGTTACTGCACTTAAGAAAAATGATGAGATCGTTGAAAGAATTTCAGAAAGAATCTTAGGTAGAGTTTCTCTTCATAATATTTATGATCCGGAATCTGATGAATTAATCATTGAAGCAGATCAGGTAATCGTTGAAGAATTTGCTAAAAGAATAGAAGAGGTTGGATTAGAAGCTGTTGAAGTTCGTTCACCATTGACTTGTGAAGCTAAAAAAGGGATCTGTGCAAAATGCTACGGTAGAAACTTAGCTACTGGTAAAACAATCCACATGGGTGAAGCGGTAGGTGTAATTGCTGCTCAGTCTATTGGGGAACCGGGAACCCAGCTTACGTTGAGAACTTTCCACCAGGGTGGGGTTTCAACCAACGTTTCTGAAAATCCTTCAATTGTTGCAAGAAGAGACGGTATCGTAGAATTGGATGAAGTAAGAACAATTACTTCTGAAGATGAAAGCGGAAACACTGCGGAAGTAGTAGTATCCCGTACAACAGAATTTAGATTAGTTGCTGATAATGAATCCAGAACTCCATTAATGATCGCAAACGTACCTTACGGTTCAATATTAGCGGTGAAACCTGGAGATAAAGTGAAAAAAGGCGATGTAATCTGTTCATGGGATCCTTATAACGCGGTAATTATTGCTGAAACTGCTGGTAAAGTAGAATATGAAGATATCATTCAGGGTATTTCATTCCAGCTTGAAATTGATGAGCAGACAGGATTCGAAGAGAAAGTAATCTCTGAATCCAGAAATAAGAAAGCCGTACCTACTTTGAAAGTGGTAGATTCTAAAGGAGTTGAACAGAAAGGTTACAACTTACCGGTAGGAGCCCACTTAATGGTAAACGATGGTGAAAAAATTAAGGCTGGTAAAGTCTTAATCAAGATTCCTAGAAAATCTGCGAAAGCAGGGGATATCACCGGAGGTCTTCCGAGAGTTACCGAATTATTCGAAGCAAGAAACCCTTCAAACCCAGCGGTTGTTACAGAAATCGATGGGGTAGTTTCTTACGGAAAAATCAAGAGAGGTAACCGTGAATTGATTGTTGAGGCTAAAACTGGTGAAAGAAAAATTTATTTAGTTAAATTATCAAACCAGATCTTAGTTCAGGAGAATGACTTCGTAAGAGCCGGTTCGCCGCTTTCTGACGGATCAATCACTCCGGAAGATATCTTAAGAATTAAAGGTCCAACTGCAGTTCAGGAATATTTAGTAAATGAAATTCAGGAAGTTTACCGTTTACAAGGGGTAAAAATCGACGACAAACACTTCGAAATTATCGTAAGACAGATGATGACGAAAGTATCAATCGTTGACGGAGGTGATACTCAGTTCCTTGAAGGTGCTCTTGAACACAAATATGACTTCTTGGAAGAAAACAACAGAGTATTCGGACTTAAAGTAGTAGTGGAAGCCGGAGATTCTAAAATCTTTAAGCCGGGACAGATGATTACTGCAAGAGAACTAAGAGACGAAAACTCTAAGCTTAAGCGTGAAGATCAGGCTTTAGTTGAAGTAAGAGAAGCTCTTCCTGCAACAGCAACACCTGTATTGCAAGGTATTACAAGAGCAGCTCTTCAGACTAAATCGTTCATGTCTGCAGCATCGTTCCAGGAAACAACTAAGGTTCTTAACGAAGCAGCAGTTGCCGGTAAGGTAGATTATCTGAGCGGTCTTAAAGAAAATGTAATTGTAGGACACAGAATCCCTGCAGGTACAGGTCTTAAAGAATATCAGAATGTGATCGTAGGTTCTAAAAAAGAATTTGAAGATCTTAACTAAAATTAATAATTTGAAATTTGAGGATTGAAATTATTTTTATACTTTCACATTCTCAAATTTCGAATTTATTTAAAATATAATATACAATAACAATGGACAACAATCAAAATCCACAAGACGGAAACATCAACATCGAATTAAACGAAATGGTAGCTGCAGGAGTTTACGCTAATTTAGCTTTAGTAAACCACTCTCCATCTGAATTCGTAGTAGATTTTATCCAATTAATGCCGGGTGTACAACAAGCTAAAGTAAGATCAAGAATCATTCTTGCTCCACTTCACGCTAAAAGAGTTTTAAGTGCTCTTCAACAAAACATCGCTAACTACGAGCAACAATTCGGAGAAATCAAAGAAGTTGAGCCTTTCGTATTAGGAGGAAACAACGTAAACGCTTAAGATTTTTCTTAATCATAAATAAAAGAATGTCTCAACTTCGGTTGAGGCATTTTTTTTATACATAAATTTAAACTTCGCAGAAGCTTCGTAGCGTTAAAATTCCCCTTCTCTGGGAGGTAGCGAAACTTCAAAATTAATTTTTGACGGGGTCATTAAATATTATTTCGTCCCATCATTTCCTGAAATTATCATTAAATATTTTTAATACTAAAAAAATATTCCCATATAAATTATTCAATTTTATATATTTGTTTTTGGATATGATACAACAGATATGATAAATAATAAGTTTATTCTTAATAAATTTGGCTTTTTGGGTGAAGATTTTTCAAAAGAGCTCAACCAACATGCACTGATAACAGATATTAAGGCAAAAACGGAAATTATTACCGAAGGGCAAAAAGTAAGATATGTTCCCTTTTTAATAAAAGGTTCCATTAAAGTTTATTCTTTAAATGATGGAAGAGAGTTAATTTACTATTACGTAAGACCGAATGACAGCTGTCTGATGACCTTTTCATCAATTTTCAGCGATTATACGAGCAAGGTTTACGCTATGACAGAAGAAGATTCGGAAGTAATGCTGATTCCTGCTTCTGTATTGCATGACTGGCTGATCCGTTATCCTGAAATCAACAAACTTTTTTACAACGAATATGACAAAAGGTTTACCGATGTCATGAATATGGTAAATGACGCTGTTTTTCATAAACTTGATAAAAGAATTGTAAATTATATCAAACAACAGATTTCAATTACAGGGCAAAATCCCATCAAACTTACTCACCGAGAGATTGCCAGCAATTTGGGAACTTCCAGAGAAGTTGTAAGCAGAGTTTTGAAAAAAGTTGAAAATGAAGGCGAAATTATTCAGACCAAGGAAGGGATTAAAATACCTGTAAATGAAAATGTTAGACAAGGCTAATAAAAATGTTATAATGATTTTAATATTATGATTGATAAAAACAATCTAGTCGGTGACTTTTATCACACGATTTTGCAATCATAAGTCTATAAGTTTGTCATACTAATAATTTTATTTAAAATTGTATGACAAAAACTCTCTTATTTTTGTCAATATTTGTCTCAGGTCTTGCTTTTGCACAGGAGGACCTACTGAAAGATATTGACACCATTCAAACAAATACTGAAACTTCCCAACCCGCTTTTAAAGCATTACAGATTGTCACAGGGCAATCCACAAAACTAACTGCAAAAAATGAATGGTACATCGTTGTAGCGCACCGTTTTGGAGATGTAAGCCACGGGTTCAAAGAATTCTTTGGACTGGATGATGCTTCTACAAAATTAGGAGTTATCTATGGGGTTACGGACGGGCTTTCATTGAGTCTTTCCAGAGAAACCAACATGAAAACTTTTGAAGGTGCTGCAAAGTATAAGTTGGTGAAGCAAAGTGAAAAATTTCCTGTTGATATTGTAGGGTATAATGTTTTGGCTGTTAATACTGATCTTAGCAAAGACAATTATCCGCATCTTCAGTTCGGGGACAGGCTTTCTTACCTTACCCAGGCTTTAATTTCGAGAAGATTCAGTGATAAATTTTCTTTACAATTAACGCCATCTTATGTTCACAAAAATCTTTACGAGCCGGCTATTGAAGACAAAAACCAATTCTTAACAGGATTGGGAGGCCGTTATAAAATTTCAAAAAGAATTTCCATCAATGCGGAATATTTTGTGAATTTTGACAATCACAGTTTTTATAAAAATCCACTGTCTTTGGGGATGGATATAGAAACCGGGGGACACGTTTTCCAGCTTTTATTTTCGAATTCCCAACTTAATTCAGACATAGGTTACCTTACCAATGCTACCGGAAAGTGGGAAAAAGGACAGATTTTCTTTGGGTTTAATCTTTATAGAGTTTTTTAATATGAAAAAGTTAATGTACATATTTTCATCAGTGGTTTTATTGATTGCTTGTGAAAGTAGAACCTATGAAGAGATCTCTGATAATACACCTATCGCTGAACAGGTTACCTACGCAAAAGATGTAAAACCTATTGTTGATGCCAATTGTATCAGTTGTCATTCAGCGGGTGGGCCAGCATCATTTCAGCCATGGACAAGCTATGATCAGGTAAAAAACCACATTGATAATATCTTAGACAGAATACAAAGGCCAAACGGTGATCCTCAGAAAATGCCTCAGGGTGGAAGTTTATCGCCATCACAAATCAATATTTTCATTAAATGGAAAGCCGACGGGCTTATCGAAAATTAAAAAAGAATTATATGAAAAAGCTAATATTACTTATTGTTTCGTTGCTTTTTACCAATCCTGCTTTAGCCCAAAAGTATATGTCTAAAACAGGAAGAGTAACGTTCGAAGCATCGGTGCCTTTATTCGAGGATGTTTTTGCACAGGATGACAACAATGTAGCTGTTATCAATGCAGATACCGGAGATTTTGCGTCGGTTTCCGTTGTTAAAAACTTTCATTTTAAAACAAAATTAATGGAAGAGCATTTCAATGAAAGCTATGCAGAAACGGCAAAATACCCTAAAACGACTTTTACAGGTAAAATTGTAAATTTTGATAAAAACAAACTTACTTCAACGCCTCAGAAATATACTGTTCAGGGAACATTAAATTTTCATGGCGTGAATAAGGCTTACACTTCAAATGCCACTATCTATACCAAAGACGGGAAAATCTATATGACCGGAGGTTTTGTTGCAAGGCCGGCTGATCATAATGTAACAATCCCAAAAATGGTTACTAAGAAAATTGCAGAAAGTGTAAATGTTCAATATAATTATGTCCTTTCAAAACAATGAGAAAATTAATCTTAATAATGAGCATTTTTCTGAGTTTTGTCATGGTATCTGCTCAGGAAAAAGCAAAATCGATTTTCGATATTGCAAGAACGGGAACTGTAAGTGAAGTAAAAGAACTGATGAAGCAGAATCCGGACATTATCAACCAAACTAATGAGAGTGGATTTTCACCATTAATTCTGGCATGTTACAGAGGAAATATTGCTGTTGCAGAATTTTTAATAGAAAATGTGAAAGATGTTAATTATGGTAGTACTCAAGGTTCCGCACTTACTGCTTCGGTTTTTAAAAGTAACAAAGGGCTTACTCAAAAATTACTGGCAAATGGTGCCAATGCCAATCTTGCCGATAGTAATGGTGTTACCCCTTTAATTTATGCAGTGCAGCTTCAGGACAAAGATTTGGTAGAAATACTCCTAAAAAATAAAGCAAATAAAGGATTGGCAGATAAACAAGGTAAAACTGCGTTTGAATATGCCATCTTCACTAAAAATCACGAAATTATTAACTTATTAAAAAATTAAGTATGAAACAAGTACTATCTTCTTTACTATTAATTGTAGGATTTTGGGGAGCTTCTCAACTAAAATCTACAGGAGTCATGACTTGTACGGTGGGTACAAGATCGGTAACGGCTAATATTACTTTAAATAATACCACGAACAAAGTGAGATTAGATTTAACAGGGCCTTCAGACAGATGGTTTGGATTTACCTTTAGAAGCGCAGCAAATTCGGGCATGTCTGGAGCTCCTACAGACGCTTTAACATATAGTGATGCCGGATTTAATGACAGAAATCTTGGAGGTA
>Ga0307412_10001550_pt1 | contig 12699 bp, 15 predicted proteins | sample DK1Cmetagenome_3_FD_203823 | JGI IMG/M metagenome (GOLD analysis project Ga0307412, IMG submission 203823) | Maize rhizosphere microbial communities from greenhouse at UC Davis, California, United States - DK15-C-1 | ecosystem: Host-associated > Plants > Roots > Rhizosphere > Soil | place: USA...
CGCTCAGCAGGCAAGCAGCCGCCACGCCGGCGCGCTGGCCGCGGACCGGCGCGGCCTGTTGCTGGCGCAATGCCAGGTCTTGCAGCAGGTCGCGCTGCAGCTCGTCTTCCGCTCGCGCCAGGCCATCGGCGCTAAGGCTGCCGTTCTGCCTGTCGCGCCGCAGCTGGTCGCGTTGGGCCAGGTAGAACGCGCGCACGCTGGCATCGGATGCCGGCCCTGCGGGCGCGGCGCGGCGTACCAGCGGCGGGATCAGGCACAGCAGCGTGGCCAGCAGCAGCAACAGGACGGCAAGCCAGAGCGTGGTCATGAACCGGTATCCAGAAAGCGGGCGGCGCGGGCGCGTTCGTCGGCGGTCAGCGGAGGGCGTGCGCCCGAGCGGCGTTTCAATGTGCGCAGCAGCACCCAGAACCCCAGTGCCAGCAGCGCGAACGGTCCCAGCCACAGCAGCCAGGTGGCCGGCTTGAACGGCGGGTCGTAACGGACGAAATCCCCGTAGCGGTCTTCGAAGAAACGCATGATCTGGGCGTCGCTGCGGCCCTCGGCCAACTGGGCATGGATCAGGTTGCGCATATCGTGCGCCAATGGCGCATTGGAATCCGCCAGCGTCTGGTTCTGGCAGACCAGGCAGCGCAAACCGTGCGCCAGCTTGTCGGCGCGTTGCTGGTCGGCGGCCGACAGCGGGGGCAGGGCGGCCGCCGTCGGCGCGGCGGATGCCGGGGCCGCGGCCACGATCGTTCCCACGCTGCACGCCAGCGCCAGCAGCCACGTGGCAAGAAGCCGGGCCGCGTTCATTGCAACGCCTCGATCACGGGTTGGATCCGGGTGCGCCAGATGTCCGGCGTGATCAGGCCCAGCTGCTTGTAGCGGATGCGCCCGGCGCCATCGATGACAAAGGTCTCGGGTACGCCGTAGACCCCGTATTCGATGCCGACCCGGCCGTCGGTATCGCTGGCGGACGCGACGTAGGGATTGCCGTTGCGTGCCAGCCAGTCCCGCGCGTCTTCGGGCTTGTCCTTGTAGTTCAAGCCATACAGCGGAATGCCGTGGCGCTGGGCGACGTCGCGCAGCACCGGCAGTTCATCGCGGCAGGGGCCGCACCACGACGCCCATACATTCAGCAGCCAGACCTGGCCCCGCAGCGATTGCACGTCCAGCCGCTGGGCGGGCGCCTGCAGCAGCGGCAGGTCGATGGGCGGGGCGGGCTTGTCGATCATGGCCGACGGCACCGCGCGCGGGTCGCGCGACAGGCCCATGGCCAGGAATACGGCCATCGCCATGAAGGCGCCAAGCGGCAGCAGGTAGCGCAGCATCAGGCCCCCCCTCGCGCGGCATGCGCGGACGGGGCGGCGTCGGCCTTGGGCAGGCGGGCCGCGACATCCTGCGCGCGTCGGTAGCGCTTGTCGCCTGCCGCCAGCAGGCCGCCCAGGGCCATCAGCAGGCAGCCGGTCCAGATCCAGGTCATGAAGGGCTTGACCTGGATGCGCACGGTCCACGCCGTGTCGCCCACGGGCTCGCCCAGCGCCACGAACAGGTCGCGGGTGAAGCCGCTGTCGATGTCGGCCTGGCTGAGCGCCATGTCCTGCACGGTGTACAGGCGCTTCTCGGGATACAGCGTCACCACGGGTTTGCCGTCGCGCGTGACGGGGAACACGGCGCGCTGCGCGGTGTAGTTCGGGCCCGTCGTGGGCGCCAGGCTGGCGAACGTGAACTGGTAGCCACCGGCTTCCTGCGTGGCGCCCAGTTCCATCCGCAGTTCATGTTTGACCTCGTAGCCATTGGCCAGCGTGACGCCGGCGATGAAGATGCCTATGCCGGCGTGCGCCAGCAGCATGCCGTACCAGGCGCGCGGCTGGCGGCCCAGGCGGCGCAGCCATTGGCCGCCGCCGTCCGTCAACCGCTGTGCGGCGTGCGCGGCGGTGCTTGCGACCGACCATGCCGCCAGCCACAGGCCCAGCACGATCATGGGCGAGCCCAGCCGCGGCGCGCCCGGCATGGCCAGCGGCAACATCACGGCCGTCGCTACGCTGACCGCGAACGCGACGCGCAGCCGCCGGCCCAGATCGGGCATGTCGGCCTGTTTCCAACGGGCCATGGGACCCACGCCCATCAGGAAGATGGCCGGGGTCATCAGCGGTACGAACACGGCTTCGAAGTAGGGTGGGCCGATGGATATCTTGCCCCAGTCCAGCACGTCCAGCACCACCGGATATAGCGTGCCCAGCAGCACCGAGCCGGCGGCCACGGTCAAGACAACGTTGTTCGATAGCAGCAGGGATTCTCGCGACAACAGCGAAAATCCGCCGCCCAGGCCAACCGTCGGCGCGCGCCAGGCGTACAGGGCGAGGGATCCGCCGACGATCACGGTCATGAAAGCCAGGATGTATAGCCCGCGGCCGGGGTCTACCGCAAAGGCGTGCACGGAGGTCAGCACGCCGGAGCGGACCAGGAACGTGCCCAGGATGCTGAGCGAAAACGTGCAAATCGCCAGCAGCACGGTCCAGCTGCGGAAAGCGCCGCGGCGCTCGGTCACGATCAGCGAGTGGATCAGTGCCGTGCCCGCCAGCCACGGCATGAACGAAGCGTTCTCCACCGGGTCCCAGAACCACCAGCCGCCCCAGCCCAGCACGTAGTAGGCCCAGGCGCTGCCCAGCAGGATGCCGACGGTCAGGAAGGTCCAGGCGGCCAGCGTCCAGGGCCGGACCCAGCGCGCCCACAGCGCATCCAGTTCGCCCGACAACAGGGCCGCGATCGCGAAGGCGAATGCCACCGAAAACCCGACATAGCCCATGTAGAGCATGGGGGGATGCACGATCATGCCGGGGTCTTGCAGCAACGGGTTCAGGTCGCGGCCGGCCATGGCGGGCGGCATCAGCCGTTCAAACGGATTGGACAGGAACAAGAGGAACAGCAGAAGGCCCACGCTGATCCCTCCCATCACCGCCAGCACGCGGCCGGCGAAGGCCAGGGGCAGGCGGCGGCTGAACACGGCCACGGCCAGGGTCCAGGCAGTCAGCAGCAGCAGCCACAACAGCAGCGACCCTTCGTGCCCGCCCCAGACCGCCGCGAAGCGATAGGCCGCGGGCAGGTCCGCGTGGGAGTTGCCGGCCACGTACAGCACCGAGAAATCGTTGTGCACGAAGGACCACGCCAGACAGCCGAAGGCCAGCACGGTCAGGCAGAACTGGCCCACGGCGGCGGGCCGCGCCACGCGTAGCCCGGCCTGCCAGCCGGTGGCGGCGCCGACCAGCGGCAGGATGGTCTGCGCCAGCGCCGTCAGCAGCGCCAGGATCAGGCTGAACAGGCCGATCTCGGGAATCATCGCGTCTCCGCCTGCATCGTGTTGGCGGCCGTGGTCTTGCCGGCGCGTTTGAGCGCGTCCGCGGCCTCCGGGGGCATGTAGTTCTCGTCGTGCTTGGCCAGCACTTCGGTGGCGCGGAACACACCGTTGGCGTCCAGCTTGCCCGCGACCACCACGCCCTTGCCCTCGCGGAACAGGTCCGGCAGCAGGCCTTGATAGGTCACCGGCACGGTGTGTGCGGTGTCGGTCACGATGAACCGCAGGGTCAGCCCGTCGGCTTCGCGGCGCACCGAGCCTTGTTCCACCAGCCCGCCCACGCGGAAGCTGCCGTTGCGAGGCGCTTCTTTCGCCACCACCTGTGTCGGGCTGAAGAAGAACACCAGATTCGATTGGAGGGCATTGAGCACCAGCGCGGTGGCCAGCGCCAGCAGGCCCAGCCCGCCCGCGATGGCGAACATGCGGCGCTTGCGCGGCGTCATGGGCGGTCCTTGCCAGCGTGCCCGCGCGCGGCGGCGCGCCGGGCACGGGCGCGCCGCCACAACACGAAGGCTTCCAGCCCCATCAGCGCCAGCGTGACGCCGTAGGCACCCAGGATGTAGGGGCCGTGGCCGTGCAGCGAGAACAGCGCGTTCCAGCTCATGGGGCCTCCGGGGCGGAGCGGCCGGCGCGCGCCGCGGCGGGCTCGCGTTCGGCGATGAGGCCGCGCACGCGCGCCAACGCCACCGCGGCGCTGTACAGCCAGAAGGCGGCCACCATCAGCAGCATGGCGGCGACCATGATGCGGGCCATGCTGGGCGCCGAGGTCAGGTTGATGGAGGCGCCCTGATGCAGCGTGCTCCACCATCGCACCGAGAAATAGATGATGGGCACGTTGACCACGCCGGCCAGCAGCAGGATGGCGCCGCCGCGGTCGGCGCGGCGGACGTCGTCGGTGGCGGCCTGCAAGGCCATGAAACCCAGGTACAGGAATAGCAGGATCAGTTCCGACGTCAGCCGCGCATCCCAGACCCACCACGCCCCCCAGGTGGGCTTGCCCCACAGGGCGCCGGTCCACAGTGTCAGGAAGGTGAAGAGCGCGCCCGTGGGCGCCAGCGCGCGCATCATCATGAACGACAGGCGCGTGTTGTAGATCAGCCCCAGCGCGGCGTAGCCCGCCATCACCAGGTACAGGAACATCGACATCCACGCCGCGGCCACGTGGATGAACAGGATGCGGTAGACCTCGCCCTGCTGGCTGTCGGTGGGCGCCACGGCCAGGCCCACGTACAGGCCCGCGCACGCGAAAAGCGCGGCGGCCAGCGCCAGCACGGGGATCAGGCGGCCGGCCAGCGGATAGAACACGGCCGGCGAGGCGTAACGCATCCAGCCGCCGCCGGACACGGACGGGCCGGCGGCGTAAGGCGAATCGAAGGCGGGTTGCTTATGCATGGGGCCTCTCAGTCCAGCGCCACGCGCAGCGCGGCGGAGGCGCTCCAGGGGCACAACAGGATCGCCAGGCACAGGCAAGCGCCCAGCAATGACAATTGCGGGCCAGCGCCCAGACCCGCATGCGTGGCGGATACCGCGCCGGCGCCGAAGATCAGTACCGGCACGTAGAGCGGCAGCACCAGCAAGGGCAGCAGCGCGCCGCCGCGCAGGCCCAGCGTCAGCGCCGCGCCCAGGCCGCCCACCAGCGCCAGCGTGGGCGTGCCCAGCAGCAAGGACAGAACGAGCACGCCAATCGCCTGCGGCGGCAGGCCGAATTGCAGGGCCAGCACGGGGCTGGCAAGAATCAGCGGCAGGCAGGCGCTGAACCAGTGCGCGGCCAGCTTCACGCCCACCAGAAGCGGCAGCGGATGGGGCGACACCAGCAACTGCTCCAACGCGCCGTTGTCGTGGTCCTGCGTAAAGGGGCGGTGCAGGCTCAGCAGAATGCCCAGCAGCGCGCAGACCCACAGCACGCCCGGCCCGATCGCCAGCAGCAAGGCGGGATCGGGGCCGACCGCCAGCGGGAAGAGCGAACCCGCGACAATGAAGAACAGCGTGGCGCCCAGCGTATCCGCGGGCCGCCTCCAGGCCAGCCGGACGTCACGCAGCGCCAACTGAGACAGCGTAGCCAGCATCCGCGTAGTCATCCATGTTCAGGGTTTGCGTGCGCGAGGCAGCGGTGCCCGGCGCCCGGTGCGACGCCAGCACCGCCGCGCCACCTGCGTCCAGGTGCGTGTCCAGCGCCCGCCACAATTGGTCCAGGCTGGCCGCGTCCAGACCGGCATCGGGTTCGTCCAGCAACCACAGGGGCTTGCCGCCCAGCGCCACGGCGGCCATCGCCAGGCGGCGCCCCTGGCCTTGGGACAACCGGGACGCGGGCAGGTGCAGACAGCCTTCCAGCCGCCAGCGGTGCAGGGCGGCGGCAATGGCCTCATCACTTTGCGGCGTGCCCGCCACATGCAAGGCGTAGCGCACGTTTTCCAGCGCGGTCAATTCGCCGCACAGGCCATTGGCATGGCCCAGGAACGCCACGCGGGCGAAGTACGCGGCGGGATCGCGGCGCACGTCCTGGCCTTCCGAATGCAGCGCGCCGGCCAACGGGCGCAGCAGGCCCGCCAGCATGCGCAGCAGGCTTGTCTTGCCGCTGCCGTTGGCGCCTTGCACATGCAGGAGCTGGCCGCGATGCAGGTCGAAGTCAACGGGGCGCTGGCCTTCCGGGCCGCCGCGCGGGCTGCGCAGTCCGCTGGCCGCGAGCATCGGCAGCGGTACGTCAGCGGGCCGCATTCGCCACCTCTTTGGGTCCTCCGGCCGGCGGTGTCGCGTCAGAGGTCTGGCCGGGCGGAATGTGCGGCAGCGTATGAGCAATGCCCTTGTGGCAATCGATGCAGGTCTTGGTCTTGTCCGCCAGGTAGGTGGAGTGCATGTTCTGCGCGCGCACGCTCTGGCGCGTGAAATCCATGTATTCGTAGTTGTGGCAGTTGCGGCATTCCAGCGAGTCGTTGGCCTTGAAGCGCGCCCATTCGTGCCGGGCAAGTTCCAGCCGCTTGTCCACGAACTTTTCCCGCGTGTCGATGGTGCCGAAGATCTTGCCCCACACTTCCTTGGACGCCTGCATCTTGCGGGCGATCTTGTCCGTCCAGTTGTGCGGAACGTGGCAGTCCGAACACAGGGCGCGCACGCCCGAACGGTTGGTGAAATGGATGGTGCCCTTCAATTCCGCATACACGTTGTCGCGCATTTCATGGCAGCCCGTGCAGAATTTCTCCGTGTTGGTCAGTTCCATGGCGGTGTTGAAGGCGCCCCAGAACAGGATGCCGCCGATGAAGCCGCCGATCGTCAAAAAGCCCAGGCTGAAGTGCACGCTGGGGCGGCGGATGATGTTCCAGTAGCGCTTGAGGAGCTTGAACATGGCGGCATCAATCCCTTACTTCTTGCCGGTGGCCGGGGCCGTCAGGCGCTTGAGGATCACGTCGATGTCCTGATACGTGTTGGACACCAACGGCTTGGCCTCGGCCTGCGGCACGTGGCACTGCACACAGAAGTAGCGCCGCGGCGAAACCTCGGCCAACACGTTGCTGTCGCGGTCCATGTAGTGCGTCACGCTCAGGGGCGGCGCCTGCGTTTCCTCGGTGTTCACCCGCGCGTGGCAGGCCAGGCAGCGGTTGTAGTTCTTGTCGATCTGATAGCCGTCGATCTTGTGCGGAATCGTCGGCGGCTGCATCGAATAGGTGCGCATCCGCTTGATGTCCTTATTCTCGATCGGGCTGATCAGGGGCGGATCCGCTTCTTCCGCGATCGGGGTCGGCCCGCGCATGGGGTCCTCGACCTCTAGCGGCGGCGCGGCCCAGGCGGCCGAACCCAGAAGGATGCCGATGGCGATGATGGCGGCGCGTAGCTTCATGGCTGTCTCCCGGGGGCCGTTCAGACCTTGACGATCTTGACCGCGCACTTCTTGAAGTCGGTCTGGAACGAGATCGGGTCAGTGGCGTCCAGCGTGACCTTGTTGATCAGCTGGCCGGCGTCGAACCAGGGCACGAAGACCAGGCCGCGTGGTGGTTTATTGCGTCCGCGGGTCTCCAGCCGGGTGCGCATCTTGCCGCGCCGCGACTCGATCTCCACTTCCACGCCGCGCCGCAGGCCCATCGCCTGCGCGTCGTCGGGGTGCATGAAACAGACCGCGTTGGGAAACGCCCGATACAGTTCGGGCACCCGCCGCGTCATGGATCCGGAATGCCAGTGTTCCAGGACCCGTCCGGTGGATAGCCAGAACGGATATTCCTTGTCCGGCGACTCCGGAGGCGGTTCGTAGGGCAGGGCGTAGATGACGGCGCGGCCATCCGGGTTGCCATAGAACTCGAAGCCGGCGCCCGCCTTCACGTAGGGATCGCTGCCTTCGCGGTAGCGCCACAGGGTTTCCTTGCCGTTGACGACGGGCCAGCGCAGGCCGCGCGCCTCGTGGTACGTATCGAAGGGGGCCAGGTCGTGGCCGTGGCCACGGCCGAATTCGGCATATTCCTCGAACAAGCCCTTCTGCGCATAGAAGCCGAAGGCCTTCGCCTCCTGGTTTTCGTATTCCGCGTTGAGTTCGCTGTTGGGGTATTTGTTGACCTTTCCGTTGGCAAACAGGACGTCGAACAGGGTCTTGCCCCGGTACTCGGGCTTTTTGGCCAGCAGGTCGGCGGGCCAGACCTCTTCCACCTTGAAGCGCTTGGAAAATTCCATCAGCTGCCACAGGTCGGAACGCGCGTCGCCCGGGGCATTCACCAGTTGATGCCAGAACTGGGTGCGCCGTTCGGCATTGCCGTAGGCGCCTTCCTTTTCCACCCACATGGCCGCGGGCAGGATCAGGTCGGCCGAAATGGTCGTGACGGTGGGGTAGGCGTCCGACACCACGATGAAATTGTCGGGGTTGCGGTAGCCCGGCAGGCCTTCGTTCATCAGGTTGGCCGCGGCCTGCATGTTGTTGTTGACCATCACCCAGTAGGCGTTGATCTTGCCGTCCTTCAGCATGCGATTCTGCAGCACGGCGTGCGCGCCCACCTTGTCGGGGATGGTGCCGTCGGGCAGTTGCCAGATGTCTTCCGCGTGCGCGCGGTGCTTGGGGTTGGTTACCACCAGATCGGCGGGCAGGCGGTGGGAAAACGTGCCCACTTCGCGCGCCGTGCCGCAGGCCGAGGGCTGCCCCGTCAACGAAAACGGGCTGTTGCCCGGCGTCGAGATCTTGCCCGTCAGCAGGTGGATGTTGTAGACCATGTTGTTGGCCCACACGCCGCGCGTGTGCTGGTTAAAGCCCATGGTCCAGAACGAGGTCACGCGGATTTTCGGATCGGCGTAGAGCTCGGCCAGGTCCTGCAACTGCTTCTGAGGCACGCCCGTCAGCTTGGAGGTGTATTCCAGGTCGTACTTCGAGACGAACTTGGCGAAATCGTCGTAGGTGATGGGCTTGGAGCCACCGGCCTTGTCGGCGTTCTTGGCGGCCTTTTGCAAGGGGTGGTCGGGCCGCAAGCCATAGCCGATGTCGGTATTGCCTTCGTGGAACACGGTGTGCTTGTCGACGAAGTCGCGGTTCACGCGCTTGGTCTGGATGATGTAGTTGGCGATGTAGTTCAAGATCGCCAGGTCGGTCTGCGGGGTGAAGGTCAGCGTCAGGTCGGCCAGTTCGTAAGAGCGATGCTCGAAGGTCGACAGCACCGCCACCTTGGTTTTTGGCGCGGACAGCCGGCGGTCGGTAACGCGCGTCCACAGGATGGGGTGCATTTCGGCCATGTTCGAACCCCACAGCACGAAGGCGTCGGCGTTCTCGATGTCGTCATAGCAGCCCATGGGCTCGTCGGCGCCGAAGGTCCGCATGAACCCCACGGCGGCCGACGCCATGCAGTGCCGCGCGTTCGGATCCAGGTTGTTCGACCGGAAGCCCGCCTTCATCAGCTTCAGCGCGGCATAGCCTTCCCAAACGGTCCATTGTCCCGACCCGAACATGCCGACGGCGGTCGGCCCCTTGTCCTTCAGCACCCGCTTGAACTGTTCGGCCATCACGTCGAACGCCTGGTCCCAGGACACCGGCGCGAACTCTCCGTCCTTGGCGTACTTGCCGTCTTTCATGCGCAAGAGCGGCGTGGTCAGCCGGTCGTTGCCGTACATGATCTTGGACAAAAAGTAGCCCTTGACGCAGTTCAGGCCCTTGTTGACCTCGGCGTTGAAATCGCCGTGCGTGGCCACGACCTGGTTGTCCTTCACCGCGACGTTCACGCCGCAGCCGGTCCCGCAGAATCTACAGGGCGCCTTGGACCATTTCAGCTTGGCCGCCTCGGATTCCGTCACGATGTTCTGCGTGTATCCGACGATGGGGATACCCGCCACCGTGGCGGCGGCCGCGGCGGCGGATTGCTTGATGAAGTCTCTACGAGCCATGGACATCGCCAATCTCCTCGTTCATCGCGGCAAGCGTGTCGGCGTGCTGGTAGACCAGCGCCGAGGCCAGCACGCCATCCAGGCGCTGGATCTGCGAGATCCGCGCCATCATGTCGTCGGTGGAAGGCGCTTCCAGCGTGACCACCAGTTTCCCGGTGTCGGACGCGCCATGGATTTCAGAGCCCGCGACGGCCAGGATGGCGGCGCGGACGTCGGGCAGGCGTTTGGGCAAGGCATGCACGACCAGGCTGGCGATATGCAGCTCGGGCGGTGTGGGGGACGGCGCGGGAAAGGAAGGCGCGGACATGGGGGTTCCGGCGCGTGGCATCAGCTGCCCGGGGGTCCGGCGATCAACTGATAGAACCAGACGATGAAACCGTAGCCCGCCACGATGACCACCGTCAGGACGGGGGCCATGACAGCCGTCAGGAACAGAAAACTTCGTAGCTCCTGAGGCTTCGTATAGCCATCAGACTCGTTTTGCACACACCACCTCACTATGACAGTTGGGGTATTGCATTGAACGTGCGGATGTCGGACTTTTTAGCAGTGCTTTTACATGCCGTCAATGTTGCATCACGGCGAAACAATCGCGCCACGGCGCTGTATACGAAAGTGCCTGACGCTTTTCCGAAAAGCGTCAGGCACTTGATACTGATTCGCGTTGATGATTAGGCGATGGCGCCGTAGATGCGCCGCGCGTCTTCCGCGGTGGCCAAGGGCCGGCCCAGCGCGCGAGCGCCTTCGGCGGCCTGCCGGACAAGCGCCGCATTGCCCGGCGCGATGCTGCCGTCGCGCAGCTTCAAGTTGTTCTCGAAACCTACGCGCATGTGGCCGCCGAACGCCGCCGCCGTCGTGACGCAAGCGTTTTCCTCGGCGCCGAACGCGCAGATCGCCCAGGGCAGCGTGTGGTCGTACGCCGCCAGGAAGGGCAGCAGGTCGTAGGCCGAAGACGTCTGGCCCACGCTATAGCGGCCCAGCACGAACAGCACCGACCAGGCGCCCGGGGGCACCAGCCCACGCGCGCGCAGCGACTGCCAGCGCTGCACATCGCCTTCGTCGTACAGAATGATCTGGGCCATGATGCGGCGTTCCGCGACCCACGCAAAAAACGCCGCCAGTTCCGTTTCGGGGATCTCCGGCACGGCGATTTCGCGCAGGCCCATGGATACGGCCTCGGGTTGCAGCTCGCGCACCAGCGCGATCTGCTCGGCCGCCTTGTAGACCCCCGCGGCTTCGCTGGTGACCTGCACCAGCAACTCGCGGCCCACGGCGCGGTCGACGGCCGCCAGCGCTTCGCGGTAGGCATGCGCGTCCAGCAAGTGGCTGCCGTCGGGCTTGCGCACGTGCATGTGCATCATGCCGGCACCTGCGTCCAGGCAGGCCCGCGCTTCAAGCGCCAACGCATCGGGCGTCATCGGCACGGCAGGGTGGTCGGCGGCTTTCTTGTAGGCGCCGTTGGGCGCCACGGTGATGATGACGGGGGACTGGGCCAGCGCGGCGCGCGGCAGGACGGATGCGTTCAAGGCTGGATCTCCGGCAGTTCGGCGCTGATCAGGTCGAGGCCGGCGCGCAGCAGGCGGTCGTAGCGTGCGCGCTCGGCGGCAATGGTCTCGGGCGTCCAGGCGTAGAAGCCTTCGCCCGCTTTCATGCCGTAGCGGCCGTCGGCCGCGCGTTCGGTCAGGCAGCGCGCGGGATGGTCCGCATTGCAGAAGGTCGGGTACATGGTCGCGCCCGCGGCCGCGTGCACGTCAATGCCCGCGTGGTCGCGTTGCATGACGGGGCCGGCCGCCAGGAAACGGAAACCAAAGCCGAAGCGCACGGCCGCGTCCACGTCTTCCGGCGAGGCGATGCCGCGGTCGATCAGGTCGAACGCTTCGCGCGACAGCGCGTGTTGCAAGCGGTTGGCCAGGAAGCCGGGCAGGTCCTGCTTGACCTTCACTGGCACGCTGCCGCAGCGGCGCATGAAGGCGATGAGGGAATCCGCGCAGGCATTGTCGCTGGCCTCGCCCAGCACGACTTCCACCAGCGGCACCAGGTGCGCGGGCATGAAGAAGTGCAGGCCCAGCATGCGGCCTCGCGTGTCCAGGCCCTGGCTGATGGCGCTGATGGGGAAGCTGGAACTGTTGCTGGCCAGGATGGCGTCCGGACGGGCGCGCCGGGCCAGGTCCGCGAATAGCGCCTGCTTGATGTCCAGGCGTTCAGGAATGCACTCGATGACGAGATCCACGGTGGACCAGTCCACAGCGTCCAGGCTGGGGGCGGTAGCCAGCAGCGTGGCATTGGCTTCGCGGCCGATGGTCTTCAGGTTTTCGGCCACGCGGGCGGGCAGGCCGGCCGCGCGTTCCGGGTTGGATTCGATCACGGTCGTCCGGCAGGCCGCGCGGGTCAGCACCACGGCCACGTCCGCGCCCATCGTGCCACCGCCCACTACCACTGCATGCGCCGCGCCCGGATTGGGCAGCGCTGTTGCGTCCGTCTGCATGGTTTGCTCCTTTCTTGCATCGTCGTTGGGGGCGAGTGTAGAGAAGCCGCTTTGATTGATGAATCAGATTTTTTGGATAGAATGATCGTTAAAACAGATCAATAGAGGCAGGCAAGGCATCATGCAGATCAATCTTTCGATGCGCGATATCGACACCACGCTGGTGCTGGGCCGCACACTGAATTTCCGGCAGGCGGCGGCGCAGTTGCACCTGTCGCAATCGGCGCTGTCGACGCAGGTCCAGCGCATCGAAGAGGCCCTGGGCGTGCGGCTGTTCGACCGCACCACCCGCACGGTGCGGCTGACGGCGGCGGGCGAAGTCTTCATGCAGCAGGCCGCAACCCTGCAGGTGGCGTTCCGCGACGCGATCGCGGCGGTCAGCGGCATCACCAGCGCAGAGAGGGGCCAGGTGTCGGTCGCCGCGCTGCCGTCGCTGGCGGCCCGGCTGCTGCCGCGCGTGCTGATGGCCTACCGCCAGGCGCACCCGCACGTCGCGCTGAAAGTGCGCGACACGCTGTCGGGCCCGGCCTTCGACCTC
>Ga0307412_10001553_pt1 | contig 12676 bp, 14 predicted proteins | sample DK1Cmetagenome_3_FD_203823 | JGI IMG/M metagenome (GOLD analysis project Ga0307412, IMG submission 203823) | Maize rhizosphere microbial communities from greenhouse at UC Davis, California, United States - DK15-C-1 | ecosystem: Host-associated > Plants > Roots > Rhizosphere > Soil | place: USA...
CGCTGCACGGCCTGGAGCAGCGGCGTCCATTCTGCAAGATCTTCCGGCAGGGACGCCAGGCGGACCGGACGGAGCGGGCCTCCGGTTCCGTCCGGTCCGCCGGCTTCGCTGTGGAACTGATCCGCTTTTTTGTGGACCGCCTGCCCGACTGCCACCTATTTGGCGGCCGGCTCGGTGACGGAGGCGGTGGGGGACATGGTTTCCGCGTTGACCATCCAGGCCAGCTGTTCCAGTCGCTCGATGGCTGCGTGGAGCAGGTCAGCGCTGGTGGGGTCTTCGTCGTCGACGTCGTCGTGGACGTCGCGCATCGTCTGCACCGTGCGCTCCAGCCTCGCGGTGATCAGCTTGACGGTGTCCTTGGTGGACGTGAGGCCCTCGGGGAACTCGTCCAGCCGGTTGTCGGCCGAGACCGTGCTGCTGCGCCCGTCAGGCAGGGCGTGCAGGGCCCGCATCCGTTCGGCGGTCTGGTCCGCGAAAAGCCGGGCCGCAGCGATGATCTCGTCGAGCTGCAGGTGAAGGTCGCGGAAGTTCGTGCCCACGAGGTTCCAGTGGGCCTGTTTTCCCTGCAGGTGCAGCTCAATCAGGTCGGTGAGGACCATCTGCAGGTTGCTGGCAAGGGTGGGTGACGCTTTCATCAAGTACCTCCGATGCGGCCTGGCCGGCTGCCCTTCAGCCGGACCCTCATTCTAAGCATACTTAGTAATGGGCCAGCCACTGCCGCTGCCAGGATGTCGCTGCCGGGCTGCTGCCCATGCCTGTCGGGACAATACAGCTAGCTGATCCTCGCGAGCGCGAAGCCGTCCCATCCCTTGGAACCGACCGTCTGGATGACGGTGGCATCAAGCCTGGGGTGCTCCCCCAGCAGCTTGAGGGCGTCCACAATGCCCGGGGCGTTGACCGGGTCCAGGTCAGGATCGAGGATGGCACCCTCCCAGACGGTATTGTCCAGGACCACCGTGGCGCCGGGCCGGCCCAGCCGCACCGCCCAGTCCAGGTACCGGCTGTTGTTCTCCTTGTCCGCGTCGATGAAGATGAAGTCGAACGGCTCGCGGCCCTCCTCTGCGAGTGCTGCCAGGGTTTCCAGCGCGGGCCCCAGCCGGATCTCCACCTTCTCGCCCAGGCCGGCAAAATCGATGTTGGCCCAGGCTACTTCCGCGTGCTTGGGAAGGAATTCGCAGGTGACCACCGTGCCGTCCTCAGGAAGCCCCCGGCCGATCCAGATGGTGCTGAAACCGGCAAGCGTCCCGATTTCGAGGACGCGGCGGGCACCGGACAGCTGAACCAGGAGCTTGAGGAGCTTACCGGCATTTGGCGCCACCTCAATGGCTGGCATCCCCGCCTCCGCGGCGGAACTGATGGCCTGCTCCAGGGCCGGGTCCGGATGGACCACCACGCGTGTCAGGAACTCCTCAGTTGCCGTCCACTCCGGCCGGGGTTTGTGCTCGAACATTGCCACAGTTTGGCACGGGCGGACTTGCTGGTCCAGAGAATCAGCCGGACTGCGGGGCACTGCAACGGAAGTGTCAGGAACCGTCCGCCAGGGCGCCCTCCAGGCGCTCCACCTTGGCGGTGAGCTCTCCTGTGTATCCGGGCCGGATGTCTGCCTTGATCACCAGGGATACCCGGCTGCCGTAACGCCCCACCGCTTCGGTGGCGCGCTTGACGACGTCGAAGACCTCATCCCAGTCGCCTTCGATGGTGGTGAACATCGAGTCCGTCTGGTTGGGAAGTCCCGACTCGCGGACGATCTTCACGGCGGCGGCAACGGCATCGTGGACGGAGGCGTCACCCGGGCGGGAGCCTTCCGCAGGGGTGCCGGACGGGGCAACAGAAAACGCAAGCAACATGGAGCCAGTTTGCCACGACGCCAGCCCGCGAAACGGGCAGCGCGGGCGGCGCCGCCGTCACATAAGCTCCTACCCTTCAGTAACGGTGAAGGTGCGCAGCCGCGTTGCTAACCTTTTGGGCATGAGCCTCGCAGTCGCCCGCAAGCCCCTCCGCGCCGACGCAGCGCGGAACGTGGACAAGATCATCACGGCGGCGCGCCAGTGCTTCCGGGAATTCGGCCCGGACGTACCCCTGCAGACCATCGCAATGACCGCAGGCGTAGGCCCAGCCACCCTCTTCCGGAACTTTGCGGACAAGGAGGAGCTCGTCCTCGCGGCCTTGAACCGCCAGCTCCGGCTCACCGTCGATCCCGTGATCGAAGGTGCGCTGGCCGATATTGACGCCGCCGCCGGCCTGTTCCGGGTGATGGAGTCCCTCATGGATGCCTCCAGCGCCGACGCCAACCTGTTGGGCGCCGTGGCGGGCAGGCGGGAACTACTGACGGGCATCACCGGGTCCCTGATGGAATCCATCAGCGTCCTGCTGGTGCGCGGGCAGGGGCAGGGAAGCCTTCGGCCCGACATCTCCATGACGGACATGTTCCGGCTGCTCGCCATGCTGATCGGCGTGGTGGACACCATGGAACCAGGGTCCGACGCGTGGCGTCGGCCGCTGGCCCTGGTGGAGGACGCTATCCGCACCACCCGGCCTGCGCGGCCCCTGCCGCCGCACGTCCCGGTGCCGGCCGCAACCACCCCGGCCGCGCCGCCCCTGGCTGCGCTGGAGAACCCTGAACTGGGGTAGGTTTTTGGATTTGCCCTGACCTGGCGGCCGCCGATCCCCTCACCGGGGGACCCATTGTGGCCCCCAGCCTTGTGCAATACACTTCAAGAGGGTTACGCAGCCAGCCTCTGGACATTCGAGATGGAGCGATCTCAATGATGCAGTTCCTGCATTTCCGGCGCCCACTGGCAGCGGCGCGATGAACAGTTCAAAGCTTTCGCACTACCTCAATAATCCGCGCGATCCGGAAGAAGTCCTGCCCACATTAACCGCGAATGAACTCGCGGACCTGCTGGACGCGCTCTACCAGAACCTTGACACGCCAGAACCCGAATTCGGCGCCCAGGCCTGGTACGACATGGCCGTCGAAGAAAGCTGCCGCAGGGCCGCACTGCGTGACGGCGCCGCCCACGGAGTGGCGTAGCACCGGGACTTTCCGCACCTATTCCCGCCCGCCGCCCGGCCCCCGATGACCACGGCGTTCGTTGGGGACATGGCCCTTCGCTTCCAGGAGATGCTGCTGCAGTTTCTCCTCGGCGTCCCTGCGCCGCCGCACGGTATCCCGCATTTCCCGGGTGGACTCGGCGCCCCGGGGCTCACGGTAGCCGGGCCGGCGCCTGCCTGACCGCTCCCCCGCGGGTTGGGATTCTGCGTTCATCTCGGTTCCTCCTTTGGCCGCCAAGGGGGCGTTGCAGCCTCTCTCCGGACTTTGGCTGTCCGGCCTGCGGGTCATCCGCTGGCCGCGTCCCCCCTCTTGCGGATTTCCCGCCGCACCAGGGCCTGCAGCGCCGGAACCGGCGACGACGGATCGGCCGTCAGGCCGGCGCGCAGCCTCTCGGCCAGCAGCTCAAGATCCTCCGGCGGGACGTCGGACAGGGCAGCAAATCGTGTGTAGAAGCGTTTGGCAGGAAGCCCCGCCCGCCGTCGGGCATCTTTTCGGGGCCGGCCGGCTCTTTCTCCGGCAGCGTGCAGCTGATTGTCCATGGTCGCCGTTCACAGGGAATTCCGTGGCCAACTGCATAGCCGCTCCCATAGTACAGGCGGGGACAGCCATTGGAAGTGACCTACATCACCCGGCGCGGCCCCGGCGGTGGGCGGTCAATTACAGCCCAACAGCCTCAGCAGCGCCGCCGTTCCCGCTCCGGCGAGCACCACCACCAGGAACGGGGCGCGCAGCGCCAGGGCCACCGCTGCCGCAGCCAGCGCGCCGAGCCGTGCGTCGGCGGCCAGTGCCTGGCCCGATGCCACGGCATTGACCATGGTGAGGGAGGCGAGCAGCCCGATGGTCATGGTTCCTGCGATGCGCGACATCCGCGGATTCTCCAGGAAGCGGGCCGGCACCAGGTAGCCCACCAGTTTCCAGGCGTAGGCCAGGGCGCAGGCCACCAGCAGCCAGAACCAGAGGCTCATGCCCCTGCTCCCGGAACAGTCCCGTGGTGGCCGTCGTCGTGCCTGCCACCGTGGCCCCCGTCATGCCGGTGGTGCTCCCGATAAGGATCCACGTCGGGTTCCAGGCCCTCGTCGCTGCGTCCGTGACTGAACCAGCCAATGACTGCCGCCACGACGGCGGCCACCAGGATGGGCACGCCTGCCGGGACGAAGGGGACGGCAATAACCGTTGCAACAGCGCACACCACGGCAATGGCCACGGGCTCGCGGCCTTTGAGCCGGGGCCAGAGCAAGGCCAGGAAGGCGGCCACCGCGGCGCCGTCCAGGCCCCACTGCCTGGGGTCCCCGAGGCCTGCGCCGGCCAGGGCGCCGACGGCGGTGAACAGGTTCCACAGCACGTAGATTCCGATGCCGGCTGCCCAGAATCCGCGGCGCTGCTCTGCCGGATCAGCCTGCCCGGTGCTGGTGGCCGTTGATTCGTCGATGGTCAGCTGGGCACCGACGTATTTCCGCCAGCCGGTGGGCCGAAGCAGCGCGTTCAGCTGCATCCCGTAGATGCCGTTGCGCATCCCCAGCAGCGTTGCCGCGCTCATGGCCGCGATGCCGGAACCGCCGCCTCCCACCACGCCGATGAACGCGAACTGGGAGCCGCCGCTGAAGAGCAGGAGGCTGAGGGCCATGGTCTGCCAGAAGTTGAGCCCGGACGTGACCGACAGTGCCCCGAAGGACACCCCGTACAGCCCGGTGGCGATGCTGATGGAGATACCTACCCGGACGGCCGGTGATCCCAGGAGAAGCATGGTCCAACTCAACCACAGCGAAGGCGGACGCTTGAAACCGGACCGGCAGCTGCCGGGGTCAGGCCCAGGCCAGGGCGGAGCTGCCGTAGGGCGGCGGCGGATTGCGGTAATCGAGGGGCTGCCCGTCCAGCAGCAACGGAGGCGGGACGTACCGGAGCTCCCCGAAGGAGCTGTCCATGGTCCGGCAGTCCGGCGGCGCCAGTCCTGCTGCCGCGTCGTCGGTTCCGGGCAGGGAGAACAGCTCCGCGGCGGTCCTCGCCAGTGACAGCCGCGCGGTCCCGCCCAGGCCGGTACGACGGCGGCGGGCAAGGAGCGTGACAGCTGCGGCTGCCGCTCCGTACCCGGTGGCGTGGTCCAGCGCCTGGACGGGCAGGGCACCCGGGTGCCAGCCGTCGTCGTCGGTCCGGCCGTACAGGTCTGCAATCCCCGCGGCCGCCTGCACAATGCTGTCGAAGCCGCGCAGGCCGCTCCACGGCCCTGTTGCACCCCAACCGTTCAGCGTGACCACGGCCAGCCCCGGGCGGGCCTCCAGCAGGTCCCCGGCCCCCAGTCCGAACCGGTCCAGCGCCCCCTGCCTGTAACCGGTAACCACAACGTCGGCGGCCGCAAGGAGGTCGCGCAGCCGCTCCTGGTTTTCCGGGAGGGCCAGGTCCGCCTCGGCGCTGCGTTTATCGAAGCAGGTGTCCACGAACTGGTCGGACAGTTCCGGCAGCCGGGGCGGGTCGATCCGCAGGACGTCCGCGCCGAGCGCAGCCAGGAGGCGGGTGGCCACCGGGCCGGCGATGACCCTGGTCAGGTCCAGGACACGGACGCCGGCAAGGGGCCGGGTGGTTTTCCCGTCAACGGCTGGAGGACCTGCCGGCACCGGCTCCGGCGTCAGTATCCCGGCCAGGCCCATGGGGGTGGTTTCGCCGTCGGAGGACGCCAGGGAAATCCATGGGCCGGAACCGGCAGCCTCACCCATCGCGGAGGCCAGCCACTCGCTGCGGGTCCGGACGGCAGCAGCGATTCCGCCCGCTGACTGGATTGCCGCCTCCGCCTCAAGGGTCGCCATGGTCCGGAGCGCGGCATCCACCTGGGCCGGTGAGCGCGCGCCGAGGGCCTGCAGCAGGCGCTGCTCGTGGTGCGGGTAGTTGGCGTGGAGCCGGATCCAGCCATCCCAAGTGCGCCGGAAGCCGGACAGCGGGGCAAACCCCTGCAGCTTCCGCCCGGCGATCCGCAGGTGCCCGGACGAATTGAAGGCGGCGGCGGTCAGCGCCGGCGTGGTGGAAAACCTTCCGCGCCCGCCGGTGTACCCGTCAAGGGCCGCGGCGGCGGCGGAAACGGCGCCCACGGCGAGGCCCTCCACGTCCAAGGGTCCGGCCCACCAGCGGCGGGGCCCGGCGTCGTCCGCCCGCTTGCCCACGGCCGGCCTACCGTCCCTGCGGCGAGGCCAGCTGGAGCTGGCCCAGGACCCGGGCGGGCACATTGGTGGTGAGTTCGTGGATCCCGAGTTCCTGGCAGAGGGCCACATCCTCCGGGGAGTCCACCGTCCAGACGCGGAACCGCCGGCCGGAAGCCAGCCAGCGCTTAATGGTTGCCGGATGCCCGCGTACATAATCGATGCCCGGCCCCGCCAACCCTGCCACGCGGCCGTCCAGGATCCGCTCGCCTTCCAGCTGCGTGGCTTTCATCAGGTTGGCGATGGCCCCGCCGGTGATGGGGCCCAGGCCGAGCCCGCCGCGGATTTCGTGGATGTTGATGTCATCCACCAGCTGGCAGACGTATTGGGCGGGGACGGACCGGAGCAGGTGCCGGACGGAGTCCGGACTGAAACTCATGAAGGTCACCGCCACGTTGTCCACGGTGGAGCCGGCAGGGTCCCAGCCTTCCCGGCGCAGCAGCTCCAGGACCCTGTCCTCCAGCTTCAGCTGGTACGGGCTTGGATGCTTCAGTTCGATGGCGAGCCTGACCGGCCGCCCGGCTCCCCGGAGGATGTCCAACAGTTCGGGCAGGGTGAGGAACTGCGCCGACCGGGCCCCGTACGCCTCCGGGATCCGCACGCCCTTCCACGACGAGAAATCAAGGTGCCGCAGTTCACGCAGTGTCCGCTCGGCCACCGGCCCCGTGCCGTCCGAGGTGCGGTCCAGGTTGGCGTCATGCAGCAGGACCACATGCTGGTCGCGGGTGAGGTGGACATCGCACTCAACTCCGTCGGCCCCGTCCGCCAGTGCCTGCAGGTAGGCGGCCCGGGTATGTTCGGCGAAAGCGGCGCTCGCGCCGCGGTGCGCAAACACCAGCGGCCGCTGCGGCAGTGGCTCCTCAATCGTCATGCAGACACGGTAGCCGACCCGGCCCGAACTGCGGGGCTAGGCTTGGCACATGCAGGTGAACTCTGAGCCAACTACCCAGGAAGCACTCACCGGGCCCCCGCCTCAGGCGAAAGGCCGCCCCAGGGCGCGTGCCGCCGTCGTCCATCACCTCAGCCCGGGCGATGCCGAAAAGGCGGCAGCGCTGCGGAAAATGAAGCTGGTGGCCCTGGGCCTGCTGATCGCCATGGCCGTGGTTTTTGTCATCGCCTTTGCGCTGCAGGACGAGTACCCCTGGCTGCAGTACGTGCGGGCGGCCGCGGAGGGCGGCATGGTGGGCGCCCTGGCGGACTGGTTCGCCGTGACGGCGCTGTTCAAGTACCCGATGGGCATCAAGATCCCGCACACCGCAATCATTCCGCGGCGGAAGGACCAGATCGGCGCTTCGCTGGGCGAATTCGTGGAGACCAACTTCCTGTCCGAACAGGTGGTCCAGGAGAAGCTGGCCAGCGTCAACATCGCCCGCCGGGCCGGCGAATGGCTCGCCACGCCTGCCGGTGCCAACCGGGTGGCCAAGGAAGGCGCGGCGCTCATCCGCGGCGCGTTCAAGGTCCTGAACGACGACGACGTCCAGGCGGTCATCGAAGGCATGGTGCGCAAGCACCTCCTGGCTCCGCCGTGGGGACCTCCGGTGGGCAGGATGGCTGAGCGGATCTTCCACGACGGACACCACCACAAGCTCGTTGACCTGCTCGTGGACCGGGCAGCGGACTGGGTGGACGACAACCACGAAACCGTGACCCGGCTTGTTTCGGACCGCTCCCCCACCTGGGTGCCGCAGTTCGTGGACGGCCTGGTGGGCGACAAGGTGTACGTCGAAATCCTGAAGTTCGTCCGGGCCGTGCAGGCGGACCCGAACCACCAGGTGCGCCAGCAGATCGACAAGTACCTGAACGACCTCGCCCAGGACCTGCAGCACGATCCGGCCATGATCGCGCGCGCCGAGGACATCAAGGCCCAGGTCCTGGGGGACCCCGAGGTCCGCGAACTGGCCTCCCGGACCTGGGGAACGGTGAAGAACGCCCTGCTGGGTGCCGTGGACGATCCGGACAGCGACCTGACCATCAAGTTCAAGGCCGCCGTGCGGGACTTCGGTTCCCGGCTGGTCAACGATCCTGAACTCGACGGCAAGGTCAATGCCTGGATCGGCGACGCCGCCGGATACCTGGTGCGGACCTACCGCTCGGATATCGCCGGGGTCATCACCGATACCGTGGCGCGCTGGGACGCCGAGGAAACATCGCAGAAAATCGAGCTCCAGGTAGGCAAGGACCTGCAGTTCATCCGGATCAACGGCACGGTGGTGGGGTCACTGGCCGGGCTGGCGATCTTCACGGCGGCGCACCTCGTCTTCGGCTGAGCGCCGCTGCCGCCGGAGGCCTGCCACCTAGTGCCGCTTAGGCGAACGACTCCAGTTCAACACCGGCGGCAACCAGGCCTGCCCGCACTCCCGCGGCCATCTCCACGGCGCCCGGGGTATCGCCGTGGATGCACAGCGAATCGGGCCGGACCTGCACCACTGTGCCGTCCACGGCCACCACTTCGCCCTTGGTGGCCATCCGGACCGCCCGCTCCACCACAGCATCGACGTCGTGCAGGACGGCGCCTTCCTGTGAGCGCGGGACCAAAGTTCCGTCTGCCTGGTAGGCGCGGTCAGCGAAGGCTTCGACGAACACCGGGTGCCCGGCCTCCCGCGCCTGCTTCAGCAGTTCCGAACCCGGCAGCCCCAGGATGGGCAGCCCGGGATCGTAGGCGCTGACGGCCGCCACCACGGCCTCCGCCTGCCCGGCGTCGTGCACCAGCCGGTTGTACAGCGCCCCGTGGGGCTTCACGTAGTCCACGGAGGCACCCACGGCGTGCGCAACGCCGTCGAGCGCTCCCAGCTGGTACAGCACATCGCCGAACAGCTCATCGAAGCTGGCGTCCAGCGAACGCCTGCCGAAGCCTGCCAGGTCCCGGTACCCCACGTGCGCACCGACAGTGACGTCGAGCTCGTAGGCTGCCCGGCAACTGTCCAGCATGGTGATGGGGTCGCCGGCGTGGAACCCGCAGGCCACGTTGGCGCTGGTCACCAGCTGGAACATCGCAGCGTCGTCCCCCATCTTCCAGGAGCCGAATGATTCGCCGAGGTCAGCGTTGAGATCCAAAGGTTTTGCCTTCCAGCGTCTGCTTGTCAGGAGCTGCGGCTGCCGTCAGCTCCCCGGGGATGGTGTCCGGCATGGGGCCGAACGCTTCCTTGGCGTTCGACACCACGGCGCGGCCCATCATGAGGTTACCCGCTCCGCCGACCACCGCCCCGATCCCGAAGGGCAGGGCCCGGCCGAACAGCGCCGTGCCCTGGCGTTTGAGCAGGTTTTTGAGGAAGGCCTTCTGGATCCGGTTCCGGATGCTGCTGAAGCCCGGCATCGGCAACGATTTGGACAGCATGCTGCCCCAGGCCCTGGTGGGGTTCATTTCACGGCCTGCCACCTGGCCGCTCAGTGTACTGAGGAGTGCGGTCCCTTCCTCACCCAGCATGATGGCCATAACCATGGTGCTGGCCTTCTCCGGGTTGGTCAGCCGGATGCCGTGGAGTTCGGCCAGCGAGGTGGCATACAGGGCTGTGGCTTCCAGGAATCCGACAGTGGCTGCAGCGGAAAGCCCCAGCGAAGCCACCGTCCCCACACCGGGCACCGCGGCGGTGGCACCCACCACCGCCCCGCCGCCGGTGACGGCACGCAGGTAGTCGCGCTCCAGGATGTCGGCCAGCTGGGCGGCGGTGGCACGCGGATGCCTCTTCTGCAGCCGCCGGACATAGGCCACAACGAACGGACGCTGGATTTCCACCGCCTTCAGCAGCATGTTGTGGACACCGGGCTTGGGATTGCCCTCGGCGTCGAACACCGCGTTGTGGGCGGTTTCCTGTGCGATTCGTACTGCGGGATTGCTGCGCCTGGCCATGGTCACCTCATTCAAATCGACCTGCAGCGGGAAGGCTGCCGTGCTCCTCCATCCTAAGTGCAGCAACACTAAGCATGCTTAACTTATGTGCCGTGGCCCGCCGCCCGGACCGCCTTTGCAACCGTGCTGCCGTGCCCCGATTTGCCAGCGGCCACCAACAGCGTGTACCTTGTGAGCCGAATCACCCACATTTGAATACTGCCTTTCGAGCTGTGACGGGAGAGCCCTCCCGGACCACCACCGGACAGGCGCCGTAGGAGCAAATCCTCCCCAGGAATCTCTCAGGCCCATGTACCGTCACGGCGAGGCAACTCTGGAAAGCAGCCCGGCTTCTGCCGGACTCACCGACGGTGCAAGAGTGCCCTGCCAAGAGCAGGCGTCCTCGGAATCTCTCAGGTCCAATACAGAGCGGGGAGGAACCCATCCATGCCGTGCCATTCGTGGCCGGCCAGACCTGGAGTTCCTCATGACGATTCAATCCAACCCATCGGCCTTTGCCGACCGCCATATCGGCGCGCGCCGCCAGGCCGACGTCGACACCATGCTCAAGGCCATCGGCTACGACAGCGTGGACGGGCTCGTGGACGTTGCCGTTCCGGGAGCCATCCGCCAGGAGCACGCGCTCGGGCTTGCCGACGCCCTCTCCGAGGTGGAGGTCCTTGCTGAACTGCGCAGGCTCGCCGCCAGGAACAAGACCGCCGTCCAGATGATCGGGCAGGGCTACTACGACACCGTGACACCCCCGGTGATCCGCCGCAACATCCTGGAATCCCCGGCGTGGTACACCGCCTACACCCCGTACCAGCCCGAGATTTCGCAGGGCAGGCTTGAGGCGCTCCTGAACTTCCAGACCATGGTCCAGGACTTGACCGCCCTTCCGGTCGCAAACGCGTCGCTGCTGGACGAGGCCACCGCCGTTGCCGAGGCCGTCCTGCTGATGCGCCGGGCCAACAAAAACAAGGACGCCAAGGACGGCAAGACGGTCCTGGACGCCGACTGCCTGCCACAGACCATCGCCATCGTGCAGGGCCGGGCCGAGGCCCTGGGCTTCGACGTGGAGGTCGCCGACCTTTCCAAGGGCCTTCCAGACGGCGCCATCAACGGCATCGTCCTCCAGCAGCCCGGCGTGTCCGGCCGGGTCTGGGACCAGTCTGCGGTCATCACGGCGGCCAAGGAGCGCGGCGCCCTTGTCACCGTTGCCGCCGACCTGCTGGCCCTGACCCTGATCACCCCTCCCGGCGAGCAGGGCGCCGATATCGCCGTCGGCTCCACCCAGCGCTTCGGCGTCCCGTTGTTCTTCGGCGGCCCGCACGCCGCCTACATGGCGGTCCGGACCGGAATGGAACGCACGCTTCCCGGCCGCATCGTCGGTGTCTCCAAGGACGACGCCGGCGCCCCCGCCTACCGCCTGGCCCTGCAGACCCGCGAACAGCACATCCGCCGCGAGAAGGCCACGTCCAACATCTGCACCGCCCAGGCACTGCTGGCCATCGTGTCGTCCTTCTACGCCGTCTACCACGGGCCGGACGGGCTGAAGGCCATCGCTGAGCGGGTTAACCACAACGCCCGGATCCTCGCCACAGCGCTGGCGGCCGTGGGCCGGGAACTCGTCACCGATTCGTTCTTTGACACCTTCACCGTCCGTGTGCCGGGCAAGGCCCGCAAGGTCCTGACCGCCGCAGAGGCCCGGGGCATCAACCTCCGCTTCATCGACGAGGACACCGTGGGTGTCTCCATTGATGAGACGACGACGGCGGCAACACTGTCCGCCGTTGCCGTCGCCTTCGGCGCCGGTCCCGTCGGGGACGCGCAGGGCTTCGAGCTGCCCGCAGCCGTGCTCCGCACTTCGGAATTCCTGCAGCATCCGGTGTTCAATACGCACCGCTCCGAGACCCAGCTGCTGCGTTACATCCGGAAGTTGTCCGACCGGGACCTGGCGTTGGACCGGACCATGATCCCGCTGGGCTCCTGCACGATGAAGCTGAACGCAACGGCCGAGATGGAGGCCATTTCGTGGCCGGAGTTCGCCTCGATCCATCCGTTCGCCCCGGATTCGCAGACCGAGGGCTGGCGTGAGCTGATCACGGGCCTGGAGGCTGACCTGGCCGAGATCACCGGGTATGACCAGGTGTCCATCCAGCCCAACGCCGGGTCCCAGGGCGAGCTCGCGGGCCTGCTGGCGATCCGCGGCTACCACCGCTCCCGCGGTGAGGGCCAGCGCAACGTGTGCCTGATCCCTGCCTCCGCGCACGGCACCAACGCCGCCTCGGCGGTGCTGGCCGGGATGAAGGTCGTCGTGGTGGCCACCGCGGCCGACGGCACGATCGACCACGCTGACCTGTACGCAAAGATCGAAGCCCATAAGGATGCCCTGTCGGCGATCATGATCACCTACCCGTCCACGCACGGGGTGTACGACGGGGATGTCCGCGAGGTCTGCGACGCCGTGCACGCCGCCGGCGGGCAGGTGTACATCGACGGCGCGAACCTCAACGCCCTGGTGGGCCTGGCGCAGCCGGGCAAGTTCGGCGGGGACGTCTCGCACCTGAACCTGCACAAGACCTTCTGCATCCCGCACGGCGGCGGCGG